>JADMIO011367084.1_pt1 | contig 52600 bp, 48 predicted proteins | sample 8958161 | NCBI WGS metagenome assembly JADMIO01 (sample SAMN16585339, study PRJNA669376) | soil metagenome | isolation source: Crop rotation soil | place: USA: Cullars Rotation, Alabama | collected 2011 | reverse complement strand
CGGCGCCACGCCGACGGCGGCGGACCTGGCGCGGCGCGGGGCGGCGCTCGCCGCGCGGCGCGAGTACGTCGACGCCATCGCCGCCTACACCCGCGCCATCGAGCTCGATCCGAAGGACGCAGCGACGTTCAGGGCCCGGGCGCTGGCGCGCCTCAACAACCGACAGCCGCTGCTGGCGATGGCGGACCTCGACGAGGCGCTGAAGCTGAACCCCGAGGACCTGCAGGCGCGGATGATGCGGGCCGAGGTGTTCCTGCAGAACAAGGACGCGACCCGCGCCGCGGCGGATTTCGAGGCCGCCCAAAAGGCCGCCCCGGCGAACGCCGACCTGTCGGCCCAGATCGGCCTGGCCTACGTCCGCGCGGGGCTCTACGACGACGGCCTGCGCCGGCTGGACGCCTGGATCGCGGCCCACCCGAGAAGCGAAGACATCGGCCAGGCGCTGGCCGCGCGGTGCTGGGCGCGGGCGGTGTCGGGCAAGGCGCTCGACGCGGCGCTGGCCGACTGCGACCAGGCGCTGAAGAAGGACCGGACCTCCACGACCATGGGCTATCGCGGGGTCGTGCTCTTCCGGCTGGGGCGGCTGGACGAGGCGATCGCCCAGTTCGACGCGGCGCTCAAGGCCCAGCCGCGGTTCGCCCCGGCGCTGTACGGACGCGGGCTCGCGGAGCTGAAGAAGGGCGACAAGGCCCACGGCGACGCCGACTTGTCGGCGGCGGCCGAGATCGCCCCTGGGCTCGCGCAGCAGTACCGACGTTGGGGCCTGGCCCCCGACGGGGCCCCGTCCGCCGACGGCAAGGCGGCGGGATAGCGCTCAGAACGGGTTCTTCTCCGCCTTGCCCGGCACGTGCGCCGCCATGCGGAAGACGATGTTGATCCCGCTGTTCACGGCCTTGCCGGCCACCAGCGCCGGCTTCAGCTTCAGGTAGGCCGGGAAGCGCAGGGCCATGGTCCCGAAGCCCTTGCCTGCCGGGATCTGGTAGACGACCGCGCAGCGGTAGAGCGTGCCGCGCTGACCCTCCAGGCAGTTGGTCACCGTGTAGCCCGGCCGGCTGGAGTGGTAGGCCGCGTCGGTCCAGGTCGTGGCGAAGTCGCCGGGCTTGGGCTCGACCTGCCAGTCGGCCGGCGTGTCGGGGACGGGCCAGGTGGCCGTGGCGACGGCGACGGTCTCGTCCGGCAGGGTGTCCTTCGGGACCTGGATACGGAACTTGGGCGCGAGCGCGATCAGGGCGTCGGCCAGGCCTGCGCCGCGCTCCAGCGTCTTGGCGCAGGCCGTCAGATGGCCGTCGGGGGCGATGTTGCAGTGGATGACGGCGCTGCCCTCGGCCTTGGCCGGCGCGGCGGCGGCCACCTGGGCGTCGGTGGGGATGCTCAGGACCTTCGACCCCTCCGGCCCGAACAGGCTGGCCGCGCCCTTCTCGCCCAGCACTTGGGCATGGGCGGCGTGGACGGCCCCGGCGAGCAGCAGGGCCGCCAGCGCGACCGCGCTACTTCTTCGGCGCATAGATCGTGCTGAGCAGGTCCGGCGTCCCGTCGATGCGCTCGAGGCGCGGGTAGCGCAGACCACCCTTCCAGTCGATCGAGAAGGTCCGGTAGTGGTCGCCACTCTTGACCAGCAGGTCGAGCGGCGCCCCGCCCTTGGCCGCGGTGATCGCCTCCTTCAGCCGGTCCATGTCGTAGGCGATGCCGTTCACGGCGATCAGCTTGGAGCTGCCGGTCAGCCCCGCCTTAAACGCCGGGCCGTCCCACTGCACCGAGGTGATGTCGCCGTCGCGGCCGAGGACGACGCCGATCGAGTACGTCAGGTCGACGCTCTTGCGGCGCATTTCCGCCGAGCGGAAGTAGGGCGTCTCCTGGTCGGTGTAGACGAGCCGCCAGCCGCCGCGCGTGAGGCCGTCCAGCGGCGGCTTGGGCGCGACCTGGTTGATCCGCTCGTTGAGGAAGGTCGCCCAATCGTAGGGCTCGACGGCGTTCAGCGCCGCGACCACCTCGTCGAACGTGTAGGGCCGCTCGGACCAGTTGCCGTTCTCGATGCCGAAGAAGGCCTTGGCGAAGTCGTCCAGCGACTTCTTGCCGTTCGAGCGGGTGCGGATCAGCGTGTCGGCGTCCAGCCAGACCAGCTGGCCTTCGGAGTAGTAATCCTCGCTGCGCTGCCAGCTGGTCCACGGCTGCGGGCGGCGGTTGTTGATGATCGGGTCGTTGGTGGTGTCTTCCACCGAGCGCCAGTTGCGGCCGACGCGGTAGGCGTAGGTGGCGGCGGTCGCGGCCAGCGCGTCCAGGGCGTCCTGCTTGCTGAGCAGGCCCGAGCGGCCGGAGAGCACGAAGCCCCAGTACTGCGTCTGGCCCTCGTAGACCCACAGGAGGCTGTCGCGCATCGGCACGTTCAGCGAGGGCGTCCAGAGGTCGGCCGGACGGCGGTACTTGCCGTTCCAGGAGTGGGTGTACTCGTGGGGCAGGAGGTCGCGCTCGGCCTGCGAGGTCGCCCAGTCGAGGAAGTAGTTCCCGCTCGTGCCGTCCTCGCTGGAGCGATGGTGCTCCAGGCCGATGCCGCTCATCCGGTCGCTGATCGCGAACAGGAAGTCGTAGTGGTTGTAGTGATGCGAGCCGTAGAGCTTGTAGGCCTGGCGGACGAGCTCGCGATGCTTCTCCAGCTCGTCGGCGGTGGCCGCCTCCAGTTGCTCGGGCCGGTCGGCGAAGATGTCGAGGCTGACGGGCACGGCCGCGCCGGGGTCCAGGTCGACCTTGCGGGCGTAGCGGCCGGCGAACATCGGCGAGTCCACGAGCACGTCGAACGACACGGGCTTGAAGCGGGTGGCGCCGTCGCGGGTCGGCCCGGCCGGCTCGAGCGCTGTGCCGAACGACCAGCCCGCCGGCAGCTTCACCTCCGGCTCGATCTGCACCTGGCGGGCGTAGTAGCCGGCCGGGTAGAGCGCGATCGCCAGCCACTGCAGGTTCAGCATCTCGGGCGTGACGACCACGCGGCCCTGGTCCGTCGCGGTGGGCGTCAGGACCTGGTAGCTGAGCTCCAGCGCCTTGGTCCCCGGCGGCGTGTTGACGTGGAAGGCGAAGACGTCGACCGGGTCGCGGGTCCAGGCGACGTCGCGGCCGTCGGCGCGGATCAGGAGGCCCGCCAGCTTTTCGATCGAATTGCGCGGCGAGTGCCCGCCGGGCACCCACTGCGGGAAGAGGATCGTCTGGGGCCCGCCGCCGGCCAGCGGGATGGTCTCACGCACGTTGAAGATGCGCCGGTCGAGGTCGGTGGCGTCGACGCTGATGCGCAGCGTCCCGCCCGGATAGGCGACGTCCTTCGGCGCCGGCGTGGCGGCCGGCATCGGGACGGGCTGCGGCTCAGGAAAGGGCTGGGCGAGGGCGGGCGCCGCCACGACAGACAGGGCGGCGGCGACGGCGAAGAGCTGGGATTTCAAGTGAGGACGTTCCCCGACGGAATTTTCTTCCGTTCTAGAGCGGGTTGCGGGGTCGGCTCAACCTTTCGGCGGCGGGTCCTTGGGCTCGCCCGTGGATTCCGCGCTCTTCTCCTCGCCTTCCTGCGCCTCGATCAGGTGTTTGCTGGGCGGGTCGGTGACCTGGCCCAGGCCGAACAGCATGAGCGCGACGCCGCCGCGGGCCCGCTTGCCCTGCTGGGAGCCCAGCCACGCGATGGCCGGCGCGATCAGCGCCAGCACGACGATGGCGATCGAATAGAGGACCGCGGCCTTCATGCCGGCAGCCCTATTCCGCGGCCGGCCGGACCAGGCCCGGCAGGCCGTCTATGGACTGGGCGTTGCTCTCGTAGCGGCGCTGCGTCCACTCCTCTTCCGAGCGGTCGTCCACCCAGCGGCGCAGCTGCTCGCGCTCGCCCTTGAATTCGTAGAAGGGCACGCCCCAGCCGCAGCTGTCGGCGACGCGCTTGATATGGACCGTGACGACGCCGCGGGCGCGCTGGAACGTCGGGAAGAGGGCCATCTTCTCGGCGAACCCCGGCTCGCCGAAGGCGACCGTCTCGCCCTCGCCGTAGAGGCGCAGGATGTTGGCTGGCCCCTCGAAGGCGCAGAACATCAGCGTGATGCGGCCGTTCTCGCGGACATGGGCGTGGGTCTCGATGCCGGAGCCGCCCAGGTCGACGTAGGCCACCGTGCCAGGGTCGATGACGGCCAGGCTGTCGTACCCCTTCGGCGAGATGTTCACGGAGCCTTCCGCTGAAAGCGGCGCGGTGGCCACGAAGAACAGCTTCTGGCGCCGGATGAAGGCGATCAGCTTGTCGTCCAACCGGTCGTAGATCTTGCCCATCGGCGACTCCCGTTCCGCGCGCCGAGCTTAGCCTCCGCCGGGCCCCGGGGCCAAAGCGACGGCCGGCGCAAGGCCCACCCTTCGACCGGGATCGATTGGTCGGGACTTGATCGTCGCGTATGGCGTCGGCAGCAAAGGAGTCCGCCATGGCGTTGCCGGTCGTACGGGTCTCGATCCTGCGGGTCGCGCCCGACAAGTTCGACATGTTCGTCGGGTTGATGAACGAGGCGGAGGCCGTGCTGACGCCGGGAATCCGCGCCATGCCGGGCTTCCAGGGCTTCTCCGCCGGGGCCGACGCGGCGACGTCGTCGCTGATCAACATCAGCCACTGGGACAGCGTCGAGCACGCCAAGCAGCTGGACCACTACGAGCCGATGCTGGCGCTGGGCCGGCGGTACGTCGAACTGGGCGCCGAGTTCGTACGGCCGGTCATGAACTACGCCGGCCTCTGGCAGATGTAGCGCCGGTCCGCGGCGCAAGCGAAAGGGCCGCGGATCGCTCCGCGGCCCCTTGCGACGTCTCCTCAGATATCGCGCCTTAGCACTTGTAGTACATGTCGAATTCCACCGGGTGCGGGTGGAGCTGGAGGCGCATGACTTCCTCCATCTTCAGCTCGATGTAGGCGTCGATGAAGTCGTCGTCCATGACGCCGCCCTTCTTCAGGAAGCCGCGGTCCTTGTCGAGATTCTCGAGGGCTTCGCGCAGGCTGCCGCAGACTTCCGGCACCTTCTTCTGCTCGCGCGGCGGCAGGTCGTAGAGGTTCTTGTCCATCGCCTGGCCGGGATCGATCTTGTTCTCGATGCCGTCGAGGCCGGCCATCAGCATGGCCGTGAAGGTCAGGTACGGGTTGCCCATCGGGTCGGGGAAGCGGACCTCGATGCGCTTGGCCTTGGCGCTTTCCACGTGCGGGATGCGGATCGAGGCGGAGCGGTTGCGGGCCGAGTAGGCCAGCTTCACCGGGGCTTCGTAGCCGGGCACCAGGCGCTTGTAGGAGTTGGTGGTCGAGTTGGAGAAGGCGTTGATCGCCTTGGCGTGCTTGATGATGCCGCCGATGTACCAGAGGCACATGTCCGACAGGCCCGCGTACTTGTCGCCGGCGAACATCGGCTTGCCGCCCTTCCAGATCGACTGGTGCACGTGCATGCCCGAGCCGTTGTCGGCGAACATCGGCTTGGCCATGAAGGTGGCCGTCTTGCCGTAGGCGTGGGCGACGTTCTTGATCACGTACTTATAGAGCTGCAGCCGGTCGGCCATGGTGATGAGGTCGGAAAACTTCATGCCGAGCTCGTGCTGCGCGGGCGCCACCTCGTGGTGGTGCTTTTCCGGCTCCATGCCGAGCTCGCCCATCACCGCCAGCATCTCGCCGCGCAGGTCCTGGGCGCTGTCGGTCGGGTTGACCGGGAAGTAGCCGCCCTTCGGCCCCGGGCGGTGGCCCATGTTGCCTTCCGGGTACGCGCGGGACGAACTCACCGGCAGCTCGGTCGACTCGTAGGAGTAGCCGGTGTCGTGCGGAGCCGTGTTCCAGCGCACGTCGTCGAAGATGAAGAACTCGGCCTCGGGGCCGAAGAACACCGTGTCGCCCACGCCGGATGACTTGACGTAGTTCAGCGCCGCCTTGGCGATCGAGCGGCTGTCGCGGTTGTAGGGCGTGTTGGTGTCGGGGTTCAGAACGTCGCAGAACAGGAAAAGCGTGTTCTGCTGGTAGAACGGGTCGATGTTGGCCGTGGAAAGGTCCGGCCGCAGCTTCATGTCGCTCTCGTTGATCGCCTTCCAGCCGGCAATCGAGGAGCCGTCGAACATCGTGCCGTCGTTCAGGAAGTCCTCGTCGACCAGCGAAAGGTCGAAGCTGACGTGCTGCATCTGGCCGCGCATGTCGGTGAAGCGGACGTCGACGTACTTGACGTCCTTCTCCTTGATCATTGCCAGGATGTCTGCGGCGGTGGCCATTGGTGGTGATCCCCTCTTGAGTTCGATGGCTTTGCGTTGATCAGACCGCGTCCGTCCCGGTCTCGCCGGTTCGGATGCGCATGACGTCGATGATGTCGGAGATGAAGATCTTGCCGTCGCCGATACGCCCGGTGCGCGCGGCCGCCGCGATGGCCTCGAGCGCGCGGTCGAGCTGGTTGTCGGCGACCACGACCTCGATCTTGATCTTGGGCAGGAAGTCCACGACGTACTCCGCGCCGCGGTAGAGCTCGGTCTGCCCCTTCTGGCGCCCGTAGCCCTTGGCCTCGATCACCGTCATGCCCTGGACGCCCAGCTCCTGCAGGGCCTCCTTCACCTCGTCGAGCTTGAACGGCTTGATGATGGCTTCGATCTTTTTCACTCAACCCCTCGGATACTGGCCCGCGCGGGGCGGCCCGCGGCGGTGCAGCGCGACCCAGCACAGCCCGGCGGGCGGCCACAAGCGGACCGGCCGACGCAGGCCGCGGGCGTGCGCGTGATTCCGGCTGGCGCCTAGAAAGCAGGCGCCCGAAGCCCGTAAAATGAGCACGCGCAAAATGCCTTCAAACCCCGTGCGGCGGCCCCTACGATCGCGCGCCTTGGCGTCGGAAAGCGGTCGGAGCATGGACGAACGGACCCCAGTCCTCATCGGAGCGGGCCAATTCACCTACCGGGGCGATCCGGCGGTTTCGCCGTCGCCGCAGGCGTTGCTGAAGATTGCGGCGGAACGGGCCGCGGCGGACGCGGGGCTGCCGGTCGGCGCTCTGGCGGGGCTGGACAGCGTCGCGGTGGCGGCGTTCGCGATCGACGCGCGCGGCTCCGAGCGGCTGGCGGGCGCCATCCCGCATTCGGTCAATCCGCCCGCGAGCCTGGCCAGGGATCTAGGCGCCCAGCCGCGGTGGGCGGTCTATTCGGAGATGGGCGGCAACACCTCCCAGCAGCTGGTCAACGTGCTCGCCGAGCGCATCGCCAGGGGCGAGACCGACTTCGGCCTGGCGATCGGGGCCGAGTTCCTGGGCTCGGCCCAGAAGCGGCTCGGCAAGCGGCTGCCGTTCGACGATTGGCAAGGCGACGTGGACGAGGCCCTGGGCCCGCCGGAGCGGATCGGCGACCCTCGGCCGGGCGTGAGCGCCTACGAGCGCCGCCACGGGCTGGACCGTCCGATCAACATCTACCCGCTGTTCGAGAATGCGCTGCGGGCCCGCGACGGCCGCTCGCTCGACGACCACCAGGCGCGGCTGGGCCGGCTGATGGCGCCCTTCACTGAGGTCGCGGCGAAGAACCCCGACGCCTGGTTCCAGGTGGCCCGAACGCCGGAGGAACTGGTCACCGTCTCGGAGAAAAACCGGCTGGTGGGCTTCCCGTACCCGAAGCTGATGAACGCCACCATGGAGGTGGACCAGTCGGCGGGCGTGCTGATCGCGAGCGTGGCCAAGGCGCGTGAACTCGGCGTGCCGGAGGACAGGTGGGTCTACCTGCACGGCTGCGCCGACGCCCACGACATCTGGAATCCGATCGACCGGCAGGACTTCCACTCCAGCCCGGCGATGCGCCTGACCGGCAAACGGGCGCTGGAGATGGCGGGCGTGGGGCTGGATGAGATCGACTACATCGACCTCTACTCCTGCTTCCCGGTGGCGGTGGAGATCGGGGCCGAGGCGTTGGGTCTGTCGATCGACGACCCGCGCGGCTTCACGGTGACCGGCGGGCTGCCCTACGCCGGCGGGCCGGGCAACAACTACGCCATGCACGCCATCGCGGTGATGCAGGGCAAGCTGCGGGCGAACCCCGGAAGCTGGGCGCTGACCACCGCCAACGGCTGGTATCTCACCAAGCAATCGACCGGCGTCTATTCGACGACGAAGCCCACGAAGCCCTTCGAGCGGCAGGACCCGAAGGTGATCCAGGCCGAGATCGACGCCTTGGCGCGTCCGGCCGTCATCGAAACGCCGCAGGGAGCAGGGAGGATCGAGACCTACACCGTCGTCCACCGGCGCGAGGGACCGTTCATGGGCATCGTCGTGGGCCGCGACGCCGAGGACCGGCGCTTCGTCGCGGTCACGCCGAACGATCCCGCAGTGCTGGCCAGCCTGGAACAGGGCGAGCAGGTCGGTCGGACCGGCGTCGTCACGCAGACCGACGGCCAGCTCAACCTGTTCACGCCGGACTAGGAGCTTAGGGATGGCCCGCCTCTACCTCATCCGGCATGGGCGGCCGCTGGCCGGCTGGGGCGATGCCCCGGACGCCGATCCGGGCCTGGACGACGTGGGCAAGACGCAGGCGAGGGCCGCGCGCGACTGGCTGCTCGCCCAGCCCGCCGAATGGCGCCCGAAGCGGGTGGTGAGCTCACCGCTGCAGCGGTGCCGCGAGACCGCAGAGCCCACGGCTCAGGCGCTGGGGGTGGAGGTCGAGATCGATCCGATCGTGGGCGAGATCCCGACGCCCGCGGCGCTGCATCCGAGCGAGCGCGCCTCCTGGCTGCGGGAAGCCTTCCAGGGCGCGTGGGGCGAGATCCGCGGCGACCTGGACTACGACGCCTGGCGGCGCGAGATCGTGGCGTCCCTGCGCAGCCGCGGCGACACGGCGGTGTTCTCGCACTACGTGGCGATCAACGCGGTCGTCTCCCACCTGCTGGGCGAGGACCGGGTCTTGAGCTTTCGGCCGGACCATTGCTCCATCACCATCCTTGAGACCGATGGGTCGGGGCTCGTGCTCGTCGAGCAGGGCCGCGAAGCGACCACCGGGGTGCTTTAGGTCGGGGCTGTAGGGCATTGAGCGGACGCCAGATCCTCACCGTCGCCGAAACGGCCGCCGCCGACGCCGCGGCGATCGCGGCCGGCACGCCGGGCGTCGTCCTGATGGAGCGGGCGGGAACGGCGGTGGCCGACGCGGTCTGCGCGCAGTTCCGCAAGCAGCCGGCGCTGGTGCTGTGCGGCCCCGGCAACAACGGCGGCGACGGCTATGTGGCGGCCCGCGTGCTGCAGGCGCGCGGCTGGCCGGTGGAGGTGCGCGCGCTGGGCGGGCCCGCCAGCCAGGACGCCCAGGCCGCGGCCGGGCGCTGGAAGGGCCCGACGCGGCCGCTGAACGGAGCGCTGGGCGAGGGCGTGCTGGTGGACGCGCTGTTCGGCGCGGGCCTGTCGCGGGCGCTGGACGGGCCCGCCGCGGCTGCGGCGCTGGCGATGGCCGACGCGTCGGAAAAGGTGGTCGCCGTGGATGTGCCCAGCGGCCTGCCGGGCGACACCGGCCTGCCGAAGGGGCCCTGCGCGGCCGCGGCGGTGACGGTGACCTTCCACGCCAAGAAGCCCGCGCACGTGCTGGAGCCCGGCCGAAGCCGCTGCGGCGAGGTCGTGGTGGCCGACATCGGCCTGGGCGCGACGGAGAGCCGGACGCTGGAGAACGGCCCGGACCTGTGGCTGGCGCGCTTCCCCTGGCCGACGGCGGCGTCGCACAAACACGCCCGCGGCCGGCTGATCGTGGTGAGCGGCGAGGCCTGGAGCACCGGGGCCGCACGGCTGGCGGCGCGCGGCGCGTTGCGGATCGGCGCGGGCCTGGTGACCGTGCTCTCGCCGCCGGAGGCGCTGGCGGTCAACGCCGCGCATCTGGAAGCGGTGATGCTGAAGGGGTTCGAGACCGACCTCGAGTTGGAGCTGGCCGCGGCCGACGTGGACGCCGCGGTGATCGGCCCGGCCGCGGGCGTCGGCGAATCCACGGTGCTGAACGTGCTGGCGCTAGCGCGCACAGGCGCGGCGCTGGTGATCGACGCCGACGCGATCACCGTCTTCCGCGACGACCCGGAGGAGCTGTTCAGCGTCCTGGACCGGGACGACGTGCTGACGCCGCATCCGGGCGAGTTCGAGCGGCTGTTCCCGGGCCTCCTGGCGCGCTCGCCGGAGCGGATCGCCGCGGCAAGGGCGGCGGCGGAGAAGGCGGACGCGGTCGTGCTGCTGAAAGGCTCCGACACGGTGATCGCCGCGCCGGACGGACGCTGTGCTGTCAACGCGAACGGCTCGCCGTGGCTGGCGACGGCGGGCTCGGGCGACGTGCTGGCGGGCTTCATCGGCGGGTTGATCGCCCAGGGCATGGAGAGCTTCGAGGCCGCCTGCGCCGGCGCCTGGATCCACGCCGAAGCCGCGGAAGCGCACGGGCCCGGCCTCATCTCCGAGGACCTGCCCGCGCTGTCTTCGGGGGTGCTGCGCCGCCTCTACGAGGAGCGCTAGGCGGGCGAGAGCACGCGCAGCTCGCCCTCCAAGCGCCGAAGCTCGGCCAGCGCGGCGTCGTAGGCGCCGGCGCCGATGTCCCGCCAGACGGCGGCGACCCGCCGATCGAGGTCGGCCAGCGTCGCGGGGAAACCGGCGGCCTCGCTGAGCGCGCCCTTCTCGTTGATCAGGTAGCGGCCGTTGAGCGCATAGAGCGTCTGGGCCATGCAGCAGAGCGATCGGTAGGCGCAGCCGGCGACGTGGCTCTGCTCGGCGCGCGCGGCCGCCAGCTCGCCGTTCTCGATGGCGAACAGCGCCTCCCAGCCGAAGCGGCGGACGAGGATGTCGCGCAGCGCCGACGGGTAGGGCGCGGTCTTGCCCTTCAGCCGCGCGACAACGCCCTGCGGGTCGTGCAGCGGCCGGCAGAGCGCGACCTCGCCCATCCAGTGGGCCGAGCAGAAGCCGTGCGGATGGCCCACCTGGTAGTTCATCGAGATGACGCCTTGCCGCGCGTCGTCGATGACCGCCTCCACCGCCTCGACCTCACGGTAGAGGATGTCCAGCTTCTGGCCGGCCACGCGCAGCCAGCCGCCGCCGACGATCCAAGGGCCCCATTCGCCGATCGCGGTGACCGCCGCGCCGGGCGGGTCGTCCACGACCGCCGCCAGCGCCCGGCCCAGGGCTGCCGTGTCGAGCGGGGCCGAGCGCTGGAAGTAGAGCCCGACGTCGTAGTCCGAGGCAGCCGTCGCCGTGCCGCGGGCGCGCGATCCGCCCAGCACCACGGCCGCCACGCCGGGCGTCGCCGCAAGCGCGGGCAGGACGGTCTGCAGAATGGGATCGTCGGTCATCTCGGCCACGATGCATGGCCTGTGGCGCGCCCGAATGCAAAGGGGCGGCGGATCGCTCCGCCGCCCCTCGGTGTCTGCGAGCCTCGCCGGCCGACTAGAAGTCGGCGGTGACGCCCATGAAGAAGTAGCGGCCCAGGGCATCGTAGGTCTGGGCGTAGACGTTCTGGTTGCAGCCGAGCGCGGGGCAGTTGGACACGAAGTTCGGCGGCCCCGCCGGGTTCGTGCCGCCCGCGCCGGTCAGCGGCGGGTCCTGGTCCAGGACGTTGTTCACGCCGAAGCGGAACGAGTAGTTGTCCTTGATCTTGAAGGTCGCCAGCAGGTCCAGGTAGCTGCGCGCGCCGAAGCTGCGGTCGGTCGGCGCGACGACGTTCTTCAACGCCGGGCTGCTGGAGGTCTGGTCGACGTCGACGCTGGAGATGTAGCGCCACTGGGCCGACAGGGCCAGGTTGCTCATCCACCAGTACTCGTACGGCGTGTTCCAGGTCAGCCGCAGCTTGTGGCGCCACTTGTTGTTCGGGTTGGTGGTCGCGCCGCCGCCGAGGCCGGTGCACGTCGCCCCGTAGAGCCCGGCGCAGTCGATCGGCGCCTGGCCGTTCAGCACCGTGAAGGCGAGCTTGTCGACGTAGGTGCCGACGAAGTTGGCCGTGATCGAGCCCATGTTCTCGATCCCGAACCGGTCGAGGCCCGTGCGGTAGTTCGCCGAGATGTCGAGGCCGCTGGTCTCCAGCCCGCCCTGGTTCAGCTGGGTGTCGATGACGAAGCCCTGGTTCGAGTGGATCGAGCCGATGGCGTCGCGCACGACCAGCGGGCAGAAGTCCGGGTTGGTGCCGTTGACGCAGCCGTTGATGATCGTGTTGGCGCCGATGTTGGCGATGTAGTCCTCGATCTTGATGTTGAACCAGTCGACGGTGATGTTCACGCCGGGCAGGAAGCTGGGCTGCCAGACGAAGCCCACCGTGTAGGTGTCGGCCTTCTCGGGCCGCAGGTTCGGGTTGCCGCCGGTCCGGCCGTTGTACTGGTTGGCCGGGTCGGGCTGCAGGGCCAGCACCTGGGCGGTCGTCAGGTTGAACAGGCTCGCACAGCGCTGGACCAGCGGGTTGCCGGCGGTCAGGCCGGCGCAGGGATCCACCGTGCCGTCCAGCACCACGTTCTGCGGGCTGAAGAGCTCGACCACGTTCGGGGCCCGGACCGCGCGGTTGTAGCCGGCGCGGATGCGGAAACCGTCGATGACCGTCCAGTCGCCGCTGACCTTGTAGGTGTTGGTCGTCCCGGCGTTGGAGTAGTCGGAGTACCGGTAGGCCATCTCCAGGGTGATGTCCTTGGCCCAGGGCTGGTCCTGGATCACCGGCACGCGCGCCTCGCCGAACAGCTCGTAGACGTCGTAGCCGCCGTTCACCGGAGGCTTCGCCGCGCCGTTGCCGTTCACGTCGCCGCTCGCCTGCGGGACGTCGGACTTGGAGTCCAGGTGCTCGCGACGGTACTCGGCGCCGAACGACGCGCCGATCTTGTCGTTGGCCCAGGGGCTCTTGATCTGGTCCGGCAGCGTGCCGGTGAAGGCGACACTGGCGATCTGCTCGATGATGTTGCCGCCCGAGAAGGTGGGGGCCTGCAGGTAGTTGAGCGCCGCCGGCGTGACCCCGCCGAGCTGGAAGCTGTTGTAGGGTACGCAGGCCGGGTCCGACCCGTCGATCACGCTCTGGCAGACGATCTGGCCGGCGGCGTTGCGCCGCGCGATCAGGGCGCGGTTGATGCGCGAGGTCAGGAAGTTGGCGTCCTGCTCCTGGCTGAGGCTGGTCTTGCCGTACTGGATGTAGCCGTCATAGGTCCAGTCGCCCCACAGCTCGCCCTTCAGGCCGATGACGTAGCGCTGCTCCTGGTGGTCGAAGATGGTCAGGCGGCCGCCGCCTTCGACGTTCCGGCGAGCGACGATCAGGTTGACGTTCGTGCCGGCGGCGATCTGCGCCGGGGTGCAGATCGAGCCCGCTTCCTGCGCCGACAGCAGCGGGTTGTCGCAGTTGATGGCGAAGGCGCCGCCCGGTCCGGGCCCGCTCTGCGAGAAGATGCCGCCAGGCGCGATCTGGGCCGTGGAGTTGTCCTCCATGAACATGAGGTCGGCGTAGGCCTGGAAGTGCGGGTTCACCTCGTAGTGGGCGAAGGCGCCGAAGCCGTAGCGCTGGTCGGGGCGCTGCAGGTAGTTGGTGGGCGAGAAGTTGTAGACGTCGGTCGTGGCGTTGCGGGCGCGGAAGGTGTTGCCGGGGCCGGACGGGTCGACGATGAAGCCGCCGAAGCGGGTCGGGAAGGCTGTGCCGGAGCCGCCGCAGCCGGCCTGCAGGAAGGTGATGCCCGAGTTCAGCGAGCAGGCGGTGTAGTCGTACCTGGACGCCAGGATCGGGTTGATCTGCACGTGCGTGGCGTAGGCGGTGACGTTGCCCTTGCCGTCCGGGGCGTTGACACCGAGGACGATGGTCTCCGAGTCCCCTTCGCCGCCCCGGAAGTCGCCCGGGACGATGTAGTTGTCCGGCACCGCGGCCTTGGCGCGGGCCGCGCGCACCGTCTCCTGCACGCCGTCCGGATCCTGCTGGTTGTGCTGGTAGAACGAGTACTGCGCGTCGATCCGAACGCCCTCGAAGTGGCGGTTCATGATGAAGTTCACGACGCCGGCCACGGCGTCGGCGCCATAGACCGCCGAGGCGCCGCCCGTCAGCACGTCGACCCGCTCGACGAGCGCGGTCGGGATGAAGTTCAGGTCCGCGGCGATCGGCGCGATGGCCGAGGTCGGGTTGCCGGCCTGCAGGCGGCGGCCGTCGATCAGCACCAGGGTGCGGTTCGACCCCAGGCCGCGCAGGTTCACCGTGGCGGTGCCGTTGGAGCTGTTGGAGACCGTCGAGCCTTGCGCGGCGAAGACCTGCGGCAGCGAGTCGAGCAGGTCCTCCACGCGGGTGACGCCCTGGGCCTTGATGTCGGCGGCGGTCACCGAGGTCACCGGCGCGACGCTGGTCAGGTTCGGCGTCGGGATGCGGGTCCCGGTCACCACGATCTCGGAGACTTCGGCATTGGCCCCGGCGGCAGGCGCGGCGGCGGCGGGCGCAGCTGCGGCCGGCATGGCGGCGAGCCCGAGAGCGGCGGCGCCACAGATCATCGAGGAGGCCATCAGGCGCTCCCGCACGGTCAGAATTTTCAAGGTCGACTCCTCCAGCGGCCGCACGGCGAGACGGGCGGCCAGCCCCCAAACGAGAAAGGTCCCGGGAAGCTCTGCGACCCGGTTACACGGGAGTTACTGAGCGCCGGAGGAGCGGGTCAACGCGCATATCAAGTCGGAAAAAGTAATAGCGCCTACATGTCTCGAATTGGACACAAAGACTGGAATAATCATAGTTGACTATATTGTAGCCGGGCGAGGTTCGAAGAGGCCCCGGGACGGCGGCGGACCGCCGCCCCGGGGCGCCATCCTAGAAGCGGGCCGTGAAGCCCACGAACCGCTGCCGACCCAGGAAGTCGTAGGTCGGGTAGGCGTTCGGCAGACCGGTGCCGACGATCGCCGAATTGAGGATCTGCGGGTCCTTGTCGAACAGGTTGTTGATCCCGGCGCGCAGCTCGTAATCCTTGTGGATCGTCCAGATCGCCGCCAGGTCGATGTAGCTCACCGCCTTCAGCTTGGCGTCGAAGCTGTCGTGCGCGCCGTTCGTCAGCGTCGGGTCGGAGGGGTTCGTCTCCAGGTCCGTCGAGCCGATGTAGCGCCATTGGGCCGAGACCAGCAGGTCCCACGGCGTCTTCCAGGGGGTCCGAAAGGTGTGGCGCCACTTCGGGTTCACCGTGCCGCAGGTCGGCCCGTAGAGACCGGCGCAGTCGTCGGTGTGCGCGCCGGGCGGCGGTCCGGTCCCGGCAGGGACGCGGCCGCCTCTCCAGTGCTGCAGATCCCGACCGCTTACGCGGTCCGATTGCGGCGACGTTGCTGATGTGGAGAAGAGAAGGTCAATCCGCGGTCTAATGTCCACATGATAAAGGTCGCAACATGTCGCGGCGCCGACAAAAGTCGCGAAGTAATCGAAGGGCAGTGCACTATAATCGAACGCGCGCGCGTTATAGCGGGATCGCCGTCGTGAACTTGGCCCGCTTCTTGACGAAGTTGGCCTCGTAGCGGCGCACCGCCGGATGGCCGGCGATCAGCGTGTCGGAGAAGGCGTTGAACTCGTCCATGTTGCGGAAGATCGCGATGCACGAGATGTCAAAGGCGCCCGAAATCTCCATGCACACCTGGATGTGCGGCGACTTGCAGAGGTGGGCGCGGAATTCGGCCACTGCCTGAGGCGAGTGCAACTCCAGCTGCACCATGAAGATCACCGAGATCCGCTCGCCGATCTGGGTCGGCTCGATGATCGAAACGTCGGCGGCGATCAGGCCCTCGTCGCGATACTGGCGGATGCGCCGCAGAATTGCTGATGGCGACAACGGCACGCGATCGGCCAGCGCCTGGGCCGTGGCCTGGTTGTTCTCCTGCAGCGCAGAGAGAATCTGAACGTCGAGGCGATCGAGCGCGTAGGCCATGGTCGTCGGCGTTTTTCCCCAATTGGAGCCAGCCAACCACAGGATTCGAGCGTTCGACAGTTAACTTGCGTTCATCTGGGGTAAGCGCGCGACAACGGGTATTCGACCCTGGGTTTGTTGCGCCATTGCATGGAGTTTTCTTGCTCCTTCCCCGCAGAAATTCTCTATTCGGGGGCGAGTACAATCGGCGTCGCACGGCGGATATGGCCGTCCAGCCGGTCGCGCAGGGCGCGGCCTTCGTCGGTGAGATGGATGACGTGGCTGCGCCCATCGTTGGGGTTGAGGTAGGCGTCGACCAAACCTAGCGCCGGCGGCTGCGACCAGGGCGAGTCCGGCCGGCCCAATGAGCGCAGGCTGCGCGAGGCGGTGGACTGGGTGAGCTCGGCCACGAACGCCAGCTCCTGCACCGACAGGCCCTCGTTCTCGCAGACGTACAGGAAGGCGATGATCTCGTTGACGCTGATGCGCGGGTCGCACGCCTTCAGCGCGAGGACCGCCTCGAGCAAGGTGTTCCTGGGACGCATGCCGGCTGGGGGCGCCAGGTCGGTCTCAGTTGTCGCTGTAGCGGTTCAGCGCGCCGGTCAGCGCCGCCTTCGGCGCGCGGGCGAGCGGCGTCGCCTTGCGCTCGCGCCGTTCGCGCATGGCCAGGGTCGCGTCCGGATAGGCGGCGCGGACTTGGCGCAGGATGTCCTCGAGCCGGCGCTGGTGGTCGGCGGCCTCGATGTAGTCGCCGACATTGAGCTCGACCGAGATCTGACCGCAAAGCTTCATAACCGTCCTCGAAACGAATACGCAGGTGACGGAGACAAAGCGTAGGCTGACGCGCCTGCGATTTTGCCGCTTTGATCGAGAGGCGGCGCGGATAATCGGCGTTCTTCGACCCCGGTTGACCGAAACAGGCGCAACCCGGGATTGTGAAAAGTCCGTAATCTTTCCAACGTCTTGCGGGACTCAACGGCGGCCGGCGGTAAGCGCGAGCAGGGCGAAGGAGGCCAGCCAGTGCTCGCCCATGTAGTCGCCGGCCACATGCGGCAGGCTGGCGGCCATGAGGTTGCGCGCGGCGCCTTCGGCCACCTCCGCCAGCGGGTGGCTGGTCGGCAGCGCATGGGCGATCTCGCGCCAGCACCAGGCGCGCGACAGGTTGAAGCCGTCCAGGTGGGCGATCTTGCCGTCCGAGCGGTCGGTGACGACGGCCGGCGCGAACAGGCTCTGCGGCTCGCCGGCGGCCGCGTTCGGCAGGAAGGCTTCCAGCCAGGGCAGGAATTCGTCGCGCGGCGTCAGCCGGCGCATGCATTCGGCCTCCATCAGCGTCGCCGAAAGGAAGTCGTCGCCGGAGGGCTCCCAGGCGGCGGCGGCGCGGTCGTTCGCGTACCAGGCGCGCGCCTTGGCGCGGAACAGGCCGGAGAGCGCCGAGTCCTTGGCCGCGAGCGCATAGTCCTGGGCGAGCGCGAAGGCGAAGGCGGTGGAGGAGTGCACGCCCGTGCGGATCGGATAGTGCGCCTTGGGCAGGAAGTCGCGGAAGCGCTGGGCGAAGGCGGCGGCGAGCGGCTGCAGGCGGGTGGCCCAGGTCTGGTCGTCGTGGCCCAGAAGCTCGGCCTGCAGCTTCAGGAGCCAGGCCCAGCCGTAGGGCCGCTCGAAGCCGCGGGACGCGGGGCGGGCAAGATAGGCGACTTCGCCGGCGACATTGGCCTCGGTGAAGCTCTGCGCGAACAGCGCGCGTACGGCGTCGGCCTCGGGGATCGCCGGGAAGCGGCGCAGGAGCGCGGCGAGCAGCCAGTAGCCGTGCACGCAGGAGTGCCAATCGAAGCTGCCGTAGAAGATCGGGTGCAGGGCGCGGGGGCCTTGGGCGTCGGCGCCGGACTCGAGCACGTGGTCCAGCTTGTTCGGGTATTCGCGCGCGACATGGCCCAGGGCGATGCGGATGAAGCTGGCGGCGACGTCGGCGGTCAGCCGATTAGCGGAAGGCGAGGACATACATCAGCACCGTGTTGGCCAGGAGCATGAGGACGGCGGTCGGGACCTGCGCCTTGATCACCGCATAGCGGTCGGGGATCTCCAGCAGCGCCGGCGGGACCAGGTTGAAGTTGGCGGCGAGCGGGGTGACCAGCGTGCCGCAGTAGCCGCTGAGCATGCCGATCGAGGCGACGACGGCGGGGTTGGCGCCGAACCGGCCGACCAGGATCGGCAGGGCGACGCCGGCGGTCAGCACCGGGAAGGCGGCGAAGGCGTTGCCCATCAGCGCGGTGAACAGCGCCATCCCGGCGCAGTAGACGGCGACCGCGGCCGCCTTCGAGTCCATCGGCAGGTAGGTGGTGACCACCTGGCCCACGGCCTTGCCGACGCCCGCGTGCTCGAAGACCACGCCGAGCGCCGCCAGCATCTGCGGCAGCAGCACCGCCCAGCCGATGGTGTCGACCAGCCGCCGGCCTTCCTGGAACGGGCTCATCGGCGGCTGGCGCAGCACCAAGAGCGCCGTGGCCACGCCTAGGATGGTGGCGAGGCCCAGGCTGATCAGCGTCGCCTGTTTCGGGTCGACGAACGGCAGCGCGTGCAGGCGGCTCGCAAGGACGCCCAGCGCGATCACCGCCGGCAGCACGAGCGCCGGGACGAAGAGCCGTCCGCCGAAGCGCTCGGCCAAGGCGCGCCGCTCGCCGGGCGAGGTGGTGGCGGGCTCGCCGCGGCCCAGCAGGCCCAGCCCGGCGATCAGCGCCAGCGAAAGCACGATCGCGCCGTTGGCGAGGTCGCCGATGCGGTCGCCGGCCAGGAAGCTGACGGCCACGAGGCCCCAGAAGAGGGCGTTGCCGAAGCGCTTGCCGTTCTTGCGGTCGAGCGCGCTCAGCACCGCGAAGGCGGCGAACATCAGCCCGGCCAGGATGTAGACCGCGCCGACCCTGATCATGCGCCGGCCTTCCTGCGCAGCCGCCGGTCGAAGAGCACGAGGCGTACGGCCTGGACGACGAAGGCCACCACCGCCGTCGGGATGGCCCACAGCGAGATGGTGAGCGCATCCATGGGCATGCCGTTGGAGGCGAAGAAGCTGACCATCAGCAGCACCGAGCCGATGGCCACGAAGATGTCCTCGGAGAAGAACACCGCGACGTTGTCGGTCGCCGCCGACATGGCGCGGATGGCCAGCCGGGTTTCGTCGGAGAGCTCGCCGCCCCCCGCCTCCGCCGCGGCCTCGGCCATCGGAGCGACGATGGGGCGGATCGTCTGGGCCTGGCCGGCGATCGACACCAGGCCGACTGCGGTGGTGACCTCGCGCAGCGCCAGGTAGCTGATCAGCAGTCCGCCGACGGAAAGGCCCTTGAGGCGCGCGATCAGCCGGGCGGCCTGCTCGCGGATGCCGGCGCGCTCCAGGACGCCCACCAGCGGCAGCACCAGGAAGGCGGCGCTGATCAGGCGGCTGTCGTTGAACGCCTTGCCCAGCATCGCGATCAGGGCCAGCGGCGCAATGTGGGCCAGGAACCCGGTGATCAAGGCGGCGGCCACCACGACGAGGAGCGGGTTCAGCCGGATCGCGAAGCCCGCGATCACCACGGCCACGCCCCAGAGAACGATCATCCGGCCCCCGTGGTTGTCGTGACGCGGCCGCGCATAGGAGCCGCTGGAGCCGGCCCTGGCAACGGCCTACATGGGGCCGACATGGAGGCTGCGATGAGCGAACCGCGCGAGCCCGACGAACCCGACCTCGATCCGGTGGAAGAAGCCGACGAAGAGTCCTTCCCGGCGAGCGACCCGCCCTCCTGGGCGACGCCGCGGCCGGAAGTGGAGCAGAAGTAGCTAACGCTGCGCCAGTCGCGCATCGGCCAGGCGCAGGAAGCCGGGCACGTCGACGGTCTCGGCGCGCGCCTGGGGATCGAGGCCGGCGGCGGCGATCAGAGGCTCGCCGCCCAGGCCTTTGAGGCTCTGGCGCAGCATCTTGCGCCGCTGGCCGAACGCCGCGGCGGTCACGGCCTGCAGGGCCGCCAGCCGCGAGGCCGAGGGCCGGTCGGCGCGCGGCGTGAGGCGCACGACGGCGGAGTCCACCTTCGGCGGCGGCGTGAAGGCGCGGGCCGGGACGTCCATCACGGTGCGGGCCTCGCAGGTCGCCTGCGCGATGACGGCGAGGCGACCGTAGGCGCCGCCCCCGGGCGGGGCGGCGATCCGCTGGGCGACCTCCTTCTGGAACATCAGCGTGAGCGAGGCCGGCGTCCACGGCCCGGTCAGCCACTTGATGAGCAGCGGCGTGCCGACGTTGTAGGGCAGGTTGGACACCACGTGGGCCGGCGCGCCGTCGGCGAGCACGGCCTCGTCGGCGGTCAGGGCGTCGGCGAACACCAGCCTGAGCGCGCCCGGCGGCGCAGCGGCGGCCAGGTCCTCCAGGAGCGGGCGGAAGCGCTCGTCCCTCTCGATGGCGACCACGTGCGCGGCGGCTTCCAGCAGGGCGCGGGTGAGGCCCCCGGGGCCCGGCCCGACCTCGATCAACCTTGCGCCAGGGGTGAACTCCGCCAGCCGGGCGATCTTGCGGGTGACGTTGAGGTCGAGCAGGAAGTGCTGGCCGAACGCCTTCTTCGCCATCAGGCCGTGGGCGGCCAGCGCCTCGCGGAGCGGCGGAAGGTCCTCGAGCGCCACCTCAGGCCTTCGCCCGGGTCCTGGCGATTTGCTCAGCCAAGCGGATGGCGGCGATGAGGCTGTCGGGGCGGGCGAGGCCGCGGCCGGCGATGTCGAAGGCGGTGCCGTGGTCGGGCGAGGTGCGCACGATCGGCAGCCCCAGCGTCACGTTCACCCCGCCCCAGAAGTCCAGCATCTTCACCGGGATCAGCGCCTGGTCGTGATAGAGGCAGATGGCCGCGTCGTAGCCGGCGCGGGTCTCGGCCGGGAACAGCGTGTCGGCCGGATAGGGTCCCTTGGCGTCGATGCCGGCCGCCTGCAGCTTGGCGACGGCGGGGGCCACTACGTCCACTTCCTCGCGCCCCAGCGCGCCATCCTCGCCGGCGTGCGGGTTGAGCGCGGCGACGGCCAGCCGGGGCTTTTCGATGCCGAAGTCGCGGGTCAGCGCCTGGGCGGTGACCTGGCCCACATGGACGATCTTCTCGACGCTGAGCATCGAGGGCGCCTTGCCGAGGGGCGCGTGCACGGTGACGAGCGCGCAGCGCAGGTCCTTGGCCGTCAGCATCATCACCGGCCCGCGGGCCCCGTCGAACGGCGCGCCGGCGGTGAGCTCGCCCAGGAACTCGGTGTGGCCGGGGAACTTGAAGCCCGCCGCGTAGAGCGGGGCCTTGGCGATGGGCGCGGTGACCACGCCGGAGACGGCGCCCGACAGCGCCAGGCCCACGGCCGTCTCGATCGCCTTGATGATCGTCGGCGCGGCGGCCTTCGAAGGCTTGCCGGCCACCACCTGGCCCTTCATCGGCACGTGCAGGACCGGCAGCGCCTCCTTGAAGGCGGCCAGCCCTTCGTCCGGGCTCATCACCCGGCGCACGATGGAGCCGCCGGCGGCCGAGGCCGAGGCCAGGGCATTGATGTCGCCGATGGCCACGAAGGCCGGGCCCTTGGCCTTCAGCGCCTGCCAGGCCTTGACCGCGATCTCCGGGCCGATGCCCGCCGGGTCGCCAAGCGTGAGCGCGAGCGGGCCTGAGGGCACGCGGGCGCGCTATCGCGTCTCGATCGTCGCGGAGTTGCGCAGGTCGCGCATGTAGCGCCGCGAGATCATGGAGAGCTGCTGGCCGCGCAGGCGCGCTTCCAGCTGGTCGTGGTCGAGCTGGGCCGCGCCGGCCGAGCGCTTGCCGCAGACCGCCAGGATGTGCAGGCCGACCTTGGTGCGGATCGGCGCCGACAGCTGGCCCGGCTGCAGCGTCTTGGCCGCCTGGGCGAACTCGGGCAGCAGATCGGCGGTCTCGGCCTCGCCGAGGTCGCCGGCGACCACCCCTTGCGTCTTGCCCGCGACGGCTTCGAGCGTCTGGCAGTCCTTGATCTGCCCGCGCACGGCCTCGAGCTTGACGCGGGCGGCGTCGACGTCGCCGGCCGGCGCATCGACCGGCAGGGCCACGGCCACCTGCTTCAGCGACACCAGCGTCTGGCCGGCGCCGGCGCGCTTGTCGCGCAGGTAGATGATGTAGACCCCATCCTTGACAGGGATCGGCTGGGAGAGCTGGCCGGGGCGCAGCTGCTCCAGGGCGGCGTCCACCTCCGGCGGCATCTCGCCCGCCGAGACCCAGCCCGCGTCGCCGCCGGCGGCGGCGGTGGCCGAGGCGGAGAACTGGCGCGCGACCGAAGCGAAGGGTGCGCCCTGCTGCATCTGGGCCACCAGCTGCTGGGCGCCCTTCAACGTCGGGTCCATGCCACCCAGGCGCGCGGCGTCCAGGAACACCTCGCTGATCTCGTACTGCGGCTTGGCCGAGGCGGCGTTCAGGCGCTGCTGGGTGGCCTTGATCTGGTCTTCGCCGATCCGCAGGCGCGTGCCGTAGCGGCCCTGGATCCAGCGCTGCCAGCTGATCTGAGCGCGCAGCTGGGCGTAGAGGGTCTCCTTGCCGATCCCCTGGCTCTGCAGGGCCGCCACGAAGCCCTCGGGCTTGAGGTTGTTCTGCTTGGCCATGTCGGCCAGCTCGTCCTGGATCTCGTCGTCCGTGGCGATGATCGGGACCTTCTGCTCCCTCGTGACCTTGCGCAGCTCCTGCATCTGCAGGCGCTCGTCGACCAGGGAGATCAGCGCCTCCTGCTGGAACTGCGGGATGGTCTCCTGGGTGGGCTGGATGCCGGAGGTGGCGATCAGGAGCCGCATCCGCTGGGCCAGGTCGTAGGTCGAGATGATGTCGTCGTTGACCACGGCGGCCACCGATTCCTGCATCGGCCGGGCAATCGGCGGCGGCGCCGGCGGCTGGGCGACGGAGGCGGGGGTCGGCGCGAGAGCCTGGGCCGGCGGCAGCGGGGCGGCTTCGGCAGGGGCCGGTTGGGTGGCGGCGGGGGGCGGCTTGCCGACCTGGCCGCGCAGCTTGCCCTGCGCCAGCGCCAGGGGCGCCGCAGCCAGCACGACCGTTGCGATCACAGCGCCGCGGCCCAGGAGGCCCGTGACGTTACGCGCGCGCATCATCGATGACATCAATCCCGTAGACCGGCCGCGTTCGGCCGCATTTTCTACCTCCCATAAAGAGGTCCGCCCAATGTGGCGAGGGTTAGGCGCACGGACAGTTGGTCGCTGGGGCCCAGGCGGCCGATGATCACGTCCTCATGGCGGTAGAAGACGTCCACCCGGATGCAGTCGTCCTTGTAGAAGACGCCGAGGTCGCGGATCACCCAGGCGTTCTGGATCAGGTCGCGGTTGCCGTAGGCCGAGATTCCCCAGTGCTCCGTGATGTTCAGGTCGCCGCCGATGTCGAAGTTCTTGATCGGCACGCCGTTGATGCCCTGGTCGTCCTTCAGGTAGCGGACGTAGCCGCTGGCCCACTTGGTGACGACGTTGGCCCCGGCCTCGAGGCGGTGGACCTCGAGCGTGTCGGAGTCCAGCCGGGTGCGGATGAAGCCGGAGACGCCCTTGAACGGCTGGGCGTCGGCCGCGACGATCCAGTCGCTCTCGCGCTCGGCCAGGCCTGAGCCCTTGGAGAAGATCGGGTTGGCCCGGTCGCGGAAGCTGCGCCCGATCAGGACGCTGGCGCGGCGGCCGTCGTCCCACAGGATCGAGCCGCGGCCCGCGACGTTGAGCCGCGTCCCGTCCTCGTAGAGGTCGTAGCCGGGGAACTTGTCCGGCCGGAAGAGGGTGGTCTCGTCGAATTCGAGGGCGACGGAGTCCTCGTCGAGGAACACCGGCTTGCCGGCGGCGTCGTGGCCCACGACGATCTGGTCCGCCCGCGGCGAGGCCACGAACTGGACCAGGGGCTCCAGGACGACGGTCGCGTCGCTCAGCCGCTTGACCAGCGGGTAGGAGAGGTTGGCCCCGACGTAGCCGACGACCCGGCCCTCGCTCTTGCTGGTCGTCTGCTTGGTCGCCGCGTTGGTGACGATGTCGCCGAGGCTGTAGCCGTCCACCCGCACGTCGACGAACGGGTCCAGCCGCAGGCCGGTCGTCGTGGAGATGAAGCTGCGTTGCCAGTTGAGCTCGGCGGAGACCCGGCGGCTGTCGAGGCCAGGCAGGTTGAGCGCGGGCGTGTCCGGCGACTGGTCGCGGGTCAGCGCCACGGCGCTGCCGGTGAAGCGCAGGCGGCCGCCCAGGATCTGGTCCGGGGCTTCGAGGCGGCCGTCCACGACCGGGGCCACGACCGGGAAGGTGCGGTTGTTGTCGCCCGGGCGCAGGCCCTGGATCGAGAACGCGGCGACCGAGGCGTAGGAGTTGGTGTCCTGGCGGATCGCGTAGGCCTGGCTGATCAGCCGGCGGTCGTCGGCGACATAGGGCCCGCGCGCCTCGTAGACGCGGCCGATGTCGTACTTGTCGAAGAACAGCGGGTCCGACGTCCGCTCGGCGGTGAAGCCCCAGGTCCACTGGTCGTTGGGGTGGAAGACGCCGCGGCCCAGGACGTAGCTGCGGCTCGTGAGATCGCCGAACCGCTTGCCGGAGCCCTCCAGGTCGCGCTCGTAGGTGTAGCCCCCGCGCAGGTCGAGGTCGCCGGTGGCGAACCGCTGGCGGTAGCGCAGGTTCACGACCGGGTTGACCCGGCTGTTGATCTGCGGGGCGACGACCAGGTCGGAATAGGGGCTCAGCACGAAGAGGTACGGCTGGTCGTAGGAGAAGCCGCGGCGGCTGTTGGCCCCGATGCGCGGCTCCAAGAGGCCCGACGACCGCTCGGCGGTGGGGTCGGCGTGCCAGAACGCCGGCAGGTAGAGGATCGGCACGCCCAGGATGTGGATGCGCGCGTGGCGGTAGAAGATGATGTGCTTCTGCTTGTCCTCGATCACCCGGTCGGCGGTGATCGACCACGTGGGCGACACCGGCTTGTCGCCGATGCAGATCGGGCAGGGCGTGTAGACCGCCTTGTTGAGCTCCTGGATGTCCTCGTTGCGGCGCACCACGCTGGCGCCGGCGACGATGATGTCCTGCTTAACGTGCTTGTCCTTGAGCCGCGACGAGAAGGCGAGCGCGATGCCCGCCTGCATCTGGTCATCGACGGTCAGTTGGTCGGCGAACTCGACGCTGCCGTCGTCGTGGATCACCTGCACGTGGCCGTAGGCGCGGATCACGCCCTGCGCCGGCTCGCCCTTCTTCGGCCGCGGCCGCTCCTGGCCCTTGGGCGGCGGCGGGCCCTGATCGTAGACCACCCGGTCGGCGCGCAGCACCTTGTCGTCGTAGCGGATCTCGACGTTGCCCTCGGCGGTGGTGACGCCGGCCTTGTCGTCCGCCGTCATCTGGTCGGCTTCGAGGTAGAGCTCGCCGGGCTTCAGGCCATCCAGCGGCCGCGGCGGCGTGATCCGCGGGGCCTCGGAGGTCTGGGGCTCGTTCAGCACCTGGCCGCGCTCGTCGCCGCGGCCGGGTCCGGTCCTGATCGGCTGGGTGTGGCCGCAGAGCGGCCAGACCGCAGCCAGGGCCGCGCCGGCCAGGAGCGCGCGCCTGGCGATCAGCATCGGCGAGCGCCGCCCCGAACTCATCCGCGCGTTCCGATCCCCTTGGCGAACCCTCGCCATGCCTTGTCTAGCCGGGCAGGCGGACGATTCAACCGTCTTCGGTGTAAGAAAGCAGGGTGAGGCCCGAGAGCAACGCCACCAACGCCGGGGCCCAGGCGGCGGCGAACTGGGGAATGATGCCCGCCCGGCCCAGGGCGCCGGCGAACTGATCGAAGAAGAAGACGACGAATCCCAGCGCCACGCCGGCCCCGGCCAGGCCCGCCAGCCCCCCGAGTCGCGCCAGGCGCAACGAGAAGGCGGCGGCCAGGATCGCCATGGCGGCGAACAGCACCGGCGTCGCCAAGAGCTGCTGGAAGCGCAGGCGGTAGCCGGAGGCCGAGAAGCCCGCCGCCTCCGTGGCCTTGATCGCGTCCGGCAGGCGCAGGAACGAGATCGCGTCGGGCGAGGCGAACCGCTCCACCGCCTGCTCCGAATCGAGCGTCGAGCGGATGGTCAGGCTGTCGGACTGCACCGAGCTCTCGCCGGCCGTGGCTTCGCGGACGTTCTTCAGCTGCCAGAAGCCGGGGCGCAGCAGCGCCTCCTGCGCCTCCAGCCGGCGCTTGAACTCGGGCTGGCCGGACTTGTTCTTCTGGTAGACGAACAGCGAGACGTCGTGCAGCCGCACCTCGCCCTGGACGGTGTCGCGGCCGCGGGCGTGGATCACCATCTGGGTGCGCTCGTCGCCCTGGCGTAGCCAGATGTCCTTCGGCAGGTCGCCCAGGTAGTTGGCCATGATCTTGGCCCGGTCGGCCTCGTACCGGGCGTTGAGCGCGGCCGACACCGGGTTGATCAGCGTCACCGCCAGCACCCCGGCCACGAAGGCCGCCAGCGCGGCCGGGCGGATGAACCGCCACGCCGAGAGGCCGGCGGCGCGCATCGCGACGAGCTGGCTGGAGCGGTTCAGCCCCACGAACGCCCCGCCGACCCCAAACAGGAAGGCGAAGGGCAGCAGGATCTGGATCACCGAGGGCGACTTCAGCAGCGTCAGGCCGAAGAGGTCGCCGGCGGAGACGTCGGTGCGGATGCCGATGGAGCGCGACAGGTCGACGAACTGCACCAGCAGGATGACCGCCGAGATGATCGCCAGCGCCGCGGCCACCGCCGCCAGCGTGCGGAAGAGGATGTAGAGCTCCAGGCGCGCGGCGTTCATGCCGGCGCTCCGGCCGGGGCGGTGCGGCGGGGCCGGCGGCGCAGCTCGATGCGGCGGCTGACCTTCTGGCGGAACAGGCTGCGCAGGCTGAACCAGGTGGTCAGCGCCGGTACCGCGTACTGCAGGGCGTTGACCCAGACGGTGTGCTCGGCCGCCGATTGCGCCACGAAGCCCAGCACCCGGGTGGTGGTCATGACCCCGAAGGCGATGACCATGCGCCGGCCATAGCCCAGGCGCGAGAACCCGCCGCCGATGATCGCCCACAGCGCCAGCGCCATGAAGGCGATGTTGTAGAGGGGCGAGGCGATCCGCGCGTTGCCCTCGGCCAGCAGGGCCTTGCGGTTCTTCTTTTCCCAGCCCTGCTCAAGGTCGGGGAACAGGAGCTCGTGCAGGAAGCGGTCCGAGGCCTTGTAGTGGACCATCTCGTCGGCGGTATCGAGCGACGAGAGCTCGAACGGGTATTCGGTGAAGAACAGCGTGTTGAGCACGCCGCGCGGCGAGAACTCCTGGGTCGATCCGTTCTGCAGGATCAGCACCGCCTCGCCGCGCCGCTTGGCGATATGGCCCTTGTTGGCCATGTAGGTCACCGCCCCGCCGTTGTCGCGCGTCTGGTGGATGAAGAGGTTGTGCATGTCGCCCCGCCCGTCGACCTCCTGGGCGTAGACGGTCAGGCCGGGCACGGGCTCCGTGAACTCGCCCTCGCGCACGATGGTGGCGGCCAGGTCGGTGCGGATCTTGAACATCTCGTCGCGCATCGCCCGGTAGCTGAGCGGCTGGACCCAGAGGTTCATGATCAGGGCGAAGAAGGCGATGGTGGCGGCCAGGCGCATCGCCGGGCTGATCACCCGCCAGCGGCTCATGCCGCCGGCGAAGCAGACGACGATCTCCTGCTCGGTGTGCAGCCGGTTCAGCGACACCAGGGCGGCCACGAACACCGCCACCGGCAGGATCATGTTGACCAGCTGCGGCATGGCCAGGACGGTGATCTTCAGGAACACGAGCGCGCTCTGGCGCTGGTTCACGAGGTAGTCGAGGACCGACAGGCTGTCGGACAGCATGGCGACCGCCGACAGGGCGGCGACCGCCAGCAACGTCGGGCCCAGCATCTGTCGCAGGAGGTAGCGGTCGATCAGGCGCATGGGTCGGAAAAGTCGGGTCACCCGCAGTTTTTGCCGCGCCCCCGCCGCAGGTCTGCTCTAAACCATGCGTCGCCGTGCGGCACAACCGAGCGCCGGGCGCCGGCGCGGCCAAATCGACGCCCCAACCCATACGCCTGAGAGAGCCTGAATGGATATCGAGTTCGTCCCTGCTTCCGCCGTCATTGCGCCGAAGACCGCCCTGGCGCGGGTCGTGTTCGAGGGCGCGAGCCTGGACGGCGCAGCCGCCGCCGCGGCCGCCGCGAGCCGCTTCACCGGCGCCAAGGGCCAGACCCTGGACATCCTGGGCCCGGCGGGGACGGACGCGGCGCGCCTGACCCTGATCGGCGCGGGCAAGAAGGATGCCTACGACGCCATGGGCGCCGAGCACGCCGCCGCCAGCGCCTATGCGGCGGTCAAGGCCTCGGGGCTGGAGATCCTGCGCATCGAGCTGCCGAACGGCGGCGGGACCAACGCGGCGCGCGCGGCGCTGGGCGTGCGCCTGGCCAGCTACCGCTTCGACAAGTACCGGACCAAGGAACCGGCGGAGAAGAAGCCCTCGATCGTCAAGACGCAGGTGGTCACCAGCGACGTGGACAAGTCGCTGGCCGACTTCGTGCCCCTGGCCGCCCTGGCCGACGCCGTCAGCTTCACCCGCGACCTGGTCTCCGAGCCGCCGAACGTCCTTTATCCGGCCGAATACGCGCAGCGGGTGAAGCGGCTGGAGAGCCTGGGCCTCGAGGTCGAGATCGTCGGCGAGGCCGAGATGATGAAGCTGGGCATGGGCTCGCTCCTGGCCGTGGGCCAGGGCAGCGTTCGCGACAGCCAGCTGGTGGTGATCAAGTGGATGGGCGCGGCCGACAAGGCCGCCCAGCCCATCGCCTTCGTCGGCAAGGGCGTCTGCTTCGACACCGGCGGCATCTCCATCAAGCCGGCCGAGAACATGGAGGACATGAAGTGGGACATGGGCGGCTCGGCCGCCGTGGCCGGGCTCATGCACGTGCTGGCCGGGCGCAAGGCCAAGGTGAACGCCATCGGCATCCTGGGTCTGGTTGAGAACATGCCGGACGGCAACGCCTACCGCCCGGGCGACGTGCTGACGTCCATGTCCGGCCAGACCATCGAGGTGATCAACACCGACGCCGAGGGTCGCCTCGTCCTGGCCGACGCCGTCTGGTACTGCCAGGACCGTTTCAAGCCGAAGTTCATCGTCGACCTGGCGACGCTGACCGGGGCGATCATCATCGCGCTCGGGAACGACTACGCCGGCTGCTACGCCAACAACGAGGAGCTGGGCGCGAACCTGATGGCGGCTTCGGCCGCCACGGGCGAGCCCATGTGGCGCATGCCGCTGCCGCCGCAGTACGACAAGAACCTCGACTCGATGATCGCCGACATGAAGAACACCGGCGGGCGACCGGGCGGGTCGATCACCGCGGCGATGTTCATCCAGCGCTTCACCAACGGCGTGCCCTGGGCCCACCTCGACATCGCCTCGACCGCCTGGAAGAAGCCCTCGACGGTCCCGACCATCCCCGACGGCGCGACCGGGTTCGGCGTGCGACTGCTGAACCAGATGGTGGCCGACAAGTACGAGGGCTGAGCCGTCGATGGCGGAGGTCTGGTTCTATCACCTGGAGCGCTCGTCGCTGGAGCAGGCGCTGCCGGAGCTCCTGGAAAAGACTCTTCAGCGCGGCTGGAAGGCGCTCGTGCGGGCGCGCGAACCCGGCCGGGCGGCGCAGCTGGACGAGTGGCTCTGGACCTACCGCGACGACAGCTTCCTGGCGCACGGCAGCGATCGCGAGCCGAACGCGGCGCGCCAGCCGATCCTGCTGACGACCGGCGAGGAGAACCCGAACGGGGCCGACGCGCTCTTCGTGGTGGACGGGGCCGATCTGGGCGAGACGCAGGGCTACCAGCGGTGCGTGGTGATCTTCGACGGCGGCGACGAGGCCCAGCTGGCGCAGGCCCGGGCGCAGTTCCGCGCGGCCAAGGCGTCGGGCGCAGAGGTCTCCTACTGGCAGCAGAAAGGCCGAGGTTGGGAGAAGCAGGGGTGAGGGCGGGCCGCGCGGCGGCGTTCGGCGCGCTTGCGGCGCTGGCGAGCTGCGCGCCCTATCCTTTGACCTCGTCGCCGCCGGCGCGGGCCACCCGCCCGCCGGCGGCCGTGGCGCCGGCCCCTGCGCCGACCCCGCCGCTGCAATCGCGCCCTCCGCGGACGCCCGACGTCTCCGTCAGCGACCCGTGCGGGGCCGGGCCGATGCAGCGGCTGGTGGGTCGCCCGCGGAGCGAGATCCCGGTGCCGTTGCAGCCCAGCCGCCAGCGGGTGGCCTGCACCACGTGCCCGGTGACGCTGGACTTCAGCCCCGGCCGGCTGAACTTCTTCTTCGACGCCGAGACGGGGATCATCCGCGAGGTGCGCTGCGGCTAGGCCGCCGGCGGCGGGTGGTCGGGAATCTCGAGGCCCTGCTCGCGCAGGAGGGCGAACCAGGCCTCGCGCCCCTTCGCGCGGGAGAACTTCGCCTCGGCGGTCGCTCGGGCGGCCTGGCGCATCGGCGCCGCGGCCTGGGGGTCGCGGCAGGCGTCGATCAGCGCCTGCGAGAGGGCGTCCACGTCGAAGAAGGGCAGCAGCCGGCCTGAAACGCCGTCCACGATGGCGTCGTGCAACGGCGGCGTGTCGGAGGCCACGATGTAGCAGCCGCTGGCCATCGCCTCGGTCAGCGACCAGGAGAGCACGAAGGGGTAGGTGTAGTAGACGTGAGCGGTCGAGAGCTGGTAGGCGGCGATCAGCTGCTCGTGCGGCGCGCGGCCCAGCACGTGCAGCCGAGCCGGATCGATCGCCAAGCCCTCGAAGATCGTCTCGCGCCACGTGCGGCCCTCGGGGGCCTGGCCGCCGTAGGGCCGCGGGCTGTCCTGGCCGAACATCAGGACCTGGGCTTCGGGGACTTCCTTCAGCAGGCGCGGAAGGGCGCGGGCGAAGATGTGCAGGCCGCGGATCGGCTCCATGTGGTTGTTCACATAGGTGATGACCGGCGTTCCCGGCTGGATCGTCCGACCGTCCGGCAGCGTGAACGGCGCGGGCGGCCCCGGGCGGATCGCATCGACGTCGACCCCTTCGTGGATCACCCGGATCAGCGGCTGGAAGACCTTCGGCAGGGTGGAGGCCTGAAAGGCCGTCGGGGTCACGATGGCGCTGGCCTGGGCGTAGCACATGGCCATCACCGCGTTCTTGGCCTCCGCCCTGAGGACCGACTCCTCCACCACGGGGAAGAACTCGGTGTCGAAGCCGACGTCCTGGCCTCGGCCGTGGTAGTAGAACTCGCCAAAGAGGATCTGCGGAACGTCCGGAAACGCCTCCTTGAGGAAGGCCGTCTCGCCCCAGCCGGGATGCCCCACGATGACGGCCGGGTCGAAGCCGCGCTCCTTGAACGCACGGGCGATGCGCAGCGCCGAGGCGGCGCGCAACAGGTCGGCCTCGGCCCGGACGGCCAGTGGGTAGACGCCCTCGGTGCTGCCGCGCTGCAGCGAATAGCGGCCCATCGCCAGCTCGGGCAGCCCTGGCGCGCCCGACCCGGCGATCGCCCCGCAGGGAACCCCCAGCGCCGCCAGGCTGCGCGCCAGGTCCGCAAACTGGGCGGGGAAATTGTTGTGCACGAAGAGGGCGCCGGCCGGCATGGGCGGCTATGTGCCCGCGACAGACGCGGCTGTCACGTCATCGTCCTCGTCGGGGCACCGCAGGACGGTCGACGTCGTCCCCAGCTATGACAAGTCCGTCCACAGGAACCGCGAACTGCGTGATGCAGCCCTCGTCCCTGTCCGCCATCCGTCGGCTGATGCCTACTGCCCGGAGCCATCGTGGCGTTCAAACGTTCGAGGCCTCGCTGTGGGTTGTGGATAACGCCCCTTTAACCTGCGGTTGACATGATCGGATTCGATGCATAGCCATAGGGTGCTCAGTTAACCATGCCACCATCGAAGAGCTCGAAGGGCGGCCGCGTCACTCGTTCCCGACGAGTTGGGCAAGCCCCGAAGCAGCTGAGGCTCAAGTCGAAAATGCTTGGAAATGCCCTGAGGCGTGATCAGTTCGATGAAGACGATCACCACTCGGGAGAGCCTTCGTGGGTCGCGGAGTTCTTCGCTCGCCCCGAAGCGCTTCGCACCGCCGAGGAATCCAACCTCAGAATTGAGCAGCTGATCGAGCGCAAGATGGGGTCGACCAGCACCCCTTGATGTGCCCAGAGGCCAGGGGGGAATGTCTGTCGACGGCAACGAGAGCGAAGACCCGGAGCGAAGGGCCGCAGCGGAGTTGCTGCGCCGCTGGTCGGTCTCAAAGCAGCCGGAAGTCGAACAGGATGCGCGACGGCAGGCGCAGGTGCTCGCCCGCGCCGGCCGTCTCGCGCTCCGCATGTGGGAAATCGAATTTCGACGCGGACCTAATGGGCGCTTCCATTCTTCATTGGAGCGCGATGCAATCAGACGTGAGATTTGTCGGGACGAATACGAAGAACTCTGTGCTGAGGGCGAGGTGGTACTTCGAAGAGCATTTTTGGCCGCAGACCGGGCTCTGACCGCAAGTACGGATACAGCGCGCACCTTAGCTAGGGACCTCCCTTCGGCCGAGTCCTTGGAGCGAAAGCTTGATCTCTTGGCTCAGGAGATCCCGAAGCTTCTCGCGCGACAGCGAGACCAACTCGAGCCGACGACAGGCGGAGCAAGAGGTGGACTCGAGGGGGTAGTAAGCTCGATGCGGGCCGACTTGGCTACGATCACCAGAGACCTGGGCATTTCGTCGTCTGAAGCGCCTCTTCCCGAACGCATGGGGCGACGTGGGTGGCTCTATTTGAGGGAGGGTTTAGGTGAGGTGCTCAAAGCACCATTTACCCTCCTGGGCCTGTTCTTGACGCTCGTACTCTTGAACTGGGCGGTTCCCGGAATTCTAAAGTTCGCCTCTGCGTTGGCGAATGAGGTCCTCGATCGAATCAAGATGCCGGGCAACTAGTACGTGGCGCCGGACGCTTGGAACTCTCGCTGTTGGTCAGCTAGACAGTCGGGGCGTGCGGATGTGGCGGAACTGGTAGACGCACTGGATTTAGGTTCCAGCGCCGCAAGGCGTGGAGGTTCGAGTCCTCTCATCCGCACCACCCTTGGCGAACACCGGCCTGCGTGACATAACCCGCGCCCTCCGGCGGAGCCGGTGGTATTCGTTTCCTTTCCCCGCCGGCGCGTGGGCGCGAGGCGGGGACAATCGCAGAGCTGAAAGTCGTTTAGGATGTCGATGCAGATCGTTGAGAAGTCTGGCGAAGGCCTGAGCCGGGTGTTCGGGGTGACGATCCCCGCCGCCGACCTTTCCCAGAAGCTGGAGGCGCGCATCGCCGAGATCGCGCCGACCCTCAACGTCAAGGGCTTCCGGCCCGGCAAGGTGCCGGCGGCCCACGTCAAGCGCCTCTACGGCCGCGCGCTGATGGGCGAGGTGGTCGAGCAGACGCTGAGCGAGACTACCCAGAAGGTGCTGGAGGACAACAAGGTCCGCCCGGCCTCGGAACCCGACCTGAAGCCCGAGGGTGACCTCAACGCGGTCATGGATGGCAAGGCCGACCTGGCCTACGAGATCGCCGTCGACATCATGCCGGAGTTCGAGCCGGTGGACGCGGCCACGCTGTCGCTGAAACGGCCCGTGTACGAGCCCACCGACAAGGAAGTGGACGAGGCGCTGGGCGACCTGGCCAAGCAGAACCGCACCTACGAGGACAAGACGGGCAAGGCGGTGAAGGCGGCCGACGGCGACATGGTCGTCATCGACTTCGTGGGCAAGATCGACGACGTGGCCTTCGAGGGCGGCTCGGCCGAGGGCGCCGAGCTGGTGCTGGGCTCGGGCCAGTTTATCCCCGGATTCGAGGAGCAGCTGCTGGGCGCCGCGCCCGACAGCGACGTGCAGGTGAAGGTCACCTTCCCGGACAACTACCAGGCCGAGAACCTGAAGGGCAAAGCCGCGGTCTTCGACGTGAAGGTGCGGCAGGTGAAGGCGCCGGTGGACGGGGCCGCCAACGACGCGCTGGCCCAGCGGCTGGGCGTCGAGAGCCTGGAGAAGCTGCGCGAGCTGCTGAAGGGCAACCTGGAAAAGGAATACGCCGGGGCCAGCCGCTTCAAGCTGAAGCGCGCGCTGCTTGATCAGCTGGACGAGAAGCACGACTTCCCGCTGCCGCCCAAGATGGTCGAGGCGGAGTTTGCCACGATCTGGCAGCAGGTGGAGCAGGACAAGGCCGCCGGCGCCCTGCCGCCCGAGGACGCGGCGAAGTCCGACGACAAGCTCAAGGAAGAGTACCGCAAGATCGCCGAGCGGCGCGTCCGGCTGGGCCTCGTACTGGCCGAGATCGGCCGGGCCAACAACGTCACGGTCTCCGACCAGGAGCTGACCGAGGCGATGCGCGCCGAGGCCATGCGCTATGGCCAGCAGGCCCAGCAGGTGTTCGACATCCTGCGCCAGAACGCCAACGCCCAGGCCCAGCTGCGCGCGCCCATCTTCGAGGACAAGGTCGTCGACCTGATCGTCGAGAAGGCCAAGGTGAAGGACGAGAAGGTCAGCAAGGATGAGCTGATGGCCGACGACGACCTGCCGGCCGGCTACGGCGGTGAAACCGAAGCCAAGCCGGCCAAGAAGGCCGCCGCGAAGAAGGCCGCCGCCAAGGACGAGGCGCCGGCCAAGGCCGAGAAGAAGGCCGCGCCGAAGAAGGCCCCGGCGAAGAAGGGCTAGCGCCGCACCTTCAACCGATCGTCATCCCCGGGCTTGTCCCGGGGATCCATAAGCGCAGGGGTCATAGTCAAGGCACGGCGTCGCCGCGCGAAACCGCAGCCGTTCGGGTCTATGGATGGCCGGGATAAGCCCGGCCATGACGAGCAATTCTTGTTGGGGTCAGAGCCCGCGCAGGTGGTGCAGGAGTTCGGCGTTCTCGACGCGGGCGCGGCGCTCGTTGATCTCCTGGAAGGGGCTTGTGACCACGGCGTCGTCGTCGGCCGGCGGGATGGCGAAGGCCGCTTCCACGGGCTCTGGAACGACGTCTTCGGGCGTGGTCATCGGCGCGCTCTCCAAGCCCCGGCCTCAGGGGCTTCCCGGCGTTAAGATATCAGTAGGATTTGGGCTCGCCCGTCAGAAATGCTGGGCCGGCGCTCACGTTCGCTTGAGGCGCGAATTTCCGCGTCCGGGCAGGAAATCGCAGGGTTTCGTCCCTTCGCGGCCCAAAAACCCCGATCAGCGATCAGGAATCGGCTTGGCTTGACCGGTCGGCGGGGCCTAACCTCACAAAAAAGAGCGCCGTGGCGCTAAGGCCCAGGCGGACTTCCACTGAAAGTCTGCCTGTCGCCGCGGGAGAGGGCGTCGCGGGAAGGGATACGGCTGTTGCAACGTACGAGTACGTGGACTCCCGACTACTTTCATAAGGTCGTCGATTGCCAGTGGGCCTGTCCGGCCCACACGCCCGTGCCGGAGTACATCCGGCTGATCGCCGATGGGCGCTACGCCGACGCCTACATGGTCAACTGGAAATCCAACGTCTTCCCGGGGATCCTCGGGCGGACGTGCGACCGGCCCTGCGAGCCGGCCTGCCGGCGCGGACGCGTCGAGGAGGAGCCGGTGGCGATCTGCCGGCTGAAGCGCGTGGCGGCCGACAACAAGGGCGACGTCGATGCGCTGATGCCTGCGCCGACCGACGCCTCGAACGGACGGCGCATCGCCATGGTGGGCTGCGGGCCGGCCTCGCTGACCGTGGCGCGCGACCTGGCCCCGCTGGGCTACCAGATCACCATCTTCGATTCGGACGCCAAGTCGGGCGGCATGATTCGAAGCCAGATCCCGCGCTTCCGCCTGCCGGAGACGGTGATCGACGAGGAGGTCGGCTACATCACCGGCCTGGGCGGCATGGAGCTTCGCCTAGGCGAGCGGATCGACAGCCTGAAGGCGCTGCTGGGCGAGGGCTACGACGCGATCTTCGTGGGCTCCGGCGCGCCGCGCGGCCGCGACCTCGAGCTCCCGGGCCGGGAAGAGGCCCGCGCCAACATCCACATCGGCATCGACTGGCTGTCCTCCGTCTCGTTCGGCCACATCGACAAGATCGGCAAGCGGGTGATCGTGCTGGGCGGCGGCAACACCGCCATGGACTGCTGCCGCACGTCCCGGCGGCTGGGCGGCGAGGACGTGAAGGTGATCGTCCGCTCCGGGTTCGAGGAGATGAAAGCCTCGCCCTGGGAAAAGGAAGACGCGATCCACGAGGACATCCCGATCATCAACATGCGGGTGCCGAAGGCCTTCACGCATGAGAACGGCAAGCTGACCGGCATCCTCTTCGAGGTCGTCGAGGCGCAGTACGACGACAGGGGCCGCCGCAAGCTGGTCCCGTCCGGTGCGCCCGACGAGCACTACGAATGCGACGACGTGCTGGTGGCCGTGGGGCAGGAGAATTCCTTCCCCTGGATCGAGCGCGACATCGGGATCGAGTTCGACGAGTGGGGCATGCCCAAGGTCAACCCGATCACCATGCAGTCGACGATCCCGAACGTGTTCTTCGGCGGCGACGCGGCGTTCGGGCCCAAGAACATCATCTGGGCGGTGGCCCACGGCCACGACGCGGCGGTCTCCATCCACAAGTTCTGCGAAGGCGAAGACGTCTCCATCCGCCCGCCGCCGGACTTCTCGCTCGTGTCCCAGAAGATGGGCATCCACGAGTGGAGCTACGACAACGACCCGACCAACGACCGCCGCTACCGGGTGCCGCTGCGCGACAAGGCCATCGCGCTGAAGGACGTGCGCCTGGAGGTCGAGCTCGGGTTCGACCGCGACACCGGCTACAAGGAAGCCGAGCGGTGCCTGAACTGCGACGTCCAGACCGTGTTCGCCGACAACCTGTGCATCGAGTGCGATGCGTGCATGGACATCTGCCCGGTCGACTGCATCAGCTTCGTCGCCGACGGTGAGGAGGATGAGCTGCGCGGGCGGCTGAAGGCCCCGGCGACGAACGTCACCCAGGACCTCTACGCCTCCGGGCCGCTGCAGACGGGCCGGATCATGGTCAAGGACGAGGACGTCTGCCTGCACTGCGGCCTCTGCGCCGAGCGGTGCCCGACCGGCGCGTGGGACATGCAGCGCTTCACGCTGGAGATGACGCACGCGGAGGCCGCATGTCAGTCGCGGTGAACCCCGAGGCGCAACGCAAGGCGCCTCCCGTGGTGGTCAACGACTTCGTGGTGAAGTTCGCCAACGTGAACGGGTCGGGCTCGGCCTCGGCCAACGGCATGTTCGCCAAGTCGATCCTGCGCTGCGGCGTGCCGGTGGCGGCGCGCAACATCTTCCCCTCCAACATCCAGGGCCTGCCGACCTGGTTCGAGGTGCGGGTGACTGAGGACGGGCACCTGGGCCGCCGCGGCGGCGTCGACCTGATGGTCGCGATGAACCCGCAGACCTGGGACCGCGACGTGGCCGAGATCGAGGCCGGCGGGTTCCTGTTCTACGATTCGACCAAGCCGCTGCCGCCGTCGAAATTCCGCGACGACATCACTGTCCTGGGCGTGCCGCTGACGGCGATGTGCAACGACCGCTACGAGCTCCCGCGCGAGCGCCAGCTGTTCAAGAACATCATCTACCTGGGCTCGCTGGCCGCCCTGCTGGGCATCGACCCGGCGGTGATCGAGACGATCCTCTCAGAGCAGTTCGAAGGCCGGCCGAAGCTGATCACGGCCAACTTCGAGGCCCTGCACATGGGCGTCGACTACGTGCGGGCGAACCTGCAGCCCATCCGCCTGCAGGTGCGCAAGGCCGACAAGGTCGGCGACCGGATCTACGTCGAGGGCAACTCCGCCGCCGCCCTGGGGGCGGTCTATGGCGGGGCCACGGTCTGCGCCTGGTACCCGATCACGCCCTCCACCTCGCTGGCGGAGGCCTTCACCGGCTATTGCGAGGACCTGCGGACCGATCCGGAGACCGGCAAGGCCAAGTACGCCATCGTCCAGGCCGAGGACGAGATCGCCTCGATCGGCGTGGTGGTGGGCGCAGGCTGGAACGGGGCGCGGGCCTTCACCTGCACGTCGGGACCGGGCATCTCGCTGATGACCGAGTTCATCGGGCTTTCCTACTTCGCCGAGATCCCGGCGGTGATCTTCGACGTCCAGCGCGGCGGCCCCTCGACGGGCATGCCGACGCGGACGCAGCAGGCGGACCTCTTGGGCGCGGCCTACGCCAGCCACGGCGACACCAAGCACCCCATGCTGCTGCCCGCCAATCCGGGCGAGTGCTTCACCATGGGCGCCCTGGCGTTCGACCTGGCCGACCGGCTGCAGACCACCATCTTCGTCATGCTCGACCTCGACATCGGCATGAACGAGTGGCTGACCGAGCCCTTCCAGTGGGACGACAAGGCCCGCCTGGACCGTGGCAAGGTGATGACCCACGACATGCTGGAGGCGGGCGCGGACTTCGGCCGCTACAAGGACGTCGACGGCGACGGCATCCCGTTCCGCACCTATCCGGGCGTGCACCCGTCCAAGGGCGCCTATTTCACGCGCGGCACCTCGCGCAACCCGTACGCCCGCTACTCGGAAGAGGGCTCGGTCTACGTCGACAACATGCAGCGGCTGCTGCGCAAGTTCGAGACGGCCAAGGACCTGATGCCGGCGCCGATCGCGCGGCCGGCGAAGAAGAAGACCAAGGATGGAGTGATCTACTTCGGCTCCACCACACCCTCGATGCACGAGGCGCTGGAGGTGCTGGAAGGGCAGGGCCGCCACCTGGACGGGCTGCGCGTGCGCGGCTTCCCGTTCCAAGACGAGGTCTTCGAGTTCATCGCCGCCCACGAGCGGGTGTTCGTGGTCGAGCAGAACCGCGATGCGCAGCTGCGCACGCTCATCGTCACCGAGGGTCAGATCGACCCGGCCAAGCTCGTGCCGGTGCTGCACTACGACGGGACCCCGATCACCGCGCGGTTCATCGCCGGCGAGATCGGTCAGCTGATGGCGCTGGGCCAGGTGAGGGCTGCGGAATGACCTACATCACCAAGCCCCAGCTGCATCACCCCAAGCTGCCGACCAATTCGCTGGGCTTCACCCGCCGCGATTACGAAGGCTCGGTCTCGACGCTCTGCGCCGGCTGCGGCCACGACTCGATCTCGGCGGCGATCATCCAGGCGGTCTACGAGCTGGAGATCCCGCCGCACCGGATCGCCAAGCTGTCCGGCATCGGCTGCTCGTCGAAGACCCCGGACTACTTCCTGGGCGCGAGCCACGGCTTCAACACCGTGCACGGGCGCATGCCCTCGGTGCTGACCGGCGCGAACCTGGCCAACAAGGACCTGATCTACTTAGGCGTTTCGGGGGATGGCGACAGCGCCTCCATCGGCCTCGGCCAGTTCGCCCACGCGGTGCGCCGCGGGGTCAACATGCTCTACATCGTCGAGAACAACGGCGTGTACGGGCTGACCAAGGGCCAGTTCTCGGCCACCTCCGACAAGGGGTCGAAGTCCAAGCGGGGCGTGGTGAACCACGACGCGGGCATCGACCTCGTGGGCATGGCCCTGCAGCTAGGCGCGACCTTCGTCGGCCGCTCGTTCAGCGGCGACAAGGACCAGCTGACGCCGCTGATCAAGGCGGGGCTGGCGCACAAGGGCGCGGCGTTCATCGACGTCTTGAGTCCCTGCGTGCAGTTCAACAACCACAACGGTTCGACCAAGAGCTTCGACTATGTGCGCGAGCACAACGAGGCGGTGAACCGGCTGGACGTGATCACGCCGCGCGCGCCGATCAAGGTCGACTACGCGCCGGGCACGACCGTGAAGGTGCAGCAGCACGACGGCTCGGTGCTGTCGCTGCACAAGCTGGCCGACCTCTACAACCCCAACAACCGGGCCCAGGCGCTGGGCTACCTGCAGTCGCGCCAGGCGCGGGGCCAGGTCGTGACGGGCCTGCTCTACATCGACCCGGAAAGCGGCGACCTGCACGACGCGCTGGGCACGGTCGACACGCCGCTGAACGAACTCACGGACGCCGACCTGACGCCGGGCGCCGCGGCGCTCGAGGCGATCAACGCGGGGCTGCGGTAGCTCTCCCTGACTGCATCAACGCGCGGTTCGCGTAGAGCAGAAGCAGAGCGGCGGCGTATGAACAGAGCGCCGAGACGCTCAACGCGACTCCCGGCGAAGCTTCGTGGCCGGGATAGAATGCCTTCTCGAGATAGATGCTGAGCGGGAAGGCCAAGACAATTGTCGCGGCGAGCGCCACGAGCGTTGCGGTGCTCTTGTGGCGGGCGAAGGCGAGTACGGCGATACTGATTGCCAGCATCCGTGCGGCCGCCCACACCAGCAGGCTCATCGCCATGCCGCCAAGTTCATCGCCGCCGGCGGATGGCCCCGCCTGCATTGCGCCTGTCGCAATGCCCACATTCTGCAGGAAGAGGATCGCGCACCACAGGTAGGCGGTCCACGTCAGGATTCGGGTCAACATCGGCGCTTCCCCCAGTGCGCGCACTCTAGCCTTTGGCCAGCTCCCCCACCACGAACGCGTTCTCGCCTTCGCGGGCGAAGGTCTCCAGGACGACCGCGATGTCGTCGGGCTTGACGATCAGGACCAGGCCGACGCCGCAGTTGAAGGTGCGGCGCATCTCCTCGTCGGCCACGCCGCCTTCGCGCTGCAGCCAGTCGAACACCGGCGGGGGCGACCAGGCCTCCCAGTCGAAGCGGGGGACGAGGCCCTCGGCGATGGCGCGGGGCGGGTTCTCGATCAGGCCGCCGCCGGTGATGTGGGCCACGCCGCTGACGCGGCCGGCCTTCAGGTGCGGCAGGACTGACTTAATGTAGATGCGGGTGGGCGTGAGCAGGGCCTGCGCCAGGGTTTGGCCGTCCGCGAACGGGGCCTCGGCGTCCCAGGCCAGGCCGGACCGCGCGACGATGCGGCGGATCAGCGAATAGCCGTTGGAGTGCGGGCCGGAGGAGGCGAGGCCGACCAGCAGGTCGCCCGGCTCCTGATCGTCCAGGCGCGGCAGGACCTTGTCGCGGTCGACGGCGCCCACGCAGAAGCCCGCCATGTCGTAGTCGCCACCGGAATACATCCCCGGCATTTCGGCCGTCTCGCCGCCGACGAGCGCGCAGCCAGCCTGGCGGCAGCCTTCGGCGATGCCGGCGACTACGGAGGCGGCGGCGTCGACGTCGAGCTTCCCGGTGGCGTAGTAGTCGAGGAACATCAGGGGCTCGGCGCCCTGGGCCAGGAGGTCGTTGACGCACATGGCCACGAGGTCGATGCCGACGGTGTCGTGCAGCCCGGTCTCGATGGCCACCTTCAGCTTGGTGCCGACCCCGTCGGTGGTGGTGACGAGCAACGGGTCGTCGTAGCCGGCCGCCTTCAGGTCGAAGAGCGCGCCGAAACCGCCCAGGGAAGGTTCCGAGCCCGCGCGCCGCGTGGACTTCGCCAGCGGCTTGATCTTCTCCACCAGGGCCGCGCCGGCATCGATATCCACGCCGGCCTCGGCATAGGTCAGGCCGTTTCGGCGTTCGGACATCGTGGCTCCAAAGCTACAAAATGCGGCGCGTGACCGGCGTGGGGTTGCAGACTCGACCACCGGCGGGGCTATAGCTAATCGATGACGCCGATTACGACCACCGCGGACCTTGCGGTGTTTTGCTCCAAGCTGAAGGGCCAGCCGTTCGTCGCCGTGGACACCGAGTTCATGCGCGAGACGACCTATTGGCCGAAGCTGTGCCTGATCCAGGCGGCCGGGGCCGACGGGACCGAGGCCGCCATCGATCCGCTGGCCGAGGGGATCGACCTCGAGCCGTTCCTCGAGGTGATGCGCGACGAGGCCATCCTGAAGGTGTTCCACGCCGCGCGGCAGGACGTGGAGATCTTCAACAACCTGCAGGCCATGCCGAGGCCGCTGTTCGACACCCAGGTGGCGGGCATGGCGGCCGGGTTCGGCGAGCAGATCGCCTACGACGCCCTGGTGCGCCAGATGCTGCGGATCGAACTGGACAAGAGCAGTCGGTTCACCGATTGGGCGCGCCGGCCTCTGTCCGACAACCAGCTGACCTATGCGCTGGCCGACGTGACCCACCTGGCCGAGCTCTATCCGATGCTGCGCCAGCGCCTGGAGAAGGAAGGGCGCATCAACTGGGTGCTGGACGAGATGGAGGGGCTGACCGATCCGGCGGTCTACGACGTCGAGCCCGAGAACGCCTGGAAGCGGCTGCGGCCCCGGCGGCACACGGTGAAGTACCTGGCGGTCTACAAGGCCGTCGCCGCCTGGCGCGAGCGGACCGCCCAGCTGCGCGACCAGCCGCGCGGGCGGATCCTGAAGGACGAGGCGATCGACGAGATCGCCACCCAGGCGCCGACCGACGCCGACGCTCTGGACCGGCTGCGCTCGGTGCCCAAGGGCTTCTCGGGCTCGCGGTTCGGGCCGGACCTGCTGACCGCCGTGCGCGAGGCGCTGAAGGACCCGGAGGCCTACGCCCCGGTGATCGAGCGCAACCGCACCGCCCCGTCGCCGGCCGCCGGCGCGGTGGTGGAGCTCCTGAAGGTGCTCCTGAAGGCGCGGGCCGAGGAGGCGGGCGTCGCCTCGAAGCTGATCGCCACGGTCGCCGACCTGGAGCTGATCGCCAACGACGACGAGGCCGACACCCCGGCGCTGAAGGGCTGGCGGCGCGAGGCGTTCGGCGAGGACGCGCTGAGGCTGAAGCGCGGCGAGCTGGCGCTGGTCCTGGACGGGACGCGGGTGCGGGTGGTCGAGGTCCGGCGCGCGCCCAAGGCCGCCAGCGCAGGGTGATCCGCTGCGGCGCCTTCAGTCGCTGCGGATAACCTGAGGCGTCTGAATTCACTTCGGAATTGCCTTGGCCCACAAGGTTCTCCACAGCCTGTCCACGGGTGGTCCGGCGCTTCACCCACAGGCGTCTGCGGCGCCCCCGTTGCGGGCCGCCCGGCCCCCTGGCATCGTCAATTTGCCGAGAGGGAACGCGGCGCGGCTGGACCGGGTGACCGGTTCGCAGGCGGGCGGGAGGCTCCCGGAAGGAGGTTGGTTTCGGTTCGTCCGAGCCTTCCGAGTTCCGGGGACATCGCGGCGGGCGCAGGCCGAACTGGGGCGACCCAGCGGAGCCGGAAGTCCCCACGACCTCGAAAGCTCAGATCCCCCAACGGATCTGGTTCAGAGGGCGGTGTTCCGGGCGACCGGGGCGCCGTCCTCTTGCTATGGGCGCTTGCCTAGGCCGGCTCGCGGGCCGGAAGACCCACTTCCGAAGGATCGGCCTCGTTGCGCAGCGGCTGCCTCGCCAGGTAGCGGGCGAGGTTGTCCAGGAAGAGCTCGTCGCCGCGGCCGAGGTTGCCGTCGCCGGAGTTGGAGGTGTGGGCGGAGACGCGCACCTTCGGATGGTCCCAGAACCAGCTGTCGGCCGGCAGGGGCTCGGTGGCGAAGACGTCGAGGACGGCATGGGCCGGCTGGTCGCGCTCCAGCCCGGCCTTGAGGGCATCCTCGTCGATCAGGTCGCCGCGGCCGATGTTGATCAGGACCGCGCCCGGCTTCAGGGCCTTGAAGAAGGCGTCGTCGCACATGTGGCGCGTGTCGTCGTTCAGCGCGCAGGCGAGCGCCACCACGTCGGCCTCGGCGCAAACCTCGCGGAAGCGCTCCAGGCCCACCACGGCGTCGGCCAGCGGATCGGACGCGGGATTGCGACGCACCACCGTAAGATGGACCCCGAACGGCTTGATCCGCTTGGCGATTTCCTTGCCGATGGAACCGTAGCCGGCGAGCACCCAGCGGGTATGGCCGAGCTCGGTATAGGGCGTGCGGGTCCACTCGTGCCTGGCCTGGGCGTCGGCCTGGGCCTGGATCGGCAACTGCAGGGAGATGCCATGGCCAACCACGTACTCGGCGATCGGAATCGCCTGGGCCGAGCTTTTGGTGATCCGCACGCCCTTCTCGAGGATGTTCCTGAACATCGGGTTGTCGATGCCGGCCGCCATGATCTGGGTCCAGCGCGCCGCTGGGCTCTTCATGATCCGCCCGTAGAGCTTGGGCAGGCTGCCGGAAGTCCAGGAATCGAGGCTGAGCCAGACCACCTCCGGCGCGAGGTCGGACTCGTCGACCGGGCGACCGTCGCACTCGTATTCGTCCTCGCCGGCGATCGTGACGACCTGGGCATCCGGCGCGACCTCGACCAGGCGCTCGCGGACGCGCTTCAGGGCCGAGCGGGTCATCAGGATCTGCATCAGCCGAGCTCCAGCTTCAGTTTCAGCGCGCTGGCCAGGGTCTGGGCGCGCTTGGCGGTCTGTTCGCCCAGCAGCATGTCGTCCCAGCCCGGCGCGGTCGAGAGCGCCAGCTGGCCGCCTTGGATGGAGAGGCTCGAGTGCTCCAGCAGCCGCGGGTTGCGCCCGGAGAGGTCGCAGCCCAGCCGCACGGCCGCGCCCAGCGCGCGGGCCCGCTGGCGGCGCTCGCCCGAGAGCAGCTTGGCGATCGCGCCGGCCTCGGGCGTGGTGGTGGCGGAGGTGTAGCGGGAGAAGGCGACGCAGGCGAGGAAGGCCCGCTCCGGATGGTTCATGCCGGCGATGGGCGCGCGCAGCACCTGCTCGAAGGCCACGTCGGCGCGGTGGTCGGGGTGCAGGCGTGCGCCGAGGTCGGCGAGCCGGCAGGCGGCCGCCAGCAGCGTCGGTTCCCGCGCGCCGAAGACGGGGTTCAGCTTCTCGAACGCCGGGGTCAGCCACGCCTCGAGCGCCCCGCCGAGCTCGGCGGCGACGCCGCGGGCCGCGGTCAGCGCCTCGCAGCCCTCGATCAGCGGGTCGCGTCGGCGCACGCCGGACTCCATCGCGTCCAGCAGCAGGCCTTCACGCACCCCGAACGCCGAGACGATCACGCGTTCCACGCCGAGGGTCTCGATCAGGGCGTCCAGCACCATCGCGGCGTAGGGCAGGGTCTCGACCCGCTTCTTCGACAGGCCCTCCATCCGCTCCAGCGAGGCGCGGGACTGGCGGGCGATCAGGCGGGCCACGTCCTGCGCGTCGGACGGGCTCATCTCGTACTGATGGGCGACGTGCAGCGGGTAGTCGGAGAGCTCCATGTGGAAGAGCGCCAGGTTGCGCCAGGCGCCGCCGACGGCGTTGAAGTGCCGGGTGGCGAAGCGGTTGGCGTGGGGCGCGAGCGCCGCCTCGACGACGCGGCGCGTGCGGTCGAGATCCAGCGCCCGCGGCGCGCCCAGCGCGAAGGGGCCGAGGGGCAGGGTGACGCCGGCCTCCGGATCGTGGCCGTTCAGCCGCACCAGCTCCAGGCTGGAGCCGCCCAGGTCGCCCACCACGCCCTCGGCGCCCGGGTCGCCGGCCAGCACGCCCAAGGCGGCGAAGCGGGCCTCCTCGTCGCCGGAGAGCACGCGGACGTCGAGGCCGGTCTCGGTGCGCACGCGCTTGAGGAACGAGGGCCCGTCGGCGGCTTCGCGCACAGCGGCGGTGGCGGCCGCCGTCACGTCCTCCGCGCCCCAGCCGTCCAGCACGGCGCGGAAGCGGCGCAGCGCAGTGATCGCGGTCTCGACGCCTTCGGGCGACAGCCGCCCGGTGGCCGGCAGGTCGCGGCCGAGGCCGGCCAGCGCCTTTTCGTTGTAGACCGTCCAGATGGCGCGGCCGTCGAGGTTGTAGATGACGAGGCGGACCGAGTTCGACCCGACGTCGATGACCGCGGCCTGGCGCTGGTCCGGCCGGCTATCCCCGCGAGGCCACATGATCGATCGCGCGCGGCATGTCCTTCACCTTCTGGCCTCTACCCGAAAGGCTGGGATTGGTCATGAAATACTCGTGCGCGGAGAACGCTGAGGGGTGATCCCACGAGGGATCGCGGGCGTAACGGCCTTCGGCGTCGAGGGTCCAGCTCTGGGCCTCGTCCTTCAGGTTCGCCAGCATGATCTGCTGCAGAACCTGCTGGTGGACGGTCGGATTCTCGATCGGCGTCAGGCATTCGACCCGGCGGTCGAGGTTGCGCGGCATCCAGTCGGCCGAGGAGATGAACACCCGCGCCTCGGCCGAGGGCAGCTGGTGGCCGTTGGCGAAGGCGACGATGCGGGCGTGCTCGAGGAAGCGGCCGACGATCGACTTGACCCGAATGTTCTCGGAAAGCCCGGGCACGCCGGGCCGCAGGCAGCAGATGCCGCGGATGACGAGGTCGATCGGCACGCCGGCCTGGCTGGCGGCATAGAGGGCGTCGATCACCTCGCCATCGACGAGGGCGTTCAGCTTGGCCCAGATGCCGGACGGCCGGCCCGCCTGCGCCGCCTCGGCCTCGCGGGCGATGAGCGCCAGCAGGTCGCGCTTCATGAAGATCGGCGAGACCGACAGCTTCTCCAGCGCCTCCGGCTGGGCGTAGCCCGTCACGAAGTTGAAGATCTTCGCCGAGTCCCGGCCCAGCGCCGGGTCGGTCGTGAACAGCGACAGGTCGGTGTAGATGCGCGCGGTGATCGGGTGGTAGTTGCCGGTCCCGAAGTGGCAGTAGGTGCGCAGACCGTCGCCCTCGCGCCGCACGACCAATGAGAGCTTCGCGTGGGTCTTGTACTCGACGAAGCCGAAGACGACGTGGACGCCGGCGCGCTCCAGGTCGCGCGCCCACTTCAGGTTGGCGGCCTCGTCGAAGCGGGCCTTGATCTCAATCAGGGCGGTGACGTTCTTGCCGGCTTCGGCCGCCTCGATGAGGGCGGCGATGATCGGGCTGTTGGTCGAGGTGCGGTAGAGCGTCTGCTTGATCGCCAGCACGTTGGGGTCGCGGGCCGCCTGCCGCAGGAACTGCACCACCACGTCGAAGCTCTCGAACGGGTGGTGGACCAGGATGTCCTTCTCGCGGATGGCGGCGAAGCAGTCGCCGCCGTGGTCGCGGATCCGCTCGGGGAAGCGCGGCTCGAAAGGCTTGAACTTCAGGTCCGGGCGGTCGGGCGGGATCAGCTGGGTGAGTTCGTCCAGGCCCAGGAGGCCGTCGACGATCAGGATGTCCTGGGTCTCGGCGTGCAGGTTCGAGCAGATGAAGGCCCGCAGCTCCTCGGGCATCGCCGCCTCGACCTCGACGCGGACCACCGATCCCATGCGCCGCTGCTTGAGGAGCGCCTCGAACTCGCGGACCAGGTCCTCGGCCTCTTCCTCGATCTCGACGTCGCTGTCGCGGATCAGGCGGAAGACGCCCTGAGCCTGCACCTCGCAGCCCGGGAATAGATGGTCGAGGTAGAGCCCGACCAGGGTCTCCAGCGTCACGAACCGGCGCTCGGCGCGCCGCCGCCCGCCGGCCTTGCGCGGCAGTTCCCAGAAGCGGGCCACCTGGGCCGGCAGCGGGGCCAGCGCGTACATGATCCGCCCGTCGGCGATGCGGCGCAGCTTCAGCACCAGCGAGAACGCCAGGTTCGGGATGAACGGGAACGGGTGCGCCGGGTCGATGGCCAGCGGGGTCAGCACCGGGAACAGCTGGGAGACGAACGGCTCCTCGAGCGCGTCCAACTCGCCGTTGGTGACGTCGCCGGCGTCGACCAGCGACAGGCCTTCCTCGGCCAGTTCCTTGCGCAGATGCCGCCAACGGGCCTGCTGCTCGGCCATCAGGTCGGCGGCTTCGTCGTTGATCCGGCCCAGCTGCTCGGCGGCGGTCAGGCCGTCCTGGCTTACGGCCGGCACGCCCTCGCGGACCTGCGCGCGCAGGCCGGCCACGCGGACCATGTAGAACTCGTCGAGGTTGTTGGCGCTGATCGCCAGGAACCGCAGCTGCTCCAGCAGCGGGTGGCGCGGGTTCTTGCTCTCCGCCAGGACGCGACGGTTGAATTCCAGCCACGAGAGCTCGCGGTTGAAGAACCGCGTCGGCCCGCTGGCGAGCTCGTCGTCCCAGGCAAGCGCCCGGCCGCCGTCGTTGGCGGTTTGTGGGGCGATAGCCTCGGCGTAGCTCATCGAACGGGCTCCGGTCCGGACGGAGGGTGAGGGATTTGGGACCCCACTGCTTTGGCCCCGTCCAGGTTCGGGATCAAGTCTTCAGTCGAAAAGGTCAAGATTTTCGATATCGCTTTCAAGAATCTGTCGCGCAAGCACCCGGGAAACGGGGCGGATTTCGGGGTGTTCGGTCTCGTCGAGACGTCGCACGATCTCTCTGGCGCCGGCGATCGACCTTTCCATGCGCTTCAGGAGGTACGGATAGACATCATCGTGCGGCCGGATGTTCCGCTCACGGAAGAAGTTCGTCAGCACTCCGCGCAGCACGTCATCGTCCGGCGGCTCGATCTCGGCGACCTGCAGGGCATTCAGGCGCGAGCGAAGGTCGGGCAGGGCGGCGGGCCAGGCGGCGGGCCGCGTCCGCGCCGTCAGCAGGAGGCCGCCGCCCGGTCGGCCGGCCAGGTTGATCAGGTGGAACAGGGCCTCGTCCGCGCAGCCCTGGTCGACGTCCTCGACCAGCACCGGGCGTCCCGCGGCGGCCGCTGCGATGTCCGGATCGGCGCGGTCCAGCGCCAGCGCGCCCACCGCCTGCGCCCAGGCCTGCGCCAGGTGCGTCTTGCCGACGCCTTCGGGGCCGACCAGCGCCAGCGCCCCGTCCGGCCAGCGTGGCCAGGCGTCCAGCGCCGCGCGGGCCTGCGCGTTCGAAGGGCCCTCGACGAAGGCCCCGCGGTCGTAGTCGGGCGGCCGGCGCAGGCCTAGGCGCAGCTGCTTGGCCATGGCCTCGGGGTTCGGGGGTTTGAGGGTCGCGGAGAGAAGATCACGCGCATCGCCTAGCAGGCTACGCTGCCGCGGCGCCAGTTTCGTGGCTGGTTTTCAACGGGTTCCACACAGTCCGCAGGAGTGCGGAAAGGATCACGCCTTGCCGGCGCCGCCGACGATGGTGGTCCAGCCCTCGGGCTTCAGCAGCTCGATCGGCGAGAAGCGCGCCTTGTAGTCCATCTTCTCCGAGCCGCGGACCCAGTAGCCCAGGTAGACGTAGGGCAGGCTGGTCAGGCACGCCTGGATCACGTGGTCGAGGATCACGAACGAGCCCAGGCTGCGCCGGCTCTCGGCCGGGTCGTAGAAGCTGTAGACCAGCGACAGGCCGTCGTTCATCAGGTCGACCAGGGCGCAGGCGACGAGGTCGCCCGGCCGCCCGCCTTGCGCGCGGCGGCGGTACTCGATGATGTGGGTCCGGACCGCGGTGTCCTCGACCATCGCGACGTAGTCGGGCCAGGTCATCTCGGCCATGCCGCCATCGGCGTGGCGCGCCAGGAGGTAGCGGCGGAGCAGGTCGAACTGCTCCATGGTCGCTTCGGCCTCGACGAGGTGGCGCTCCAGGTCCTCGCTGCGGGCCAGCGTCTTCCGCTCCGAGCGGGAGAAGATGTAGTCCGCCGCCGGCAGCCGGGCCGAGACGCAGGCCGTGCAGGCCTCGCAGGCCGGGCGGTAGGCGATGTTCTGCGAGCGGCGGAAGCCCACCTGGGTCAGGCTGTCGTTGACGTGCGCCCCGTCGCTCAGCGGCAGGTGGGCGAACACCTTCCGCTCATAGCGGTCGGGCAGATAGGGGCACGGGGACGGCGCGGTCAGGAAGAACCTGAGCTGTCGGGTCGGAAAGTGCTGCGTCACGGAACCTTAGGCGCCCTTCCCAGCCAGTGCGGATCCTGCTGGAGATTAGGCGTCATGCTCGGCCCTTGCGCAAGCGTCCGTTACGTCCCTGCGTCAGGGGGCAGCACCGGGGCCTCGCGCAGCAGCACGATCGCGATGCGGCGGTTGCCGGGCAGGGTGGGGTCGTCGGGGTAGAGCGGCTCGGACGTCGCCTTGCCGCTGATCGCGAAGACCCGGTCGGCGTCGACGCCGGACCCCAGCATGATCTTGCGCGCGGCGTCGGCGCGGTTGGTCGACAGCGGCCAGTCGCCCTCGGTCTTGCGGGTCTGGCCGGCGCTGGCGGAGGTGTGGCCATAGATGTGGATGCGGTTGGGCAGCTGGTTGACCACCTTCGAAACCGCCCGCAGCAGCACCTTGGCGCGCTCGTTGGGCGTGGCCGTGCCCTCGTTGAACATCGAGCGGCCTTCCTGATCGATCAGCTGGATCCGCAGGCCCTCGGGCGTCTCGTCGACGATGATCTGCTTGGAGAGCTCGGCGAGCTCCGGCATGTCCTGCAGCGCCTGCTTCAGCGACTGGGCGGCCGAGGCGAAGGCGGCCTCTTCCCTCTTGCGCTGCTCTTCGCGCGACTTGGAGCTGGCCTGGGCGTCGGCGGCGCTTTTGGCCCCGTCCTTCGACTTGCCGTCGTTGGGGTTGCGGCTGTCCGGGCTGGCGTCCTGGACGATGGACTGGCTGCCGTTGGCCTTGGCGCCCTCGTTGCCGAGCGCGGTGCCGGCCAGGATGCCGCCGGAGCCGGAGGTGGTCTGCGAGACCGACGCTGGCGCGAAATAGTCGGCGATGCCGCGCTTCTGCTCCGGGCTCGTGGTGTTGATCAGCCACATCAGCAGGAAGAAGGCCATCATGGCGGTCACGAAGTCGGCGTAGGCGACCTTCCAGGCGCCGCCGTGGTGGCCGCCGCCCGACACCTTCTTGACACGCTTGATGACGATCGGCTGATCACCCACCGACATGGTCCGCCCCGACTAACCCTGCTAACGAGCCACCGAACATGCGCCAGGGCCCGTTAAGAGGGCGTTGCGGCTAGGGTTAAGGAGCGTTGAGACGATGAAGGTGGCGTTTGCCGGCCTGGGCGTGATGGGTTTCCCGATGGCGGGGCACCTGGCCAAGGCCGGCCACGAGATGGCGGTCTACAACCGCAGCCCCGAGAAGGCCGAGCGCTGGGCGGCTCAGTTCGGCGGACAGGCTGCGAAGAGCGCGGCGCAAGCTGCTGACGGCGCTGAGGTTTTCATCCTCTGCGTCGGCAACGACGACGACGTGCGCCAGGTCGCCGGCGAGGCCTTGCCGGCGATGGCGGCGGGCGGCGTGGTGGTGGACCACACGACGACCTCGGCGGTGGTGGCGCGCGAGATGGCGGAGCGGGCGGCGAGCGGCGGGCGCGGCTTCGTGGACGCGCCGGTCAGCGGCGGCCAGGCGGGCGCGGAGAACGGCCAGCTGACGATCATGTGCGGCGGGACGCCCGAGGCCTTCGGCAAGGCCGAGCCGGTGATCTCCGCCTACGCCAAGGCGACGAAGCTGATGGGCGCCTCGGGCGCGGGTCAGCTCGCCAAGATGGTCAACCAGATCTGCATCGCCGGCGTCGTCCAAGGCCTGGCCGAAGGCCTTCACTTCGCCAAGCGCGCGGGCCTGGATCCGCAGCTGGTCTACGACGCCATTTCCAAGGGGGCCGCGCAGTCCTGGCAGATGGACAACCGCTGGAAGACGATGACCGAGGGCAAGTTCGACTTCGGCTTCGCGGTGGACTGGATGCGCAAAGACCTTGGCCTGGTGCTGGACGAGGCCGGCCGCAATGGGGCTGCGCTCGACATGACCCGCATGGTCGACGGCTTCTACGCCGACGTGCAGGCGATGGGCGGGCGGCGCTGGGACACGTCCAGCCTCGTGGCGCGGCTGGAGCGGCCCTGACGTGACCGAGCTTTCGACGCCGCGCCTGCGGCTGACGCCCGTGGAAGCGGCCGACACGGCCTTCGTGCTGGAGATCCTCAACGATCCGGGCTGGATCGCCAACATCGGCGACCGCGGCGTGCGCACGCCGGAACAGGCCGCCGGCTACATCGCCGACCGGTTCGCCGGGAAGGCGTGGTGGGTGGTGCGCGACGCCGCCACCGGCGAGGCGCTGGGCCTGGCCGGGATCGTGCCGACGCGGCCCGGCATGGAGGTCCCCGACATCGGCTATGCCTTCCTGGCGCGCCATTCGGGCAAGGGCTACGCCACCGAGGCGGCGCAGGTCGTGCTGGAGCATGCCCGCGCGGCGCTCGGCATGGCGCGGCTGGCGGCGATCACGACGCTCGCCAACACGCCCTCGCAGCGGGTGCTGGAGAAGCTTGGCTTCCGCAGGGGCGCCGACCGCAGGTTGCCCGACCACGACGACGACAGCGCCTATTTCGAGATCCCTTAGGGACGGGCATGGCCATCGAGACCCGGACAGTCTCCGCCAACGGCTTCGCGTTCGCGGTCGACGAGGCCGGGCGCGGAGATCGCCTGGCGCTCTGCCTGCACGGCTTCCCGGAGAGCCGGTTCTCGTGGCGCTATCAGCTACCGACGCTGGCCACGCTGGGCTACCGCGCCTGGGCGCCGGACCTGCGCGGCTATGGCCAAACCGAGCCCAAGCCGCAGGCGGTCGGCGACTACCTGATCGACCGGCTGATGGAAGACGTGGCCGCCCTGATCGACGCCAGCGGGGCCAAGTCCGTCACCCTCATCGGCCACGACTGGGGCGCGGGCCTGGCCTGGACGTTCGCGGCCAACCAGGTGCGTCCCCTGGAGCGGCTGGTGATCATGAACGTGCCGCACCCGGCGGTGATGCTGGCCAGCCTGCGCGGCGGCAACTGGGCCCAGCTGCGCCGCTCCTGGTACATGTTCTTCTTCCAGCTGCCGGGCCTGCCGGAGCGGATGATGACCCGCGACGGGGCGCGCGCGATCCGCCGGGCGTTCTACGAGATGGCGGTCGACAAGACCCATTTCACGCCGGAGGTCCTGGACCGCTACGCGGCCGACGCCCAGCGGCCGGGCGCCATGCGGGGCATGATCAACTGGTACCGCGCGGCCATGCGCCTGGGCGGCAAGCTGCGCGGCCCCTGGCCGGTGATCGAGGCGCCGACGCTGATCGTCTGGGGCGAGCAGGACGCCGCCCTGGGGATCGAGCTGCTGGACGGGACCGAGGCGTATGTGCGCGATCTGACCGTTCGGCGGCTGCTGGGCGTCTCGCACTGGGTGCAGCAGGAGGCGCCGGACAAGGTCAACGCTATCCTGGGCGAATGGCTGGCAACGCCGCGCTGACAGCGGCCTTTCCAGCACAGTGGGATCCGAAGCTTGGAATTCACGTGACTTGAAGTCGCG
>JADMIO011711122.1_pt1 | contig 52607 bp, 47 predicted proteins | sample 8958161 | NCBI WGS metagenome assembly JADMIO01 (sample SAMN16585339, study PRJNA669376) | soil metagenome | isolation source: Crop rotation soil | place: USA: Cullars Rotation, Alabama | collected 2011 | reverse complement strand
ACTTACCGCCGATATCGCAGGCTTTTGGCGCGGTGCCTGGGCTGACGCACGGCGGGACATGCGCGGCCGTTATCCCAAACACAATTGGCCGGAAAACCCCCTGCTGCCATAGCGCGGCACATATGTTCCCGATACGATGACAGACAGCCGATACAACTGAACCCCTTGCCCATTCCGCACGCGCAAATTGCCGATCTCATTGTGCGTGCCACATTCAAACTGAACCGCTTTTCTAGGAGAGCCATATGAAAGCCGTCCTCGCCAATTCCATCCTCACCGCTGCCATCGGTCTTTGCGCCCTGCCGGCGCTCGCGTTTGCCGCGCCTGCCAAGCATTTCCCGGCTGGAAGCAATACACCGGGTGGTACGTCGCCGGCCTTCTCGGCCTCCGTGCAGGTGGGCACTACTCTTTATGTGTCGGGCACGACGGATGGGACAGACCCGGATACCGGCAAATTGCCGGCGGATGCCACGATCGGGGCGAAGGTGGTGCTGAACAATGTCAAAAAGACGTTGGAGGCAGCCGGTTACACCATGGATGATCTGGTGTGGGTGCAGATATTCGCTTCGAATTTGAAGGACTATGGCGACTTCAACACCGTCTATCGCACCTATTTTAAGGGGCCTCTGCCCGCGCGCGCTTTCATCGGCGCCGGCAGTCTGCTGGGCGGGGCGCATTTCGAGGTGATGGGCATCGCGGAGAAGCAGACCCCGGCACAATGACGGGCCATTGACCCTGGCCGCCCACTTATTAAGACTGCGGGAAATAGCGGTTTAAGCCGCACGAAGCATTTGGCCGAGGGCGGCCTGGGAGGCGTTCGGTCAATGCGTCAGACGCGCACCATTATGGGCATGCCCATAAACCTGGCCGTGTTGGATGAAGGTGTCCGCGCGCAAGACTTGGAGGCGGTGTTTGCGGAATTCGTCGCTGTCGATGCGCAATTCAGCCCTTTCAGGGATGACAGCGAAGTTTCCCGGTTCAACCGGCGCGAAATAACCGAAAGAGATTTCACGCCGCGCATGCGGGAAGTCGTTGCTCTGTGCGAGACGGCCAGACAGGAAACCCACGGCTATTTCAACATCAACCGCCCGGACGGGGCGATTGATCCCTGCGGTATGGTCAAGGGTTGGGCGATCCGCAACGCCGCCCGCCAGCTTGCGCAGATGGGGTTCTCCAATTTCTGCGTTGAAGCGGGCGGGGATATTCAGTGCCAAGGCGTCAATGACGATGGCGGCGAATGGACTGTGGGCATCCGCAATCCCTTTGCACGCGATGAGATCGTCAAAGTGATCCAGCCCAGAGGTTTTGGCGTCGCCACCTCCGGCAACTATATCCGCGGCGATCATATTTATGACCCGCATACGGGCCGGTATGGATCGGGCGACGTGGTGAGTCTCACGGTCATCGGGCCGGACGTGCTGGAGGCCGACCGTTATGCGACCGCCGCTTTCGCGATGGGGCGGCAGGGTATTCTTTTTATTGAACGCATACCGGGCCTCGAAGGCTATGAAATCGATGCCGCCGGCACCGCGCGCATGACAAGCGGACTGAAGAGTTATCTGCCATGTTGAGTTCCGGTAAAAAGCGAGAAAGTCTCGCTGGAAAATTGCTTTTGTCCTCGGCATTGGTGGCCCTTTCGCTGGCCTATGGCTGGTGGCAACAGCATGATGCCGGCGGGTCCAGGCTGGTCATGGCGCCGTTGCCTGTCGCGCCGAAGAAATCCGTACCCTTTGCGCCTGTTCCCGCCACCGCGCCAGCGGCCCCTGCGGAGCAACCTGCCACTCTGGATGCCGAGACCGGCTCAGGTGCAAAGGTGGCTTCAAATCAAACCGCCGCTGCGCCGCAAAAATCTGCCCCAAAAGCAGCGGCGCAAGCTGTGGCACCTGCCGCGCCGGAACCACTGCCGCAACAGAACAAGGACGCTTCGCCTTCCTTGGCTTCTGCTGCACCCGCCGCAACGCCGCAAAGCATTTTACCGATCGATGGCGATGACACGCAGCCCTTTTTGGTCACGGGAACGCCCGATCCGTCCGCCAAGTCTCCGGTCCCCGCCGGAGCGCATCTGGAGGATGGCGACTATGTCAGCAGCCGGCACCAATTCATGTGGGGTGACCTTCGGATCAAGATTTTCGTTCGCGGTGGGACCATCGCCGGCCTGCAGGCCCTCCAATTTCCCGATCATCGCTCTCAATCGCTGTATCTGAGCGGCTTGGCGATCCCGAAGCTGGAGAGTGAAGTGATCAAGAATCAGACCGCTCAGGTCGATGCGGTCTCATCCGCCACCGATACCAGCATAGTCTTCCAGGATGCTGTCGCAGACGCGATCATAAAAGCGACGCGCGGATGATGTTGTTCCGGCGCGTTCTGACTTACAGGCTGACACTTTATTATCTGGCGGCGATCCTGCTGGCGGCGCTCGCCTTGTCCATATTGGGCATTGTGCGCCAGTCCTGGATGAATTTGGCGTTTTCCACCGCCATCACACTGATGGCGTGCTGGGGTGTCAATTGGGCTTTCGCCCGTGCTCATGGCGCGGGGAGCAATTGGGAATCTGTCTGCATCAGCGCTTTGATCATCGCTTTGATCATAACGCCCGTCGCCCCCGATGACCTTGCCGGAGCGGGCTTTCTGGCCTTGGTCTCTGCCTGGGCAATGGCTTCGAAATACATTGTCGCGATCGACAAGCGCCATCTTTTCAATCCAGCCGCATTCGGCGCCGCACTGATGAGCCTGGCCTTTCATCGCCCCGTGAGCTGGTGGGTCGGCGACTATGCCGTCCTGCTGCCGCTTCTGGCTTTGGGTGGCGTACTGGTACTCTCCCGGTTGCGCTACTACGAAATGCTGGGAAGTTTCGCGGTGGTGGCTCTGGGTCTCGCCGTTGCGAATGGCGGTCTTTCCAGCTTCGCGGACGTGGCGCAGTCCCTTTCGCGGATGGGCATCCATTCCATGTTCTGCTTCTTCGGTTTGGTGATGCTGACCGAACCCCGCACGGCGCCGATTGGCCGCTGGCGCCAGATCACTTATGGCGCGCTGGTCGGGTTGTTGTTCTCACCCTTCACGCATGTCGGAAGTTATTATTTCACACCCGAGGCTGCTCTTCTTTGCGGCAACCTCTTTACGTTCTTTTCCAACCGGCGGCGCATCCGCCGCTGGGTCGACGCTTTCGCCTAGCCGCACCGGCATGTGAAGTGATTGCTTAACGCTGTGCGAGTTGCCCGGAAGGCGGCGGCAGAAACCCGATATTGCTGTCCGGCATGCGTATGGTGGCTTGTGTCAGGGTGTTGAGCGCGGCCATGCAATTGTCGTTGCCGGGAGCAGGAACGAGAAGCGCAAATCGTGCGGCTACGAGCGGGCTTGCATAGGATGTGCCGCTAACCGCGCCATAGCCGCCAGGCAGAGTGGCGGCCTTGATGCCCACGCCAAGCGCCGTGAAGTGTGCGCCGCTGCGGTTGGCGTCAAGGGCGAAGTGATGGCCGGCGTCCGACGCCGTGACGCCGATAACGCCGGTATAAGCGGCGGGATAATTTGGAGGAGCGGCCGGGCCATCATTGCCGGTGGCGGCCACCAGCACATGGCCGCTGCCGACAAAGGCCCTTACTGCCGCCTCAAGCAGAGCATTCGCCGGGCCGGCAAGGCTGATATTGACGACGGGGATGCCGCTTTCGGCCAGCCAGTTTAACGCCTGTGCGATTTCCGTTGCGCTTCCACCACCGGGCTGCCCACCGAAAACATCGGCGGCATAGATCGTGGCGCCGGGAAGATAGCCGGAAAAATCCTTGTCGGAACCGGCGAGCAGGGATGCGACGGCGGTTCCATGCATGGTTGCCGGCGCCTCACCGGCGCTCGCAAAATTCCGGCTCACAATCTTTGCATTCGAGAAGGCGGAATGATGGGGTTCGACGCCGCCATCGATCATTCCAATCCGCAAAGCAGGTTGCGCAAGATTGGCGGGCCGTACGGGGTTGCTTTCGCTGATGGCCTGGCCCCCGGACGGATTGTAGATATTGGCATAGTCATAGTGGCCGGCCGGGTCGGCTTGCCGGATGGCGGCCAATGCCTGGTTCTCGGTCAGGCCATCAGGCACACGCAATACCGCAACCGAAAGATTGAGGGCGCTTAACTGATCCTGCCGGACAATGCTGAAGCGGAGCCCGCGTGCGGCTGCAAGACTTTCCGGGGTGGGCGAAACCACCAGGATTTCATTTGGGACAATGGGATGTCCCTGATCGTCCCGGCTGGGTGAGGCTTGGTTCAATGGCCGGCCGACCAGATCCCGGATCGTTCCGGCGGCGCCTTGCACGGTCTGCCCCAATGTCGTCGCGGCATTATCGATCGCGCCGGGCGCCACCGTGGAAAGAGGTGCTACGGCGCCGGGCTGGGGCGAAATTCTTGTGGGCACGCGCTGTGGCGAAGTCACGATTGGCACATTGGGAAGGCCACTGAGGCCGCCCGGCGCTCCAAGACCTCGGCCCCCCAGCAATTGGGCGTGGGCCTGCGTTCCTGTGGCAAGGAGTGCTGCGCCTATCAAAAGAAATTTAACCGCCGACGTCATCTTCGCCTCGTAAGGACGCATATTGTAGCATGCCTTGACGCCAAAGCCTGGCTTGCAAGTCTGACGAAATTTTGTCCTCCTCAATGGAAGAAATCGGCCGCTGTGCCGTTAAGCACAAAAATATGACCAAGGCCGCCGCCGAAATCCGGGACCAGATTGTGCAACTTCTCCCGAGGCTGCGCCGCTTTGCGATCGGCCTTACCGGTTCGATCGCCGATGGAGACGATCTGGTGCAAGATACCGTCGAGCGGGCCTTGAAGAATTTGCATCAGTGGGAGCCTGGCACCCGCTTGGACAGCTGGATGTTTCGCATCACCAAGAACCGTTTCGTCGATATCCGCCGCAGTCAAAAGCGCAGCGGGATCGTGGCGATGGAGGTCCCGGAAGATGCTCCTGCCGTTACGACTGACGGCGTGCGCGGGGCAGAGGCGCATCTGATGTTAAGCGATGTTGCCGGGGCCCTGGTAAATTTACCGCCGGAACAGCGCGAAGCGCTTTTGCTGGTCGCAGTGGAAGGGCTCTCTTATCGAGATGCGGCGGACATCCTGGAAATTCCAATTGGAACATTGACCAGCCGGATTGCGCGCGCACGCGAAGCCTTGGCTCTCTGGGCGCCGGGAGGTTGAATGGAAATGGAACCAACCCGTGAGAATCTGAGTGCTTTCGTGGACGGCGAGCTGCCGCCCAGGGAGATGGAGCGGATCGCCGCGCTTCTGGCCACACGGCCCGACCTTGATGCCTGGGTCAAGCAACAGGAAACGCTTCGGTCTGGCATCAGGAAGTCTCTCTCCGATCTGGCTGCCGCGCCGCCGCCGGAAAAGCTGATGCGGGTTATCGAAACCGCGCCCATCTCATGGCGCTGGCGCCTGCAACAGATTTGGCGAGGAACGGCAATAAAGGTTTTGGTCCCGGCCGGTGTCGCTTTGGCAATAGGCCTTCTCATCGGTATCGGGTTGACGCCGCCAGGTGACATCGCCAGCCGTGGCGGGCAGGTTGTGGCGCAGGGGGCGCTGGCATCCGCTTTGGACAAAGGTCTGGCCTCGGAAGGTGCCCCGGCCTCCGGTCCCCATATCGGCATTACATTCCGGGATCGCGATGGGCGCTACTGCCGAAGCTTCGATACCGATGCGCAAAGCGGATTTGCCTGTCATGGGAATATGGGTTGGGGGATCGCCATGCTGGCCGCGCGGCCGAAAGGGGAATCTTCTGGGCCCTATCATATGGCCGGTTCTGAGATGCCGGACGTCATACGGGCAGCAATAGCCGCCCGTATCCAGGGCGAACCATTTGATGGGACTGCGGAAAAAACGGCCCGCGATAGCGGCTGGCGATAGGCGCGGGAAATTTTCTCCAGCGCCGGGAAGAAACTCCGATTTCCGTCGTTGATGGGTTGAAAGGGGCCGGGATGCCGGACCTTACGGAACCTAGGAGGATTTTTCCCATGAATACCAACATTCTTCGCGTCACGACGCTTGCGGCTCTGTTGTTGGGGACGGTGACGGTCGCGACTCCTGCCTCGGCCCAGCTATTGGGTGGCGGCCTGGGCGGCCGCGGCATGGCCGGTCCCGTCGGAGCCGGCGGCGGATTTGGCGGGATGGGAAGTTTTGGCGGCGGTAATCTTGGTGGCATGGCGCACGGCTCCGGCGCGCTTGGCGCCACGGCCCCGAGCCTCTCGCGTGCCCAGAGCGCGGCCGGCGCCGCGCAAAGCCGGGTGAACAATGCGGCTGCAACGGGCGAGGGGGCCGGGCAGACTGCGATCAATAATGCACCACCGGCCGCTGTCGCGGGCAATGCCGGTGGCAATGCCAGTGTGGCGGGTGCATCGGCCGGCGGTTCGGCAGGTGGCGGCTTTGACAGCACTGCTGCCACGGGTGCGGTCTCCAATGCCTATTCGCGCTCAGTGGGAGCAGCCAACAGCACGGCCGGCCGCGCGGAAACGGCGGGTGATAACGCGCTCGGCACGGCCAGCAGTGCAGCATCCGGCGCGCAGGTCGGCGTGAATGGCGGCGCTTCCGCCGGTGCGAGCGCAAACCCGTAAAGCCGAATAGATCCGCCCTTGGCCCGCCGGAATGACCGGCGCGGCCGGGGCGCGATCCGTATCAGTACAATATAGAATTTGACTTACGAAACCGCAGTCCGCAAAAATTTCGCAATTGCTGATCAATGCAAGAGGCGACGCGGATGGCCAAACGAATTGCTCCCAAATCTTTGCCGGAAAATGTGGGCACCCTTTATCCCACGCCATTCGACAAACCGTGCCGGGCGCGGGGGCGCACCAAACTCGGCGATGTTGCGGGTCTTACCCAATTCGGGGTCAATCAGTTGCGGCTGCCACCTGGTGCCTGGTCCAGTCAGCGTCACTGGCACGAAAAAGAAGACGAATTCATCTATGTCCTGTCCGGAGAGGTCGTGCTTGTCACCGATGCGGGCGAAGAAATTCTGAAAGCGGGTGACTGCGCCGGGTTCAAGGCTGGCAGCCGGGACGGCCATCACTTGCAAAATCGCGGCGCTGCCGACGCGCTGATCTTGGAAGTCGGTACGCGCACGGGCGCCGACAAGGGTGAATATTCCGACATCGATCTGGCTTTCGACACGGCAGGTCCGGCGCTGTATCTTCACAAGGACGGCACACCCTACACCGATATCAAGCGCCGCGGCCCTGACGATCCGTGACGCGTGGTTTGCAAGAAGACTGGTTCACCGGGTCAATTCGCAAACCCAGTTCAATTCCCAGCTTGCGCCGCCATCGTCGGAATAGGATTGCTCCATGCGCGCGGATTTCGGCGAAATGTTGAGCCATACATAGCGCATCAGTATCGTGCGGCCTTTATATTGCGCCTGGCGGAAGAACTCTCCGCGGTTGTCTTTGAAACGCCCCACCAGCGGGATGCTATCCATCGTTCCGGAATAAACGTCTGTAAGATACATGCTCCATTGCCCCGTTTCGGCATTGTAGAGCCGCAAAGTCTGTGCGTGGAGGCGCAGGCGCTTCTCCGCGTTATAGACCTCGAATTCTTCCAGATTGGCGTTGCTCTGGAGGATCCGGCTGTGATGCTCGGTGCCCTCGAAAGCGATCCAGTCGTGCGAACCGTTCAACCGGTCCGGCAGTTGGCGCGCATGGGCGGTCCAGTCGCCCAACAGAAATTCGAAATCATGCGCGCCATCCCGGATTGGCGCGGCCGCCTTCGTGGTGCCCGGCAGTGCGCAGAGAGCGCAAAAGATCGAGGCGGCAAACCAGCCTGCGCCACGTCTGCTCATCGCTCCGGATTTTTCCCCCGAATCCATTAATGCGGCTCCTTATTGTAATGGTACAATTTATTGATTGATATATGTTCCAATATAACCGAAGGGTTTTCCGCAGACAAACGAGCAGCGCCTTACCGGGTGCGGGAGACAGGAATGATCCGCCAGCAGTTTCCAAGACACCGTCCGCCATGTTCAGCCATATAACCGTCGGAACGCACGATCTTGCCCGCGCTACCGCGTTCTATGATGCGCTCCTTGCACCTATTGGGCTGGCGCAACGGAAGGTCGTGCCGGATGGTGGGCCACCAGCCGCGTGTTGGATCGATCCGGCAGCGCCGCTGCCCCGATTTTTCGTCTATGTTCCTTTCGATGGAAGTCCCGCCACGGCGGGAAACGGGACCATGATCGCATTTCTGGCCGGATCTCCCCAAGCGGTGGATCGCGCTTATTGGGCTGGTATGGCTGAGGGCGGCAAGGATGAAGGCGCGCCCGGGCCGCGCGAGTGTTACGGAGCGGGTTATTACGGCGCCTATTTGCGCGACCCGGACGGCAACAAGATCCATATTGCCTATCGTGGTGATATTTTGCCCAATTGAATTCTGCCTATCCGTCTTCGTTATTTTGAAAACAGCAGGAATGAGAAATGAAATTGAAGCTCTGGCAGATTGATGCATTCACCGACACGGTTTTCGGAGGCAATCCCGCCGGAGTTGTTCCGTTGGACAAGTGGATAGATGACAAAGTGATGCAAGCCATTGCGGCGGAAAACAATCAGGCCGAGACGGCTTTTTTTGCGCGCAATGCGTCGGGGTCTTTCGATCTGCGCTGGTTCACTCCGACTTCCGAGGTTGATCTCTGCGGTCACGCCACGCTTGCCAGCGCCTATGTGATTTTCCGCTTCCTTGATCCATCCTTGAAGGAGGCCCACTTCCAGACCCGCTCAGGTGAATTGGTCGTACGCCGAGGGTCGGACGGACGCAACGGCATGACCATGCCCTCGGCATCTGCCGTGCCGTTCCAAGTTCCGCAAGGTTTTATCGCGTCGCTGACCAAAGCAGTGGGCGGATTCGCACCGGACGAACTGCATTATGCGGAAAAAGGTGGCGCAGGTACCGGTGCACTTATCGGCGTGTGGTCCACGCCCGAGGCGATCAAGACGCTTAAGCCTGGATCGGAACTGGAGGCGCTTCTTCGGACGGTCAAGGCCGGCTCGCTGATTGCCACGGCGCCCGGCGGCGGCAATCCCTATGACATGGTCTCCCGTTTTTTTGCACCCTATTTCGGCGTGCCGGAAGATCCAGTCACCGGTTCCGCCCATACAGCCTTGACGCCTTTCTGGGCCAAGCGGTTGAACAAAAGCAGATTGCTGGCCCGGCAGGCCTCGCCGCGCGGTGGCGATCTTCTGTGCACCCATGACGGAAGCCATGTGGTTTTGGAGGGCACTTGTGCGCTCTATCTGACGGGAGAAATCGAAACCGGCGGTGGTTGAAAGAAGGAACCGGGCCGCCGGTGCGCGGATCAAGACAAGGGTGCAGGCATTTTGTAGTATCCGGCCTTATGTGAATGGGAGCCGGTCATGCGCCTTGACGATCTTCGCCCGACAGAAAATGTCGACGACCGGCGCGGAGCGAGATTTGGTGGCCCCCGGCTGGCCATCGGTGGCGGCGGTCTTGGTCTGGTGGCGGTCGTTGTGCTGTCTCTGGTCTTCGGCGTGGATCCGACCCAATTGCTGGACACGTTGAATGGCGGCGCGCCTTATCAACAAGCGCCGCAAGCGAACACCGGCGGACCGCGCGCCGACGATGCGGCCTATCAATTCTCCAGGCGGATTGTCGGCTCGGCGGAAGATGTGTGGTCGCCGATCCTGCGGGCGGAAGGCGTAACCTTCAGCCCCGCCACCCTCACGACATACGATGTCGCCACGCCGACGGGTTGCGGAACCGGCCAATCCTCCGCCGGGCCCTTCTATTGCCCGGCCGACGATCACATCTATCTCGACCTGGCTTTCTACGATGAATTGGGAAGCCGTTTCGGTGCACCCGGAGAGTTTGCGCGCGCTTATGTCGTCGCCCATGAGTATGGCCATCACATCCAGAATCTGTTGGGCGTGATGGCCCGTCACCAGACCGGTAGCCGGGGAGCCGACAGTGATTCCGTCCGGACGGAGCTGCAGGCGGATTGCTTTGCGGGCGTGTGGGCTTTTCACGCCAATCAGCAATTCCGTATTCTGGAAACCGGCGATGTGGAGCAGGGGCTGCAGGCGGCGTCCGCAGTGGGTGACGACACGTTGGAAAAGCAAAGCCAAGGCTATGTCGTGCCGGATTCATTCACTCATGGCACCAGCGCACAGCGCATTCGGTGGTTCCAGCGCGGATTGCAGAACGGCGATCTGCGCGCTTGCGATACGTTTTCGGCCAGGTCGCTCTAACGCGATTGCGTCATCCGACCTGCGTGCATTGCTGCAACCCGTGAAGTTGCACCATTTCGAACCAGTTGCCCCGAATCCGGGCTCTGAAAGGCTCGCAACCTTAAAAGGACATTAACTCGGCAGCCCTATTTTGTCGCTTTGCACGCCTTTGCGAGCGTTCGGGAGGGGTTGATGCTCTTCGTCAAGAATATGCGGATTTCGGCCAAGATCTTTTTCGGGATTGGCTGCCTTATTGTCCTGGGCGCGACCGTCACAGCATTCGCCGCCTATAATCTTTATGTCCTCACCAACAGCATCCAGCATTTCGCGCGTCACACGGCCACCGCCGTCGAACTGAGCGTTGCCGCCGAACAGCGCATGTCCCGAATTCACCGCTTCTCTTACTATCTGTCGGATTCCAACAGGGCGGTGGCGGAACGCAGCCGCACGCAGATTGGAAAAGAGGGCGCCGATCTGGCGCGCGATCTGATCGATTTGAAGCCGATGCTCGAGCCCGAGGACCAGGGTCTTTACAGCAAAGTCGTTGTCGGCGTGGATCAGTACCAGGACATGCTGGAGCGGCTGCGCGTCTTTGCGGCCGCCGGCCAAGTCAAGCAATTCAACGATCTGTGGGAAGCGGACGCAATACGCACCTTCCAGAGCGTGGAGAATGCTTTTTACGGCCTGGTTCGAAACAATCAACGCAGGATGACGGCCGAAGCTGACGCGGCCAGAAATCAGGCACAATCCGGCCTCACATTTGTAATTCTAGGCTCCGCCCTGGGTTCGCTTCTCATTCTCCTTGCCGCATACCTGCTGATACAGCGCGAAATCGTCAGTCCGTTGGTCGTTATAACCAGGGCGATGAAGCGCCTCGCTGACGGCGACCTGAGTGCCACAGCCGACACGACCAGCCGCGAAGACGAAGTTGGCGATCTGACCCGCGCGTTCCAGTCGTTCCGGCAAGCCGTGGTGGACCGGGCTGCGGCCGAGGCCGATATCGAGATCCAGCGCCAAGCAACGGAATTGCAAAGGCAGGAACATGAAAAGGTCCTGTTGCTCAGGACCGAGGAGCAGGGGCGCACCGTCGAGGCGATCGGTTCGGCGCTCTCGCGCCTGGCCAAGGGTGATCTGGGTTTTCAGCTCACCGAGCCGTTCAGTCCGGCTTATGAACGTCTGCGCGCTGACTTCAATACGGCTATTGCTCAACTTCAGGATGCGATGAAGCTGATCAAGGAAAGTGCCGACGGAATCCGGGCAGGTGCCGATGAAGTGTCGCAATCGGCGGAAAGCCTGTCGAAGCGGACCGAGCAGCAGGCCGCCAGCCTGGAAGAAACCGCGGCCGCAATGGATCAGATCACGGCGAGCGTGAGAAAGACCGCTGACGGTACCGCGGATGTGAGCAAGGTTGTCGCGGGTGCGAAAGCCGACGCGGAGCGCAGTGGCGGTATCGTGCATCAGGCAATTGATGCGATGGCGCAGATTGAGCAGTCCGCCAGACAGATTACGCAAATCATTGGCGTGATCGATGAAATCGCGTTCCAGACCAATCTGCTGGCTCTGAATGCAGGCGTGGAAGCCGCGCGCGCCGGTGAAGCTGGCAAGGGTTTTGCCGTCGTGGCCAACGAAGTGCGGGCCTTGGCGCAGCGTACCGCGGCATCGGCCAAGGAAATCAAGATTTTGATATCCAGTTCGACGACCCAGGTTTCGACCGGTAGTCAGCTTGTCGGTCAAACCGGATCGGCGCTCGACAGAATTCTGACGAACATGGCGCAAATCAATACGCTAGTTGCGGAGATGGCCGTTTCCGCAAGTGATCAGGCGGCCGGTCTGAATGAAATAAACAGTACGGTCGAGCAGATGGATCAGGTCACCCAACAGAACGCGTCCATGGTGGAAGAGAGTTCAGCCGCCAGCTTCTCACTCGCTTCCGAATCCCAGCAACTTACGGAGCTGATCAACAAATTCAACGTCGGGACGGAAGAACGGAATGTTCTGCGCGTGCGGCGCCCACTCAGGCGGTATGCCCAGAATTTGCGGCCCGTGATGGAAAAGGGAGATGGCGGCCGAAGCAATGTCGCGTCCGTGCGAAAATGGCAGAAGCCGGAACTGGATGAGTGGGAGGAGTTCTAGACTTGGCTGATGCCGTTTCATCGCTCGCGTTGCCGGCGAAACTGGATGCCGATGCAGCGTATCGGCTGAAAGCCTCGCTGCTGGAGCGTCAGGGGCAATCTCTGTCGATCGACGCTTCGGACGTGCAGCAGATGGGCACGCTTTGTTTGCAGATTCTTCTGGCCGCCAAAAAAAGTTGGCGGAGTGAAGGACACGACTTTGTCATGAAAAGTCCGTCTCCAGCCTTTCGAGATAGTGTTGCTTTGCTCGGGGCCGAGACGTTTCTTCTGTAGGTTCGGATGAATAGCAAGACGATCCTGGCCGTCGATGACTCCGCTACGATGCGGGAGATGATCTTCCGGTCTTTAAGCGACATCGGTTACCGGGTCGTCCTCGCGGTTGATGGTATCGACGCTCTCGACAAACTTCGGACCGATGCGTCGCCGGCAGTTATCATAACCGACATCAACATGCCGAGGATGAACGGCATTGCGTTGATCGACCGGGTTCGCCGCGAAGGGGCCAATCGCACAACGCCGATCCTTGTGCTTTCGACAGAAACCGATGCCAGCTGGAAGGCGCGGGCGCGGGAGGTGGGCGCGACGGGATGGATCACAAAGCCATTCAACCCCGAGCGGATTGCAGAAGCCATCCGCAAGGTATCGATGTGATATGTTCAATCAGTCGCTGCCGCCGGAAGTGCTCGGGCCTATAAAGGTCATTTTCTTCCAGGAATGTGACGAGCTGCTGGCTTCCCTGGATTCCGGCTTGGATGCCCTAAAGCAGGGAAGCGCCGATCCCGACACCATCAACATGGTGTTCAGAGCGGTGCATTCCATAAAGGGTGGAGCGGCCAATTTTGAATATATCCGGCTGACACAGTTTTCCCATTCGTTTGAGACGGTCCTTTCCGATCTGCGCGCGGGAAAGATCGTTGCGTCCGGGGCTCTGCTCGAAGATCTGTTGCGCGCTTCGGATGTGCTGTCGGAACTTGTCGAAGAGGCGCGTGGCGGCAAGGTGCAGGATATCGGCAAGACCGAGGCGGCGCTCAAAGCCCTGGCAGGTTATACTCGAAAAAATGACGAGATCACCTCGGCGCGGGCCGAAGGCGATGCCAGCCCGGTTTCTGCTCCTGAGAAGGATTGGAAGGAGGACGGAGATTTACGTTCCTGGCGGATTGCTTTTCGGCCTGCCGCGTCTCTCTATCGGCGCGCAAATGACCCCCTGCTTCTTTTCCGTGAATTGAAACGTCTTGGTGAACTTCGACTTGAGCTGGACCACCATGACTTACCGAATCTGGCTGACCTGGAGCCGGATCGCGCCTATTTGAGCTGGACCGGGATACTGCGATCCCCCCAACCCGAGCAGGTAATTTGGGATGTATTCGAATTTGCCGGCGGGGATTGTTATTTGGATATTGTTCCCTGCGCCGTGGAAGCCGCGAAAGGATCGTCGGAACGGTTGCCACAGGCAGCACATGAAGCGGTATCATCGAATTCGAGCGATCCGCAGCCCAATCGCGTGATCCGCGTCGATCTCGATCGCGTGGACAAATTGTTCAATCTGGTTGAGGAACTGCTCGTACAACAGACAACGTTCAATCATGTCGCGGGCAAGCGGCTCGCACCGGAAATCCAGCCGGTCTATGCGGAATTCCACCGTCTTTCGAAAGAAATTCAAGAAGGCCTGCTGGCGATCCGATCCCAACCGCTCAAGCCAGTTTTTCAAAGAATGGCGCGGCTGGTCCGCCAACTCGAGCAGGCGACGGGAAAGTCGGTAAACTTCGCGGCCATTGGAGGAGAGGCCGAAGTCGACAGAAGCGTGCTGGAACGGTTGGCGGAACCTCTTACCCACCTGATCCGGAATGCGATCGATCATGGCTTGGAAAGCTCTGATGAGAGGGTGCAGTTGGGCAAACCTCCCTCGGGAGGGATTGAGCTCCGCGCCTATCAGCGCTTCGGAAGAATCGTGCTGGAGGTCTCTGATGACGGCAAGGGAATCGACCGGGAACGGGTTCTTTCCGCCGCGATTTCCCGTGGTCTTATAGATCCGAATGAACATCTTTCGGGCCCGGATGTCGATTCTTTGATTTTCCGCCCGGGATTTTCAACCGCGGAGAATGTATCGGAAATATCGGGTCGCGGCGTCGGCATGGATGTCGTGAACAAATGTGTGCGGGCATTGGGGGGAAGAATCTCGATGAGCTCGCAAAAGGGCGCCGGAACGACATTTCTACTGAGCTTGCCTCTTACGCTTGCGCTTTTGGAAGGCATTGTCGTGGGTTCGGGGATTGGCCGCTTCATTGTGCCGATTGCATCCCTTCTCGAGACCCTTCAGCTCCGGCCGGAGGAGATCAAATTCATCGGAGACGTGAGGGTCATCCGTTATCGCGGCCAGTATATCCCCTTGGTCGGGTTGGCTGCCATTCTGGGTTACTCGCAGACAAATGGCGTCCACGGCTCCATCGGAATTGTCGTCGAGGACGATCTTGGAACGCGCATTGCCATAGCTGTCGATGAAGTATTTGAACAGCAGCAGATCGTGGTGAAGGAAATACAGGGCGCCTATCAGGCCAACCATGGGGTTTCCGCGGCGACAATTCTGGGCGATGGCCAGGTTGCGTTGATTTTGGACGTCAACGGCATTGTTGAGCGTCAGAAGCAGAATGCCGAACGCGCACAAAGCTATGATGAAGAGAGCGATGAAAGGGCTTCGCGGTGGTCGATCAGGTGAGTGCCGGCGACTTTCTGGTGTTCAGAATCCAGGGGCAGGAATTCTGCCTCGAGATTGCAGCGGTGCGTGAAATACGCAGCGCGACCAAGACTGTTCCTCTTCCAAATTCCCCGGTGGAATTCAAGGGTCTGATAAATTTGCGGGGAATAGTGCTTCCGATCGTCGACATGGCGAGCCGGCTGGGCTTGGTCGTCGTCTCTCCGGCAACCAATCCCGTCATCATTGTTGCCGAATCCGGCGACCGCATTGTGGGGTTGGAGGTGGATGTCGTGGATGACATCATCTCCGTGGGCGACGCGGAGATACAGTCCATTCCGACCATACCCACCGGCGGGATTCAGGAATTCGTGCGTGGAATAGTCAACATATCGAACAGGCTGATTTGCCTGCTCGCCATCGACCGGTTGTTACCGGCTGAGAAGGCCGCTGCTGAATGATCTATTCCGGCCATGAAGGGGAAGGCGACGCCAAAGGCGACCCCTTTGAGGGCCGTGAATTTCCTTTCACGTACCGGGATTTCGCGCAAATTGCGGAAATCGTTCAGAGGGATGCCGGGATCGCCTTGTCGGATGTCAAAGCGCCGCTCGTATATTCACGTCTTGTGCGAAGGCTGAGAGTCCTCGGCATGGAGAGCTTCCGTCAATATTGCGGTCTGGTCGCGCACAATGAGGACGGCGAGCGCGAAGAGATGATCGCGGCTCTCACCACAAACGTCACCCGGTTTTTTCGGGAGAATCATCACTTCGAGCATTTCAAGAATCGCGTCTTGCCAGAACTTATTCCGAAAGCGCGCAAAGGCGCGCGTATACGGTTTTGGTCGGCAGGCTGTTCCAGCGGCGAGGAACCTTATTCCTTAGCCTTGAGCATACTGGCGTTGGCGCCCGAAGCGGTCAGCTTCGATATCAAAATTCTTGCGACCGATATAAACAGAAATATTCTGGAGACGGCAAAAGCCGGCCTATACGGGGCAGCGGCCGTCGCGCCATTGGAGCCTGAGGCTCGTGACCGGTTCTTCATTCCGTCAGGACAGGCGGCCGGCGCGGCCATGTGGCGCGTTGGCCCGGAATTGCGCTCCATGGTTTCTTTCCGGGAGTTGAACCTCATTGCAGATTGGCCGATGCGTCAGCGCTATCAGGCAATATTCTGCCGCAACGTCGCGATCTATTTTGAGAGCAGCATTCGAGCGGCCTTTTGGGATCGCTTTGCCTCGCTGCTGGCGCCAAACGGTGTCCTTTACATCGGCCATTCGGAACGGATTACCAGCTCGCGGCATCGGTTCAAAGCGGAGGGAAATACCACCTACCGATTGGTTCAGGCGGGGTGAGATTGGTTTGCAGATTTTTCACAGCGGCATGAAAGTACGGGAATATTGACAGTGTCCAAGGAAGCAAAAAGCCTACGAATTCTTATCGTGGACGATCAGAAGGCGATGCGAATGCTGATCCGCAGCACGCTCGTGGCCCTTGGCTGCATCAATACTGTCGAGTGCTGTGACGGCAAGGAGGCGATCGCTCATCTTGCTCATCATCAAGTCGATCTCATCATTTCCGATCTGACAATGCCAAACACGGATGGGTTCGGCCTTTTGCGGGCCGTGCGATCGCAGGAAGGCACCGCAAAAACTCCCTTCATTATGATAACCAGCCATAGCGATTTGGCGATGGTGAAGGACGCGGTTGCGCTGGGCGTCAACAATTACATCCTAAAGCCGTTCAACATGGCGACCGTGAAATCGAAGATCGAGGCGCTTCTGGGGCCGCTTGCATGAGCCTCAATTCCGATCCCGGGCCGAGCCATCGTGTGAATCTGATTCAAGGGGAATGCCGGGTATCCTCGGAAGGATCCCTCATATTCACCACGGTCCTGGGCTCCTGTGTTTCTGCTTGCATTCATGATCCGACCATCGGGGCGGGTGGAATGAACCATTTTCTGTTGCCTGACGGCGGATCGGGCGAAGTGGCATCGTTGCGTTACGGCGCATATGCCATGGAACTCTTGATCAACGGATTGCTGAGTCTGGGGGCAAGGCGCGAGACATTGCGGGCCAAACTCTTTGGCGGCGCGTGCCTCACCTCCGGCTTGATCGATATTGGATCGAACAATGCGACCTTCGCGCGCGACTATTTGCGGCGTGAGGGGATTCGTTACTTCGGCGGCAGCACCGGCGGCACATATGCCCGGAAAATCCAGTTCTGGCCCGGTTCTGGAAGGGCCCGGCAAGCCTTCCTGCCGCGCGCAACCGAACCAGCCCGCCTGCCTGCCCGTATCGACTATGGCGGCGATCTCGAGCTTTTCTGACCATCAGGTCGGGTGGATCGGTTAATCCGCTGCGGCGCGCTGTGGGGCCGGTTCTTCCGGCCGCTGGAATGTGCTGAGCGGTAGCTTGTTCACGTCGTCGATGATGCGCGCGAAGGCGCGCGTGGACGCTTCCAGCCCGGTCCACGGCACCATCTCAGGCGTTTCCCAGTCGGTGTGGAAATAGCTGTGATATTCGCTGGCGCTGACCGCGGGCAGGAAGCGGAAGAAGGCGCCGGCATCACCGGCTGGCGGGGTGGGGCTTGGGTCGAATTCCGCGGATACGCCGAATTTGCGGAAGGCGTCCCAGGTGATCTTCTGCAGCTCGGGGCGGCTTTTGCCGCCGGCATACCATTCCAGAGGCATGTACGTGTTGGCCCATGCGATCTCGTCACCGGGGTAATAGCGCGGCCGCGATTGCGTGGCGATCGTCGAAGGGTGTTCGACATTGATGAACAAGGCGGTTTTCGGGAACAGTGTGGCCTTGTTCGCCACCATCCAGCGGCGCCCCACGCCGCCGTCTGGACCATTGTGATGCCCGTCCAATCCGACAAAAACGAGGGTGCGCTTACGCCGGGCCTTGGGAATCTTCGCGTAATACTCCGCAAGCCCCAGCATGGACGCAACGCCGCCGCCATTGTCGCTGGCGCCGTCGAACCAGCCATCCTTGTGCGCCGCGATGTAAATGGTTTCGTCGGTTGCCCCGGGCAGGGTGCCCCAGATCAGCGCGGTCCGCTTGTTAGGGACCTTCTCGACATCCAGAGACACTTTGAGTTTCGGTGCGGAGCCATCTTTCGCCGCTTCGATCATCTGGCGGACCGCGGTTCCGTCATCGTTGCCGACCGTGAAGGACGGGACTTTGGCGCCCGACGGATAGGCCTGATAACGCATGTTTCCCGGCAGCATCGAAACTTCGAAAACGACGGCAGCGCCTTTTTCGCTCGCACGCCGGACGCCGCCTTGGTCGGCCAGCCCCAGCATGCTGTAGACGAACACGGCCTTGCCCCGGACGTCCTTGCCGGCGAAATCCGCTTCGGTGCCGAGGCCCGCATAGACGGCGTCCACCTCAATGCCGCCGGTGGGCAGGCCGTTATCGCCATAGTCCGGTTGCGCGGACTCGACGTGAATCGTCTGACCGCCGCTGGTCATGGTCACGTCCCAGCTTTTCGGCATCCACTGGGGTGGCAGGTCGATCGGCTGCGTGCGGACGTCCATGAGGCCGATCGCCTTGAATTTCGCCGCGAGCCATTCGTTGGTTTCAACATCGCTCGAGGTGCCCATGATCCGGCCCCAGAATTTGGGATGGCCCGCGTCACGATAACGGCGGGAAATATCCGCCAGTTCGACGACATATTTGTGCATCTTCTTGCCGTCGATGGACGCATAGGCCTGCGCGTCTTTGGGAAGCGGAAAGGGGATCACGCCGTCCTGGACCCGTGAAAGAGGCAGCGCGGGAGCTATAAGCGACTGGGCGATCGTGGAACGGGGCTTTGAGGCCGGTTGCGTGAAGCCCGGTTGGGCGGTGATGGCGAATCCCGCCAGCAAGGTCGTCGCGGCGAAGGTGTGGACAACGGCTTTATTCACGGGATTTCTCCATCTCAATCCGGAAGAGCCGGGATCAGGTTAGACGGCCTGATCCCGGTATTGGCATATCACTCGTCAAAATCGGGATGATTGCCGGTGTCTTCCGGACGCTTGAAAGTGCTGAGCGGAAGCTTGTTCACTTCGTCGATCACTTTGGCATAGGCGCGCGTTGCCGCCTGCAGGCCAGTCCAAGGAACGGTTTCCGGCGTTTCCCAGTCGGTATGGAAATAATTGTGATATTCGCTGGCATCGATGGCCGGCGTGAAGCGGTAGAAATAGGACGCATCGCTGGCCGGCGGCGTGGGGCTGGGGTCGAGTTCCAGCGGCACGCCGAATTTTTTGAAGGAATCCCACACGATCTTGCGTAGTTCGGGGCGGTCCTTGCCGCCGGCATACCATTGCATGGGCATGTAGGTATTGCCCCAGGCGAGTTCGTCACCCGGATAATAGCGGGGACGCGACTGGGTGGTGATTGTCGAAGGATGCTCATCATTGATCAGAATGGCGGTCTTGGCGAAAAGCTTGTCTTTGTTCGCGGTCAGCCAGGTTTTCCCGGCAGCGCCGTCCGGGCCGTTGTGATGCCCGTCCAGGCCGATGAAGACGATGGTGCGGCGGCGTTTCTCTTTGGGAATTTTCGCGAAATATTCCGCCAGGCCCAGCATGGATGCGACGCCGCCGCCATTGTCGCCTGCGCCTTCGAACCAGCCGTCTTTATGGGCGGTAATGTAGATGGTTTCGTCCGTGGCACCAGGCAAGGTGCCCCAGACCAGGGCGGTCTTGAGATTCGGCACTTTTTCGACATCCAAGGTCACTTTGACTTTGGGTGCGGGGCCGTTCTTCGCCGCCTCGATCATTTCCCGGGCCGCGACGCCATCATCATTGCCCAGCACAAGGCTGGGCGCTTTGGTATCCGACGGATAGGCGATGTAATGCATGTTGCCCGGAAGCATGGACACATCGAAGACCACCACGGCGCCCAGATCGTCGGCGCGTTTCACGGCGCGTTCGTTTTTCAAGCCCTGCATGCTGTAGACGAAGACCGCTTTGCCGCGAACATCCTTGCCCTTGAAGTCCGCTTCGGTGCCCAGGCCCGCATAGACCGCTTCCAATTCGATGCCACCGGCGGGCAGGCCGTTGGCGAGGTAAGCGGGCTGAGCCGAATTCAGGCTGATGGTCTTGCCGCCACCAGACATCGTCACCGTCCAGTCCTTCGGCATCCATTGCGGCGCCAGATCCAGAGGTTGGATGCGGACATCCGTCAGCCCCAGCGTTCTGAACTTGCCCGCCAGCCATTCGTTGGTTTCGTGGTCGCTGGATGCGCCGATGATCCGGCCCCAGAATTTGGGATGACCATTGTCGCGATAGCGGCGCGATATCTGCGCCAGCTCTTCGACATAGTGATGCATTTTCCGGCCGTCGATCGAGCCATAGGCTTCTTCACCCTTGGGCAACGGAAATTCGATCAAGCTGTCTTGAATGCGAGACGCGGAAAGCGCGGGAGGCGTGAGCGATTGTGCGATGGTCGAGCGGGTTTTTGCCGTCGGCTGTGCCAGCACAGGCTGGTCCAACATGGTAAGCCCGGACAGAAGCGCCATCGTCGCGCAAGTGCAGAAGAATGCTTTTTTCACGTGTCCCTCCGATTTCATTTTGTTCTTCGAATGGCTCTCGCAAATCCGCACCGCCAACCGGCATGCGTTTCGTCGACATCATTCGGCGCCGCATATTCACGGCCGTCAGCATATTGACGGGACAAGATTCGATCACAAGGGCGGGCCCGAGTGATTGATTGTGCTATTATGCACATCCAAGGTGCAAGTTTTCCCATTGCGGGATTGGGGAGCTTGAACGTCCATATCCCAAGGGGTGGAAGGCCCGATCTGCAGCTGCAGATCTTGCTCGCTTTCGATGCGAGCCTTGTGCATCCGCGGAATGATTTGCGGCTAGCTTCCCCGTGGGCCGCGTTTGCGCCTCCCTGAAAAGGGAGGCGCTTTTTTTATGCATTTGATGCAGTAGGGTTGAGTTTGCCGCCCTTCCGCTTGCAAAATTCCGCTCCTCTGCAAGGTGCATTCATGGATTCCCTCAGCCGCAGCGAATTGCTCGATTTCCTGAATCTGATGCTCGAAGCGGAGCGGGCGGGTGCAAAGGCGCTGCTTCACGTTTCGAAAGACGCGGACCGCAAGGACGCGGCAGAACTGGCGAAAGTCATCCATTTGGACGAGGCAAAGTGGTGCGCCTTGCTGACGAGAGCGGTCCGGGAGGCGGGCGGCGAGCCGAGCGACAAGACCGGTGCATTTTACGAGAAAGTGTTGGCGGTTCCCGATCTTGGCGGGCGGCTGGCGCTGGTCAATCGCGGTCAGGAATGGGTGGTGCGGAAATTACGGGAATCCATCCCCAGAATTGCGGACACGCAGCTGGCCGGCGATCTGACGATCATGCTGACCTCACATGAAGAAAATATCGCGATTGTGGCCCGATCAGGCCTGATCGACTGACGCCAGCGCCGGAAGCGGATTGCTTTGCCAGGGACAGAACCGTTCCTTGGAGGCATTGACCGCTTCGGCGATATGGCGCCGCACCTCAGTGACCCGGTGCGAACGGTGCGTGTCCGGATGGGATATCAGCCAATAGCTACGGACGAATTGAAGATGCGGCAGGACGCGCCGCAGATTCGGTACGCATTTGGCCGCATAATCGTGAAGAATTGCGATGCCGTTGCCCGCCCGAACCGCCTCCATCTGACCCACCACGCTGCCGCACTCGAAACGGCGGGGCATGCTGGCGGCAAGTTCGCGCCCATAGTCGAGCGATGGGGTGTGGATCAGATCGTCGACATAGGTCACGAATAGATGCTGCTTCAGATCCTCTTCGGAGTAAATCGCAGATTTGCCCCGCAGATATTCTTCCGACGCATAAAGGCTGAGCGTGTAGTCCGTCAGTTTCTGAATAATCAGGTTGCCCTGCACGGGCCGGTCCAATGTGATGACAATGTCCGCTTCGCGCCGCGAAAGCGAAAAGGTGCGGGGCAACGGAACCAACTGGACCAGCAGGTCGGAATGCCGGGCGGACAGTTCCGCCAATTTCGACGCCAGAAAATAATTGCCCAGCCCGTCCGGCGCGCCCACACGTACAGTGCCCCGGATTGTGCCGATGGTTCCGGACAGGGCCGATTCCAGCTGGAGAAATTCGGATTCCACCTTCTCGGCGGACGCCATCAGCGCTTCACCTGCCGACGTCAGCGTGCATCCGTTCACATGGCGCTCGAGAAGTTTGGTCTGCAATTCCTCTTCCAGGGCTGTCAGCTGGCGGCCTACGGTGGCGTGGTTGAGGCCCAGAATCCGGGCAGCGGCCAGCATCTGTCCGCTTCGCGCCACGGCTAGGAAAATTCGCGCCCTGTCCCACTCCATGCCTTTGATGTTAGCTTTTGCACATCAGACTGGCAATAATGTCCTATATCATGTGCATTTGTGCACATCGGAAGCGCAACTTTGTCGATTGCCTGCCAGATGGCTTGTGAAAATATGCCCCGCCGGCGGCCTGGAGAAAGGCAGCACGGGTGCACAGACTGCTGCAATAATTCGCAGCAAGGCTGAATGACTCAAAATCCGCAATCGAAAGAGGCGCTATGAACACCGTCGAAATTGGGACCTCTCCGGTCAACAACTTTATTGATGGTCAGCTGGTGCCCGGCAGCACCGGCCGGATGCAGGACATCTTCAATCCCGCGACGGGACGCAAAGCGCGAAGCGTCTGCCTTTCGTCGGCTGCGGATGTCGATGCGGCAGTGCAGGCGGCGAAGGCCGCATTTCCCGCCTGGGCGAATCTGCCGCCGCTGCGCCGCGCCAGGCTGATGAACAAATATCTGGCATTGGTGAATGATCACAAGGACGATCTGGCGCGCGCGATTACCGCCGAGCACGGCAAGGTGTTTTCCGATGCCAAGGGTGAAGTGGAGCGCGGCATCGACATCATCGAATTCGCTTGCGGCATTCCGCAGCTTCTGAAAGGCGATTTCACGGACCAGGTTTCGACCAATATCGACAATTGGACCTTGCGCCAGCCGTTGGGCGTGGTCGCCGGAATCACGCCCTTCAATTTTCCGGTGATGGTGCCGGCCTGGATGTATCCGATCGCGATCGCAGCCGGAAACACCTTTATCCTGAAGCCCAGCCCCATCGATCCGTCGCCCTCCATCATGGCGGCCGAGTTGATGCGCGAGGCGGGATTTCCCAAAGGCGTGTTCAATGTGGTCCAGGGCGACAAGGAAGCGGTCGACGCTTTGCTGGCGCACCAGGATGTCCAGGCGATTTCCTTCGTCGGGTCGACCCCGATTGCCAATTACATCTATGAAACCGGCGCCCGCGCGGGAAAGCGCGTGCAGGCGCTGGGTGGCGCGAAAAACCATCTGGTGGCGATGCCCGATGCGGACCCCGAGAAGGTGGTCGATGCCTTGATGGGCGCGGCTTACGGTTCGGCCGGCGAGCGCTGTATGGCGATCTCGGTCGCGGTTCTGGTGGGATCGGCCGCAGACACGATTGTTCCTTTGCTGATGAAGCGGGCCAAGGAACTGAAAATCGGCAACGGCATGAATGATGCCACCGAAATGGGCCCGATCGTCACCACCGTGGCCCGGCAGCGGATCACCGGCTACATCGACAAGGGTGTGGCGGAAGGCGCTTCCTTGCTGATGGATGGCCGGGGCTATGTCGCGCCTGGTCATGAGGAAGGCTTCTTCATGGGCCCCACGCTGTTCGATCACGTCAAACCGGGAATGACCATTCATCGGGAAGAAATTTTCGGGCCGGTGCTCTGCTGCGTACGGGTCGCGACCATGGAAGAGGCGATCAATCTGATCAACAATCATGAATTCGCTAACGGTGTGAGCTGCTTTACCAGCGATGGTCATGCCGCCCGGGAATTCGGGCGCAATATTCAGTGCGGCATGGTTGGCATCAATGTTCCGATTCCCGTGCCGATGGCCTGGCACGGATTTGGCGGCTGGAAGCGCAGCCTGTTCGGCGACATGCATATCTATGGCGAAGAAGGCGTGCGCTTTTACACCCGCCAGAAGTCGATCATGCAGCGCTGGCCCGACAGCATCGCCAAGGGTGCCGAATTCCAGATGCCTGTTTCGCGCTAAAATAAAACAGTTCCTGGGAGGGAGCGATGCAGACGGAAGAGCTCCGCAAGGGGCCTCTGGAAGGAATTACGGTTCTGGATTTCTCGCGCGTGCTGGCGGGGCCTTATTGCACCATGATCCTGGCCGATCTGGGCGCGCGGGTGATCAAGATCGAAAAATTCGGAACCGGCGACGACACGCGCGCCTTTGGGCCGTTTGTGGATGGCGAGTCCGCCTACTTCATGTGCTTCAATCGGGGCAAGGAAAGCATCGTCCTCGACATCAAGTCGCCGCGCGATCGCGAGTTGCTGGAGCGGCTGTTGGATGAAGCTGATGTGGTGGTGGAGAATTTCCGCCCCGGCGTGATGGACCGGTTGGGTTATGGCGCCGAGCGGTTGGCGAAAACCCATCCGCACATCATCTATGCTTCCGTCTCGGGCTTCGGCCATAGCGGTCCCTTCAGCGACCTGCCGGGTTACGACATGGTGGTGCAGGCGATGGGCGGCATCATGAGCCTGACGGGGTGGCCCGACGGCCCGCCTTCGCGGGTCGGCACCAGCTTCGGCGATCTCGGCGCGGCGCTGTTCGCCACCGTGGGCATTCTGGCGTCGCTTCATAAGCGGAATCAGAACGCGCAGGGCGGGCGGGTCGATATTGGTATGCTGGATTGCCAGGCGGCGCTGATGGAAACGGCGCTGGCGCGCTATGATGCGGAAGGCAAAGTCCCCAACCGGACCGGCGACAGCCATCCCTCGCTGGCGCCCTTTGAAAGCTTCGCGGCCAAGGATGGCCGGATCGTCATCGCCGCAGGCAATGACACGCTGTTTGTGTTGATGGCCGACGCGCTGGGTGCGCCGGAACTGGCGCTGCAGGCGCCCTTTGCCACCAACGACCTCAGATGCCGCAACCGGCCGGAGATGGCGAAGGCTATCGAGGCAGTGACCAAAACTCAGAATGTTCAGCATTGGGTCGACAAGTTGAACGAAGCGGGCGTGCCATGTTCGCCCATCAACACCATCGACAAGCTGTTCGATCATCCCCAGCTTTTGGCGCGCGACATGTTCATCAAAGTGAAAAGCGGCGAAACCGGCCGGGCCGTTCGCACTGCCGGAAACCCGATCCGCATGAGTGGATACAAGGGCAACAACATCGTCGATCCCATCGTGGCACCCAAGCTGAACCAGCACCGCGAACAGATTCTGCATGAATTCATGGCCTCTCGGGATGCCTATGTTTCATCCCACGACGAAGAAGACTGATCATTCCATTTCAAATAGCGCGGAAAAGTTGACGATCCGCGGCGGCAGGAGAATTTCATGAGCGACAAGGCAACCGAGAACAAGCCCGACGATCAAGTCCAGGCCGATGCAAAGAGCCGGAAGTACGAAACCATTTTGGTGGAACGGCGCGAGCGCGTCGGCCTCATCACTTTGAACCGCCCCAAAGCCTTGAACGCCTTGAACCGGCAGCTGTCGCAGGAAACGCTCAAAGCTTTGCAGGACTTCGACGCCGATGACCGGGTGGGCGCCATCGTGATTGCCGGCAGCCCGCGTGCCTTTGCGGCCGGCGCCGACATCGCCGAAATGGCAGAAAAATCTTTCACCAATTTCTATATGGACGATTTCCTGGGAGCCTGGGATCAGGTCCGGCTGATCGGCAAACCCATCATCGCCGCGGTCAGCGGCTTTGCTTTGGGCGGCGGCTGCGAGCTGGCGTTGCTGTGCGATTTCATCATCGCGTCTGATGATGCCCAATTCGGCCAACCGGAAATCAAGCTGGGAATTCTGCCGGGCATTGGCGGATCGCAGCGACTGACCCGTGCGGTCGGTAAATCACTGGCGATGGACATGGTTCTCACCGGACGGTCCATCACTGCGGCCGAAGCCAAAGCTGTGGGCATGGTGGCACGTGTCGTCGCGCCGGCGGATCTGCTGCAGACCGCGCTGGAAGCGGCCCATACCATCGCGGCGTACAACGCACCCGCCGTGAAGATGGCGAAACAGGCGGTCAATCAGGCCTTCGAAAGCTCGCTGGCGGAAGGCCTGCGTCACGAACGCCTGCTGTTCCAGGCGGCATTCGCCACCGAAGGGCAGAAGGAAGGCATGAATGCCTTCGTCGCCAAGCGGGCGCCCGTTTTCCGGAACCGCTGACCGAGGCTTGTCCGTGGACCAGGTTCAATTGCTCGACGGCGAGTATGACTACGTCATCGCCGGCGCCGGCTCCGCCGGCTGTGTGGTCGCCAACCGACTGTCGGCGGATCCCAAAAATCGTGTTCTGCTGCTGGAAGCCGGCGGTCAGGACAATTGGATCTGGTTTCACATTCCGGTCGGTTATCTTTTCGCTATCGGCAATCCCAGAAGCGACTGGATGTTTCAGACCGAGCCGGAACCGGGCCTGAACGGCCGCTCTCTGAAATATCCGCGCGGCAAGGTGATCGGCGGATCGTCGGCGATCAACGCCATGATCTCCATGCGCGGGCAGCGCCAGGATTACGACAATTGGCGGCAGCTGGGCTTGACCGGCTGGAGCGCCGACGAGGTCTTTGCCGCCTTCAAGCGATTGGACAATCATTTCCTGGGCGACACCGAGCATCATGGCGCAAAAGGCGAATGGCGGGTCGAGGAGCCGCGATTGCGCTGGGATATCCTGGATGCCGTTCGCGATGCGGCCGTGCAGATGGGTGTTCCCCAAACGCCGGATTTCAATACGGGAAATAACGAGGGTGTCGGTTATTTTCATGTCAACCAGAAGCGCGGGCTGCGCTGGTCGGCAGCGCGCGGCTTCCTGAAGCCCGCGTTACGCCGCCCGAATCTGCGCCTGGAAACGCACGCCAATATCGACAGGCTTGTATTCGATGGCCGCCGTGCCAGCGGGATTCACTTTGTTCGTGGCGGAAAGACGTATGAAGCGCGGGCCAAGCGCGAAGTCATCTTGTGCGCCGGATCGATCGGCTCGATTGAAATCCTTCAACGGTCGGGCGTTGGCGATCCCGCTTTCCTGCAATCGCTCGGCATTCCGGTTCAGCTGGCGCGCGAAGGCGTGGGAAAAAATCTTCAGGATCATCTCCAGCAGCGGATGATCTACAAAGTCTCTGGCGTCAAAACGCTCAACGAAACCTATCACTCGTTGGTCGGCAGAGCGTTGATGGGCGCGGAATATGCGATGTTCCAGACCGGGCCCTTGACCATGGCGCCATCTCAGTTGGGAATATTCACCCGCTCGGACAGCCTGCACGACCGCGCCAATATTCAGTTTCACGTTCAGCCATTGTCGCTGGATAAATTCGGCGATCCTCTGCACAAATTCCGCGCCATCACCGTCAGTGCCTGCAACCTGCGGCCCACATCGCGCGGTGCTGTCCATATCCGCTCCACGGATTTTCGCGACAAGCCGGTGATCAAGCCCAATTACCTGTCCACCGACGAAGACAGACGGGTCGCCGCTGATGCCATTCGCGTGACACGGCGGCTGATGGGGCAACAGGCTCTCTCCCGGTATGTGCCGGACGAATTTGTGCCGGGGCCGAAGGTTTCCAATGACACGGCGGATCTGGCCAAGGCCGCAGGGGATATCGGCACCACGATTTTTCATCCCGTGGGTACGGCGAAGATGGGCCTTTCCACTGATGCCATGGCCGTCGTGGATGAAAGACTGCGGGTTCATGGTGCACCGGGGCTGCGGGTGGTGGATGCCTCGGTCATGCCCAATATCACTTCGGGCAATACCAACACCCCGACGATCATGATCGCGGAAAAAGGCGCGGGCTACATCATCGAGGATGGCCGGGTTCTTTGAACTCTTAAATAATTGCGCTAGTGAATGGCTGACGCACAATTCGCACCAGGGTGCACGCCATGCCCGCCGCCTTTATATGTGATGGTCTGCGAACACCCATCGGGCGCTACAATGGCGCTTTGGCCAAGACGCGGCCGGACGATCTGGCGGCGCTGACGATCAAAGCCTTGTTGGCGCGGCATACGGCGCTCGATCCCAAGGCCATCGATGACGTGATTTTGGGTTGTGCCAATCAGGCGGGCGAAGACAGCCGCAATGTCGCCCGCATGGCGGCATTGCTGGCGGCTTTGCCGGACAGTGTGCCGGGTGTGACCGTAAACCGGCTTTGCGCGTCAGGCCTGGATGCGGTGGGGCAGGCGGCGCGCGCCATCATGTCCGGTGATGTCGATCTGGTGATCGCGGGCGGCGTGGAAAGCATGACGCGGGCGCCCTTCGTAATGGGGAAAGCCGATACGGCGTTCTCGCGTGGGGCAAAAATCGAAGACACCACGATCGGCTGGCGCTTTATCAATCCGGCGATGGCGAAAGCCTATGGCGTCGAAGCTATGCCGGAAACGGCCGAGAATGTTGCGGCAGACTATAAGATCAGCCGCGCCGATCAGGATGCTTTTGCCTGGCGCAGCCAGCAGCGCGCGGGAGCGGCACAGGCAAGAGGGTTTTTCCAGAGTGAACTCACACCGGTGACGGTGCCGGGAAAATCCGGTCTCATACTTATCGATTGCGACGAACATCTGCGCCCCGAGACTACGCTGGATGCGCTGTCCAAATTGAAGCCCATTGTCCGTGAAAACGGTACCGTGACCGCGGGCAATGCCTCCGGCGTGAATGATGGCGCGGCGGCTTTGATCATCGCATCGGAAGAGGCCGCCCGGCGTCATGGCTTGACCCCGCGCGCCAGAATCCTGGGTTATGCGACAAGCGGCGTGACGCCGCGTGTGATGGGGATTGGGCCCGTCCCTGCGACGCAGAAGCTGATGGTGAAGACTGGATTGTCGATAAAGGATTTCGACGTCATCGAATTGAATGAAGCCTTCGCTGCCCAGGCATTGGCGGTGTTACGTCAATGGGGTCTCCCCGACGACGCCGGACAGGTCAATCCCAATGGCGGCGCCATCGCCATCGGCCACCCCCTGGGTGCATCGGGTGCGCGGCTGGCCCTGACGGCCCTCAAGGCATTGGAAGAAAAGAAAGGCCGTTTTGCGCTTGCAACACTGTGTGTCGGTGTCGGTCAAGGCGCCGCTTTGGCTATGGAATTGGTTTGAAATGACGGCTTGTCGGCTGTCCTGACCGCTGCCGTGACACCGTCGACCGGGCTTTCGGGTTTATGAAGAACCTTTTATCATCCGTTCAGGGTGGCGGGGTCCTGCAAATGCAGGGGGCATCGCTCCGATCAAGCGAAGAGGGAACAATGCGATATTTTGCCTATGCTTTGACGGCTGCTTTGGCGATCACGCCCGCGATGGCGCAGAACGCAACCATACCCGACATGACGGCGCCGACGAATGACGCGCCGAACACGTACCAAACCGTCAAAGATTATTTCAAGCTTCCGGCAGGACGGACCTGGGGTTCGACCAGTGCGGTGGAAATCGATCGCGACGGCAAGTCGATCTGGGTGGCGGAACGCTGTGGCCAGAATGGCTGCATCGACCGCAAGACCGGCAAGATGTCGGATCTGCCCAGCGTCCTAAAATTCGACCAGAGCGGCAAGCTGGTGAAGTCGTTCGGCGCCGGTCTGATGATTTTCCCGCACGGCATCTATGTCGATCGTGACGGCAATGTCTGGGTGACCGACGGCCAGGATAATGGCAAGCGCCGGGAACGCGGCGCCACCGGCCCGATCGGTCCCGATGGCGCGACCTTGGGCAACCAGGTCATCAAATTCAGCCCGGATGGCAAGGTTTTGATGACTTTGGGCAAAAAAGGCGGCGCCGCGGCGCCAGACTATTTCTACGCGCCCAATGACGTCGTCACCGCCGCCAATGGCGACATCTTCGTGGCCGAAGGTCACGGCGCGGGCAACAATCGCATTCTCAAATTCGACAAGACCGGCAAGTTCATCAAGGAATGGGGCAAGCTGGGCACCGGTCCGGGTGAGTTCGATCAGCCGCACGCATTGGCCATCGATTCCAAAAACCGCTTGCTGGTGGGCGACCGCAACAACAACCGGGTTCAGATTTTCGACCTAGACGGCAAATTCATCCAGCAGCTTCACCAGTTCAGCCGGCCGAGCGGCATCTGGCTGACCAAGGATGACGTTCTTTATGTCACGGACTCGGAATCGGAATCGGTTTCGCGCAACCATAATGGCTGGAAGCGCGGCATCCGCTGGGGCAGCTTGAAGGACGGCAAGATCATGGGCTTCATCCCTGATCCGGTTGAGAAGGCAAGCGACACCAGCGCCGGAGAAGGCGTTGCGGTCGACGCGGCCGGGAATATCTATGGCGCCGAAGTCGGGCCCAAAGCACTCAACAGATATGTGAAGAAATAACCGCGCTTTTCGGCACGGATATTCGCCGGGCCCGGTCCTGACCTATGTCGGGGCCGGGCCTCGGCATTTTCAGAGATCGAATTTCACGCCTTGGGCCAGCGGCAATGTGCTGCCGTAATTGATGCTCTGGGTCTGGCGGCGCATATAGGCCTTCCAGGCATCCGATCCGCTTTCGCGGCCGCCGCCGGTTTCCTTTTCGCCGCCAAAGGCCCCGCCGATTTCCGCACCGGATGGACCCATATTCACATTGGCGATGCCGCAATCCGAGCCTTTGGCGGAGAGGAATTTCTCCGCTTCGGAGAGGTCGCGGGTGATGATGGAAGACGACAAGCCTTGCGGCACATCCCGCAGCATCGTCACCGCTTCGTCGAAGGTCGAATAGCGCATGACATACAGGATGGGCGCGAAAGTCTCTTCCCGCACGATGTCGGTCTGGGTCTTCATCTCCGCAATGGCAGGCCGCACATAGAGATCACGCATCGTCTCGCCGCCCGTGACGGTGCCCCCTGCAGCGCGCGCGGCGGAAAGAGCGCGCGTCATGCAATCCAGTGCGTGGCTGTCGATCAGCGGTCCGATCAGATTGCTCGCTTCGCGAGGATCTCCGATGGCAATGCTGGCGAAGGCGGCCTTCAACCGGCCCACCAGCCGATCATACACGTCGGCATGCACGATCAGCCGCCGCAAGGTGGTGCAGCGCTGGCCTGACGTACCTGCCGCGCCAAAGGCGATGGCGCGCAGTGCCAAATCCAGATCCGCTGACGGCGTCACGATGGTGGCGGCATTGCCGCCCAGCTCCAGCAGCGAGCGTCCGAAGCGCGCGGCCACAGCCGTGCCCACGGCACGGCCCATGCGGGTGCTGCCGGTTGCGGAGATGAGCGGCACCCGTGTGTCCGCAACCAATGCTTCACCCACATCGGCACCGCCGATCAGGAGCGCTGACAAGCCTTCCGGTGCGTCGTCGAAATCCTTGATGACTTTCTGCAGCAGACTTTCGGCCGCGAAAGCCGAAAGCGGCGTCTTCTCCGACGGCTTCCACAATACGGGATCGCCGCAGACCAGGGCCAAGGCCGCATTCCATGCCCACACCGCAACGGGAAAATTGAAGGCGGAAATGATGCCCACGGGACCCAGCGGATGCCACATCTCCCGCATGTGATGGTCGGGCCGCTCGGAGGCGATGGTGAGGCCGTAAAGTTGGCGGGAAAGGCCGCCCGCGAAATCGCAGATGTCGATCATTTCCTGCACTTCGCCCAAACCTTCGGACAAGGGCTTGCCGGATTCGAGCGTCACCAGACAGCCCAGCGGCTCTTTGTTGGCACGCAGGGTTTCTCCGAACCGCCGCACCAATTCACCGCGCACGGGACCTGGCGTCGCGCGCCAGGTCTGGAAGGCGCGCACGGACGTCGCAATCGCTTTCTCCACATCCGCTACGCTGCTGTCGGCAATGCCAGGCATAGTGGAGCCATCGACCGGCGATGCCCGGCCGTTGCCTTTGGCCGTCAGGCCGAAGCTTTCCAAAATCGCTTGTGCGTCTTTCGCTGCCTGGATCATGCCGCCGTCATCTTGAAAATGCCCTGGGCGTTGTTGGTGTCGAAGGCCAGATCGAGCCTGTCTTCGTCCGGCAGCGCCGCGCGGGTTATGAATTCAAAGAACGAGCCCGGCACTTCGTGCTGGACAATTGCGCCGCCCGCGTCGCGGAATTCGCGCATCACGGGATCGGCATGCAGTGCGGTCTGCCGCACGCGGCCAGATTCCGATACTTCGATCTGATCCTTGACGCGGCGGCCGCGTGCGGTTTGCTCCGCCACCACCAGATGCAAATCCGGCACGCGGTCGGTGGCATGGTTGAAGGCGTTGCCTTCGGTGGCGATCCAGGCCATTTCGGCGGATTCGGCTTTGAGGATTTCATAATCGGCCAGGCAGGGTGTCTCGTGCCGGCGGGTGAAGCAGGCTGCCAGTTTCGGCAACAGCGCCCGCGCTTCCGCCAGCGGCAGGGTGCCTTCCCCGGCAAGTCGCGCCAGGCGCACCAGGTCGACGGCGGTCAAAGGATCGCTGGACTCATCCGTCACCCGCAGCATGGCCGCCTGGAATTCCGGCGAGAATTGCTCGGGATGAAGCTCGCTGACAAAAAATTGCGGCAGGTCTTCCGGTAAATCACGATGGGTGAAGGAGCGGCCCGTCATCTTCAGTCGCGCCATGGGGTAGAGATTGGTGGCGTGGTAGCCCAGCGGTTCCAATATGCGGGAGATGGCGGCGAGCCCGGTGGGCAGGGTGCCCATATTCTCCATCGCCACGGTGCGCATAGCGCCATGATCGAACACCAGCTTGCGCCCGGCTTCTTCCAAATCATCCATATAAGCGCGGCCGCTGGGTACGCGCTCCAAAAGTCCGGCCAGAAGATGGAGATTGAGTGCGGCGGCCAAGGTGGCGCGCGAAACCTCGCCGCCTCTTGCGTGCAGAATCTGGAACGGAAGCGCCACGCGGTCGCGCATAGCCGACGCGGCCCCGGTCAATAAAAGGCCGAGATGATTTTGTTCAGACATGATGAGACATGCAATCTTGCTGTGAAGGATGAAACTCAGGCGGCCCGGCTGGCAGGCCTGGGCTTGGGTCCACCATAAGCACAGCCGAACCGGTTGGAAAGGAATGTGGCAAGGCTCACCTCTTCCTGCCGCACAAAGCCCTTTTGCGGCAACGCGCCAGTGGCCAGCAGGTCCAACATGGTGCAGATGCCCGCCGCAGTGGTGATCTGGATGCCGCTATGGGTCGCGCCGTTCACTTCGGTGCCATACACTTTGTTGGTATAGGTTTCCTGCAGATATTGCCCCTCGCGATGACCAGAGACGGTGACAAAGATCAGCACCACATCCTGGTGGGTGGCTGGGAGCGCCTGCTCCAGAATGTCTTTCAGCACGTCGCGGCGCTCGCCCAGGCGCAGGTCCTGGATCAGCGCCTTCATGATGTCGCGGTGGCCGGGATAGCGCACGGTCTTGTAGTTCAGCTGCCGCACCTTGCCCGCAAGCGTTTCGCACAAGGTGCCCAGCCCGCCGGAGGTGTTGAAGGCTTCATAGCGCACGCCGTCGAGGGAGAATTCTTCCAGCTCTTCCAACGGCGAGGCCTCACGCAAAGTGCCGTCGACGATGGCCTCGCAAGGCTCGTCATATTCGTTGATCACGCCATCGGTGGACCAGGTGAGATTGTAACCCAGCGCATTGGACGGATAGAGCGGCAGAGCACCCACACGCAGACGCACGCTGTCCAGCCGCTCGAAACGGCGGGCCAAATCGTTCGCAACGATGGAGATGAAGCCCGGCGCCAGGCCGCATTGCGGAATGAAAGTCGACGTCGCAGTTTCGGCGAGTTTTTTGACCAGCCGCGTGTTGGCCACGTCTTCGGTGAGGTCCAGATAGTGCACGCCCGCCAAGTGCGCCGCGATGGCGATCTTGCCGGTGACGGAATAGGGCGCGGCGCTGAGCACGGCAAAGCGCCCTTTCATGGCGGCGGCCAGGGCAGCTTCGTCCGCCACATCCAGCACCAGCGTTTTCATGTGAGCGCGCTTGGGCAGTCTTTGCAGCTGCAGATCCGAACGGTCGGCAACCGTCACCCGGTAATCGCCAGAACCGCACAGAAGCTCGGCGATGGTCTCGCCGATCTTGCCCGCACCGATGAGAAGAATGTCACGCATGGCCGTTTTCCCAGGACTTCAGCGCTATTTTGCGCCCGAGAACTATCCAGTTTGAAGTTGAAAACCGCCATATTTGATGGTCAAATAAGACAAAATGACTATAAAAAGTGACATTTTGACATTAGACGCGGCTGACGAGCGGCTTCTGGCCCTGCTGCGGGAAGACGCGCGCATGCCGGTCACCAGCCTGGCCAAGGCCCTGAAATTGTCACGGGCTGCCGTCTATACGCGGTTGAACCGGTTGCAGACGCGGGGGCCAATCCAAAGCTTCACTGTCAAGCTCAGTCCCGACCATGACCGCCGCCGAATCCGGGCCCATGTGATGATCAAGGTCCTGCCCAAATTGTCCCGCGCCACGGAACGGCAACTGGCTGCGATGCCGGCGCTGACCGCGCTTTATACCGTGAGCGGCGAGCACGACCTGATTGCGATGGTGGAGGCGGACGATGTGGGCAAGCTGGACAGTTTGATCGACGCCATCGGTTCGCTCGATGGGGTCGAGAAAACCGTGTCTTCCATCCTTTTGTCGTCCAAGCTCCAACGCTGACACGCACCCGAATGTTGACCTGACCGGGACACCCCATAAGATCGGGCCGTCATAGAGCTTCATCATCAGAACTGAATGTGAGACCGGCGATGCCAAAACGCGCGCTCAAGCGGAAACGCCCACTACTATCCGCTCGCAGACCCAGCCGGCGGCAGATGCTGGGTGGCCTGGCCGGCTTCGGTATCACGGCAGCCGGTGGTCTCGGCGCCGCGGCGCAGACACGGGGCAAGGGCGGGTTCGATGCCAAACTGCGCGACACGATCCGCAATGTGGTGGTGATCTTCGCGGAGAATCGCAGTTTCAACAATCTGTTCTCCAACTTTCCCGGTCTTCAGCATCCGCTGTCGGCTGTGCCGCCGGAACGATTCCAGCAGCGCGACCGCGATGGTTCGGTGCTCGCGGGATTGCCGCCGATCTGGGGTGGGCTGGTGCCGAACGAGCAGGTTCTGGGGGCAAAGCATTACCAGATCGCGGAAGATGCGATCACCGCTCTGCCGAACAGTCATTTCCCACTCCGCACGCAGGGCGGCGAGCCATTGCCACATGGCTTGGTGACGCGCGATCTGGCGCATCTGTTTTATCACAACCAGATGCAGATCAATGGCGGGCGCAACGACAGCTTCGTCGCCTGGGGCGACAGCGGCGCGCTGGTGATGGGGCACTATGCCGACACGGCGTCAGGACTGCGAATTGCCGAACTCGCGCGGCGTTATACGCTTTGCGACAATTTCTTTATGGGCGCGTTCGGTGGCTCCTTCCTCAATCACCAATATCTGATCGCGGCCCAGCCGCCATTCTATCCCGGCGCCGACAAGACGGCGGCCGCGCAATACATCGCCGAACTGGAAGGCAGCGATCCCAAGGGGACGCGATTGAAACGCCGCGCCGGCACGCCGGACAGCGCGCTCACGGGTCCACCGAAATTCGGACCCAGCAATCTCACGCCGGATTTCTGGGCCGTGAACACGATGTTTCCTCCCTATCCGCCCACTGCACGCGACAATTCCAGTCCGCTGCTGCTGCCGCCGCAAATTCACAAAAACATTGGCGATGCCTTGTCGGACAAGAAGGTCGACTGGGCCTGGTATGCCGGCGCATGGCAAGCCACCTTGGACGGTCAAGCGGGGCAGGTCGGCAGTTTCCCGCCCAAGCCCAATTTTCAGATTCATCATCAGCCATTGAATTACTTCGCCAGCTTCGCGCCGGGTACCGAGCGACGGACGCATTTGCGCGACGGCGGATTGGGCAGCAGTGCCGATACCAACCGCTTCATGGCGGATGCATTATCAGGGCGGCTGCCTGCGGTCAGTTTCTATAAGCCCGAAGGCGACCTCAACATGCATGCGGGGTACTCGGACGTGGAGGATGGCGATCACCATATCGCCGCCGTGATCGAAGCGCTGCAGAAGAGCCCGCAATGGGAACACATGCTGGTCGTCGTTACGTTCGACGAAAATGGCGGCTGGTGGGATCATGTCGCGCCACCCAAAGCCGACCGCTGGGGTCCGGGCACGCGCATTCCCGCTATCCTGATCTCACCGCATGTGAAGGCGGGGCATGTCGAACATACGGTTTATGACACCGGTTCGATCCTGCGCTTCATCACCCGCCGTTTTGCGCTGGAGAAGCTGCCGGGCCTTGCCATGCGCGAACGGGAAATGATGCGCCATGAAGGCTTCGCGCCGGGCGACCTAACCGAGGCGCTGGCGATCTGACGGCTTCTGGCAAAGCCATTGGGTTGAGGCTATCGTCGAATCATATTTCGCAGCGGAGTCGGGGGGCGCCATGAAGAAATTTGCCATCGGAATACTTGTTGCGGGATGCCTGTCGTCCGGCGCCTTTGCGCAAGGCGCGGGCCCTGACATGGCGGCCGGAAAAGCGCTGTGGGAAGGCTCCCAAACGCAATGCCGCAGCTGCCATGGCCGGCTGGGTGAAGGCGCGTTCGGACCGCCGCTGTCGGGACGTAGCCTCTCGGCCGCCGAATTCCGTCAGGCCGTGCGAAAGCCCTGGGGCCTCATGCCGGCCTTCACCCAGGACCAGGTGAGCGATGCCGATCTGGCCAATTTCGCGGCCTATTTCGCCAGCCTGCCGAAAGTCGCCGAGCCCGGCCCGTGGCGCTTTCCCGTCCCGGAGGGTGGACGCCCCGGACAACGCGTAGCGATCTCCTTGGGCTGCGCCCAATGCCATGGCGCGACCTTTGATGTCGCGCGGGGAATCTTCGGCGGCACGGCGCTGGGCTTCGCGCAATTCAAGGATCTGGTCTATGACCACACGGTTGCTATGCCGAAGCTGGGGATCGCGGAAGGCAATACGCCAGGCCAGCGGCTGCATATGGGCAATTACGATCCGCTGCGAATTTCCGAACAGCAGCTTCGGGAAATCTATGACTGGACCAAAAATGATCTGGGCTTCCGGCCCTTCATGGAAGCGCGCCTGACGTCCGGCAGCGCCGCGACCTACACCTTGAAAGTCGAGAATTCCGGCTTCAAGCAGAAAGGCCCATCCGCGGACGATGTGACGGTCAATATTGTCCTGCCGGCCGGCGTAAGCGTCGTTCACGCATCGGGTGAAGGCTATAAGGGCGTTCGCTCCGATGCGGCCGCAAAGGCCGATGTCGCCGAGTGGAAGCTGGCTAAGATCGCCCCCACCGAGGAGCAGACTTTTGTGGTCACATTGTCGGCGCCGGTCGAGCCGGGTGCGCTGAAAGGAACGCTAAGCTGGGCCAAACCCGCGCCGAAAACCGGCGCGAAGCTCGACGTGATGAATTTCGTTCTCCGCGCGCCCGGCTAAGAACGGGATCTGATGGTCACGGCGCTGTGCGCTTTGCCGTCAGCGCCGCCATGCCCCGCTCCACCTTCTGCGCATAGATGTTGCAGGCGGCGGTGCGAAGTCCGGTTCTGGCCGTTGCTCCATCGGAGAGGAAATCCATATAAGCGTCTGCCGGCCCACTTTTCGACCAGGTGGGAAGGCCAGGGCCGTTGGGATCGCCCTTGGTGGCGAAATTCACCAGATAGCGCTGCTCCTGGTCCACCAGCTTGGCGTCGCGCGGCTGGTCGGCGGGCGCCTGGGTCCAGCCAAAGACATACATCATGTCCCATAGATGCACGCCGCCCAGGGGCTGATAACCATGCGAGAACTGGTAGCGCCAGGTCGGTGCCGTGCGGGCATGCCAATGCGCGGTGATGCCCGCACCGCAGCGGAAGAAGATGTCGGTGCTGAATGCAGTGATGACATCGCCATCGACCGGATCGACGCCGCTCTTGTCGCTGTAGAGTTTCACGGCCTGCCGCGCCAGATCGGCATGGGGCGCGTAATAATCTTCGATCTGCTTGACGCCTTCGGGGCCCAGCGCCGCCACCTTGTGTGTCGCGACCAGTGGGCGCGACTTGTCGGCCAGGGTTGCCGCCGCCTTCGGCGTGCCCGATACGCCCATGCTGTCGACATCGCCGTCGCGCGCCGTATTGCCGATGATGAAAGGCACCTGTGCTTCATGGCCTTGTTTGAACGCCAGCGAAGGTTGTTCGGGGAAGGCATATCCGTCGACCACCGGACCGCGCGGCTCGATGCCGTGAATTTTCTCGCTGGCCATCATGATCTTGAACAGATCGGTCGCCGATTTCTTGCGCAGCGCGTCGATGCCGCCTTTGCCGGGCGCGCCCAGCGCCTTGGCGAATGTGGCGCCGTCATTTTCCGCGGCCTTCAGCTCGCTCGCGCCCAGGCGGAAATCGGCCACCGTGCCGCTGAAGCCGATGGCTTTGGCGAATAACCCTTTGGCCAGCGGCGAGGTCATCAGGAAGCCCACGCTATAGGAGCCTGCCGACTGCCCGGAGATGGTGACATTGGCGGGATCGCCGCCGAATTTGCCGATATTGGCTTTGACCCAGTTCAGGGCCGCGATCTGGTCCAGCAGGGCATAATTGCCCGACACGTGATGTGCGGATTCGGCGGAAAGTTCGGGATGGGCCATGAAGCCGAACATGCCCAGGCGGTAATTCGCGGTCACCACGATGATGCCGCGCGCGGCGAGCTTGCCGCCGTCATAAGACGGCTCGATCTCATTCGCCCCTTGCGAACCGCCGCCATGAAAGGCGCCGCCGGGAAAGAAGATCATCACCGGCAGCGCTTTGTCGCGCTTGACCGGTGTCCAGACGTTGAGAAGCAGGCAGTCCTCGCTGCTTTTGGCGGCGGTGCTTTTGTTCCATTCCAGATTGGCCTGGGCGCAGGGCGCGCCGAATTCCAGCGCGTTGCGTGTCCCGGTCCAGGGTTTGGCTGGCTGCGGTTCACGCCAGCGCAAGGCGCCGACCGGCGGGGCCGCATAGGGCACGGCCTTGAAGCTCGCCACGTCGCCTGTGATTTTGCCCTGCAATTGTCCGCCGGCGACAGTCACTTGAGACGGTGACGGCACCGCGCTGTTAGCCACTTGCATGGCCAGCATGGCGGACATCGCCGCACAGGCGATCAGGAATTTGTGTTGCATATGTCTCCCCCGACGAATGCTTTAGATCTCAAGCATATATGCAAATGAGATCAGACCGCAAAGGCTAGCCTTTCCTTGCTTTAGTGCCGCTGTTTGTCGCGTGCAGCCCTGAATTCGCTATCGGGATACCAGTTGGGCCATGCCATGCCGTTGGCGAGCATAGTCGCGGCGGTATAAAGCACCTTGGTGTCCTCGGTCGGTGCGGTCATGTCCCAGTCCTGGCGCCATTCGTCGCTGGGCTGGTGATAGCGATGCTCGACATAATCGTTGGAAAGCTTCAAGCCCGCGGCTTCACCGCCCACCACCAGATCATGCCCGCCGCCAGGTGAAATCGCTGGTATGCCCTGCTTGGCGAGGCTGAAATGATCGGAACGGAAGAAGTGACCCTTTTCCGGTTCCTTGTCGGGCGAAAGCACCCGCTTTTGCGTTGCCAATGCTTTCTTGAGGATGTCTTCCAGTTCCGACTGGCCGGTCCCGGGTGCTTCCATGTCGCGGGCAGCCGGTCCCGGTCCATCGGCGTCGCTGTTGAACACGCCGACGATATGGCCGGCCGGCCAGAGCGGATGCTGGGCGAAATATTCCGAGCCCAGCAATCCCTGTTCTTCCAGAGTCCAGAAGGCAAAAGCCACGGAACGATCCGGCTTTTTGTCGTGGGCGAATTTCTCCGCCAGCTCCAGGGTCGACGCCACGCCGATGCCATTGTCCACGGCGCCGTTATAAATCTTGTCGGGTCCGGGCATGGCGTCGCTGCGGCCCAAATGGTCCCAATGGCCGGAGAGGATCACGACATCGTCTGGATTCTTGGCGCCGCGGATCAGGCCGACAACGTTACGGGTCTTCATGGCGGTGACTGTCGAATGGGCGTTGACGTCGAGGGTTTCGCCCTTCATGGCGACGGCCTTGAAGCCCGGCTTGTTCGCCGCGGCCTTGAGCGCGGCGTAATCGAGGCCGGTGCGCGTGAAGAGGTCCTTGGCGGTCTCGAGAGTCATCCAGCCCTGGATCGGCAGCTTGGATTTGTTCTTGTCGGCGGCGTCCAGCCACAATTTGGCGCCGGAGTTGGAGCTGCGTACCACCTGCCAGCCATAAGCGGCGGGTTTGGTCTCATGAACGATGATGGCCGCGGCGGCGCCCTGGCGGGCGGCCTCTTCATATTTATAGGTCCAGCGGCCGTAATAGGTCATGGCGCTGCCCTTGAAGAATTTCGGATCGGGCTTGGCGTCTTCGTTGCCCGGATCGTTGATCAGGATGACGACCGTCTTTCCTTTCACATCGAGGCCGGCATAGTCATTCCACTTATATTCCGGCGCGACCACGCCATAGCCGACAAACACCATGTCGGAATTCTTCACTGTCACATCGGGGCCGGAAAATTGCGGCGTCCAATACACAATATCTTCGGCGAATTTCGGGGTGAGCTTGCCTTTCGGGGTCGAGAAGGCGAATTGCGATTTGCCGCTTTGCACGGCGATCGAGACAGCCGGGACGGTCTGGAAATAGCTGCCCTGATTGGCGGGCGCGATGCCCAGGCGCTTCAATTCGTCCGCGATCCATTGGGCAGCGGCTTCTCCCGCGACCGTGCCGGGGCCCCTTCCTTCGAAGGCATTGTCCGAGACGGCGCGCACCCGGGCTGAAATATCCGCGCCCAATATGTCCGGCGAGGTTTGCGGGTGGCCGGGATAGGACGCGCCATACGCCGCTCCTGCAAGCAACAGGGCGGTCAACGAAAAGATGGTGGCTTTCACGGGTGGCCTCATGTCTGGCGGGCAGCGCCCAGCATAGCAAAACACATCGTCCGATCCAGCATCAGTGCGGCTGGGCCATGAGTTCCGTCCAGCCGGTCCAGATGATCTGAAGACCGATGCACAGAAGAATGAATGCCGACAGGCGCACCACCACATTGGTGCCGCTGGGCCCCAGCTTGGACACCGTGCCTTCGGCAAAGCGATAGCAGAGATAGATCGTTACCGTGATGGCAATGATGCCGGCAACTGCAGCCGCGCCCAAGGCCAGCAGTTGCTCGAAATCGGCAGAACTGGGCCGCTGGCTTCCCAGCGCAATCGCCGCGGAAATCGATCCTGGGCCGACAGTGAGCGGCATGGTGTAAGGATAAAATGTGTCGAGCGGTTGTGAAGGCTGGCTGGCAGCAGCACGGTCGCCATCGGAACTGACGCCGGAATTCAGCAGTTGCCACCCGAATGCAGCCACCACCAGGCCGCCACCGATCCGCACGATCGGCAGGCTGATGCCGAAAAATTCCAGCACATGCGATCCCACCACCAGGGACGCCAGCAACAGAAAGAAGCTGTTGATCGCGACCCGGCCGGCCAGGGCGTTGCGCTCCGCTTCGGTGCGAAACCGGGTGAGGCCGAGAAAAAGCGGCGCACTGCCGACGGGATTGATGATGGGGAACAGGGTGGCGAAGCAAAGCAGGAACGTGTTGGCGAAGCTGTTCATCCGGGACCCCGTCCGTGCCATTTCAGACTAGCGCCCCTCGGGAAGACCGGCAAACCAACCTCATCATGGTGATTTGGCGTCAGGGTCATAAAAATTGCGAACCGTCCGCACCTTGGCTAGGGTGTCGTTCGGTCTCGCCTGCTCTTTCCGAGCGCTGAAAGTCAGATTCCATCCCGAAAGGAAACGCCATGCCGCATGCCCTTCGCACTGCCATCGCCGGACTCGCCATCGGAACACTGACCTTGCTTCCGGTTCAGGCCGCGACCGGCAATCTGGTCGGGACCGGGGGTGCAGCGCGGGGTACCGTCACCGTGACGGCCGCGCCCAAAGGCGTGATCCTGCGGGTTGAGGCGACGGGATTGTCGCCCGGCTGGCACGGCATGCATTTCCATGAAAAAGGCGATTGCAGCGATCCGAAATTCACCAGTGCTGGCGCACACGTTCATTCCGCCACGCCGGTGATGCACGGACTGCTGAATGACGGCGCCAACGACGCGGGCGATCTGCCCAACATCTATGTCGGCGCCGATGGCGCGGCGACAGTGGAACTCTATTCGATGCTGGTTTCGCTCAGCGGCGGCGATGCGGCGCGTCCCGCCTTGATGGATGCCGACGGCGCGGCGCTGGTGATCCATGCCAATCCCGACGATTACCGCACCCAGCCGATCGGTGGTGCCGGTGACCGGGTCGCTTGCGCGGTCATTCACTGAACAGATGTTCGACCTGAAGCCGATATCATCCGTCAGCGCTGATCTGCTTTATGATGAAGTGGCGCAGCAGCTGACGGGCCTGCTTGCGGGCGAACGCGACAGGATCGCCAACGCCGCCAACATGGCGTCGTTGATTTTCATGTCGCTTCCCGACCTCAATTGGGCGGGTTTTTATTTTCTGCAGGGCGATACGCTGGTGCTGGGCCCGTTTCAGGGAAAGCCTGCTTGCGTGCGGATCGCGGCGGGCCAGGGTGTCTGCGGCACGGCGGCGGCGGAGCGAAAGACCCAACGCGTCAAGGACGTGAATGATTTTCCCGGCCATATTGCTTGCGACGCGGCATCCCGGTCCGAATTGGTCGTGCCGCTGATTCATGCCGGACGGGTGATCGGCGTGCTGGATCTGGACAGCCCGCTGCCGGCCCGCTTTACCCAAGCGGATCAGGATGGGATCGAGCGCCTGGCGCAGATCTTCATGGCGGGCAGCAGCTTTGCGTAAAACGCGCTTGGCGCGCAGCGCGCGTTACGGGATCATCGGACAATAGAAAATCACGATAGCGTGGAGCGCATGCCGCAACAGAAAGTCATTGGATTGATCGGCGGCATGAGCTGGGAAAGCTCGTCCGAATATTATCGCATCCTCAATCAAGCCGTGCGGGAGAAGCTAGGCGGACTACGCTCGGCGCGCTGTCTGATGTGGTCGTTCGATTTCGGCGAGATCGAAGCCTTGCAGCATGCCGGCCGCTGGGACGACGCCACGGCGCTGATGATCGATGCTGCGCAGCGGCTGGAACGGGGTGGCGCCGATTTCTTTCTGATCTGCACCAACACCATGCATCGCATGGCCGATCAGGTGCAGGCCGCGGTTGGTATTCCTTTGCTGCACATCGCCGATCCCACGGCAGAGCGTATCAAGGCGCGCGGCATCCGGCGTGTGGGTCTGCTGGGTACGGCTTTCACCATGGAACAGGATTTCTACAAGGGCCGGCTCAAGGATCGGTTCGGCCTTGATGTGCTGGTGCCGGACGCAGAGGACCGCGCCACCGTCCATCGCATTATATACGAGGAACTGGTGCAGGGTCGGGTGGAAGCGTCATCGCGCGAGGCCTATCGCAAGGTCATCGCCCGCCTGATCGAGCGTGGCGCCGAAGCGGTGATCCTGGGCTGCACCGAAATCATGCTTCTGGTGAAGCCGGAGGACAGCGCCGTTCCGCTATTCGATACAACGGGCATTCATGCTGAGGCCGCAGTCGAGCGCGCTCTTGCTGCATAATGCGCCGGTATCCATCGCAATCCCGGGGGATCCACCTGAAACCGGGCCGGCGGGGGATCATTCTGGGAATATATAGGCGGGCTCAATATTTTTGCCGCTTTACGGACGAATCCGCGCTATAGCGGACCCACCCACTCCAAGATGGCTATCGTGAACGCACCCCTTATTTTGCCGAAATCGACCGAAAGCTGGCAGCAAAAACTGGGTCGATATCGCAAGCCCAGCATTCCTCGGGCAGCCTTCGAACTCGCGGTCACAGCGATCCCTTTCGCGCTGGTCTGGCTGTCCATGTTTTTCGCCTTCTATCGCGGCTATGTCTGGCTCTACGCACTGCTGCTGGTGCCTGCCGCATTGCTGCTGGTGCGCCTGTTCATGATCCAGCATGACTGCGGGCACGGGGCTTTTCTTCCCAGTAAGCAGAGCAACGACTGGACGGGCCGCGTGATCAGCATCCTTACGCTTGCGCCCTATGATCATTGGCGGCGCTGCCATGCCGCGCACCACGCCACCTCGGGAAATCTCAGCCGGCGCGGAGTGGGCGATATCGACACGTTGACGGTCGCTGAGTATCACGGACGCTCGCGCTGGGGTCGCCTCTGGTATCGCCTCTATCGCAATCCTTTGGTGATGTTCGGCATCGGGCCTCTGTATTTCTTCGGGTTCAAGAGCCGGTTGCCATTCGGGTTCATGCGTGAAGGCTGGAAGCCCTGGCTCAGCACCATGGCGACAAACATCGGCATCGCCGCATTTGCCGCCGCCGCCATCTCGCTTGTGGGATTCTGGGCGTTCCTGGCGATCCATCTCCCCATCATCATCGCCGCCGCCACGATCGGGGTCTGGCTCTTTTATGTTCAGCATCAGTTCGAAGAGACCCATTGGGCTTTTGATGGCGCCTGGAGCATTCAGGAAGCCGCGCTGCGGGGTAGCTCTTACTACGATCTGCCTGGCATCCTGCGCTGGTTCACCGCCAATATCGGCGTGCATCATGTGCACCATCTCTCAAGCCGGGTTCCTTATTATCGGTTGCAGGATGTGGTGCGGGATCATCCGGAGCTGAAGAACCTTGGGCGCCTGACCTTGCTGCAGAGCCTGAAATCGGTCCGTCTTGCGCTGTGGGACGAAAAGAGCCGGCGGCTGATCTCATTCAGGGACGCGCGGCGCGCCTGAAAGGATGACGTTTCCGCAAGAAACCGCTTGCCGCGATTGCCGGACATTAAACGTAAGTCTTTGCACTTATTTATGAATGTCGCCCGCCCGGCGGCGCGCGAGTGCCCGCCGGCCAATTGACCCGTGTCATGACATTCCTCCGGCGTCATGTTTAGATTGCCTGGCTTCCGGAAGAGGGCGTCGTGCCAAAATTCAGCGCGTTGCGGTCGGTAATCCGCCTTTTTGCTTTTTTGGGCCTTTGGTTCGCAGCCGCCTCCCTGGCGCATGCCACCGAATGGCCGCGAAGCGATATTCCGCCCGATCCCGCCGTCACCTTTCGCGTTCTGCCCAATGGCATGCGCTACGCGATCATGCGCAACGCGACGCCCAGCGAGCAGGTTTCAGTCCGCTTTAGGATCGCGGCAGGTTCGATGCAGGAGACGGCAGCGCAACGCGGGTTGGCGCATTTTCTGGAGCATATGGCGTTTCGCGGCTCCGCCCATCTGGCTGATGGCGAAATCAACAAAACCTTGGAACGGCTGGGCGCTCGGTTTGGCGCGGACACCAATGCATCAACCGGACAGGAAGAGACGATCTATCAGTTCGACATTCCCAAGTCTGACGATCAGAGCATCGGCACGGCTCTGACCATCACGCGCGAAATCGCTGGCAACCTCAATCTCGATCCCGCGGCAGCCCAGACTGAAGCCGGTGTGGTGCTGTCCGAACTCAAGCTGCGTGATTCACCGACCTTGCGGGCCCTACAGGCGCAGATGAATTTCCTGCTCCAGGATGCGCACGCCACCGCGTTGCCGAACGGCGATCCCGCCGTCATTGGGCAAGCGCCGGTCGCGCAAATTCGCGCTTATTATCAGGCCTATTACCGGCCCGAGCGCGCCACCTTGGTCGTTGTCGGCGATATCGACCCTGTCCGCGTCGAAGCCATGATCAAGCAGAATTTTTCCGATTGGCGGGGCATGGGCGCGAAGGGCAGAGACCCGGATCTTGCCATTTCCCGGTCCCGTGGTTTGGAGGCCGAGACATTTGTGGAACCCCGGGCGACGAACCGGCTTCTTCTGTCCTGGGTCAGGCCGCCGGAGCGCACACCGGAACGCAAGGCGGACGAGAAAGCATCTCTGATCCAGGATATTGGCCTGGGTGTGATCAACCGCCGGCTTCGCGACTATGAAATGCCGGCGCGCCCTTACACGCGCGCGGCGGTGAGCCGGGAAGATGTCTTCAAGGACGCAGAGATCACCAGTTTTTCCATCGGCTTTGAGCCCGGGCAATGGCGATCGGCGCTGGAAACGGCCGAGCGTATCCGCCTGCGCGCACTGGCATCCGGCGTGCGCCAGGATGAAGTCGATCGCGTAGTGGCGGATCTGCGCAATGCGATCGAAAATTCCAGCAATTCCGCCGACACAAGACCCAGCAGAAGCATCGCCAATGCGATCCTGCGGGAAGTGAGTGCGAACAATGTCTATACCAGCCCCGAGCGGGATCTGACCGCGCTGAATGAAGATGTCGCCGGCCTTACCGCCGCCGATGTCGATCGTGCGCTGCGCTCCCAGTTCCGCGGCGGCGGGCCGCTGATCTTCCTGTCCGCAACGTCCGATATCGAAGGCGGCAAGGCTGCTGTTCGATCCGCGTTCCAGGACATCGAGAAATCCCTCGCAGCGGAATCGGCGCCTTCCGCTGAAACGGAATCCAAAGTGGCCTGGTCCTTCACGAATTTCGGAACGCCAGGGACGGTTGCCGAAAAACGGGAAATTCCTGACCTGGGCACCACATTCGTGCGGTTCGCAAACGGCGTGCGGCTCACCGTCCGCCCATCCAAGTTGCGCACCAACGAAGTGCTGGTCTCGGTCAAGGTTGGCGGCGGGCGGCTGGATCTGCCCAAGGATCGCGTGACGGCGGCCTGGGCGGCGGGCATGCTTGCCGAAGGCGGGCTCACCACCATGTCCTATGCCGACATGCAGCGTGCGTTGACGGGAAAAAACTATCGCGCCTCGTTCGGCATGGGCGAGGACGGCTTCAATTTCTCCGGCCAGACCACGCCGCGCGATATCGAAACGCAGCTCCAGGTTTTCGCCGCCTATATGCAATCGCCCGGATTCCGGCCGGAGGCGTTCGAGCGGGGAAAGAACGCTTATACCGCGCAACTGTTACGCGCCGGCGCCAGCCCTGGCGCGACCATGCGCCTGATGGCACCGCAATTCCTGCATGACGGCGACAAGCGCTGGACCATGCCTTCGGCCGAAGAGGCGCAGGGCGCCAAGCCCGAAGATCTGCGCGCACTTCTGACGCCGGCTTTCTCTAATGGCGCCATAGACGTCACCATTGTCGGCGACATCACGGTGGACCGGGCGGTGGAGTCGGTGGCCGGGACGTTCGGCGCTTTTTCTCCGCGCGCCGACAAGCGGGTGCAGCATGGGCCGGAAAACGCGACCCATTTCCCCAACGAAAATGACGTCGCGATCAAGATCGTTACTGCCGGCCAGACGGAACAGCAGATCGCAAGCGTGATCTGGCCTACGCATGGCCGTTTCCCCGACATCAAGGAACAGGCCACTTTGCAGCTTTTGAGCGACATCATGGAGCAGCGGCTGTTCGACCGGCTGCGCGGCATCGGCACGGTCTATGTGGCGCAGGTGGGCAACGCGGCCTCGGAAGTGTTCGACTATGGGTATATCCAGGCATTGGCGCAATTGACGCCGGGCGACTCCCAGAAATTCTACGATGCGCTGGACCAGATCGTGGGCGAGATGACCAAGGGCGATTGGACCGAGGATGATTTGGCGCGGGCGAAAGTCCCGGCCCTGCAGACCTTGCGCAAAACCCGCGAAACCAACGGCTATTGGCTGTCGGTTCTGGATCGGGCCCAGGAAGATCCCAACAAGCTGGCGCTGGCGCGCAATTATGGCGCGGATCTGGAGGCCGTCACCAAGGCCGATATCGTGGCGGCGGGCCGCCGCTATCTCGATGCCCAGCGTGCCGTCAAGATGACGGTGGGGCCATAATCGTCAGTTCGCTGTGGCCCGGGTGAAGTGCAGGTCCTGATAGTCGAAGCTGAAATCCGCCAGGGGTGAGATCGCCGCCATCGTGGCGCCCGCGATTTTTCCATCCTTGACGGAAAAATCCACATAAGCGTTTTCGATCGCACTTTGGGTCCAACGGGTGCGGAATTTGTCGCCCGAGACGGGTTCCAGCGCGCCTTCCATCCCGGGTGTGCGGTCGAAGCGGATCGACAGCTTGCCTTGCCCCGCATCGCGAATGGTCACGCTGCCATACCAGGGGTCGATATATTTGCCCGCATAGGCCGTCAGGGCGAGCGAGGGCTTGGCGCCGCTGACGGGATCGGGTGCGGGCAGGGCCTTCATCGCCGTCTGGGCTTTGGCGATGGTTTCCGCCTGCGATTTCTGCAACACCGAGGTCCAGTCGGTGGGCGGCACCGCCAGGTAATGATCGAGCAGATGATAGAGCACGGCAATCATCGCCATGCCGTCTTCCGAATTGATGGTGACCGCGACGCCGACATTCTTTTCCGGAATGAGGTAAAGCGCTGCCAGTGCGCCGCCCACCGCGCCGGTATGCCGAACGATCTTGTGGCCGCGATACATTTCCACATACCAGCCCAATGCGTAATTCTGCATTTCTGGCTTCAACAGCGCGACACTGCGCGGGCCTTGCGGTGGTACAACCACTACAGGCTCCCACATCATGCGTGACTGTTCTTCGCTGAAGATCCGTTTTCCATCCGGCAATTTGCCGTGCGCCAGCTGCACATTCATCCAGCGCGCCAGGTCCGTGGCGCTGGCATTGATGCCGCCTGCCGGCGCAAGCACTTCGGCTTCGCCATGGGGCAGAATGCTTTGCTGCGAGACGCCTTGGATCGGCCCACCGCTGCGCACATGCAGCGCGACCTTGTTGGCCGCCTTGGGATCGTAGCTGGTATGAGCGTCGGCCATGCCCACGGGCTGGAAGATGTTCTGCCGGACGAAATCTTCCCAGCTTTGTCCCGATACGGCTTCGACCAGGGCGCCGGCCACGATGTAGAGGATGTTGTCGTAAGCATAGGATTCGCGGAAGCCCGTGGCCGGTTTCAGATAGCGCAGCGCATGCACCAGTTCCGCCCGGCTCCGGTCGGTATTGGGAAACAGCATCAGATCGCCTTCGCCCAGACCCAGCCCGCTACGATGGGTGAGAAGATCGCGCACCGTCATATGGGCGGTGACATAGGGATCGTACATCTGAAAGCCGGGCAACCTGTCTTTGACCAGATCGGTCCATTTCAGTTTCTTGGCGTCCACCAGAATAGCGAGGGCGGCGGAGGTGAACGCCTTGGATTCCGATCCGATGGGAATCGCGGTGTGAGCATCGACCTTTGCGGCGGTGCCGATCTGCCGGACGCCATAACCCTTGGCCAGAACGGTTTTTCCATTCTCCACCACGGCCAGTGACAGGCCGGGCGCGCCGAACGCAGTCATGGCTTTGGCGACGATGGCGTCGGTATCGGCTGGCGCCGCGGCGATGGCAGGCAATGCGCCCGCACTCAAAAGGCCCGCAATCAGCGTCAGCGTTACGGCCTGTTTCATGGCGAATTCCCCCTCGCGCGAATGCTTAAGCGGATTGCGGCTGCACAATATCGGGCATCGCCCAACCGATCATGGCATGGGCGATTTCCCGCTCGCCCATGATCACCTTGTCGGCGCCGCGGGCGATGAGATGGTCGCCTTCGGCATCGTAATGCGCACGCGCCACGATCCGGAGCGCCGGATTGGCGCGGCGCGCCTGCTCTACAATCTGGCCCGCTTCGAAGGCTTCCGGGATCGCCACGAACAACATGGTGGCACCCGCGATATTGGCGGCGGTGAGGACATCGCTCTGCGCGGCATTGCCGGTGATGTGTTCGATTCCCGCTTTGCGCAGCTTCTCGGTCGCGTCCTGCGCTTCCTCGATCACCAGCAAGGGCCTGTCGTTCATTTCCTGCGCCACCAGCCGCCCCACCCGGCCGAAGCCGACCAGCACGGCATGGCCGCTCAGCGTTGTGGGCGTTAGCACGGGTTTTTTCGGCGCCTTGGGTTCGGGCGCCTTGTCTGGTTCCTGCACGCGGTCGCGGGTCGCCAGCCAGAACAGCAGCGGATTCAGCAGGATCGAAAGAATGGATGTGCCCAGGATCAGGTCCCGGGCCTCGACCGGCAGTACGCCAAGCCCGATGCCGAGGTCCGCCAGGATGAAGGAGAATTCGCCGATCTGCGCCAGGCTGACGGCGATGATCAGCGCGGGCGCTGATTTCTGGCCCAGAAGACGCAAAAGCAGGAAGGCGATGCCGCCGCCGCCCACTGTCACCACCGCGAATGTCAGGGCAATCATCCCCGGCTCGCGCAGCAGCACCAGCGGGTTGAACAGCATGCCGACGGACACAAAGAACAGCACCGCGAAGGCGTCACGGAGGGGCAGGGACTCTTCCGCCGCCCGCTGGCTGAGCGGCGACCCGGACAGGATCATGCCGGCGAAGAACGCGCCCAGCGCGATGGAGACGCCGAACAATTCCGCCGCCGCGAACGCTACCCCAAGTGCGACCGACAACACCGCCAGACGGAACAATTCGCGGCTGCCGGTATGGGCGATGTAGTGCAGCACCGACGGAATGACGCGCCGCCCCACCAACAGCATCAAGGCTGCGAAGACCGCCAGCTTACCGAAGGTGAGCGCCAGCGCCTTGATCACGATCAAAGGCTGGATGTCAGCACCCTTCATGGCGCTGGCGAGGGGCGGCAGCACGACCAATGCCAGGACGGTGAGAAGGTCTTGCACGACCAGCCAGCCGATGGCGATGCGGCCCCGCTCGCTTTCCATCAGGCGGCGATCCTGCAACGCCCTCAGCACCACCACGGTGCTGGCCACCGAAAGACAGAGGCCGAACACCAACCCCGACGCCAGCGGCCAATCGAACAGCCATGCCGTCCCGAAGCCCAGGACCGTCACCACCGCCATTTGCAGTGCCGCGCCCGGCACCGCGATGGCGCGCACCGACATCAGGTCCTTCATGGAAAAATGCAGGCCGACTCCGAACATCAGCAGAATGACGCCGATTTCCGCCAGCTGCAGGGTCAGGTGCTGATCGGCGACAAAGCCGGGCGTGAAGGGGCCAACCGCGACCCCGGCCAGCAGATACCCCACCAGGGGAGGAAGCTTGAGCCTTTGGGCGGCGGTACCCAGGACAAAGGCCAAGGCCAGACCGACGACAATCGCGGCGATAAGGGGGGAGGTTTCGAGCATGGTCCCACTATAGGGACAGCGCCCGCGCCAGGTTAACCCCTAAAAGCAGGGTCGCCGGGCGATATCATGGACCGCCCGGCGTTCTTTGCTTACTTCGGCGCGTCGGCGGCCGGCATTTCATTGGGGTAGAGAAGCTTCCAATCCGCTTCCGCCTGGATGCGGGCGAAATAGCCCCAGCCTTTGACCTGGATGGAGCGGGCCAGCCAGGGTTTGGCTTTGTCGCGCTCGCCCATCAGCAGATAATATTGGGCGATGCTGTAGCTGGTCGAAGCGATCACGCCGTCCGATGTGGCGAAAGGCTGGCCGCCATCGCTGGTGCTGAACATCGAGCTGGTCGGCCTGTTGCCCTTGAACAGTTGGATGCCGTCGAAATAGGTGTCGGAGTCGCCCTTGGGGTGAACCTCGAACAGCGTCTGCTGGTAGCCGTCAAGAATTTCCCGGGCCTCTCCGGTCCGGCCGTCTCGCGCCGCGCACAGGAACATCCAATACACGGTAGAGGATTCGGTATCATTGTCGCGGCTGAACGCGGCGATCTCGCGCGCCCGGGCGAATGATTTCTGGGCGTTGGCATAGTCGTGCTTGCCGTAATAGGCCTGGCCGAGATGATAGTGCAGATACATCTGCACCATGTCGGGATCACCGGGGAAATAGGCCGGGCCGGGTTTTTCGCGCTCGATCGGCTGGCCTTCGTAATATTTGACGCCCGCCAATCCGTCCGCGATCGATTTGTCGAATTCGCGCAACGTCAAATAGCGCTGGGCCCGGTGGCGCAAGAGTTTTCCCGATGTGGGGTATTGCTTCAGGCCGCGATCCAGCACCGCGATCGAATCCAGGATATGGTTCTGATACATCAAGAGGCGCGCATACCAGGTGGCGTTGTCGATCGTGACAGCTTTTTCGAAATCCGCTTTGGCCTCCGCGGTCGCCTTGACCAGATTTTCCATCTGGGCCGGCGGAAAACCGATCTGCTGGGTGATATAGAGCGGCTCGCCCAACAGCGACTTGCCTTGCAGTTCGGCTGCCGAAGCGGGTACGGCGAACATCAAGGCCCCGGCCATAATCAAAGCTGCCATACAGGAATGATTCATACTGTCCCCCAAGGTGCCGATAGCCGGCTTTATAGTTTCATGGTCAGGCGCAAGTCCGAAGCGCCATTAAAAAGCAAACCCGTGTCGGTGCCTATGGAAACAAATGAGGCGCCGGCCTGAATGTACCGGCTCGCCGCTTCGGGGGATGCCGCGAAAATACCCGCCGCTTTTCCCGCCGCGCGGATTCGCGTGAGCGCTTGGGAGATGGTTGACACGACGTCAGGGTGCGTGGAATTCCCCAAATGGCCCAGGCCGCCCGCCAGATCGCCGGGGCCGATGAACAGACCGTCCACGCCTTCGATGGCAGCGATGTCTTCGATGGCGGCCAGACCCGCCGCGCTTTCGATCTGCACCACAAGACAGATATCCGCATGGGTGTTTTCGAGATATTTGGAATTCGCGCCGAAGCCCGAAGCGCGGCTGGTGGCGCTGGCGACGCCGCGCATGCCATGAGGCGGAAAACGGGTGGCGGCGACCAGCATCCTGGCCTGGGCCGCGCTCTCGACCATGGGTATGAGAAGCGAACGGAAGCCGATATCGAGATACTGCTTGATGAGAACCGGATCGCCCACAGGCGGGCGAGCCACGGCTTCCACCGGATAGGCTTTCACCGCCTG
>JADMIO010835361.1_pt1 | contig 52608 bp, 47 predicted proteins | sample 8958161 | NCBI WGS metagenome assembly JADMIO01 (sample SAMN16585339, study PRJNA669376) | soil metagenome | isolation source: Crop rotation soil | place: USA: Cullars Rotation, Alabama | collected 2011 | reverse complement strand
CGCGACAACTTGTCCACGTGGAATTCTAAGCTTAGGATCCCAATGTGCTGGAAAGCGAGAACAACGCCGACCTGACGTTGGCGAATATGACGGCCGCCGTTGCCGCGAAAGTCACGCTGAAGTAGCCGCAACATCCTTCAGCCACTTCAGACCATCTTCTGTCTTTCCGCGCGGGCGGTATTCGCAACCGATCCAGCCGTCATAGCCGGAGGCGTCGACGAGCTTAAAAAGATTTGGGTAGTTGACCTCGCCCGCATCCGGCTCGCCGCGTTCCGGCACGCCGGCGACTTGGATATGGCCGATGTGCGCCAAATATTTCTTGAACGTAATCGACAAATCGCCCTCGCCGATTTGCGCGTGATAAAAATCCATGAGGATCTTGAGATTGGGTGCGCCCACCTCTTCGCGAATGGCATGCGCTTGATCTTGCCGATTGAGGAAAAAGCCAGGAATGTCGCGCGTGTTGATGGGTTCGATCACCAGCGTTATACCCTGCTCGTGAAGTTGCCGGGCCGCATAGCGGAGATTTTCAACATACACCGCGCGGCAATCTTGTGCGCTGACGCCGGCCGGCGGTTTCCCCGCCAACGCATGAAGCCGCGGCGCTTTCAAAGCGCGGGCATAATCGAGCGCAACGTCGACGCTGTCGCGAAATTCTTTTTCGCGCCCGGGAATACAAGCGAGTCCGCGGTCGCCGGCCGCCCAGTCGCCGGGCGGCATGTTGAATAAGACGCATTGCAGTCCGCTCTGGGTCAGCCATGCCGCCACGTCGGCTGGTTTGTGCTCATAAGGAAACTGGAACTCAACCGCGCGGAATCCCGCTTTCGCGGCGCGCGCAAAACGCTCCCGGAACGGAGTCTCATTGAACATCAGGGTGAGATTGGCGGCGAAGTTCGGCATGATCGGCCTCAGAAGCAACAGGGTCGCCGCGTCATTAACGTGAGCGTCCCAAGAATGCTATCCTTTCAGGTTTAAATTCACGACTCAGTTGGCGGTCCGGACGGTCCGAGCAGGGGTTTCATATTCGGATTTCGCAATTAGTATCAGACGGTTAGGTTAATCCCGGATACTTTCGCGTTAGGTTGTCGTAGCGTGTGCGCCTCGGAGTGAGGCGCGATAATCAGGACGCAACGGGGAGAGCAGACATGTCGATCACCAAGAAGTTTCATCTTCGACTTTTGGCAGCCACTGCGATGTTCGTGTCTTCAGCGGCTTTTGGCGCGGACACGGCCGTCACGGTCAACGCCACCGACTTAGGCGGCGTCGTCACCAGCGCGAAAGGCCCCGAGGCCGGCGTGTGGGTGATCGCGGAGACCACCAATCTGCCGACCAAATTCGCCAAGATCGTGGTGACCGACGATCAGGGCCGCTATCGCATCCCCGAACTGCCGAAAGCCAATTACAACGTCTGGGTCCGCGGCTACGGCCTAGTCGATTCAACCAAGGTGCAAAGCCAACCCGGAAAGACATTGAACTTGCGCGCGACCATCGCGCCCAACGCCGCTGCCGCCGCGCAATATTATCCGGCGATCTATTGGTATTCGCTGCTGCACATCCCCGCCAAGAAGGAGTTTCCGGGCACAGGTCCGGATGGCAACGGCATCGCTACGGATATCAAAAGCCAAGAGCAGTGGCTTGAAACGGTCAAGACCGACGGATGTTTTGTCTGCCATCAGTTGGGCGATAAAGCGACGCGAACCATTCCCAAGGAGTTGGGCAAGTTTGAAACCTCCGCCGACGCCTGGGAGCGGCGCATTCAATCCGGCCAAGCTAGCAGCCTGATGGTGAACATCGCCGGTCGCATGGGTCCGCGGATGTTCAAGATGTTCGGCGACTGGACCGATCGCATCGCCGCCGGTGAGCTGCCGCCGGCCCCGCCTCGGCCCCAGGGCGCCGAGCGCAACGTTGTGGTGTCCGTGTGGGATTGGGCAACGCCGAAAGCTTACCTGCACGACGCCATCTCCACCGACAAACGCAATCCCACCGTCAATGCCAACGGCAAAGTCTACGGTACGCCGGAGGAAAGTACGGACTTCTTCCCGATCTTGGATCCGGTGCAGAACACCAAGAGCGAGGCAAAGATGCCGGTGCGCGATCCCAAAACGCCATCGAGCGAAGAAGCGCCGATCCTGGCCGCCTCGGCCTATTGGGGCGAAGAACCGATCTGGAACAGCCAGGCGACCATGCACAACCCCATGTTCGACGAACTGGGCCGCGTATGGTTTACATCCCGCATTCGCCCCTCCGATAATCCCTCGTTCTGTAAGTCCGGTTCCAATCAGCCTTCTGCCAAAGTCGTGCCGCTGAACGCGTCCGGCCGACAGCTGGCGATGTTCGATCCGAAGACCGGAAAGACCACGCTCATCGACACCTGCTTCGGCACACACCATCTCCAGTTCGGCTTCGACGCCAATCAGACCCTGTGGTTCAGCGGCAGCCAAGGCGTCGTCGGCTGGTTGAATCGGAAGATGTATGAGGACACGGGCGACGAACAGAAGTCGCAGGGCTGGACCCCCTTCGTTCTCGACACCAACGGCAACGGCAAGCGCGACGATTACGTCGAAATCAATCAACCGCTCGATCCGAAGAAAGACAAACGGATCGCGGGTTCCTTCTACGGTGTTGCGCCCTCGCCCAAGGACGGCACAGTGTGGGGATCAGTCCTCGGTGTTCCGGGATCGGTGATCCGTGTGACGCCCGGGCCCAATCCGGCGGTCACCGCGATGTCAGAAGTTTTTGAGCCGCCCATGGACGATCCTAAAGCGCCGGTGCACGGCTACTCGCCGCGCGGCATGGATATCGATTCCAATGGTGTCGTGTGGATGCCGCTCGCCAGCGGACACTTCGCCAGCTTCGACCGCCGCAAATGCAAGGGGCCCCTCAACGGACCAACGGCGACGGGAAAACATTGCCCCGAAGGCTGGACGCTTTATCCGTTCCCTGGCCCGCAGTTCAAAGATCTGAACGAATCGGGAAGCGCGGAGGCGAGCTACTATAGCTGGGTCGATCAGCACAACACGTCCGGCCTCGGCGAGAACACGCCATTCGCGACCGGCAATGCCAATGAAGGGCTTCTGGCGCTGGTCGACGGCAAGTGGGTTGTTCTGCGCGTCCCCTATCCGATGGGCTTTTATGCCAAAGGAATGGACGGCCGCATCGACGATCCCAAAGCCGGCTGGAAAGGCCGCGGCATGTGGTCGACGTTCGGCACGCGTACGCCGTTCCATGCGGAAGGCGGCAAAGGAACCACCAGCAAAGTGCTGAAGTTCCAGATCCGGCCGGACCCGCTCGCAGGTTAATCAGCGAGCGGTTTCGCGCGCGAGTTTTTGCGGCGTCTTTTCGTCCGACGAAACGATCTTGTTCGGATGCTGGATGAACGCCTGCTTGAAGGCGACATCCATGGCCGCCGATATGGCGGTGTTTCGCCCCGTCGCTGGATCGGGATGGGCATCGGCCAAGCGATAGAGCGCGCGATACACCGACGGCGCTGATTGAGCGCCGTAATTCTGGTGCGACGTGGCATAGGTGATATTGATCGCGCTGTAGAACGACTCAATATCGAAGTAACCGCCCCACATGCCTTTGGCGTCGTCCGGCGTGAGGCTTAATTTTAGCCGAGAGTCGCGCACGGTGATGAAGGCGCGGGCGTCGTGGGCCATGATGATCGGAATATTCAAATCCGTCGAATCGGTGATCAGCACGCCGTTGGCGATCTTGCCGTGAAAGCGTTTGTGAAAGACCTTGCCATAGCGCGCGTCGACGCGCTCCGTTCCGTTGGGTAGGATTTCGTTGCCGCTGGCGTCGGTCGGCAGCGGATCCAGACCGCGATAGGTCGTTACCGTCACGTCGTTGTCGTCAGTGAGACTATCGACATCCGTTAGCTCAAGAAGCAAACGCGTGTAGGCACGATCGCGCAGATACATATTGTGGAAACCGCGCAGGCTGCCGCCGGGACGATAGTCGGCGATGCAGCCGATGACGCGATAGAACTGATTGTCGATGCCCCTTTCGCCGTCGGGGCTTGTAAAATCGTTCGCGCCCACTTTCCCGTCGAGGTTCATGCCGGGCGCGACGGTGCTGACGGGTTCCTTGAACTTGAACGGTTCGGGCGCAAGATTGGGAAACCAGATTTCCGCCTCACGCTTGAGCTCGGTGTCGACCACCGCGCGCTTCTTACCGTCTTTCGGAAACAGCATGTTGAACTGCGCGACCGGTCCGTCGTTCAGACCATCGGGGCATTCGGTTTTTTGTTCAGTCGTGTGCATGGAAAAAAAATAGTTCGTCAGCACATAACCGACGATGCGGTCTCGGAGCGGCGATATGTCCCCGGCAAACGCGCTCCCTGCGGCAAGAGCAAACGCCAAAGCGACCGTCAGTGAAAATGCGCGTTTCATGACTCTCTAATCTATTCCTGACCGCGAGGTCGCGCTATTTCCATAAAAAAGATCGCGCACCCAGAATGCGGAGAAGCCGTTCTTTTCGCCCCATCCCTCGCCCCAGACATCGGCTTTGATGTCGCCGGGCTCGCGGTCGCGCGCAAACGTATAGATTGGCCGGCCGCGATACGCCCAGATATGCAGCGACCCCGGCGTGCCGGCGGCAACATAGCGTCCGGTGTTCGGGTCGATGTCCTTTATGCTCCACGCGATGCTGCCGCTTTTTGCTTTGGGGTCCGCGATCACATAGGGAAACGTCTGCATGCAGCGCGCCGGATCGCCGGCGCCGCACACCGCCCAGCGGTACTCCTGCGGTGAGTCGGGCGCATCGCACGCCAGCGAGTCCAACGTGTCTTCGGCGCACAAGTAGAAATAGATCGTCTTGCCGTGATTTTCCGCCAGCACCTGGCCGCCGTCCGCATCCACGGCCTGGAAGCCTTTCGGCACGCGCGGAGCCGGCTGCAAAAAGACATTGTGCCAGCCGGCTACGTCGCTACCTTCGTAGCTGCGTTCCTTGGAGTCCTTCAGATAGCGGTAAACCGGCTTGCCGCGAAACGTCCACTGCTTGCGGCCCCCTTGCCGTTCAATCACCGACCAGTCGCCGTTCGTCACCGTTACATCGGATGCGATCATCGGCTCGAAATCCACGGTGCAGCTTCCGACGCAGTTGGATTTCGCCGCCGTGTCCTGATCGAAGGTGTAAACCGAGTATTGGGTGTCGGTCACCAGCATGCGTCCTAGAAACATCGTGGCGACGCCAAACTGCGGCGGCACGAGCGTCGCCGGTTTCGCCGGCCGGCGTTTCGAACCGCTCACGGGGTCCTTGCCCGCGCTGCGCAGGGTTCCGCCGTAGGTTTCACCGGGGTTCTGATCCAAATGCGACCGATAAAGAGCGTATCCTTTATAGGCCCACTGCTTCGTGGCGTCGGTGCGGTCAACGATGGTGAAGTTACCCACCGGCTTTGAGTCGGGCATAGCAAGCAGCGGCGGCCAATATTGAATGCAGGTGGGGCGATGATCGGCGTTGGGCAATTCCAAACCCGCGGGATAGGGAATCGAAGTTCCCGCCGTTTCGCGATAATGAGTGTCGTAGCACTCGGGCTTGCCGGCCGCCTCGCCAACATTGCCGTTGCGCTGCGCTTGGATCGGCCACGTATACAGCGTGTGCCCTTCTCCGTCGGCGAACACCGGACCTTCCAATTCCGTGTTGACGATCTGAACGCCCGGCGGCATGGGCTCGCGAATATAGTCTTCCTTCGCCGGCGTACCGGCCGAATACGCGACTCTCGACGCTGCCAGGAACGCCACGACCGAAATGTTCAGAACATTCCGAGAGAAGCCCATGATTGATCCTCGGTAACAATCGCACGTTCGTCCGAGTCACTTGGACGCCACGGTAATATATGCTTTCATGCGCCGCTAAGACACCCGCTTCCGGAGGAACCATGACAAGAACTTTGGGCGGCCTCTCGCGTCGGGAGGTTCTAAAAATGTCGGCGCTCTCCGGTGCCGGCGCACTTGTGGGAACACACAGCATCCCCGCCCAAGCGCAAAGAAAACTGACCGTCCTCGACGCCCAGGTTCACTCTTATGAGCGGAATCACCCGGGCCGGCCGTGGCTCGGCGCGTTTGACGGTCCGTCGGAAGTCACCGGCGACCAAATGACCGCCGCCATGGACGCGGCGGGTGTCGACGGCGCGGTGCTGGTTTCGGTCTATACGATTTACCACTACGACCCCAGCTATATGCAGAGTGTTTACGCCAAGCATCCGGCCCGTTTCAGGATGGTGCAGCCGGTGGACGCCAACGATGCAACCGCCGCCGACAAGATCGCTGCGTGGGCGAAGACAAAGGGCTCAGCCGCCGTCCGCGTGTTGCTGATGCCGGGTGTCACCTCGGAAGACGCCGCTGATCCCAGCCTCGATCGCGTCATGACCGCCGCCGCGAAGAATTCCATCCCGGTGAACCTGCAGTGCAAAGGACGGCTGGAGCAGGTCGCGCAATTGGCGAAGCGGAATCCCAATACGAGTTTGGTGGTGGATCATCTCGGATTAAATCATCCGCTGGAGCCGCCGGTGCCGCCGGACTCGTGGGGCGAGTTGCCGAAGTTATTGGCGCTCGCCGCATATCCGAATGTGGTCGTGAAACTCAGCGGCGCGTGTACTTTGTCGCACGAGCCCTTTCCCTTCAACGACATTTGGGAACCGCTGTCACGGGTGTTCGACGCGTTCGGCGTCAATCGCTGTATGTGGGGCACTGACTGGACGCGGTCATTGAAGCTGCTCACCTATAAGCAGCACGTGGACGCATTCCGCACCACGACACGCTTGTCGGATAGCGATAAGGCGACCATCATGAGCGGAACGCTGCGCCGCGTTTATAAATGGCCCGAAGCGAAAGCTTAACGCGTCGTCAAAACTCCCGGCGACGCCAGCGCGCCGATCAACCCTTTCTGATCCGCGTCCTTTCGCGGTGTGAACTTCTGGATGCGGCCGCCGAACACTTCCGCCGTATAGAAATTCCCTTCGCTATCGGTATTGAAGTAATGCGTCCCCCATTGGTCGCCGGGCGCTGTTCCGAACGTGCCCCATGAATCCACCAGGTGCCCATCCAGCGTGTACTTCAGCATCTTGTTGTTCTTGCCGTCGGACACCCAAATGTGACCGTCCTTGGATGCCGCAAGGAACAGCGGGAATTGGATGTCGGGCCAAATCTCGATGAATTTTCCGTTCAGATCGAAAACGGAAACCCGTGAGTTGGCGCGGTCGGCGATGTAGATGCGGTCGTTGGCGATGGCGATGGCATGCACGGTATCGAGTTCGCCCGGCCCTTTGCCGAACTTTCCGAACTCCATCAGATATTTTCCGTTCTTGTCGAATTTCACGACGCGCGCATTGTAGTAGCCGTCGCTGACGTAGAAATCGCCGTTGGGAAGGAACGCGATTCCGGTGGGATCGCCGAATCTCGGAATCTTGTCGCCGGTGCGCTCTTTGCTGCGCACGCGGTTCGTTCCCAGCGTCATCAATAGTTTTTTGCCGTCGTGCGTGAACTTATAGATCTGCTGCGAACCGGCATCGGTCACCCACACGTTCTTTTCGGGATCGTAGGGACTGATCATGATGTGATGCGGATGACCGAAGAGATGATTCCACTGGCTCCAGTCTTCGATCACCTTACCTTCGCGGTTTAATACCAAGAGGGTATGTTCCCATTTCCCGCCTTCGACGCGCTCGAAGGTGTCTTCGTGGACGAGCGAGTCGATGTCTTTGCCCTGGGCGTCCTTTTCACAATGCCATTTGCTTGGATCGTTTCCGAACCGCAGCGGCGTGCCGCAATGAACGGCCAAATAAGCCGGCCGGATCATCGGCTGACCTAGACTGAAGGTCGCTTCCTGCGCGCCCAAAAGCTGCTCGCCTTTGTATTGCCGCCACGCGGGCGGGATGACGCCGCTTTGCACGACGAAGATATGGTCGGGTGTTTCGGCGAAGATGCTGGACGGCCGGTTCCAGCCCAAACCGTTATCGAAGGTCTGCTGCGCCGGCCAGTTCTTCACCACGTCATAAGGGCCGGAGATGTCTTCTCCCCCTTTGCGTGCTTGCTGCGCGGTCGCTGGCAGCGTACCGGCGACAATCGCCATTCCGATCAGAAATGCGCGCATCCTCATGACAGTCCCCTTCTCTCCAAATTTAGCGATCCTACTGACCCGGCGACGTCAGCTGCCCGATCAAACGTTTCGGATCCGCATCCGGCCGCGGCCGGAATTTCTGCACGTGGCCGCCGAAGACGTCAGCGGTGTACAGGTTGCCTTCGTTGTCGGTGTGGAAATAATGCGTGCCCCACAAATACCCGGGCAAGTTACCGAAGGATCCGAACGACGACAGCGCATGACCTTCGAGATCGTATTCGACGAGCTTGTTGAGGTAGCCGTCAACTTCCCACAGGTGCTGGCTTTTTGAAATGGCGATGTGGTTCGGGAACGGAATGTTCGGCCACATATCCAAAAACTTGCCGTTGGCGTCGAACACCTGAATACGGCGGTTGGTGCGGTCTGCGACATAGACTTTGCCGGTGGCGTCGATGGCGATGGAGTGCAGCGTGTTGAATTCGCCGGGGCCGGTTCCGCGCTTGCCCCATTCCATGAGATACTTTCCGTTCTTGTCGAATTTCACCACGCGCGTACCGCCGCCGCCGTCGCTGTACCCGTCGCTCACGTACATGTCGCCATTGGGAAGGAATGCGATCATGGTCGGCGTCGCGAGGTGGGTTTTGTCGTAGCCGGGAACGTGGGCTTCGCCGATCGACAGCACTCGCTTTTTGCCGTCGTTGGTGAACTTGAAGATCTGATCCATCCCCGTGTCGACGACCCACACATGCTTATCGGGATCGTAAGGATTGATCATAATGAAGTGCGGATGGCTCAGAATGCTGTTCCACTGGCTCCAATCTTCGATCAACTTTCCGTCGCGGTTATAGACGGTGAGCACGTGTTCCCATTTGGCGCCGGGAATCGGTTCACCCGAATGGAAGTCGACGATAGAGTCGATGATCTTTCCCTTCGCATCAACCTGACAGTACCAAGGATAGTGTTCTTGCTTCTTCCCCTTCCACGCCGTGAGCGCAGGCCGGCTTGAGGCGCAGTGGCTCTCGTCGTCGGTGCGGCGCTGCGGCGCCGCTTCGCCCCAGCCCGGACCGCTCTTCCGGTAGCCCTCTTTGTCCGCGGGCGACACCTGCCGCCAGCTCTTAGGGATGATGCCGCTCATCAGCACGAACACGCGGTCGGCCGACTGCGCAAATACGCTCGACGTGCGGCCCCAGGTCATATCGTCGGAAAAGAACGGTTGTGGCCAGTTGGGCACCACTTCGTAGGGGCCGGAAAGATCGCCGCCGCCTTTTTCGCGGGGGGCGTTCTCCCCAGCGAAACCGTTATGTGTTGTCGAAACAAAACACAACGCAATTGCTCCGACGAGCCAATTCGGTTTTTTCATCGGATCCTCCCAAAGCCGTCGCGGGCTGGCCTCACGGCCGACCCGCTGTATTGATTTTTGCAAATTTATTTCAATCCAACGGTGCCCGGCGACGTCAGCTGCCCGATCAGACGTTTTGGATCGGCGTCCTTCTTCGGCCGGAACTTCTGCACATGCCCGCCGAAGACGTCCGCGGTGTAGAGATTCCCTTCGCTGTCGGTATGGAAGTAGTGCGTGCCCCAGAAATAACCGGGCGAATTACCGAAGGTGCCAAACGACGACAACAGGTGACCATCGAGATCGAACTCGAGCATCTTGTTGACATATCCGTCGGCCACCCACAGGTGCCCGGTCTTGGAGATCGCGATGTGGTTGGGGAACGGAATGTTCGGCCACATGTCCAGGAACTTTCCATTCCCATCGAACACCTGAATGCGGCGGTTAGTGCGATCCGCGACGTAGATGCGCCCCTGCGCGTCGCCGGCAATGGAGTGCACGGTGTTGAACTGGCCAGGGCCGTTACCCGGCTTGCCCCATTCCATGAGATACTTTCCGTTCTTGTCGAATTTCACCACGCGCGTGCCGCCGCCGCCGTCGCTGTAACCGTCACTGACGTACATGTCGCCGTTCGGCGTGAAGGCGATCATGGTCGGCGTCGCGAGATGGGTTTTGTCGTAACCGGGCACGTGCGCTTCGCCGATCGACATGACGAGCTTCTTGCCGTCGTTGGTGAATTTGTGAATCTGGTCCATCCCGGTATCGACCACCCATACGTGCTTCTCGGGGTCGTAAGGACTGATCATGATGAAATGCGGATGGCTCAAAATGCTGTTCCACTGGCTCCAATCTTCGATCAGTTTTCCCTCGTGGTTGTAGACCGTAAGCACGTGCTCCCACTTGGCGCCCGGGATCGGCTCGCCTGAATAGAATTGAACGGTGGAATCGATGATCTTTCCGTCCTTGCCGACTTCGCAATACCAGGGGAAGTGTTCTTGCTTCTTGCCTTTCCATGACGTGAGGGCCGGCCGGCTCGAGGCACAGTGCGTTGAGTCATCGGTGCGACGCTGCGGCTGTCTCTCGTTCCAGCCGGGACCCACCTCGCGCGCGATTTCCTTGGAACCGTCCTGAAGGTTGCGCCAGTTCAAGGGCAGTATGCCGCTCATCAGCACAAACACGCGGTCGGGCGATTCTGCGAACACGCTCGAGGTGCGGCCCCAGGTCATGTCCGGTCCAAAGAAGGGCTGCGGCCAGTTAGAGACCACTTCATAGGGTCCGGACACGTCGCCGCCGCCCTTCACAGCGGCGGCTGGCTCCGCCGCGAAACTGCGTGGCGCAGTTCCGGCGATCAAGCACAACGCGGCAGCGCCTACGGCACCCGCGACCCATTTGCGGTTCTTCATAACAGCGTCCTCCCCTATTAATGCGATTGGTGCGAGTCTCCACGGTGCCGAGCCGATAAGTCAAGCTTCTGCAATTACATATCCAAGAATGTTACACGCGCGGATGCCTTGAAATGGGCCCCATAAATTGCTTTTAGCCCTGCCGCCAAAGCGCTAGCCTTTTCTTCACAGCGGATAGTCATGAGGGGATTTGCCATGCGCATTTTACGCACGATCATGCCGATTGCGGCGGCACTCACCTTGACGGCGGCGGCGGCTCCCGATGACGCAACGTTGCGGACGGCCGTCGCCAGCGCCGATCGCACGCCCGCGTCCGTCGCGCGCGACAAATATTGTCATCCCTACGACACCTTGGCTTTTTGGGGCGTGAAGCCCCACCAGAACGTCGTCGAGCTCATTCCCACCACGAACGGCTATTGGACCGAAATCCTGGCGCCCTACGCAAAGGCGACGGGCGGAGTCTTCACGGCGACCGCCCCCGACCTCACGTCGGCTAGCCCGCAAGCGGTCAAGAGCGACTCCGCCTTTCGCGCGCGTTTCGCCGACGAAAGCAAATACGGGAAAGTCCATTGGCAAACGTGGAGTGGTAAAAGCGGTTCGTCGCTAGGTGCGCCCGGCTCGGCCGATCTCGTCATCTCCAGCCGCTATGTGCATATCTGGCTGATGACGCCCGGCGAGTTCGACGGCGTCCTCAAAGAAATTTACACGGTGCTCAAACCGGGCGGCATTCTGGCCGTGGAAGATCACCGCGCCGATCCGCATCCGCAGAAACCTCAGGCAAATGATGCGTATGTCAGCACCGCGGTAGTGGTGGAGGCCGCGCAGCGCGCCGGGTTCAAATTGGAGGATGCCTCCGAAATCAACGCCAATCCCAAGGACACCAAGGACTACACCTTCGGCCAATGGACCTTGCCGCCGAACCTGTCGCGAAAGGCCCCTTCGTTCATGATTTCGTGGCCCAGCCGGCCCGCCGACGACACCTTGCAGCCGCCGGAGTTTTATCAGGCTATCGGCGAAAGCGACCGCATGACCTTACGCTTCCGTAAGCCGCGGTAACATCGTCGCGTCGAAACCATGCCCGGCTCGCTTGCCTCCCGCGGCGGTGTTAGACTCCGCCCATGATCTACGCGCTAGCAGCAATCGCGGCTTATCTCGCCCTCGGCTTTGTTCTGACGCGCTACGTCGCGGCTCCGAAGATGCGCATGAAATTCAGCGATGCGGTTTTGGGTGCCGCCTTCATGCCTGTGATCATGACGGCTCTGCTCGCCTGCATGCTCTACGAGGAAGCATGGAAGCGGATTCTGATTATGCTCAGTTTCGACCCGCCCGAGGAAATGCGCGCGGGTCCGGAGGAACCGGCCGGAGACGACTAGTCGGCGTTATCGTGCGGCCGGGCCGCCGTTCAGAAGATGGAACGAGCCGAAGTACCGCTCGGCGTTGGCGGTGGAGAACTCCTTCGCCGGCGAGGTGACCATCAATTGGTACATGACGCGGTCATGGAAGAAGATGGCGGCCTGCGTCCGATTTCCGTCGATTGTGACGTCGTGCCGAAACACCGTAAAATCGCCTACTTGTTGCGGCGATGCCGCGCCGGTGAGTTTCATATCCCTCGCCACGTTCGCAAAGGGGCGCTTATCGCCTTCGGGACGCAGTGCGGCCAGCACGCTGTAGTCGGTACCGTGGTCCGGCACGAGATACGTTCGTACCTCCGCGTCGATACCGTCAAAATCCATCGTCTGCCGTCCAACGAAGAACGCGCCCGGCGCGGTCACACCGAAATTGCTGTCGGCGATCACGATGTTGCGCCAATCCTCCGGCAAAGGCCTGGAACTGTCCGGGCGAAAGGCCAGAAACCCCACGATGGCAATCACCACGACCACGCCAAGGGCGATCAACCGCGACGGATCAACTAATCCTCGATCAATCATTTTAGACTTCCGCTCCTTGTTCCGTCACAGCGAGCACTATCTCTTGCCTTGCGACCTTGAGCAAGGTGCGTGCGATCGTATACAACAATACCCCCTCATGTATCCGCGGCCGCCATGCTAGGGTAACGTGCAACCATTCGACCGTTCGATTCTGCGGGGCCAATCCGTGTCCGAGGTTTCATCATCCAACTCTGAACTGCTGCTTCAGCAGGCGCTCGCACATGCGCGCGGTGGCCGCGTGAAAGACGCGTTGAACACATATAAGGACCTTCTACAGGCCGATCCCGGGAACGCGCTCGCGCACTACAAGATGGGATCCTTGCTGGTAGAGATCGGAAAAACCGAAGCGGCGATTCCCCATCTCCAAGCGGCACATGATTTGTCGCCGGGCCACCAGCAAATGTGGTTCCTGTACCTCAAAGCGCTCCTCGCCGCGAAGCGCCTAGGCGAGGCGCGAACCGCCCTGGCGAACGGCTTGCAATCTTGGGGGTTCGCGGGCGAACGCGCGTCTATTCTGCATGGCGATCTGCAGTATCACGAACAGGCCGCCACCGCCGCGCCGGATCATCCGGTGAGATTGCCGGATGTTGACGATAACGATTTCTACAAAATCCTTGGCCGGGCCTGGCCCCACTCCATGTCCAGCAAGTTCGGCTTCGTGGAGGCGTTCTATTCGCTCTATCAAAACGTCTGTTACGTGGTCGATCGCGGCATTCCCGGCGCTTTCGTCGAATGCGGCTGTTATTTCGGGGGAATGTCGCTACTCGCCGCACTGACATTCTTGCGGCGCGGCGACACCAGCCGGCATATCTATCTTTTCGATACTTTCGAGGGTATGCCGGCGCCGACGACGGAAGACGGCGATATGGCCGCCAAAAGCTACGCGCTCAACACCCAAAGCGGTCAAACCTGGGCAAAAGCAAATGTCGAAGCCGTGCGTTCCACGATGATGTCGTCCGGCTACCCCGCCGACAAAATCCACATCGTGAAAGGAATGGTCGAAGACACGATTCCGGCCTCGGTGTCGGGTGATATCGCCATCCTACGGCTCGACACCGACTTTTATGCGTCGATCAAACACACCTTAGTTCATTTGTACCCGCGCTTGTCGCAAGGCGGCGTTGTGATATTCGACGATTATGGCGCCATCGTCGGCGCGCGGCGCGCGGTGGACGAATATTTTTCGACCGCCGCGAAGCCGATCCTGCTCCAGCGCGTCAACTATACCGTACGGGTAGGAATCAAGACCTAGGCACGCGGCGGCGTTAGTGACCCGGTGCGGCCGTCTTGGGAATCATAGTGTGGAGGTCGTCTTTGTCCTGCTGCAGCCGCTTATCCCACTCCGCCGCCGTGCGACACGTTTTCTTGCCACCCATGTGACTGCCGGTTGTCTCGGTTTCTTTGCAAATGATACGAGACGGATCGCTCTCGGAATTGGCCTTGGCGAATTTCGCCGCCGCCAGCTGCGTCTGCTTCTGTGCGCGATAGTCGGCCATTTCTTGGGCGCTCATGCAGCCGCTGAGCCCAAGCGCAAGCACCAAAACCATAACGTGGCGACGCATATCATCCCTCCGAATAGGGTTGGGCGCACATCTCACCATCTTCGCGCGCGCTTGAACAGCCGACAAGGGCACATGGCTCGGGAGAAAGGGTGTTGCAAATATGCAATTCCAACAGCTTAATCGAAGCGCGGCAAAATGTTCGGCCGTGGCGTAAATGAAAGCGCACGTCGCGAAAATCGTTCATGTCTCATCCGTCGCCCCCTCTCACCTGGAATGAATGTATCAAGCGCGCCAACGCCGCCGTTACGCGGAAGGATCTTCCCACGGCAGTAGCCTGGGCCAAGGAAGCCACCGTCAACGGCGGCGAGCAGAATTGGAAAGTGTGGAATTTCCTGGGCACGCTTCAGGAGAAAGCAGGTCTTGCTGAAGATGCTGCGGCGTCCCTGCGGCAGGCGGTCAAACTCAGGCCTACCGTCGAAGCGTTAACCGCCCTGGCAAAACTGGAGGCCGGCCGCCAAGCTTGGAGCGAGGCCGAAGCCTACCTCGCCCAGGCGCAAACGCTCGAGCCGTCCAACGCGCTGGTGCCCACCATGCGCGGGGATTTTTTCCTCCAGCAGAAACGCAACCGCGAAGCCGGCGAATGTTATAAGGCGGCGCTCGTCTTGGCGCCGGAGAACGTCACGCTTCTTCGCGCTGCGTCCCAGCTGCTGTGGCCCTTTGTACCGGATGAAGTCTTTTTGATTCTGCAGGCTTACATCCGCAATCCCAAGACCGCGCCATCCGAAAAGGCTTTTGCCTTGTGGACGTTGGCCCCTTTGCAGGAGAGGCGTGAACGCCTTGCCCGGGGACTATGGCCATGCCATGGAGCGACCGTCGCCGACATAGGATTCCATTTTGTCGAGGACGTCGTTGCTGAATGGCACCGGTTAGCAAAAGCGGTCGTCGAAAACAATCCGCGCTCATGGGAAGGGCTAAATCTGCTCGCGCAAAGCTACTTGGCCCTGCGTCAACCTTTGGCTGCGGAACCCTATCTGGCGCTCCTCCGTGGCATGAAGACCGGCGGAATATCGGACGCCATTTTTCTGGACCCCGACTTTCATGCGGCGCTGAATACGACCACAGAGTCGACAATCTCCCGGCTGATGCCTTCCAGCACCGTGCTCGAAAATGGGCCTCTGGCGGGCGAGACAATCTTTTTTGTCGGATGTGACTATCGTTACGCCCTCAAGCACACGCGAGCGCAGCTCCGTTCTTTGGCGCAGCACGGGACTGATATTCCCATCTGTCTGCATATTTTCGATGCGACCGCCGATGAGGTCTCCAGCCTGCTTGCCTTCACGCGAGAGGTCGGCTTGCGCGCACAGATCTCCTACGATTGGGTCGGACTGCGAGAGCCCGATAGCGCCAAGCCCACGTCCAAGAAAGCCCGCAGTTACTATCACATCGCGCGCTACATGCGTTTGTTCCAATTCCTTGAACAGCACCCGCGCAAGCAAGTTTACCTACTCGACGCGGACGTTCTGTTTATCCGTCGACCGGGCGAATTGTTCGAGCGGCTGGCAGGTTGCGACGTCACCATGGTGTTGGCGCCTGGGCGAGTGGAATATCAGAATCAATTTTCGGCCTGTGTGGTGGGAGTAGCTCCCCATGCGGCAGCACGCGACTATTTTCGGCGTGTGGCCGGATATCTCGCCCACTGCCTGACGCACGATCTCATGCCCTGGGGATTGGATCAGGTCGCGCTCTATGCCGTGTACGCAGCGATGGCGGCCGGTGGCGCCGCGCCGGACGTGGCGGGATTGCCGCCGCACATTTACGACGGCGGCTTTGGCGACGATACAATTTTATGGCCGAGCAAAAGCAGCGACGGTGACCCTGACGCCGCGAAACTCGCGGCCTATTTGGCGGCTCTGAGATAGGGCAAAAGCCGGAATTTGTTGCTCTAAAAGCTTGTCATCGGTGAGAACGCCGGAATACCGCCGGCGAAACACCGAGCGCCCGCCGGAAGTGGCGTGTGAGATGGCTCTGGTCCGAAAACCCCGCTGTAACCGCAATGTCGGCAATTGGAAGCTCCGAGCTGATCAGCAGAGCGCTCGCTAAGCTGATGCGCCGCTGCAATATATATTGGTGGGGTGAGATGCCCGCTGAGATTTTGAAAGCATGAGCAAAATGGTGCAAGGACCTGCCCGCCGTCGCTGCGAGCTGCGTCAAATCGAGGTGCTCGCCGAGGTGCGCTTCAACATATTCTTCCACGCTTCGCAACACGCGTGGTGGCAGCCCGCCCGCTGACCGTCGGGGCGCCGGAGCGGCAGGGACGTTTTTCAGCAAACCTCTGCGCGGCCGGCAATGGAGCCGATCACTTTCCAAGTTGCGCCAAATCGCGCGGGATGGCTCGGGCGGCGTAATGAGGGCCGCGAAAGTGTCCGCACCGCCAATCGGCGTGAGGCGAACGACAAAATCACCGTCGCCACCCGTGGAACGGAAAATTCCTTCGTCCCTCTCAAACACAGTCCAAAATCCCGTGTTCATGTCGAACGAAACTCCGGTCCGCGCAACCAAAGCACGCGCGTTGCGGTCCAGACCGACAATCCGCCTATCATTGTCAACGGCAATCATTGCCGAGCGAAGCGCAGGCATTTGAAATTCGACGGCCACGATCCAGTGCCGGCGAAACTGGTCGCGAAAAATGCGTTCTTCGATGGAGCGCGCGGATTCGGTGACAAGGGCTTCCGCCAACTTGTGCGCTCCCTCCGACATCGCCGGATTGACTGACGAGATGTCTAAAACGCCCACCAGCTCATTGCCGGCACCAAAGATCGGGGCGGCCGAGCAGCTGCTGGCAATGTGCCTAAAGCGAAAGTGTTCGGATTGATGGACCGTTATCGGGCGGCGTTCCGCAATGCACGTTCCCGTTCCATTTGTTCCTTCGGCTTCCTCCGACCACACGCCGCCGACGATGTTGCCCCACTCGGAGAAACGAGACGGAACCTCGCCCACGCGATGGTCGACGATGACGCCATGCTCATTGCTCAGAAGGGCAACGTAGCCCGCGGAGGAAGTTACTCGATAAAGCTGATCGAGTTCCTCCTGGGCGGATGAAATTGTTCTCTCGGCTCTTTCTCGATGGTCTTGCAATTCATCGGTCGTCAGAACCTGCGGCGCATGATTCGATGCTGGGTCGATACCAAGATTGGTTGCCGATCGGATCCAGGACGCGGAGATAGAGTCCTGCGCAGACGCGCTACTGCCTTCGACGACGGACTGGACTCGATCCAGGTGGTGAGTATCGGTTTCGAGAACCATTTTTCGTCCGGGTTCAACTAACCTTCGGCACACCCACTTGAGTGTGCGACCGCAAGTGGCCCTGCGACGATGTAGGGTGTCGCCCGCTATTTGCAAGGTAACGCAGGGGACAATCAGGGCTCGATGCCCCCCGGGGCCCATATTTGAGCAAAGGCATGCCGGAATTCACGATTTTGTACGGAACCCCCCTGGCGGCGATCGATTCCGGCACATCGAAGCTAAATTATTGAAATATGTAAGGAACGCAGCGAAGTTTTGCGCCGATATCATGATTTCGTTCGATCCATCCTCGCCAAGGGCGGCCTATCGCCACAACATTTTTGCAAGTCGCGCACGCAATTTCGCCGCAGCAGTGCAAGTTGCAGCAAACGCGTTCCAGCAGGCGCGCATTTGTTCAAGAAAGTGGTTGCGCGCTGCCATACATGACAGCCGCAATGACCGAATACTTATGCATCTTTGTGGACGCGGCAGGACGGCCGGCCGGCGGCAAATGGTTTGAGGCGGACGATGATGCCAAGGCGGTCGCGCGCGCCCAGGAGTTAGCCCGCGACCAACTGGTAGAAGGCTACGTGCTTTGGCATGGTTTCGCCAAGATTGCCTCCGGTGGCAATCCGCTTGAGTTATGAATCAAGCCTGCACCCCGGCACGCGCGGAGCGTAAACGAAGAAAAGCAAACGGAGAAAGTATCGTCCGTGGCTGCCAGTGATCTGGCCTACTTCGCCGGCGCGGGTGTCTTGTCGGGCGCGGGCGCGGTTTTTTCGAATTTGCTGGCGTCGATGCATTCTCCGGGTTGCTTGATCGGCGCGCCGATCCCCGAAGCGGTGACTTTCTGCGTGTAAATCACAGTGAGCAGGCCGCCCTGTTTTGCGCAAAACGCTTGCGCCTCCGCGAGGGTCGGCCTTGCCTGGCATCCCGCGAGCGTAAGCACGCCGCAGGCCAAAAGCCCAACAAGGCCGAACTTCACAGCTCTCTTACCGTCCCTCGGCGGCTTATCTCTTGGCGGCGGCGATGGCCACATTTGCTTCGGCCATGCCGTCTTTGGCAGCTGTCTGCTCGCAGTTATCGCCGTCTTCCGGCGGATAGATGTAAGACGGATACTTAAAATCGAGTTGTTGGCACGCGAGCCGCGCGGCAACGTTGATGCGCCGGCCAAGTTCGGCCGCACCCTGCTCCCTCGCAAGATCGAGATCGGAATAGGGAACCGGGATCGAGGCCGAGACCACCAGAAAACTCTGGCCAAAGGCCGTCATCCTGAATAATTCCCGCAACTTCTTGGCGGGCATGGGTGCCGCCGTGACGGTGATCGTGTCCACGGCCGGTTTCCATTTCGCGGATTTCTGCTGCGCGACGGCCGGCCCGTTCGCAAAGGTCAGGCCGACGACGGCGAACATGATCGCAACAAGAATGAAGTGTCTACGGTGAAGCGATTCCTTCTCCATACCAAACTCCTTTTCTTGAGATGTTGGGACGCTCGAGTTTAGACCCCACGTCGCAACGACGCAAAACCTACGGTTTGAAAACGATGTCGGGTCCAAGCTCCTTGAGATTGGCGGCGCCCACCTGCTGCATGGCCGCGACGACTTCCGCTTTTACGATCTGAATAACGCGATCGACGCCGGCTTCGCCGAAAGCCCCCAAGCCCCACAGCCAGGGACGGCCAAATCCGACCATCGTCGCGCCCATGGCCAGTGCCTTCACGATATCCATGCCACGGCGGAATCCACCGTCGATGAAAATCGGCACCTTGCCCTTAACCACCGATACGATATCCGGCAACGCACTGAGGGTCCCGGCAGTGGTGTCTTCATTGCGCCCGCCATGATTGGAAATATAAACGCCGTAGCCGTACTTCACACACATCGCGGCGTCTTGGGGATTCATGATCCCCTTCAAGAACATATTCATCTTCGTGTTGTCGCGCAGACGTTTGATGAGTTCCCAGGTCAGCGGATCGGCCGGCTTCTGAGCCTGAAGCTCTTTTGGAATTTCGGAGAACTGCGGCGGCTCGGCCGCGCGGCCGACGTTTTTCGGACGCTTTGGATCGCGGATCTCATGACACTGGGCGCACAGGCGGGTATCGGCCCGCCGCGCGCGTTCGACCTGCATGGTCTTTCGGCTGGAAGGACCGTCAACCGTCACACACACGACCTTGGCGCCTTCGCGTTCCGCGCGCTGCATCACCGCCTTTGTGACTTCGAAATTGCCGACAGGGCTGAGAACCCCGTGGTACAATTGGTGCATCACGGGCGTGCTGTTACGCGCTTTATTTGCGTCCGCTACCGTCGCCGATGCGACGGTCGAAAGTATTTGACCGACGTTGTGCCGTCCGCTCGCTCTCAGCGCAGCGATAACGCCTTCGGGATCGAACGATTTCTCAACACCCGTCGGGCAGAGAAAGAACGGAAACGTATACTTTGCCCCGAAGAGTTCGATGCTGGTGTCCACGTGAGACACATCGCGGGCGCGATGGCCGCGCAGAGCGACGTTCGCGATAGCCCTCCGATTTGCGATTTGGCCGCCGTCATCGTCGGCGGCGGAAGAAACGGATGCAAAGTGGGCCGGCGGCACCTTCTTGTGGCACGCGGATTCCATTTCAAAAAGATCGAGGGTGTCTTCCGGCTTCTCGGGCACATAGTTCGGGTCGGATGGAAACCAGATGTAGGGATCTGCCGGCCGCTCCTGCAGCTCCGCGCCGGTCGCAGCCAGTGCGCCCTTGGCGCCCATTCCCAGTAACGGGCTCGCGGCCAGATACTTGAGAAATAAACGCCGGTTTTTCTCCCGTTCCGTCAAATTCGACATCTCTCTCCCCTATCGAAAAGTATGAAAAACGATTCTGCCCTCTATGAGCGCAAACAGACTTCATCATAACAATTTCCACTCACCGACGCGAATGTTGTTGCGGCGTCGTTTGCGAGTAAAAATCTGCGTTGTGTAGCGTCGCGTCGGTCGCTGGACCATGACCTCAACAACGCTTGGCCCAAATGGCTGAACACGATTAGCCCATGACTTCTTTATGCCGCGTGGAGGCTTTATACCCGAGCGAGCTGCGCTCTACTTCAAACCATAGCCAATAAGCTTCGTCGGGCTCGCCCCAGCGAAATACGATGGATCGACAGACGAGCGGCAAGTTCAGGCGTCTGCCGAAGTGGGAAGCCAGCTCCTCACGGGACTCCCGCGTCAAACCTATAGCTTTCATATCTTTTGCCGGAACGCCTAGGATTATTGAGCCGTTGTAGTCTGCAGGCAGTTGCGGCAATGCGGCGCACGTTATATCCGCAATGATAGTGTCGGGCGCTGCGTGTCTGAGATCGACGCCGGCCGGCGGCCCCAGGCGATAACGCCAAGAGGGATTATACGCCGCCTGCAATGCCTTTAGTTCCTGCTCCGACGTGTGGAATACCATTACATCATTCAACTTTTTTTCATGAAGGAGGAGCAAGCTATCGATGCCGCGTTCCTTCCCGCACAAAACAACGGCAACGCTTCTCGCCATTGTAAGGGCTTCGCTTGGCAAGGTGTACGTCGCGAGGGGCATTAACGCATCCGCAGTCGGTGGTTGTTGCTGCAGAATATTTGAGGCAAGCGCGGGAGCCCGCGCATTCTCGACCACCCATATGCGATAAAGCGCATCCAACCATTCTGACGATGTGCCTATCGTGGCCGCTGTAGCAACAGCTTCTTCGTGCGCTAGCCCAAGGGTGATCTTGAGGGTCAACATGCCACGATTGAGCGGCAGCGGATCAGTGGGCAACGCCAAGGGACGGTCATCCGCATAGAGCAGATAATGCGGCTCAAACATCGCAAGTGATTTCCAATGCACGCGATGATCGGTCGTTGCACGTGCGTATTCGTAAAACACGAGGTAGCGCGGACTGGCGGCGCGCGCCGCCATTAGCGCCGCAACGAGGCGATAGTGCAGCAGATACATGACGCCTTGTTTGAGATGATCTCCGTGCCCCATGATGCGCGAATACCACGCCGAGTTTCCTAGTCGCCGCAGTTCGATATATCCGACGAGTTGTTCATCGGTTTGAACATTTCCTTGCCGGTACCCGTCCTCGCGGCGGAACACGCCCCAATGCGTGGTGTTATGTTGCGGGCAGATTGGTGGCGATATAGCGACGTGCGCTTTTGGCGCGCCGCCCAGTTCCTCCAAGCTCAGGTGATAATATCGACCCTTGATCGGGCGATTGTCGCGGAGCGCTTTCGAGCCATGAATGGCGACGATATCGGGGACGTGCTGCCCGAAAGCAAAAGGTTTCACGTAGTAACCAAGCCGCTCAGCGCGTCCAATTTCGCGGTTGATACGACCGCGCTTTTCAGTGCGCTTTCGCGCCGCATTCATCACGGCTTCGAAGTTCGGGTAAGCGTCCAGATCGAACACGGCCAGCGAGGAAATATGATGCTCTCGTAATTCCAGCGATAGCGCCGGTAGTTCGAACGGCAGCAGCGGAACGTAGTTATATCCACTCCGGCGGGAGTCGCTTCCGGTTTGGCGGAATGTCCTGATCACGGCCTGACAGGCTGGCCCTGCCGTGCAACCGGCGCGCCCTAAACCGTCATCGACAAACACGCAAGAAAGGGGGATGGACATGCCGGAAACTCACATCGCAATCGGGGAACCGAAAGTTTGTCGGCCCTAAAAAGTTGTTCGCTGACTGATAGACTTTTCGTTAGTGGCGCCGGGACTATCCTTGATTTGCCGCAAGGGCGGCGTCGAGAGAAGCCATCAGAGCATCCTGACTAAACGGCTTGACCAAGAAAGAAATTGCGCCGGCTTTGAGAGCTCGCGCGCGCGTGCGATCGTCGGGATAGGCGGTGATAAAAATGATCGGCACCCGATGTTCGGACGCAGCCAATCGACGCTGAAGTTGGAGCCCGTCGAAGCTTGGCATGTGTATGTCCAGGATCAAACACTGCGTGTCATGTACCCGGTCGGAGGCCAAAAATGCGTCGGCTGACGCGAACGCTTCGGCCATGTAGCCGAAAGCCTTGAGTAACGCTGTCAACGCCTCCCGCACAGAGAGATCATCGTCGACAATCGAGATGGTATATTTATCGGCCACTTGAACTGTCCGCGCTCGCGGTTTGGGCATTTATTCGCCCAAGCTACGCTGAACCGCGGGCCAGCATCAGCCACGAAAATGTAACAGCTATTATACTTTGGTTTATAAGCGCGATGTTACGGTCGGGATAATTCCAACTTGTCCGCCATCCGCACCAGCTCGACAATGGAATGAGCCTCCATCTTACGCATCACTTGTGCGCGATGGACCTTCACTGTGATTTCGGAAACGCTAAGACTTGCCGCTATTTGCTTATTAAGGCGACCGGTTATGACCAACGCCATGATTTCCTGTTCGCGCGGGGTAAGGGATTCAAACCGCTCGCGAAGACTTGCGATGGCGGTGTCCTTTGTTTGACGGGCAGTGTCTAGTTCCAGGGCGGATTGGATCGCGTCGAGCAGGTCCTGGCTCTTGAACGGCTTCGTCAAGAACTCGACGGCCCCCGCTTTCATGGCTCGGACCGACATTGGGACATCACCGTGCGCCGTGAGAAAAATGATCGGCGCGACGACGCCCATGTTTCGCAATTCGCTTTGAAATTCTATCCCGCTCTTCCTGGGCATTCTGACGTCAAGAACCGCGCACCACGGACCGCTCACACGACGGAGAAAGTCGCTGGCAAGAAATGCGGCGGGTGATTCAAACAAAAGTACGTTGAGCTTGACCGATCTCAGGAGGCTTTCGAGACCCTCTCTGATGGACAAATCATCATCGATGATGACAACTGTGGGGGCGCTACTGTTCATGCAGCGCTACCCGCAGCGACCACCGTGATCGCGGCTGGCACAGTGAAGTGGAATACCATGCCACCTGCTGCGCTGGGTAAGGCCCATATCTTGCCGCCATGGTGTTCAACAATGGAACGGCAGATCGACAGCCCCATTCCCATGCCATCGCGTTTGGTCGTGAAAAACGCTTCGAAAATTTGATCTACGTCGGTATTGCCAATCCCGGCGCCCGAATCCTCAACTGAAATCTGAATATTTCCCATCGAATCGCAGTGTGAGCTCACCATTAGAATTCGGAGCTTTTCAGTATTGTTCTTCATCGCCTCAATTGCGTTCATAAACAGATTGAGCACGACCTGCTGCAACTCGATTCGATCGCCAATCGCGGATGGCAACACCGCTAAGAGATTGGTTTTTACGACGATCTGGTGACGTTCCAGTTCTCCACCCGCGAGCGATAGCACCTCGTAGATGGTTCTGTTCATGTCCAAAGGGACCTGCTCCGGCTTTGTCTTGCGTGTAAGGGCACGAATGCGCGTGATGATTTCATTCGCGCGGGTGCCGTCCCGGAGCATGCGTACGACTGCGGCATACGCCTCTTCCATATGCGGAACTTCACCCGTCAGCCACCGAAGGCAGGCGCTTCCGTTGGCTACGATTGCGGCAAGTGGCTGATTAATCTCGTGGGCGATTGAAGCGACGAGTTCCCCCATTGTTGTCAGACGCGTCACGCGCATCAGCTCGCTTTGTGCTTCCCGTTCGCGAGACTCCGCCCGTATGCGCTCAGCGATTTCGATTTTCAGATCGTTATTCCTTTGCGCGAGCTCCTCGGTTCGCTCATTAACCCGCTGCTCAAGCTGATCGCGCGCTTGACTGAGCGCGTCCCGCGCCCGTTTTAAGCGCGAACTCATGACAATTCCGGCCACAGCGCAAACGGTGAAGGCTATTAGCCACGGTAAATCTTTGATGTCTCCACTAATCTGGAATAGGGGAGGAATGAAAAAATAGTCGATCAGCAACACCGAAAGGATGGCCGCGCATAAACCGGGTCCGAGGCCGCCGAACCAACCGCTGAGAAGCACGGCGATGAAGAACAAGAACCCTAACGGACGATTAGCGCCGGCGCTTTGTGTGAGGGCCGTCACGGCGAATGACGCGCCGACGGCCGCGACCGGAAGTCCATAGCGTAGCGCGACGCCGTACATAGAATTTCGCGCTGCCACGAACCCCCCTGTTCCTGCCCGAGCGTTCACGAAAGACCGACAGCCCTCTAGGAAAGATACGACATCACGGCTGCCTGAGGCCACCGTTCTGTAAAGGCCGCGCGTCGTGACAGCGCGCTCTAAGCTATACCAAGGTATAGAAAATTTATACGACTTCTATCTTTGAGCGAACCGCCATTACCGATTAAAAACAATGCGCGTTTAGTCGTTAGCACCCAATTTTCACGCTTGGCCCGGGACAGATCTTGCCGCTTTTGAGCGCCCCCTAATCATCGAACTACTGCGTCGTCATTTCGAGATGCAAAAGCCTGCGCCTTTCGTGACCGGAGTTTAGGTAATGGACCCCAGAGCACTCATCGAACAGCGCATCGCAGCGGCTGCCGCTTGGTACATTCGCCTTCAGGAGAACGTCGACGAGGAAGACTGGCGGGGCTATTGCGCGTGGCTGGAAGCCGACCCTCAAAATCGTAACGCTTTCGATGCTGTGCTCGCGACCTCAAATACCGTCGGCTAAAGCAAGACGGTCCTGGCGACATCGATCCTCCGGCGCAATCCTGAGTAAGGCTAGTAATAGTGAATTTAGCTTTCGGTATATAGCGTCTGCCTGCGGCATATGCATCGGACCCCTCCCCCCGAGGTCCCAATCCGGTTCGGTGCATATGCCTCAGGTTCCCTTTTTGTCTTCCGATGCAACCGTGGACGAGATTCGAGCGTTGGGTCATTGGCTCACATGTAACAGTGGTATTTTTCTAAAAGCTTTTTAGGATAGAGCATACTGTTCACTCGGGCCGCCCGAACGGGCGTGACCCTGCGGCGGGTCGCAACGTCGACCACGGGAGAGTTCCGCAATTAAGGTCGGCAATGGCGGGGTGCCGACGAAGAGGGGACAATTATGCTTCCAAGTCAGCCTTCATTCGAACGCCGAGCACTGAATCGCGTCACGTTCGGCGCGAGCGACGCCGACGAACGATACGTGCAAGGTATTGGTTGGGCCCGCTGGGTCAGTGAGCAGCTTGCTGCACCCGCTGGGGATGATGCGACGATCGCCTCGTTCCTCGCCAATCAAACCATGCACATCGAATATAACGCCTCCTCCGGTGACAACGCGGATCAATTCTGGCCGGCTGTAAAAGAGGATCGGCCGCTTAATTACTTGAAGGCGTCCACGCAGGATCTTTGGTCGCTGTACGCGGCTGTGAACAAGACTGTGTCGGGCAGCGAAATCACCCGCGTCCGCCAGGAGCTCGCGGCAGCGACCTGGATTCGCAACACGGGCGCGCAGTGGCAGCTGCGCGAATTCATGACCGATTTTTGGCACAATCACTTTAACATCGGCAAAGCGGCCCACGAAACCGGCACTGTCGAACTTCCCGTTTATGATCGCGATGTCATTCGCCCCAATGTCTTCGGCAATTTCCGCGATCTGCTCTACGCGACGGCGACGTCCACTTCGATGCAGATCTACCTCGACAATTGGCTTTCGCGCGCGTCGACCCCCAACGAGAACTACAGCCGCGAGATCCTCGAGCTGCATACCTTGGGCGCTCAGGTTTACCTCGGTCTCAACACCGCGCCCGCGCCCAACACACAGGCTGGACCGTACCTCGTTGCCCCTGGTTTCACGGATGCCGACATAACCCAGGCGTCGCGCGCGCTCTCGGGTTGGACTGTCGCCAACGGTCAATATGTGGGCGCAGGCAAGGTGCTAAGCATGACCGGTGCTTTCGCATATGACCCGCAGCTCCACAACACATCGGCGGGAATGTTCATGGGCCACGATTTGTCGAAGCTCACCGCCGACATGGCTCAAGGCAATCGGGTGATCGATATTGCCGCCTATCATCCTGCCACTGCCTCTTTTATTACGGGCAAGCTGGCGAGGCGTATCTTCGGCGACACACCTCCGCAGGCGGTGCTCGATCGGGCCTACGCGACATGGATGGCCAACCTATATGCACCGGACCAGATTGCGCTCGTCTTGAAGGCGATACTGCTTGAAGGAATCGAGGTCGGTACTTTACCCGCGCAAAAAGTGCGTCGACCTTACGAACACCTCATTGCCGTGTTCCGCACGACGGCCGCTGTCGTAAATGCGAGTCCGAACATGACGAACGCGTTCGATCCCGTGTCGGACTTCCTTTTCGCCTGGGGTCCTCCCAACGGACGCCCCGATACAAACGCCTACTGGCTGACGACCGGCGCGATCCTGACCGAGTGGAACAACGCCATGAACTGGCAGTATGTGAGTCAGATCACCACGTCGCTCGCGTCTCAAACTCCGGCTACGGCCAGAGGAACGGCTCAAGCGATCGTTGAGTATTGGGTCAATCGCATGGTCGGTTTCGCCTTGTCGGCTGACGGAATGAGCGCGCTGATAACGGATCCGGGAATCGCCGGCATCCCGAACATGATCCGCGGCAATTACAAAGCTGCCGATATCGAGAACGCTTATCGTCGCCTTGTCGGCCTGATCGCTCAGGCGCCTGAATTTATGTACCGGTAAGGAGACGCAATCATGACCGACATGACCATTTCCCGTCGCCGTCTCCTTGCAACCTCCTCCGCCTTCATCGCTTTGGGCGGCGGCCTGAATGTTGCATTTGCGGCGGACACGCCTCCCACTGGAGCAAGCAACACGACCGGCGGCAGCGCGACAACAGCCCCGCAGAGTACGAACCCCATCTTGGTTGTTGTTTTCTGTCGCTTTGGACAGGACGGGATGCAAGTCGTGGCACCGGCGGGCGACGCAAACTACATCGCCAACCGGCCGACAATCAGGGTTCCAACCACGGGCCTCACCGCGGGATTGGGAATTGGCACGCTGGACGGCGTCGATATGTACATGCACCCGCAGCTTGCCGGGCTAAAGACGCTCTTCGATGCGGGCCAAATGTCGCCCGTGGTGGCTGTCGGCGTGCCAACCGCGATCCGCAGCCATTTTGAAGCACAGAATATGATGGAACGGGGCGGCGCCGACGGCATGACCAACCCCGCCACCGGTTGGCTGGCGCGCCATATGGCGTCGCTGGGCGGTAGTCAGCCGGCATTGTCCACCATCGCAGTGTCCTCGAACGCGCCCACGTCACTCGTTGGCGATAATCAGGCGCTTTCCATTCCGAACCCGCAAAGTTTCAATGTCTCGGGCGGAACCTACACAAGCAATGTGACGCGCGGGCTCGTTAAGGGCACGACCGATTATGAGAAGAAGGCGATGGAGACCATTGACGCCATCGCCAACGTGCAGAACGCCTACCATGCCTTGAACAGCAACAACCAAAGCGGCTTCGGATACACGAATGGCGATTTATCGACGGCGCTCAAGTCGCTTGCGACAATGATCAAAATGAACGTCGGCGTCAGCGTCGCCACGATCGATATGGGCGGCTGGGATCATCATCAGAACCTCACGCCGGCCTTCAACGGCCGCGCGTCGGAACTGTCACAATCGATCGCTGCTTTCTGGCAAGACATCGCCGCTTATCAGAAGCAAACCACCATCGTGACCATGACGGAGTTCGGCCGGCGTTTCACCGAGAATGCCAACCGCGGTCTCGATCATGGATCGGCCTCGACCATGATGGTTGTGAGTTCGGGTCTTCAAGGCGGAAAAGTTTATGGGGCATGGCCGGGCCTCGCGGCCAACCAGCTTTACGGCGGGGATCTCGCGGTAACGACGGACTACCGCGCCGTGCTGTCGGAGATCTTGGTGAAGCGTCACGCGGAGACAGCGATCTCAAGCGTGTTCCCGACCGTCGCCTACAAACCCCTCGGGCTGTTCACGTAAAGATTACCCTCGTTCTTCGCACCCGAGGCGCGCGGCCCGATACCGGACCCTTAAGAAGAAACCCTCCGACGTTGGAGGGTTTCTTCTTACTACGGGATTGGTTGTTAAACTTGCGCGGTAGCGTTCTTTCTGCGGCGGCTATAGGCGCCTAGCCCCGCCAAGCCAAGGCCGAACAATACCAACGTGGCCGGCTCCGGCACGGGGGCCGGCGGAGTAGTCGGAGTTGTGCTCACGAGGAAAAACTCTTCGCGGCCATCAGTAGCACCGTGATAGCTCGTGAAGAACTGGGCGCTGGCACCTGCGAGAAAGCTGGTGAGGTCAAAGCCCATCAAGAGTGCGTCAGATCTGCCGTTTCCATTGTTGTTATTAACAAGTTGGGTCTGCGTATTGAAGAGGAACGCAGTCACGCCGTTGATGACAAGCGAAAAGCTGTCGAGGATTTCTGTCGCCAACGGATGGGTTGTCGTATTCACGTCGATGCCAACATTGAACGTGTCGCCGACGATATTGCGAATCTGCTGCACGGTGTAAGTCGGAGATCCGATATTGCTGTAAGAGCCCGTCCCAGCTGTAAGAGTCGTCGATCCGAACCCTGACGGGTTGTTGCACGAGGGATCGCCGATGACGCACGGCGTGTTCTGCTGCTGCTGATACGTCGTTGTCCCGGTCATATCGAGCGTGAGTGGAGCCGCCATCGCCGACGACACCCCTAGCGCTCCCGCCACAAGGGTGGCCGCCAATAGGTATTTCATTTTTTTCTCCTTAAATGTGGCGACAGACGTCGCCCGCAATCTGCTGTGCAAGAAGCGCACCATTCCAAATAGTTTCATCATTCCAACGGTGGTCATCGCACTGCGATTTTGGTGTGTAAGATTCGCTGTGCGAACGTAGTAACTCTATCTCCGTCGCTTCAGCTTTTGTCCGCAATCATGTGGTGCGCACGTCATGCTTCTTGTGAAATGTTTATTTGGCGCGCGAGGGCATCTAGGTATTTTCCGAGTCTCCTAAGGTCCGCACCGAAGGTTTAGGGTCACAAACTCGTGTACTGGATCGCCGGCCACCCCTCCGCGCGATCCCACCCCTCGCCGGCCTAGTTCCCCGTACAGCCCTACACGCCTAGGCCGGCGATTTTTTCTCAAATGCTGAAGACTGTTGAATGAGAGGGCTTATGAGCATTCGTCATAAGGGCGCGGAACATCATCGCGCTGCGGCCGAACATCATGATCGCGCGGCCCAGCATCATCGGCAGGCCGCGGAACATTATACAAAAAAAGATTACGCGCATGCGGCTCACCAAGCGCAAATCGCGTTCGGGCACCTACAACACGCGCTCCGCCACAGCGCCGAAGCCGGAAAATATCATGCCGAGCACTACGGCGATGAAGCGATCCGGTACGGAACGCAGCACTATAAGAAGGCCGCCGCCAAGGCCTAGCTCATCGAACCCGTGCCGCAAGGGGAACGCCCCAACGAGGCGTGACGCGCGAAGTTGCTTCATCAGCACGCATTCCTCAATTCCCACTCATGTTGTCGCTGCTCGCTGAGTGCGTCCGTCTCTTCTTTCCCAAGGAGAAGGATTTGCATCTGGCGGCGCGCGCGCCACAGGCGGCTTTTCACCGTCGCAATGGAACAGCGCAATGTGTCGGCAATGTCCTGATAACCAAGGCCGCTTCCGCAGGCCAATATCAGCATCTCACGCTGGTCTTTCGAAAGACTATCCATGGCGCGGAAGACCTCCGCTGTCATGACCCGCGTTTCCTGGTCGCCATCGCGGCCGAAAAGCTCGGGCCCGACCAGTTCAATCGACACGGGCGCACGCGCCTTGCTCCGGCAGGTGCCAATGAATTCATTGCGAAGGATGCGATATATCCAAGCTGTGAAGTTCGTTCCAAGTGTAAACTGCGCCTGTGCCTGCCAAGCTTTGAAAGCCGTTTCCTGCAGAAGGTCGTCCGCCGCGCTGCGATTCCGTGTGAGCGCGATGGCGTATCCCCGCATTCGCGGCATTTCTGCCAACAATAGATCGCGAAAATGGTGCGTCATGAAGTGTTAGGTCCTTTTAAATTAAATAGCGGGGCAGACCAGCGGCCGATCGCTCTCGTGCCTGTCGCGCGCGTGCGCCGCGAACGTGGCCACGATTTTCGCGAAGCTATTCTCGGCGATGGGTTTTGTCAGAATGGGGTCGTCTTTGTATTCGGCGGGAAGCTGATCCGCCTCATACCCTGTCATAAACGCAAAGGGCACGTCACGCTTGCGGAGCTCGGACACGAGTGGGAAGACCGTTGTTCCCCCTATACTGACGTCGAGAAAGGCGCCAGCGAACGAGTTGCCGCGGAGAAGCGTCCAGGCCTTTTCGATACGTCCCGCTTTCATGACCTGGCAACCGAGTTTCAAAAGAAGATCCTCGACATACATGGCGAGAAGAGCTTCGTCTTCTATGACGAGAAAGCGCAAGCCTTGTTCATTATCTTGGAGGAGTTTCACAGCGTTTCGCCCACGCGCCCGAGCGGAATATCGATTTCGCATCGGACGCCAGTAGGATGAAAATTGAGCGTCACCTCGCCGTCGAGTTCCATCGCTAGACCATCGGTGATGAGTCGCGTGCCAAAGCCGTTATGCGTGGGTTTAGACACGTCTGGGCCACCCCTTTCCCACCAAACCAGGGTAAGTCGATTGACCCCGCCGACGTCCCGCGTTTGCCAAAGGACGTCAACGTGCCCACCGGGCGACGACAATGCCCCGTATTTGGCCGCATTCGTCGCGAGCTCGTGAACCATCATGCCGAGCGACAGCGCAGGCGCCGGCAAAAAGAAAAGGTCCGGGCCGGCGGCGGTCCAACGCTGTGTGTTAGGCGCGCCATACGGCAGCAATTCGGTTTCGACAATTTCGGATAGTTGTGCGCCTTTCCACTCGTCGCGCGTCAAAAGACCATGCGTGGCCACCAACGCGGTAAACCGTGCGGCAAATGTGACGCCGAAGGCATCGAGCGACGTTGCGTCACGCATCGCGTGCGCGACGATTGACTGAACGGTAGCCAGCGTATTCTTGATCCGATGATTGAGTTCATCCACGACCAGGGACCGATGAGCTTCCGTGCGTTTCCTGGCGGATATGTCGCGAAGGATGCCGACCAGCGAAATCACCTGTCCGTCAAAACCTTTCAAGGGTGCGATCGTGAGTTCGACTGGCACGCTGGTTCCGTCACGGCGGCGGCGAACCGTCTCGATCGGACCAACGACGGCGCCCGCGCGCGCGCGCCGCAAAAGATCCTTTTGTTCGTCATGTTGCGAAACATCAGCCAAGCAAGCAATGGACAACCCGATGGCGTCCTTGGCGTCGTAGCCGAAAAGACGCGTCGCTGCAGGATTCCACGTGCGTATGATGCCATCGAGGGTAACGCCGATGAGCGCCTCCGGCGTGACTTCGACGATCGCTGAATCATCGATCAGCGTCGCATCCGCAAGCCGGCGGTTGCCGTGGGTTTTAGAGCGTGCATGGGCCAAGCCGCGGATCCCAAAGGGTGATGGCGAACGGTGTGCAGATATGGCCTGGCGCGCGGAACTGTTTCGTCCCTTGTGTGAAGCCATAAATAAGGCGGTCATCGCGGTCCCCAATGTTTTTTGCATCGAACGGGAACAAATCCCTTCGACGCAAGAGCTGTGTTGTCTACGCTGAAGATGCTCTGTGGGCACATACGAGAATAGAATCGGATTCTACGCAGCGCGCAGCCATTGCATGACTTGGGGCGACGCTCGTCACCCGAGCATGATAAGGCGCTGCAATCCCTAGGTACTTTCCGAGGGTATTGGCGTTTCAAATGCGCTAATATGGTACGGTAACGTACACAATGGAGACCGCGAACCTCTCGCCGTCTCGCGTCTGCGTAAGACCCGGCTAAGACTCCTCGGTGCATCCCGCCCCGCCGGCGCGACCGCTACGCACCCTCATTTTCGCGCACACGAAGAACGCGCGATTGAAAAAGATTGCTAAATGTCAAAACGTCAGAGACTGAGCGCGATCGCGGCGCCGAAGGCGAATCGCACGCGCAGGTCGGTTCATACAGAAATTCCCATTGTCGCCGTCGGTGCATCGGCGGGCGGGCTCGACGCCTTCACGAAATTTCTCCAGGCGTTTCCCGCCAAGAGTGGGGTGGCCATTATCTTCGTGCAGCACCTCGACCCGATCCACGAGAGCATGATCGTGGATCTGCTAACGCCGCATACCAAGATGCCGGTGCAGGAAGCGACGTCCGGTTTACCGATCGAGCAAAATAACGTTTATGTCATCGCGCCCGGCACTTATCTTGCGATCCATCATGGCACGCTGATTGTAAGTGGGCCGAAGGAACGGCACGGCGCGCGGATGCCGTTTGACTATCTCCTCCGCTCCCTTGCCGAGTCCCACGGCGATCGCGCAATTGGCGTCATCCTCTCGGGGAATGGGTCCGACGGGAGTCTTGGACTAAAAGCTATCAGCGACGCGGGCGGCTTGGTGATCGCACAGGATCCTGCCGAAGCCACTTATAGCGGCATGCCGGACCACGCTCTCAGCATTGGCGTCGTCGATCTTACGCTCACGGTCGACAAAATGCCCGCCAGCGTCATCGGCTATTCGCACCAGACGCAATTGCAGCGCGCGCAGGCGGATACCGGGCTCAATGACGGTCCTAACCCCGATTTGGCGAATATTACCGATCTTCTGCGTTCAAGCACCGGTCAAGACTTCGCCGGCTATAAGCCCGGCACTTTGATGCGCCGGATTAGACGGCGAATGGCGATTCACGCGGTTGGCGATGTTGCCGCTTATTTGAAAATGCTTCTTCAGGACAAGAAGGAACTTGAGGTTCTCGCAAAGGACCTCCTGATCCACGTGACCGGCTTCTTTCGCGACCCGGAAGTGTTTGAGCTTCTCGCGACCAAAGTCGTGCCCTCGCTTGTTCGCCAGCACAGCCCCGACGAACCGCTGCGCATTTGGGTGCCGGCCTGCAGTTCGGGCGAAGAAGTCTATTCGCTCGCGATTCTCTTTCTCGAGGAGATCGCGGCGACAAGGAAGAAAGTCAAACTACAGATATTCGGGTCCGACATCGACGAGCAGGCGGTCGCGGCGGCGCGGGATGGACGGTATCCGCCGTCGCTCAAGGACGAAATTAGCCCCGTGCAATTGACACGGTTCTTCATTGAAGACGCCGACGGCTATCGCGTTGCACCATCTCTCCGCGAGGTTGTGATATTCACCGTGCAGGACATTTTGACCGATCCTCCGTTCGCGCGGCTGGATTTTGCGTCATGCCGAAACCTTCTCATCTACCTCCTGCCCGAAGCCCAGCAACGCGTACTCTCCTTAATTCATTTCGCATTGCGCAAAGACGGGGTGCTTCTGCTCGGCATTGCCGAGAGCGTTGGCTCTTTCCACGGCGACTTCGAACCGATCTCGGAGCCGTTGCGCGTGTTCCGCCGGGTTGGCGGCACGCGAAAGCTGGCCGTGCTCACGCGCGATCAACAACGGGCGTTCTGGCCGCGGCCGCTGCAGACGCCGGCACCGCGCGAAGTCAACATGGGAGAGCTTTCCCAAAATTTGCTTCTGGCGACCTACGCCCCTGCCTCGGTGCTCCTCGATCATAAGAACGAAGGTCTTTATTACTTCGGCCCGACCGATAACTATCTTCAAATCCCTTCCGGCAACGCCAGCCACGATCTTCTGTCAATGGTCCGGCAGGGGTTACGCGCTAAACTTCGCAGTGCCATCCAACGCGCCCGTAGCGAACGCACGCTAGTGACGAGTTCGGAGGGAACGGTGGAACGAAACGGCGTTTCGATTTCGGTGCGAATCGACGTGCGCCCGGTCGAAGGCGGCGATAAAGAGTTTCTCCTCGTTAGCTTCGTCGATGTTCCGCGGTTCACTCACGGTGTCGGGAAGCGATCGAGCGAATCCCCAGCGGGATTCCGAGAATCTGAACTCGAAAAAACGGTGGAAATGCTCCAACGGGAACTGGAGGAAACCGCGCGCCAGGTTGAAATCGCCAGCGCCGACCAGGAAGCCATAAACGAGGAAGCGCAGTCCCTCAACGAAGAGTATCAGTCGACTAACGAGGAGCTGGAAACGTCGAAGGAAGAACTGCAGTCTCTCAATGAGGAGCTGACCGCGCTGAACGGACAACTCACGGCGACCGTGAGTCAGCAACGTTCTTCCGCCGATGATATCGAAAACATTTTGCGCAGCTCCGAACTCGCCATCGTCTTTCTCGACTCTCAACTCAATATCCGATTCTTTTCACCGGCCGCCAAACTCCTGCTCAACGCCATTGATGCCGACATTGGCCGCCCCATTGGCGACCTTGCACATCGCTTTGAGGACAACGAACTTGGTGCGGATGCCGCCGCCGTCCTAAAATCCGAAACTGTGCTGAGCCGCGAAATTCGCGCGCACACCGGCGCGTGGTATACGCGGCAAATCCTGCCTTACCGTACGCGAGCCGGGGCCGTACGAGGCGTCGTCCTAACGTTTGTCAATATTTCGACCATGAAGGTGGCCGAACAGAAGGTCGGCGATGCGCGCGCATACGCCGACAGCGTCATCGACACGGTGCGCCAGCCCCTCGTCGTTCTGGACGAACGGCTTCGCATCGTGTCGGCCAACTCGTCCTTTTGTCTTTTGTTCGGACTGAAAGCGGACGGGTTTGTCGGCCGCCAACTGACGAAGGTGGGGCGTGGCTTGTTGGAAATGACCGCGGTTGACAGCTTCCTTGACCGCGCGCGTGCGGAATCGGTCCCCATCGAGGATTATGAGATAGAAATCCGTTTACCTCCGCGCGGAATTCGGACCTTGCTGTTCAGTTCTCGCAGGATCGCCGGCGAGGCCGCCGCAGCGCCACGCATTTTGATCGCGATTGACGACATTACCGAACGCAAACAGATCAATAGCGCCCTCGAGCTCGCCAAATCGAAGGCCGAGAAGGCAAACCTAGGGAAATCACGGTTTTTAGCCGCCGCAAGTCATGACCTGCGGCAACCGCTGCAGACTTTGAGCCTGCTTCACGGAATTCTCGCGCGCAAGATTGTCGACCCGGAGTCTCTCGTTATCATTGGCAAACTCAACGAGACGCTCGGCGCGATGTCGGGGATGTTGGATACCTTGCTGGATATCAACCAGCTCGAGGCTGGGACGGTCCAACCGGAAATCGACAGCTTCGCGATCAGCACGATTCTCGACCACCTCAAGACCGAATTTACGTATCTGTCAAAATCGAAGGGCGTTTCGCTGCATGCGGTCACGAGCAGCCTTCGCGTGCGAAGCGATCCGCTTCTGCTCGCTCAGATGCTGCGAAATCTTCTGTCGAATGCGGTGAAATACACGAAGCATGGGAAGATTCTGTTTGGATGCCGCCGTCAGGGAAACAAGGTGCGGCTAGAAGTTTGGGATACCGGGATCGGTATTCCTTCGGGCCAGCTCAAGGCTATTTTCGAGGAGTATCACCAGCTCGGCAACCCAGCCCGCGAACGCGGATTGGGCTTAGGGCTTGGACTCTCCATTGTGCACCGTGTCGGCGAGCTTCTTGGACATCGCATCGATGTTCGTTCTCAGGCTGGCCGAGGCTCAGTGTTCATTGTCGAAGTGCCGCTGGGCGATAAGGAGGAGCAGGCCAAGGCCAAGGCCAAGGCCAAGGCCAAGGCCAAGGCCAAGGCAACTGTGTTGCCTCGAGACGCGTCAATACGCAATGCGAAAAATGCGGAGCGCAATGCCAGTCTTTTGATTGTCGAAGATGACCCCACCGTTCGCGACGCGCTCGAGCTTCTTCTTAAGGGCGAAGGATATCACACCATGACGGCGACCGACGGGATTGAGGTTGCCGCGTTGGTTCAAAGCGGCGGGCTCATGCCGGATGTCATTATCGCCGACTATAATCTTCCGGGCGGCCGGACCGGCCTCGATGTTATCAGAGACTTGCGCAACGTCCTGAACCGGCCAATACCGGCAATCGTCCTTACTGGCGATATTGCCACCGACGTACTGCGCCGCGTGGTTGCGGCTGACTGCGGATATTTGCATAAGCCCGTTAACGTCGATCAGCTGCTTCGCCGCATCGACGATCTTGCTAAAGCCTCGGCGCGAGGCGTCCCTCCCCGCTCAGCCCGCAAGCCGGCGCCTTCGGCCGCGAAGCAAACACCCCCGATGGTTTTTGTTGTGGATGATGACGAAGAATTGCTCGCTTCCATGCGCGACATGTTGCAGAGCAAGGGATACGTCGTCGAAACCCATGCCACCGCCGAATCCTTCCTCGCTGCGTACCATCCAAGTCAAAAAGGGTGTCTGGTGGTCGATAGCGTGATGCCGGGAATGAGCGGACTGGAACTGCTCCAGCGGCTTAAAGCCGACGACCGCGAGCTACCTTCTATCGTCGTTACGGGTTATGGCGATATTGCGATGGCGATCAAAGCCATGCAGGTCGGAGCGATGGACTTCATCGAAAAACCGGCGCGGGACGACGGCTTGCTCGCGAGCATTGCCCGCGCCCTAGCACAGACCGGCAATACTCAACGCTCGCCCCTACAATTGGCGGCGATTGCCAGCATTGAGGCACTCACACCGCGCGAACGCGACGTCATGGACTTGGTGGTCCAAGGCCTCCCGAACAAGGAAATTGCCGCTACCCTCAAGATCAGCCAGCGCACGGTCGAAGCTCACCGCGCGTCGGTGATGAAACGCACCGGCTCGGCGTCCCTTCCCGATCTCATCCGTCTCGTCATGCGCGCGGCGTGAGTGCCTGGTGGGCAGTGACGGCCGCTAATGCGTCCTCGTAATGCTCGCAACGTTCAATCACTTGATTGGCGCGCGATACTTCCCAGCGATAGCCGCCGTCCGCCAGCGACCACAGCGCCACTTTGTAGGCCCCCCGCATGACCCAAGCGCCCGGTTCACGCGCACATTCCTCCGGACTGCGCACAATCAATCTCCGATCAATTTTCAGCGCGACACGTCAACGCCAAGGCTCAACAGAATAGCGCTTCAAAACAGTGGGGCGCTCCCCGGCTACTTACCTCTGATCTTGAAGGGACTTACAGTCGCTTCACCTTGGCGGATTTGGTAGGCAGATTTCGCGGCACTCTTCGTTCCCGTTTGTTTGGGCTTTTTGTTCTCTCGCCCTTTCTTTCGATCACCACGCGCCATGTTTGTTGCTCCTAAGAGAGGCCGGCACTACGCGCCGAACCGCTTGATGAATTGAAGTTCCGCAAGAACTGAGAACGTCGCGGCTCACCGGAGCGAGTAAACCCACTCCGGTGAACTGGGCGCGGAGATCTATGCGTGCGACAACGTACCTAACGATCGATCATGTGACCTGTCCGGCGCGCCGCGCACAACGAAACACTCCGCACCCGATCCGCTACTTTTTGGCGACGGTGGGTTCGACGATCGGCGTTGCTGCCGGCGTCGGGCCCACTACTTCCGGCTTCTTTTCTTGGGGCGCACTGGTCTCTTTTGTCTCGTTCGCGACAACTTTGGGTTCGTCGGTCATGGTGTGATGCTCGCTAATCAAATGGTTTCGGCGCCGGTTGGCGCCGAAAGCGTGCGTGTTTGTTGAAAATTCGCGAACACGGTAGGCGCACGTCCACGCAGCGGCGGCGGAGGACCCGAGGGGTCTTCACCGATTTCCCCGAAGTTTCTGGCGGACGGGAGTTCGAACGTAATAAATGGTGTTCTCAGTGTACAATTTCAAGGTGTTCTTGAACGGAAACCGTCCAAAGCAATTATTGAAGCGAAGTGGGGGACGGCATGACACGCCAGCCTTCTGACACTGCCGCGTCATAATTGTTTTCCGTATTGCTTTGGGACGACGCTGCAGGTTTCGCGTCTCCCCAGGATGCAATTTGTGGGCAGTCGCGGGAAATTTGCTCGATATGGCGCTGGACGTTCAGGATCGTGTCGTTCCCGCACTCTATGGCGAGCGTCGTCCCGTCCTCGGTAACGATAAGCATATCCACACGACGCTCTTCCAAGTGAGCTGCGAGTTCCATGGAGACGGCGCGGAAGCGGAACTGGGGGATTGGCGTGCGCATCGAGTTATTCCTCATTGATGAGAGTTGGGCGTCACAGCATTTTACGGCGCCAGTCGAAAGCGGGTTGCTATCACGCTCGGCCGCCTCCTTCTGAGCCGCTTCGCGCTCGGTAGCTTCCTTTGCCAACCTCAGGGTACGTAGACGAGCAGTCTTTTCTGCATTTGCCGTCTCGATCCGTTTGCGCTCATTCAAGTACCCGGTGTCGCGTATAGCGTCTTTTACTCTTCGCGCTTCCTGTACTTCGTCCGGGGATTGCTTCGCGGCCATTTTCTATTCCCTTGCTTTGCGGACCGTGATGATGCCTGGAACTATCGCAAGGCCCTCAGAAAGTCTGTATGGACAGGTCCACATCATCGTCTGTGTCCCAACCTTCCACTAATCCGACAAGCTCCGGCACCTCCTTGCGGCAAGGCTCACACTCCACCCGCGGGTTATGAGCAGACCCGCCAATAAAAACGAAGCCCTTGCTTAATGAACCGATGCGGCGCCGCCCGGAATGGCGGTGAGAATTTCCCCAAGTCAGATGCCCAGTCGTACGGCAATGGGGACAATGAAGACTGATTTCTTGTGCGGCCATAAAATGTCCTGGGCCCGATCGCATGGGCAGGATGGGCGCGACCGTTCGGCCGCGCGTTTTGGAATTTTCCTGGGCTGCAGAAAGAGAGGGGGAGTGGCGAACAGCTCATCGTCCCTTGTGAATACTTATAAGGGTAGCGAGGACGGACGAGCAGACTCGGAAAGTACCTATTGCACCAAAGGGACGAACTGACTGGCCTGTTGACTTGAGGGGGAACGGCGCGACGAAGCACGCCTGGGTTGGCAGAAAAAATACATTCACATGCGTTGTTTAAATTGCCTCTCACTTCCCTATGTACAATAGGGATATTAAGCCTACTGTGCCGGCACGCGTCGTCCCCGGCAGCCAAACCAGCCCCCAGTCGCGTGACTGGCTTTATCGAGCAAAAAATGGAAAACGCAGATTCGCTCCGGGCCCAAGCAGCCCGGTCGCGCCGCCTCGCTTCGGAAGCGACGAACAAGGCGACATGCGCCGACCTTTTTGCTTACGCACAAGAATTGGAAGCGCGCGCACTGAAGATGGAAATTGTTCAGCAGAACGTGACGCTAATCGATCAAGGGACCGTACCGCTGAAAAGCGCAGAGTCAGGTGCCGCGTCGGCAACCGCGCAGCAGCCAGCGCAAGCGGCATCCCAGGCGGTAGAATCAATGACAGAGCCAACGGCTGAATCGAAGTAGCTGATCAAGTGCAAGTCCGCGCGTAGACCTACGAGAAGGCCGATTTAGACGCCGATGGCGTTGTCCAGCGGTGCGCTCGTGCTCGCCTCCACGCGGTTTCTTTCAAAGCGACGATGAACGGCGATGCTTAAGAAGACTGCGGGCAGGAATCGCCGGGACCGGTTTGTCTACCCAGCCATGCTTGCGACAATAGTTCTCCGCCGCACTCACAGCCTCGTGCTCGCTTGTGAATTGATCCGGAAGCGTTATGACCCGTCCGCGAAACGCGACGGCGGCGGTCTTTGACCGCGCATCAAAGGTGATCCTCATGCCCGGTTCGTAATTTTTGGGGTTCATCTTGCGACTTGGCGAGCGCCCTTTAGAGAACCGGCGGTCTTCGAAGACTGCGCATCCCCCGGAGCGGAAGCCGCAAGTTTGCGGAGTTGACCGCGGAACCGCTCACGGTCGTCAGGGTTTTCAAAAGCGATGCGGACAATTTTCTTCGGGCCACTCTCGGTCTGTTCGGAACCTTCGAACGAAATGCGAGGCGTTGTCCTGCAAGCGATTGCGAGCAACCGCTCCAGCGTCTCGCCGGACAATTTCGTCTTCAAAGTGAGCCCGAACACCTCGACCATCTGAGACCCCCACGAGAAGCAGATATGCGGTCTAACGCGAAAGTTGAGTAAATGTTCCTCAGTGTAATTATAACTTGTGGAGGCGGTCAATATACCTCGTCGGCGTCGATCTGCCGTCTCCACGGAAGCGCCCGATAAAGAAATCCCGCGCTAAATCCGCCCCGAACATAGGAACCCAGCCGGGTGCCAAGAAAGGGGTCCGTCCATTTGGAGAGGAGGATTGGAAAATCATCCTCTCCTGCGCCATTTATCCGCAGATTTCGGGCAAAATCGTAAGCAATTTTGATCGCGCGTGTCGCATCGCTCCGGATTTAGTGCCGAACGGGAGATCGTTTCTGTCCAGTCACGACGCCGGATCGCGGGCGGAGCTGCGAAGCTGAGCGCGCTGCTCGGCGTATGGCGTCTTTGACGGCCGGGACCAGTTCGAACTTTTGGGCGAATTTCTTCCACCACTGCGGGACCCCGCGCGCGAGGGGTTCACCCAGATTATGCCGGTAGAACGCGCTCTTCATCAGGTGCTTGGTCGCTTCGTATCGGTCGACACCCATACGCTCAAGAATGACGCGATTTGCTTGATCGTGGGGCTTTTTATCTTCGGCTGCGCTGACGGCGATTCGAGCGATCATAAGAAAAATGAGTTTGGAGATCGTCCCGTCGACGCGACTCCCCATCAAGCGCGTTTGGTCGGCAAGGAGGTCGAGGAGCTGAGCGCCTTCCCCGGGTGTGAACAGCCGCGGGATCTGAACGGCCTCTAACGCCACCACCGCCGCGAGGTAATAATCGTCAAGGGGATGGGCCTCCAGAAGCGCACGGCGCGTATCGTAGTCCTTGCAACACTCTTCGATATCCGCCACCAGCCGCTCTCGCCACTTTGGAAAAGTGTGCTTGGCAATTTTCGACATGTCGCTCAAGAACTCTGCGACGGCGTCATGCGCCAACACCGTCCATGTGGCGGGTTCTCTCTTTGACGAGGGAGCGATGGTCTTAAGATTTTGACCGTTAAGATAAGGCTTCCACGTCGCCGGTGGAACTTTGGACGTTTCGGCGGTCCACACTCTGCGTTCTACAACTGGGGGGATTCGTGTCATGTCGTCTCCATTACCTTTCACCACTTTGTCCCCCGCTTAATGCACCGTCGAGGCCGTCTGGCTTGCGTATGTCAGCACCGGAACATCCGCCGTCAAACGCGAAGTACGCGCCTCTTTGCCCCGCGCTATGGCAATGAGCTCAGCGAAACCTGGCCGCATGTCGGTCATTATGAACTCGCCCTTGGCCCCCGGGCTGCCGGACATAGGATTTGGATACCGAATGACCCACGCATTCATTTTGACGGTCAGTCCGCAGAGCACACCGCCGACCTTGGCTTGCGCGTTCTCGATATAAGTTTTGACTTCCTCGAATTTCGCTGCCGACAGGTTCCTCCACATGTCTTGCGACATCGTCTGAAAGTCCTGAAACGTCTGCTTGAGGAAGGCGACGAGACCGTCGATGGACCTTTCAATGCGTTCCATCTCTTTCATCAATGGCTGGTTGGCCCGCACCTGAAAGTTTTTCCGCATGTCCTTCATTGCGTGAATGAAGGCCTGAAGGAGCGGCGTCAATCGATCCAGGCAATGCGTGTAATAAGACAACGACATAAAGATATCGGCGTAGTTCTCGATGAAACGCGGGATTTCGTTAATCGAGATTTCCAGCTTGCTCGCCATTTGCTGAAGCCGGAGCCGCGCCCGAGCCACGTCCGGCTCCGTGAACAACGCCAACAAGTCTTCGAACCGTCTAATCTCGCTGCTGCTATCGCCGTAGATTTGGCGAATGAGCGGCAACGTGAACTGGCGCATATAACCCGCGAGCTCCCGGTTCTTCTTCTCCGAGAGTTTGAGGTCGCTATGGCTGTTGACAGGGATGCCGCAGTCGCGGAGCGAGCGCCGCAGACTATAGACGTCGTAGCTGGGCAATGCGGCAAGCATTTCGACAATGCGCAGATCGGGGTGTGATGCGCCTTCGGCCCATTGGAAATGAATTGGGAGGTCGTAAATCGCGACCTGGCCGCTGCCCGTTTCTTTCTCGCTATAGAGTTCGATCACGCCAACGAGGTGGTTATTCTTTATCAGTCGGGAGCGAGTAAGGCCCTCGGTCTTAAAAGGAACAATGCGAAGCGGCAGCATAAAGAGTGAGTCGATGCCGTCACTCTGATTGTCTTCGTCATCGCGCCGATTGATCGACGCAGTACCCACGCTACTGCGCGCCGCAGATGAGGAATTTAGGATCGGCGTTGGCGGCGGAAGAAACTCAGCATCGCTTCCGCACCGATAGACGAGATCTTGAATTTCCATAATCGCAACTAAGAATTTTCAAAACATGCCAACGCGAGACATCGTTTTACGTCGGTGCGTTCGAGCTCCCATTTCACGGCCGTTATCGCTCTCAAATTCATTGTGCCACTACGTCGGTTTCTCGAACGCGAATGAAACGCCGATTACGATAAAATGTTCCAGAGAGCGCGCGCATTACGTGTTACGGAGATAGAGAGCGTCAGCAAACAAACGCCATCAGCGCCGCACGCGATGTGAGTCGCCGCTCGTCTTGCGTTTTTTGTAAAGAGATGTTCATGGCCAATGCGCATCGACAATCGCGGCGCAATCGGCAATGAAATAACTCAGCTTGGAGACTGACTCGTTGCTTCGATTTGTCGTCTCCACGGTAGCGAGTCATAAAAATAACCGGCGCTAAATCCCGCGCGGATATAAATCAAAAGCGGACTGGCGCAGTAATGAGCTTCAACCAACCTGCCAAGGCATTCTGGAAAGTCGCTCTCGGTCCAGCCAGTCATTCGAAGACGTCTGGCGAAATCGTAGGCCATCTTGATTGCGAGCTCGGGAGACAAATTTTCCGTAATCGTCAAAGGTGGCGCGATCACGGAAGGCTTCGAGACCGCCGCGCTGAGTGTGTTGCTGTCTTGATGAACTTCCATGGCCCGTGCTCAGAGGAACGGCCGCGCGGTCTTACGATGCGCCAACAGGCTCTTCGCGACAGGAGCCGCCGCAGGTATCGGGTTCGGATTCCAACCCAAACTGTGGCAGTAAGCCTCTCCGGCTGCGCGCGCGCTGGCTTCGCTCAGAAAGGTGCCGTCCAAGGCCTTTAGTCGTCCGCGAAAGGTCACGTTCGCCGTCTTACGCTGCTGATCATAAATAATCCGCATGCCGGGTTCGTAGTTTTTGACTGTCGTGCTCATGAAGCTCCCATCCGCTGTTTTCTACTGAGCGTCGCTGTGGCTCGATCCGTCGCGTAGCAATTTTCGTTGAGCCAGAAGGCCCCATCCATGTGCGGATCAAATTCCTCCGCGTTCAAACGCCTTTTAGTTGAGGCATTCAACGACGAGATGCACGGAAAAGTTCCCTGGCATCGTAAGGGCTTGGGAATTTGATGTTAGCCCAGGATAATGTCAGTCGTGATGTGAGGGTTGTAGACCGGCGACAATGCACAACCTCGGGCCAACTCATACTCAGCGACTCACACACAACTAAATTTAAGACGGCCATGGCGCAGTCCGCAGTTAGTACGAGTATGGTTATGCCGGTCCTCTGACGCAGGCGCGCTCAAAGTCTGAATAATCGATCCCGCGCATCTTCCAACAAAGCTTCACATCGCGTGTAAAAGTACGCTCCTGCTATTTGCGTCGAAGAATCGTTCATCCACCGGAATGAGCGGGGTTTCGGGCCCGTTCAAATTCGTGGACGACGGGGATCACGCTGCGTTTACACCCGCACTATAAAATAGCGTCACCCATCGCCGCGCGACACCTAACCATCCTCCGGCGAGCCTACCAACTTTAGCGCGCGGTGACGTTGCACTCTGTGGATAAATGCCCAGCACGGAGCGCCGGACTTCATAACAAATACATTTACCGAGGCGTTGTACGTCGCGATAACGCAAGTCTTATCCCGTATCGTTTTGCGCGCATGTCACGAACGTTCACAACCCGAGAACTCCAATCCTCGGCCGCTAGCATCCCACAGAGCGCGAGGTATCAGCTCTATTATCAGCACGCGAGCGGACGGCGTGAGTGGATCGTGAATGCGGAGAACCAAGAGCAGGCGCGCCTGCTGGCACGCATCTGGTCGCGGTCGGCGGAAATGGCGGTGACGATCATTCTGAAACTGATCGGCGGAAGCGAAGCACAAATCGCCATGTACAAACATGGCAATCCTATTCCACCACGCGCCGACAAAAATCACTGAACTTGATCCACTGACACCGGCATATTTTTCTGAATTTCGACAACGAAAATTCAGCAATAGTTTGTTTTCAATATCGGCAAAGTTCCGTCTTTTGATGTCAGGCTGGCGGGAACATGCCGCGCGGTGCGGGGAAAGACCCCAAGTACCGGTATTACATTTGCTCCAATAAGCTCCCCGAGGGAGCCACCGCTTGCAAAGGTCATGGTGGCCAATGACCAGGGTTGACGACGCCGTGACAGAAGGATTGATAGCGCGCGATCTGCAAGCGCCCGTCTCATCGATTTAGTGCGTGGACTGCAGAAACAGACATCGAAGAGTCGAAGCGGGAATGCCGACGCCCGCCTTGCTCTCAACCGCGACCTAAAGGCCCGACTCCTACGAATCGCCGTTTCGTCGCGCGTACGCGAGGCTGTTTATTGACGACATGGAGGCCAAGGACGGCGAATTGAGCCTCACGGGCTCAGAAGAGGGATGCGTTGGCCGCCGCCGTCGCCAACGGCAAAAAATTGGCCGAAGGCGGAGTTCACGCTTTTGTACACGAATGGCGTCCCCACGGGGATTCGAACCCCGGTTACCGCCGTGAAAGGGCGATGTCCTAGGCCTCTAGACGATGGGGACGCGGGATGCCGGTCGGGCCGTTGGAGCGGCGGTGATAAAGCCCTCGCCGCGATAAAGCAAGCCCCCCGCCCGCACCCGCCGGCAAGCCTTTATGACAAGCGCTTCCAAGGGGTTGCCAGTGGCGAGGCGAGCGCGTAAATCACGCGTTCAAGACCCCGAGCCGCTCAAGGATTCGCCGCCATGACGAGCGCCACCGCCAAGCCCGCCACGACCACGCTGAAGGTCCGGATTCGTCCCGCCACCGAGCAGGACATTCCCGCGGTGCAGGAAATCTACGCACACTATGTGAAGCTCACGACGGCGTCGTTCGAGGACGAACCGCCCACCGTGGCCGAAATGACCGCGCGCTGGAACCGCGTGACCGCGCGCAATTTGCCGTACCTCGTCGCACTCAAGGGTAAAACGGTGGTGGGTTATGCCTACGCTGGGCCATACCGTGATCGCTCCGGCTACCGTTACACGGTCGAGGACTCAGTCTATGTGGCCCAGGATTACATCGGCCGCGACGTGGGCAATCAGTTGCTGGTGGAGTTGATCGAGCGCTGCACGGCGCTCGACTTCCGGCAGATGATCGCCGTCATCGGCGACAGCACCAACGCCGCGTCTCTCGCCTTGCACAGCCGCCACGGTTTTTTTGTCATCGGCGCGCTGAGTTCCACGTGCTTCAAATTCGGCCGCTGGGTCGACGCCGTTCTGATGCAGCGCATTCTCGGCGAAGGCGATACGACTTTACCAATCCGCGAGCCCGGCAAGGTCAAACGCCGCTCCGTCAAAAAGTGATGCTTTAGAATGGTCGCATTTTGGCCGGGAAAACCGGAATCCACTTTTCCCTAAAATGCTCCCTAGTTCATTTTGACTTTATCGGCGACGGCGCCGGCCATGTCGCGATAAGCCTTGTCCTTATTATTGGCGTTGCCGCAGGAACGATTCACCGCGTCGAGGATCGTCCCTTTGCTTTCGATGGGAATGCGAAGTCCTGGATTTGACACCGCCTTGATGCCTTCCACCATGCCAAAGGCCCACAGTTCCGCGAGATCGGCTTTCACGGCGGCGCTGTCTTTGGCTTCGAGATGCTGCCCGCAGGTGTAAGCGATCGTCAAATCGCCCGAAATGATCGTGGGCAGTTTGTATGTCTCAGCCGTTATCCCTTGCGCGGCCACGGCATAGACCGAGGCGCCCGGGTTGCTTTTGCAACCCACGACGATGGCGTCATCGAGTTTTTGAATGTCCGCCGGATCGTCGCTGCGCTCGAGCTTCTCCGAGGTCTTATAATAGCCGTCCAGAAATCCGAACAGCCAGATGCGCGCCATGATCGTGGCGGCGCGGGACGTCGAATTCGGCGCCAGACCGCTGGTGTAATTCAGGCATGTAAATTTAGAAGCATCGAATTCCGGATTGTCCGTCCGAAAGGATTTCTTCAGCGGCGCGGCCCCGGCGCCGCACGCCAAAACGCAGAGCGCCAACCCTACACCACCCATCACAGTCGATCGAAACAAAGGCATACCCCCTCCTCGTTACCGCTACGGTGACACGTGCATGCGCGGCGCGTCAATGTCCCGGGCAACGCACGGAACGCGGCGTTACGCACACAGGACGGCGTCGTCGATGACCAATTGCGCTTCGGTGCGGCCCTGCCATGTGTCGGCGCGCAACGTGCCGGCCACATGAAAGCGTTTGCCGGCGCCGGTCAGAAGCAGATGCCCAAGATCGGAATCCGCGGTGTTGAACGCAATGGCTTTGAGACGTCCCCCGCCGCGTCCGCCCAAAAAGCAGCGCACATGACCGCTGCCCACAACATCGGCTTTTGCGATGTGTGCATCGACGATGGCAAACCGCGGCTCTTCGTTGCCCGCGCCGAAAGGCGCGACCGCGCTCAGCTCCTCGATCAGATCATGGGTCACCGCCGATACCGCCAAGGCGCCGTCGAGGTGCAATTGCGGCGTCATGCCGCCGCCGGTCTGCTGCGCGCGGACGTGGTCTTGCATGAAACGGATAAAGGTCTCGAGCTTGGCTTCGTCGACCACGAAACCCGCCGCCATGGCGTGGCCGCCGCCGTTCATCAAGAGATTGGCGTCGCGCGCCGCCAGCACGGCACGGCCCAAGTCGATCCCCGGCACCGAACGTCCAGAGCCTTTCGACATGCCGCCTTCCAGCGCGATCACGCATGCCGGGCGGTCGTAGCGTTCCCGCAGGCGTCCGGCAACGATGCCGATGACGCCCTGGTGCCAGTCGCGGCCCGCGACAACGACAATGGGATCGTCAGGGGAAGCCTGAGTTTCGGCTTGTTCAATGGCGGCCCGCAAGACCGCGGCTTCCACTTCTTTGCGTGAGGCATTGTATTCGTCGAGCCGAAGCGCAAGCGCCGCAGCCTCGTCGGGATCCTCCGTCGACAGCAAGCGCGTCCCCAAGTCCGCCTGACCGACGCGCCCTCCGGCATTGACTCGCGGGCCGAGGAGATAGCCAAGGTGGTAAGCGCTGGGCGCGCTGTCGGTGCGCGCCACACGCGCCAAGGCTGCTAAGCCGACATTGGCGCCGCGCGCCATGATGCGCAACCCTTGCACCACAAAGGCGCGATTGAGACCCGTCAGGGGCACCACGTCGCACACCGTGCCCAAAGCCACCAGATCGAGCAGTTCCCTGAGGTCGGGTTCGGCGACATTGTTGGCCGTGTACCAACCGGCGTCACGCAGGGCGCGATTGACCGCGACCGCGAGCATGAAAGCGACACCCACGGCGGCCAGATGACCCTGGGCGCTGGTGTCGTCGAGGCGATTGGGATTCACGACCGCCGCCGCCGCCGGCAACCGCGCTTCGGCCTTGTGGTGATCGACCACGATCATATCGAGGCCGGCGGAGGCCGCCGCTTCCAGCGCATCGAAGGCGGTGATGCCGCAATCGACGGTGATGGCGACTTTGATTCCTTGCGCGCGCAGCTTCAACAGCGCTGGGACGTTGGGTCCATACCCTTCCGTGCGGCGGTCGGGGATATAAACCGTGACGGCGATTCCGATATTGCGGAAAAATCGGCGCAGCAAAGCGGATGACGTTGCGCCATCCACGTCGTAATCGCCGAACACGGCGATGGGCTCGCCGGCTTTGATGGCGGCGACAATGCGCGCGCTCGCACGGTCCATGTCCATGAACGTGCTGGGATCGGGTAATAGCTCTTTTAAAGTGGGGCGCAGAAAAGTCGGAGCATTTAAGGCTGCGACGCCGCGCGCGGCGAGTACGCGCGCCACGGCATCCGAAACGCCCGCCTGGCGAACGAGCTCCGCCACATGCCCATCGCTCACAGCACGCAAGGTCCACGCACGGCCAAGAACGGATCGTGTGACGTTGAGAAAATTCTGGTCCAACGATGACCTACTTCGTATCGCCCTCGAAGCGGTGATGACCTTCAATATAACGGACGGTTTGCGATTTCGAACGCATCACCAGCGAATGCGTGATCGCGCCGCCATGAAACCGCCGCACGCCTTTCAGCATGGGCCCCGTGGTGACGCCGGTCGCGGCAAACATCACGTTACCCTTGGCCAGATCCATCATACTGTATTTGCGGTTCAGGTCTTTGATGCCCATGCGTTTCGCGCGACCGCTTTCGTCGTCGTTGCGGAACAGCAGCCGGCCCTGCATCTGACCGCCGATGCAGCGCAAGGCCGCCGCCGCCAGCACGCCCTCGGGCGCGCCGCCCGAGCCCATATAGATGTCGACGCCGGACCCCGGCTGCGCCGTGGCGATCACGCCGGAGACGTCGCCGTCGGTGATCAGCATGATGCGCGCCCCGGCGGCCCGGACTTTGGAGATCAAGTCGGCATGGCGTGGGCGGTCAAGGATACACACCACCAGATCTTCGACGTCGGAGCCTTTGGCCTTTGCGACTTTTTTCAAATTATCGACCGGCGTTTGGTCAAGATCGACCAGGCCCTCGGGCAGCCCAGGACCCACGGCGATCTTATCCATATACACGTCCGGCGCGTTGAGGAAGTTGCCGGCTTCGGCCATGGCGATCACCGCCAGCGCGTTGGCGCCGCCCTTGGCGGTGATGGTGGTACCTTCGAGCGGATCGAGGGCGATGTCGACCTTCGGCCCCTCGCCGGTTCCCACTTTCTCGCCGATGTAAAGCATCGGCGCTTCATCGCGTTCGCCTTCGCCGATCACCACCGTGCCGGCGATATTCAAACTGTTCAGCGCTTTACGCATGGCGTCGACGGCGGCTTGGTCGGCGGCCTTCTCGTCGCCGCGCCCCATGAGGCGCGAGGCGGAAAGAGCAGCGGCCTCGGTGACACGCACCGCTTCCAGCGCCAAATTGCGTTCAAGCACGTTGTTGAATGAAGAGTCCAGTTGCAACGACATGCCGTTTTCTCCCCGTTCAGTTTCCGCCGAGATTTTCGATCCGCATCATCCGCGGCGGCTCGACTAAAGCCGCATTCGCCTGAAACCGTTTCAGCGCACGGACGAGTGCTGCTTCCTGCGTATCATGCGTGATGATCACGACGTTGACGTTGACATTTACATTGCGGCCACGTTGCAAAACCGATTCCATCGATACGGACTCGTCACGAAAGGCAGCCGCGATGTCGGCGAACACACCGGGCCGGTCGGCCACAAGCAGGCGCACATAATACTCGCCGGTGTGGCGGTCGACCGGCGCGCTGGCGCGCGCCTTCAATTGCGCCGCCGGAATCCCGAAGGTCGGCGTCTGCCGGCCGCGGGCGATGTCGATGATGTCGGCGATGACGGCGGAGGCCGTGGGCCCGGCGCCCGCGCCACGGCCTTCATAAACCGACTTGCCGACGAAATCGCCTTCCGCCACCACCGCATTGAACACGCCGTCGACAGTGGCCAGCGGCGCATCCGGCGTCAGCAAACACGGATACACGCGCTGTATAACGCTGCCGTCATCGAGGCGCTCCGCCATGCCGATCAACTTGATGCGATAGCCGAACTCGTCGGCGTATCGAATATCGAGGCTCGAGACGTTGCGGATGCCCTCGGCGTGCACGGCCTTGATATCCACCGGCATGCCGAACGTGACGCTGGCCAGGATCGCGAGCTTATGAGCAGCGTCGACGCCGTCGATATCGAAGGACGGATCGGCTTCGGCATAACCGAGGGATTGGGCTTCGCGCAAAACGTCGGCGAACTCGCGGCCCGTCGCGCGCATGGTCGTGAGGATGTAATTGCACGTGCCGTTGAGGATACCCGAGATGCGCCGGATATCGTTGCCGGCGAGGCCCTCACGCAACGCTTTAATGATCGGGATACCGCCGGCGACCGAGCCTTCCATAGCCAGCGTCACGCCCGCGCTTTCGGCGGCCTTCGCCAATTCCAGTCCGTGATAGGCCAGCAATGCCTTGTTGGCCGTGACCACGTGCTTCTTGCGCGCGATGGCGGCGCTGACCGTGTCGCGCGCTGCACCTTCCGCGCCGCCGATCAACTCGACGATGACGTCGGCATCGGCCTTGGCCGCCAGATCCACAGGATTGTCGAACCATGTTGCGCTTTTGAGGTCGACGCCGCGGTCTTTTTTCTGATCGCGCGCGCACACACCCGTGACGACAATCGACCGGCCACAGCGCGAGGCAATGGCTTCACCGTTAGCCGCCAGAAGCTTCAACAGTCCGGTGCCGACGGTGCCAAGACCCGCGACAGCGATTTTGAGTGGCTGGTTCAAAGTGTCTGGCTCACGATGCTGCGCGATTCTTCTCGGCGCTCTCCACGATGCGGCCCGCATCGCTCATGAATGCACGGATGTTGCGCACGGCCTGACGCAAACGGTGTTTATTCTCAACCAGCGCGATGCGGACAAAGCCTTCACCGTTTTCGCCGAACCCGAGGCCGGGTGCGACCGCGACCTTGGCGTGGGTGAGCAGCAGCTTCGAAAACTCCATGCAACCGAGGTGCTTGAACGGTTCGGGGATCGGCGCCCAGGCAAACATCGATGCTTCCGGCGACGGCACATGCCATTGGCTTTGCGCCAGACCTTCGATGAGCACGTCGCGGCGCTCGCGATAAATGTCCCGCATTTCCTGCACGCATTGTTGCGGGCCATTGAGTGCGGCCGCGGCGGCCACTTGAATCGGTGTGAACGCGCCGTAGTCCAGATACGACTTGATGCGCACCAGCGCGTTCATGAGGACCGGATTGCCCGCGGCAAAACCCACGCGCCAGCCGGCCATGTTGTAGGTTTTGCTCATGGAAGTGAATTCGATGCAGATCTCCTTCGCTCCCGGCACCTGCAACACCGACGGCGGCGGATTGTCGCCGAAATAGATTTCGGCATAGGCGAGATCGGACAAAATCCAAATGTCATGGTGACGGCAGAACTCCACCACCTGGCCGTAGAAGTCGAGCGTGGCGACGCAGGCCGTGGGATTGGACGGATAGTTCAGAATTAAAGCCACCGGCTTCGGCGTCTGGTTGCGCACGGCCCGCTCAAGGGCGTCGAGGAATTCCTGGTTGGCTTCATAGGGCAGCGAGCGCACCGCGCCATCGGCAATGATGAAGCCGAACGGATGGATCGGGTACGCCGGGTTCGGCGCGAGGATCAAGTCGCCCGGGTTGGTGATGGCCGAGGCCAGATTGGCGAGGCCCTCCTTCGAACCCAGGGTCACACAGACCTCTTTGTTCATGTCGAGCTTCACGCCGAAGCGGCGTTCATAATAAGCAACGAAGGCTTTGCGGAGGCCCTTGATGCCTTGCGAGGCCGAATAGCGGTGCGCCTTGGGGTCGCGCGCTACTTCGCACAGCTTGTCGATAATGTGCGGGGGCGTCGGCATGTCCGGGTTGCCCATGCCCAGATCGATGATGTCTTCGCCGGCCGCGCGCGCTTTCGCCTTGATCGCATTGACTTCTGCGAAGACGTAGGGCGGAAGACGCTTGATGCGGTGAAATTCGGTATTCATGAAGTAATCTCAAATCCTTGGCGGCAAAGCCGATGGGCCACGTTATGCGGCAGCGGCGCCGTTTCCACAATGGCGTGGGTAACCCGCCATTGTGACAAAGGTATGGAGTTGCGGAAGGTTTCCTCCCTTCCCGTGCCGCGTCCGTCAGTAGTTCAAGATGACTTCGGTCGTCCCCGGGGCCTGGTCGGCCCCGACATAAAGGTTGCTCGAGAGCACGCCCAGGCGCTCCAGCTCATTTGCCACGACGGTCGCTTTTTCTTGGCCCGCGCGCAGGTCGCCATCGCCATGGCCGATGACGCGGATAACACCCTTGCGTTCGCCTTGGCGCAGCGCCGCGTTGCTCAGCACCGAACGATCGCTCGTGCTCAAATTTCCACGAGGGATGGTGACTTGCGCCATCCGTTCCGTGCGTTTGTATTTGGCGGCGTCGAAGCTGTTCAACGCACGGTAACCCGTGACGGACGCATAAATGACGCCGGTGCTGGAAAGGCTGTCGTCGCCTTGCGCCGACGGGGCCGCTTGCGCGCCGGGCCGGGGGCCGACCACGGCGGCGGCCTGGGGCGGCGTGGCGGCTTCGGCGGGACGCGCGGGGAAAG
>JADMIO010987912.1_pt1 | contig 52611 bp, 44 predicted proteins | sample 8958161 | NCBI WGS metagenome assembly JADMIO01 (sample SAMN16585339, study PRJNA669376) | soil metagenome | isolation source: Crop rotation soil | place: USA: Cullars Rotation, Alabama | collected 2011 | reverse complement strand
CGCGACAACTTGTCCACGTGGAATTCTAAGCTTAGGATCCCAATGTGCTGGAAAGGCATCGAATTGCTGCGCGCGCGCGGCGATCTCTCGCGCGCGGGTTCACCCTTTGCGCTCGCGTCGCAGCTGATTGCGACTGCCGCAGGGATGGGCGAGACGGACGGGCTCGCTGCTCGGAGTGCGAGTCTCGCGGCGATGGTCAGTCAAGACTTCAGCGCTGATCGCGCGCGCCGCATGACCGAGTTTCTCGGCGAGATCTGTGGCGCGCGGACACCGCATGAGCACGCTAGCGAAGCACTTCGCGCCGCACGCGCCGAGAGCACCGTGATGACCGATTCGCTGCGCGAGGCGTGGACCGAATGGCTTCTCGCGCGGAACGCCCGCGGGTCGCTGCTGCTGGTACTCGAAGATCTGCACTGGGGCGATCTGCCGTCACTGCATCTGATCGACGCCGCCCGCGAAGCGCTTGCGGACAATTCGTTCCTGGTGATCGCGACCGCGCGACCCGAAGTGCGTGCGACGTTCGCGGATCTCTGGAGTCGGCGACCGATGGAAGAGATCCAGCTCGGTCCGTTGCCGCGGCGCGCGGCCGAGCATCTCGCCAGTGATGCACTCGGTGGTGAAGTCGAGCCGACGTTGTTGCGCACATTGGTCGAACGCTGCGCGGGCAATCCGTTCCATCTCGAGGAACTCGTGCGCTCGGTCGCCGCGGGCAACAGCCCCGACGTGATGCCGGACTCGGTGCTCGGCATGGTGCAGGCGCGCGTCGAACTGCTCGATGTGGACGCTCGGCGCATTCTTCGCGCGGGCAGCGTGTTCGGCGAGAGCTTCTGGCCCGGCGCGGTGGCCGCGTTGCTGGGTGGCAGCGCGACATCACAATCGTTGAGCATCGCTCTCGGCGCGCTGATCAGCGCGGAAGTGCTGATTCGACGCCGCACGTCGCGCATGGCGGGCGAGAGCGAGTATGCGTTCCGACACGCGCTGGTGCGAGACGCGGCGTACTCGATGCTGCCGGAGAAAGACCGCGGGCACGCGCATCGACTCGCCGGTGAATGGCTCGAAAAGGTCGGTGAGACCGATCCCGCGGTACTCGCCGAGCATTACGAGCGCGGCGGTGTGCTGCCTCGCGCCGCGGTCTTTCTTCAGCGCGCAGCGGAGCAGGCACTCGAGGGCAACGATCTCGCGCGCGCCGCGGATTTCGCCGAGCGCGCCATCGTCTGCAAACCGGATCGCACGGCGTTCGGTGCGATTCGTGCGGTCCAATCCGAGGTCGCGTTCTGGCGCGGTGAACTCGATCGCGCGACCGAGCAGGCGTCGGAAGCCGCGGGGATCCTCGAGTCGGGTTCACCCGGGTGGTTCGCGGCGGTCGCAGTCGCGCTCGGTGCGCTCGGTCAGCGCGGTCAGAACGACCTCGTCGCGGAGTGGCTCGATCGCGCGGCCGCGGTGCAAGCGCAAGCGAGTGCGCGTGGCGCGCAGGTGACGACTTTGTGCCGCGGGCTCACGCAATTGTACTGGGCGCATCGGGCCGGCGATCTTCACGAGGTCCACGCGCGTCTCTACGCCCTCGCCGAGCCGTTCGCGACACTCGGCGCATTCGAGACGGGCTGGGTGCATCGTGTGCAAGCCGAGGGGCTGTGGTTGCGAACGCGCGAAGTCGACCGCTGCCTCGCGGAGTTCGATGCGAGCTGCGAAGCGTACGAACGCGCGGGTGCGCGACGTGCGCTGTGTCTCACCCGGATCAACAGCGCGAGTCTGCACGGCTGGTCCGGCGAGATCGATCGCAGCGCCGAGATTCTCGCCCGAGCGCACGTGGAAGCGCGCCAGCTCCACTCGGACTTTCTCGTTCGCTACGGCATCGCGGTGCGCGGTCTCACCGAGGCATGGGCCGGCGCACCGGGCGCTGCCGAGCACATGGCCGAAGTGCTTCCCGCGTTCGGTTCCAGCCCGCGACTCGGCTACATCGCACGCGTGATCATCGGACACACTGCGTTCGAGCGCGGCGATTTCGAAGAGGCCGAAGCGCAGGCGACGGCGGCGCTCGCGATCCCCGTCGTGTCGGAACTCAAACCCGCGGCGATGGCGCTGTTCGCACGCGTGCTGGTGGCGCGGCGAGCACTGTCGCAGGCCGTCGAAGTGGGGCGCGAAGCAGTACGCATCGAACACGAAGCGCGCGACACCGAACTCACCGAAGGCATGGCCGACCTCGCGTTCGCCGAAGCTCTCGAAGCACGCGGTGATCACGCCGCTGCGGTCATCGCGCTCACAGCCGGCTACGAGCGACTCGGTGCGATCGCCGAGCGCATCGCGACTCCCGAACGCCGGCGCCTGTTCTGGGCACGTCGACTCTCGAACGATCGCGTTCGCAGTCTCGCCATCGAATGGGGCATCGCCCAACCATCGCGCGACTGAACGACGAGTAGCGCGGTGTGATGCGTTCGTGACACGCGGCCCGCAAGGAGCGTGAGCGGCGCCGTGTTGCCGTTTGGCGGCCGCGTGAACCCGCGATACCCTGCAGCATGCGCAATCGCTCCGGCGTCGCTTCGGCGCCCCGCGATGAACTGGCGGAAGTGTCGGCCGTGTCGGCGCGTTGCAGTCGCGCGTGGCGATCGATGCTGCCGATCCCGATTGCGATGCTCGCGGCGATACTGTTGGTCGGATGCGCCGTCGGTGTCGGTCCCGACGATCCCGATGCGCGCCGTGGGCGCGATGCAACCTCCGGGTTCGATGAAGGTACGCACGTCGAAGACGTCCGAGTCGCGGTGGACGTTCCGGTTGCCGAGAGCGTCACGGACTCGCCGCCCATTTCGACCGATGTCGGGCGCGATGCACCGACTGCTTCGTGTGGCGATGGCGTGTGCAACGCGGGCGAGACGTGCACCACATGCATGCGCGATTGCGGTGCGTGCCCGGCGCGCTGCGGCGATGGCATGTGCAATGGTGGCGAGACGTGCTCGACGTGCGTGGTCGATTGCGGTGCGTGCGCCGCGCGCTGCGGTGACGGAACGTGCAACGCGGCGGAAACCTGTGCAACGTGTGTCGCAGATTGCGGCGCGTGTGCACCGCGCTGCGGCGATCACGTGTGCAATGGTGGCGAGACCTGTTCGACCTGCGCGGGTGATTGCGGTGTGTGCCCGCCGCGCTGTGGCGACGGAACCTGCAACGGTGGCGAGACGTGCACGAGCTGCCAGGGTGACTGCGGTGCGTGCCCGCCGCGCTGTGGTGACGGAACCTGCAACGGCGGTGAGACCTGCTCGAGTTGCGCGGGCGATTGCGGTGCGTGCCCACCACCATGCGGCGAGATGCGAGCCGGGCGAACGCTGGCGCGTGGTGATTCGATCACGTCGTGCGACGGGCGTTTCGTGCTGGTGATGCAGGGCGATGGCAACCTGGTTCTGTATCAAGGCAGTTCGGCGCTGTGGTCGACGAGCACCGGCGGTACCACAGGCAACACCGCGAGCATGCAGAGCGACGGCAATTTCGTGCTCTACAACACCAGCGGCGGCGCGCTGTGGTCGAGCGTAACGGCGGGCAATCCCGGCGCCTGGCTCGCGTTGCAGACCGACGGCAATCTTGTTTTGTACTCGAGCGGCGGCTCCGTGCTCTGGTCGTCGAGCACCTGCTGCCACTAACGGTTCGCGCCCTGCCATCGGCCGCCCGTCTCGGGTTTTCGCGCCGGTTCGCTCATCGGCCCCTTGTGGATCCGGCGTGACACGCGCGAAACTGCGGCTCTGATGAAAGCCGCTCATTCGCTTCCGGTTGTCTTGCTTGCCTCGGTGATGGCTGCCTGCGGCGGTCCGATGACGCCCGATACGGGCACCGTGACCGACACGCCCGTCGTGCCCACCGATGCATCCGGCAACGATGCGATGGGCAACGACGTGCAAGCTGCCGACGCCATGCCCGGCACGGACGTGCAGAGCATCGATGGGGCGATGACGGACGCGCCCGCGCCGACGGACACACCGGCGCCGATGGATACGCCGATCGCAATGGACACGCCGATCGTCACGGACACGCCGGCGCCGACCGACACGCCCGTTCCGACGGACACACCGACCGGAGCTTGCGGGACCGGGCGTCCGACGATCACCGGCATCACGGGTACCGAAGGGCTCGTGATCGCGGCGGATGGCACGATCTATTACTCGCAGAGCGGCGCCGTGGGTCGCGTGCGCCCGGGAATGCCCGCGCAGAATCGCTGGACCATCCTCGGTGCAGGCACCGGAACGGTCTGGGGTCTCGCGATCGACGCGCCGAATCACCGCTTGTACGCGGGAGTCCCGGGCGGTACCGGACTGATCTACTCGATCGACTTGAACGCAGCGACGCCGACCGCGACGCCGCTCGGTTTCGCAGCTGGCGGTGCCAACGGTCTCACGATGGGCAGCGACGGCTTTCTCTACTACTCGGATTTCAGCGGCAACAACGTGTACCGGGTCAGCTCGACCGGCGTGCGTACCCGCGTCACGACCAGTGCAATCTCGCAGGCCAACGGTGTCGCGTTCGGGCCGGACGGCGCGCTCTACGTCGATAGCTACGCGACGGGCCAGGTGTTCCGCCTCGTACTCACCGCGGGCATGGAAAGCGGACGCACCGTCGCCGCGATGGGCGCGGGATCACCGGACGGACTCGCGTTCGACGCCATGGGCCGGATCTACGTGTCCAACAACGCCGGCGGGCAGCTGTATCGCTACAACGCCGATGGCACCGGTCGCATCACGCTCCTGACGGGTATCTCCGCGGCCGCGAACATCGAGTTCGGCGCCGGCGCGTTGAACTGCATGGACATCTATGTCGCGAGCAGCGGCATGCTGCAGCGCTACACGATGGGCACGACGGCGGGCGCAGACGTCCCCTGGCACCACTGATTTTCCGCTCGCGGTTTCGCAATCGGTAAGACCACGCATCGCGGCAGTGCGCGCGCCGTGTCGCCGTTACGCGACCCGATCGCCGCGGCCGCGTCTCCCACGCGCACGCGTTGCTCTCATGTTCGACGCGTTCCGTTCACTCGGCCGTCATGGCTTGCTTCGTGCGTACAAAAGCACTCCAACGCGCCGGCCCGTGAGAGCAGGGAGCCCGGATTCGGCACCGATCGATCGTCCCGCCGCGAAGCAGTTCGGAGCGACCGGGACGTTTTCGTCAGAGTCTGGCCCGGACTGGCACAAGTCATCAGCAGGGGTACCGCGCTTTCTTCCAAGGAGATCTTCATGCGCAACGGCGTTCTTCGGACTCTTGCATTGGCCCTGCTGCTTACCGGATGCGGGCGCACCGACCTGATGATGCCGGATGACGTACCGAGCGCGGACATCGCGCTCGACGGCGATGTTCGTCCCGACGTGCCGGCGATACCCTGTCGCACCAACACCGATTGTGAAGATCGGCGCGTCTGCAACGGGACCGAGACCTGCGTCGCGGGGCGTTGCCGACCCGGTGTTCCCGTCGTGTGCGATGACGGCGTGGCCTGTACGCGCGATCAATGCGACGAAGCGGTAAACGGTTGCGTCGCGACCCCCGACGATTTGCTTTGTGACAACGGCGTGTTCTGCGACGGCGCCGAGATCTGCAATCCGATGATTCGTTCGTGTGTGCCGTCGCCGCCGATCCGCTGCGAGGACGGCGATCCGTGCACTGCGAACGCGTGCGACGAAATGACCCGGTCGTGTACCTCGGTGCCAACTGACAACGATGGTGACGGTTTCCGTCCCACCAGTTGCGGCGGCAACGATTGCAACGACATGGATGGCTCGGTCAATCCGGCTGCGCGCGAGATCTGCCGTGATGGACGCGACAACAATTGCGACGGGCGTTCGGACTGCGCGGATGCAGCGTGCGCCGCTACGCCCGAGTGCCGCTGCGACATCCCGGTTCGCGAGTCGGACCCGATGACCTGCCACGACGGCTTCGACAATGACTGTGACGGGCGCGTCGATTGCGCGGATACGGACTGCCGCGCGTTCTGCATGTGCGTCCCGACCGGCCGCGAGAACGCTCCGGGCGCGTGCATCGACGGACGCGACAACGATTGCAACGGGCTCACCGATTGCGTCGATCCGGTGTGCAGCTCGACGCGCGAGTGTTGCCGTCCGAGCGGTCCCGAGCGCGGTCCGATGGCGTGTCGCGACGGGGTGGACAACGACTGCAACGGACTGACGGACTGCGCGGATGTCGGTTGCGCGATGCTGCCGGAGTGTCGCTGCGGCGTGCCCTCGCCGGAGAATGCTCCGGGTGCGTGTCTCGACATGCGCGACAACGATTGCGACGGTGCGGTCGATTGCGCGGACAGCGATTGCGCCGGCTCGCGCGATTGCGTGATCGGCAACGACACCTGCGCGACCGCCGCATTGATCTCGGTACCGGGCAATGCGAGCGGAAATACGTCGTTCTCGAACAACGACTACACGCCGCCGTGCTCGCCAGGCAGTACCGCGCCCGAAGTCGTGTACGTGTTCCGCAACCCGGTTCGCCAGACCATCATTCTCGATACGATCGGCAGCACGTTCGACACCGTGTTGTTCGTGCGCCGCGATAGTTGCGAGATGGGTGCGAGCGTCGGTTGCGACGATGATGCAGGCGGGATGCTCGCGTCGCGGGTGACCCTGACCGACGCAGCGCCAGGTGTGTACTTCGTCTTCGTCGACGGCTTCGGTGGCGCGAGCGGCGCGTATCAGTTGCATATCTCCGTCGGCGCCGGGCGCGAGGTCTGCGACAATTTCGTCGACGACGACGGCGATGGGCTGGTCGACTGCTCGGACGCGGACTGCATCGGTGATCCACGTTGCGGCTGCGTCCCCGAGCCCGGCGTCGTGCGTGAAGCGCCCGGGTTCCGCTGCTTCGATGGCCGCGACAACGATTGCGACGGTCGTCTCGATTGCGCCGATCCCGATTGCGTGACCGTTCCGGGCTGCGACGTTTCGAGTCCCGAGAACAACAACGCGGCGTGTTCGGACGGTCGCGACAACGACTTGGACGCACTGACTGACTGCGCTGATCCGGACTGCGCGGGTCTACCCGCATGCCCGCCGCCGCGATTCGAGAACAACGATGTGTTGTGCTCGGATGGCCGTGACAACGACTTCGACGGACTGATCGATTGCCGTGACCCGGATTGCCGCTTCACGCGTGTGTGCGGGCCACCGCGCTTCGAGAACACCGACATGTTGTGCGCCGATCGTGCGGACAACGACGGCGACGGACTGGTCGATTGCAGCGATCCGGACTGCGCACCGACGCGACCGTGCGCGTGCGTCTTCACGCCCGAAGCCGACGATGCATCGTGTCGCGACGGCATCGACAACGACTGCGACCTCGCGATCGATTGCGCCGATCCGGGCTGCGCGATGACGACGCCTTGCCGGATGCCGCCGCCCAACGACACCTGCCGCTCGCCGATTCGCGTCGCGGTGCCGTCGGTGACCACGGGCACCACGGTCGGCGCCACCAACGACGTCGTGCCGACTCCCGATGGCATGGGATGCGCGGGTGGCTCGGGACCCGACGTCGTCTACACGTTCGTCGTGCCGTCAGCGACGCCGCTCACCATCGATCTCACGAGTCTCTCGGGTCACGATCCCGTGCTCTACGTTCGCAGCAACAACTGCGACATGGGCACCCAGGTTGCGTGCAACGACGACTCGATGGGTTTGAACTCGCGCGTCGGGATGGTAGCCCTGCCGGGCACCGTGTACTTCGTGATCGCCGACGGATTCAGCCCGGGATCCTCGGGCCCGTTCCGCCTCACGATCACGATCGGACTGCCGGCCGAGATCTGCACCAACGGTCGCGACGACGATCTCGACGGGCGTATCGATTGCGCCGACTCGGACTGCGCCGGCACGCCGTTCTGTTGCATGTCGAGCGGGCCCGAGAACAACGACACGACCTGCTCGGATGGCCGCGACAACGATTGCAACGGCCAGATCGATTGCGCCGACTTTGCGTGCGCTGCGACGCGCGTGTGCTGCCGTCCGACCGGCGCCGAGAACACGGACGCGGCGTGCTCGGATGGTCGCGACAATGATTGTGACGGCGCCATCGATTGCGCATCGCGCGGCTGCGCGGCGACTCGCGTTTGCTGTATCCCTTCGCCGGAGAACTGCACGGATGGTCGCGACAACGACTGCGATGGTCTGGTCGATTGCGCCGACCCTGCGTGCGCGATGCATCCGGCGTGCGGATGTCGGATGACCGGTCCCGAGAACACGCCTGCGTCGTGCACCGATGGCCTGGACAACGACTGCGACGGAGTCTCGGACTGCGCCGACCCGAGTTGCCGGCCTTTCCCGAGCACGACGGCCGAGTGCTGCAACGGCAGTGACGACAACATGAACACCGCGATCGATGAATTCGCGTGCGGATGCGCCAGCAACGCGGACTGCGCGACGATCGGTGCCGCGGGGCGATTCCCATCGCGGATCTGCTATCGAACCACGCTCGGTGTGTGCGGCCCGGCCTGCAACACGATCGGTGGCGATGCGTTCTGCAACTCGGTTCTGGGCGGAACGCGTTGCGACACTGCCTCTGGCGAGTGTCGCTGACCGACCCTGACGACCTGCGAAGCGCCGGGCGGAGGTCTACTCTCCCTTCGCCCGGCGCGGCGCACCTCGACGATCCGTCCTTCTCCTGAGCGGGCGAACATCACACGCGTGCGTCAGGTATGCGACGCCGCGGGCCCCACGCTTGCTCCCACACGACAACGGCTTCGAGAGAACGGCAACGCCGTCCGCGCGTGCCCGCAACGTTCAGCTGCGCCCCGCCGGGCCGCACGCCGTGGCAGCGCGTCCCATCGCATCGCGGCCGCGCCATCGCGACAGTGCGCGCCTGCTCTGTCGGCGCTGCTCGGGCGCACGCGGCGAGCATCGCAGCTGCATGCATTGAACTTCGACCAGCGAAGGGGAAAACGATGACCACTGAAACGCAGCAATCACGATCGATGATGAACAGCGGCAACTGGCGACGCGGCGCGAACATCACGCGCGGACTTGGATGGTTCAGCATCGGACTCGGGCTGACGCAGATCCTCGCGCCACGCGTGCTTGCGCACTGGATCGGGCTTCGCGACAACCTGGGCAGGCGCGTGCTGATGCGTGCACTCGGGGTTCGCGAACTCACCGCCGGCATCGGGATTCTCAGTCGCTCGCGACCGGACGCTTGGTTATGGGCGCGGGTTGCCGGCGATGCGATGGATCTCGCGTTGCTCGGGTCGGCGTTCAAGAGGTCGCGTGTGAATCGCAAGCGGCTCACGTTCGCCACGGCGTCCGTCATCGGTGTCACGGCGTTGGATCTGCTCGATGCGCAACGGCACAGCAAGAAGTCGGTGGGCACGAGATTCCGGCGCGGCACATTCGCGCAGCCCATTCACGTGACGCAATGGATCAGCGTGAACCGTTCACCCGCCGAGGTGTACGGCATGTGGCGCAACTTCGAGAATCTGCCGCGCTTCATGGACCATCTCGACTCGGTCGAAGTGATCGATGAAGTGCGTTCGCGCTGGCGCGCCATTCCGCTCGGCGGGCTCACGCTCGAGTGGGATGCGGAGATCACGGAGGATCGGCCGAACGAACTGATCGCATGGCGTGCGCTCGAAGGCGGTCAGCTACCCAACTGGGGCTCGGTTCGCTTCGAGCCGGCACCGGGTGGCCGCGGGACCGAAGTGCGCCTCGAGCTGCAGTACGAGCCACCCGGGGGCGTGGTGGGCAAGGCCTTCGCAAAGCTGTTCGGTGCGTTGCCCGCGCATCAAGTCGGCGAGGACCTGCGCAAGTTCAAACAAGCGGTCGAGACCGGAGACATCGTTCGCTCTGATGCAAGCGTCTTCCCCGGCATGCATCCCGCGCAACCCGAAGGAGGCTCCCGATGAAGGCGAATTGCTGGATCAAGAAGAACGACGTTCGCGTCGAGCGCGTGCCGGATCCGACGATCATGAACTCACGCGATGCAATCATCCGGGTCACGTCCACCGCGATCTGCGGCTCGGATCTGCACTTGTTCAACGGCTTCATTCCCTCGATGGAAAAGGGCGATGTGCTCGGTCACGAGTTCATGGGCGAGGTCGTCGAGGTCGGGCCCGACGTGAAGAACCTGCAGGTCGGCGATCGCGTCGTGGTGCCGTTCCCGATCGCGTGCGGCAACTGCTTCAGCTGCCAGCAGGGCCTGTTCTCGCTGTGTGAGAACTCGAACCCGAATGCATGGATGGCCGAGAAGCTCTGGGGGCACTCGCCGGCCGGAATCTTCGGCTATTCGCACATGCTCGGTGGATTCGCGGGCGGCCAGGCCGAGTTCGTTCGCGTGCCGTTCGCGGATATCGGACCGATCAAGATCCCCGAGGGAATGACCGACGAGCAGGTGCTGTTCCTCTCGGACATCTTCCCGACCGGCTACATGGGCGCGGAGATGTGCGACATCAAGCCCGGCCAGATCGTCGCAGTCTGGGGCGCCGGTCCGGTCGGTCAGTTCGCCATCGCGAGCGCCAACCTGCTCGGTGCGTCGCGGGTCATCGCGATCGATCGGTTTCCCTATCGTTTGCGCATGGCGAAAGAGCGCGCCGGTGCGTTCGCGACGATCAACTACGAGGAAGAGGACGTCCACGAAGCGCTGGCAGAAATGACGGGCGGCCGCGGTCCCGATGCGTGCATCGATGCGGTCGGAATGGAAGCGCACGGTCACGGCGCCGCGTACGCCTACGATCGCGTGAAGCAGGCTCTCTATCTCGAAAACGACCGACCGCTGGCGTTGCGTGAAGCGATTCGCGAGTGTCGCAATGGTGGTGTCGTATCGGTCATCGGTGTCTATGGCGGGTTCATCGACAAGTTCCCGATGGGCGCCGTGATGAACCGCTCGCTCACGATCCGATCGGGGCAGTGCCACGTGCACCGCTACCTGCAACCGCTTCTCGAACGTATCCAGCGGGGTGAGATCGACCCGAGCTTCGTGATCACGCATCGCATGTCCCTCGACGAAGCGCCGCGCGGTTTCGAGATGTTTCGCAACAAGGAAAACGATTGCATGAAGGTCGTGCTCAGCGCCGCGGCGTGACGGCCCCGGCAATCGCGCCAGTCGATTATCATCCCGCCCATGGCGAGCAAGACCGAGCGCATCGAGTTGCAGGTCGCGGGACGGACCGTGCCCGTATCGAACCCCTCGAAGCTGTATTTTCCCGAGGCCGGCGTCAGCAAACTCGATCTGGTGAACTACTACATCGCGGTCGCCGACGGAGCACTGCGCGGTGCCGGCGACCGGCCCAACGTGCTCGTGCGTTACCTCGACGGAATCAAGGGTCAGAATTTCTTCCAGAAGCGCGCACCCGAATCACGGCCCGACTGGATCGAAGTGGTCGCGCTTTCGTTTCCGAGCGGACGCACCGCGGAGGAAGTCGTACCGCGCGATGCCGCCGCGCTGGCATGGATGGCCAACCTCGGTTGCCTCGAGTTGCATCCGCATCCGGTTCGCGCCAGCGATCTCGATCACCCGGACGAGCTGCGCGTCGATCTCGATCCGGTGCCCGGCATCGAGTGGCCGCAGATCGTCGCGGTCGCGCGGGTCGTGCGCGAGACGCTCGCGGACCTCGGGCTCGTCGGCTGGCCGAAGACCTCGGGCTCGCGCGGTGTGCACATCAACGTGCGCATCGAACCGCGCTGGACGTTTCCACAAGTGCGCCGTGCCGCACTCGCGTTCGCGCGCGAGGTCGAACGCCGCGCACCGACCATCGCGACCGCGAAATGGTGGAAGGAAGAACGCCACGGGGTGTTCCTCGATTACAACCAGAACGCCAAGGATCGCACCGTCGCGAGTGCGTATTCGGTTCGGCCGAAGCCCGATGCGCGTGTCTCGGCGCCCGTCACGTGGGACGAACTCGATGCGTGCGATCCTGGCGATTTCACGCTGCGCACGATGCCGAAGCGCTTCGCGGAGATCGGTGACCGGCACGCGCAGATCGACGCGCATCCGTGCTCGCTCGAACGACTGCTCGAGCTGTCGGAGAAGCAGGAGGCCGAGGGGATGGGCGATGCGCCATGGCCGCCGCACTATCAGAAGGGCGACAACGAGCCGCCGCGTGTCGCGCCATCGCGCGCGAAGAAAGCGCCCACTGCGACCGGGGATGGTGTCGCGAAGAAGCCGAGTGGTGGCCGGCGCGCATCGACCAAGCCGCTGATCGAGATCGGTCGCGCACAGACAAAAGACGAAGCGCTTGCCGGACTCGAACGCTGGAAGGCACGGCACGCGGCAGTCGCGGCATTGTTGCAGCCGGCGGACGTCCTGGTCGACGCGATGCGTGGTCGGTACACGACGTGGACGCGCATCCGCGTGAATCTCGAGCACGTGCCCGATGCACAGCGACCAGCGCAGGAGCCGCTCGATCCCGATTACGAGCCGGGTGACATCCGTCCGGTCAACGCGCGCGGCCCGGACGAGCAGCCCGTTCCGTGGCGAAGATCTTCTCGAGTTCGTAAGCCGGAGTGACCTCGAGCTGATCGTAGCGGCAGTCCTCGGGTGTCTTGTCGCTTCGCCAGCGTAGGAAGGTCGCGGCGTGGCGAAAACGATCGCCTTGCAGATGGTCGTACTTCACTTCGCACACGCGTTCGATGCGCAGCGGTTGCCACGAGAGATCCTTGCCGGCGCTCCAACGACTCTGCCCGCCCGGCATGCGTGTCGCGCCGTCCATCGCTTGCGCCCACTCGCGCCATGGATGCGCGGCGAGCGCATTGTCACGCAACGGAGCCAGCAGTTCGACCAATTGGCGGCGCGTCTCCATCGTGAACGACGAAGTCACACCGACGTGATTCAACCGGCCCTCGCTGTTGTACAGCCCGAGAAGCAGTGAGCCGACGAGTGTGTTCTCACCGTTCTTGTGCCAGCGAAAACCCGCGACGACGCAGTCCGCCGTGCGTGAGTGTTTGATCTTCGCCATCGCACGCTTGCCCGGTTGGTACGTTCCGTTCTCGGGCTTGGCGATCACGCCATCGAGCCCGGCGCCCTCGAAGCGATGGAACCATTGCTCGGCGAGCGCCGCGTCGCGCGTACACGGCGTCAGGTGAATCGGTGGCGCCGCAGAAGCCAGTGCACGCTCGAGCGCTTCACGGCGTTCCCACTGCGGACGCTCGCGCAGATCGCGATCGCCTTCCCACAGCAGATCGAACGCGACGAACGAAGCCGGGATCTCCGCCGCGAGTTTCGCCACGCGCGATGCCGCCGGATGCAGCCGCAGCTGCAGTGAGTCGAAGTCCAGTCCGCGGTCGCCCACGATGACGATCTCGCCATCGACGACGCAGCGCTCCGGCAGGTTGGTCAGGAACGCCGGGGCCAGCTCGGGGAAGTACCGGTCGAGTGGCTTGAGATCGCGGCTCTGCGTGTACAACTGCGCGCCGTTGCGAAACACGATGGCGCGAAAGCCGTCCCATTTCGGCTCGAACATCCACGAGTTTCCCTCCGGAATGCCTTCCGCGAGTTTCGCCAGCATCGGCTCGATCGGCGGCGGGATCGGCAATCCGTCGACCGTGGCTCCGTTGGCGCGCGATTTCGGCGTTCTCGGCATGGCGCGACGATACACGAACGCGATGAGCGCATGTATCCCGCGATGCGCGCTGGGACTACCCGAGTGACGCCATGTCGATCACGAAGCGGTACTTCACGTCGGCTTTCAAGATGCGCTCGTACGCTTCGTTGATCTTCTGCATCGGGATGATCTCGATGTCCGAGACGATCGCGTGTGCACCGCAGTAGTCGAGCATCTCCTGGGTCTCGGCGATGCCACCGATCAGCGAGCCCGCGAGTCGCTTGTTGCCGTTGATCAGCGCGAAGGCGGAGACCGGTGTGGCCTCGGGTGGCACGCCGACGACGACCATCGCGCCGCGGACCCGCAGCATCCGAAGGTAGTTGTTGTAGTCGTGCGGCGCCGAGATCGTATCGATGATCAGGTCGAAGCGCCCCGTGAGTTTCCTGAACGTCGACTCGTTCGTGGTCAGCGCGAATTCGTGCGCGCCAAGTCGACGCGAGTCGGCTTCTTTCGATGGCGAGGTACTCAGCATGGTGACCTCGGCGCCCATCGATGCTGCGAGTTTCACGGCCATGTGACCGAGGCCGCCGAGACCGACGACGGCGACGCGATCGCCCTTCTTGCAGTTCCACTGACGCAACGGCGAGTACGTCGTGATGCCCGCGCACAACAGCGGCGCCGCGCCCGCCGGGTCGAGTCCCTTCGGCACCTTGAGCGCGAACGCCTCGGAGACCACGATCTGCCGTGAGTAGCCGCCCTGCGTCGGCGTCTTCCGATCCATCTCCGTGCCGTTGTAGGTGAACGCGCATCCCTTCGCGCAGAACTGCTCCAGGTTCTGGCTGCACGGATCGCACGCGCGGCACGAGTCGACCATGCAGCCGACGCCCGCGATGTCACCGACCGCGAACTTCGAGACACGTGCGCCGACCTGCCGAACGCGTCCGACGATCTCGTGACCGGGAACCATCGGGAACGTCGCGCCGCCCCATTCATCGCGCGCCTGATGGATGTCCGAATGGCACACGCCGCAGAACAGCACGTCGATGAGGACGTCGTTGGCGCCGGGTTCGCGGCGATCGATCGAGAGCGGACCGAGCGGCGCCTTGGCGCTGGCCGCGGCGTATGCAGCTGTCTTGGGCATGGGTGTTCCTCCGGTGACTCGTGATTGAGCGCCCGATCCTAGTGGTCCGGCCGCACGGTGGCACGTCGCAAGCAATCGATCGCGCAAGAAGGAGACAGCGATGGCCATCGAGATGAAACGGCTGCTCAACCGCGCGTTCTTCGTGGAAGAGCCTATCCAGAACGCGACCGATGCGATCAACAGGGCTCGTCAGAAGTACTTCGACCTCACCAGGAACGGTGCGTTCAGCGTCGACGTAGTCTTACCCGAGAATGCCGACGAGGCGTGGTTGCGCGAGCGGCTCCTGCGTCCGCTCGTCTACTTCTGCGAGTCGGAAGGAATGCCCGTGCCGAAGTGCCCGGGTGTGTTCGTCTCGATGTTCGTCGGTGCGAAACTGCACTGCATCGCGGCGGCGGATCTATTCGAATGGGCGAGAGAGGAACTCGGTGCCAATCCCGCGGATCTCGTGCGGGACTACGGCACTCACGAGATCGATTCCGCGATGCGCTGACCCGCATCGCGCTCGTTCAGTCGCAACCACCGGGACCGCACACTGCGCCTTCGGCCGCGATGGGTTCGACCTCCGGCAGCTCGGACCAGGCGCGCTCGAGCACGCGCTGCAACACGTCCGCGGGCTGCGCGCCCGACACGGCATAGCGTCGACCGAACACGAAGAACGGCACGCCACTGATTCCCAGTTCGGCGGCTTCGGCTTCTTCCTCGCGCACATCGTTGGCGTACTGATCGGTCGTCAGGATGCTCATCGCTTCGTCGGTATCCAGGCCTACGTCGTTGGCAAGGCGCGCCAGCACGGTGGGCTCGCCGATCGGTTCGCCTTCCGTCATGTACGCGCGTAACAGCCGTTCCTTCAGCGCATTCTGGAGGCCGCGCGTACCCGCCCAGTGCAGCATCCGATGCGCGTCGAAGGTGTTGCCCGATTGCACGCGGTCGAAGCGGAACTCGAGGCCATCCTTTGCAGCGGTCTCGGTCATCGTCTGGATCATCGCCTCGGCCTTCGCGACGGGCGTGCCGTATTTCTGCGCGAGCCGCGCCGCGTAGCTCACCTTGGCATCGCGCACGCGCGGAGCCGATGGATCGAGTTCGAACGCGCGCCACACGATCTCGACGGCATCGCGATGTTCGAACTTCTCCAGCGCGGCTTCGAGATGGCGCTTGCCCACGTAGCACCACGGGCACGCGATATCCGACCAGACGTCTACGGTGAGCTTCTTCATTTTCGCGAACCTAATACGACCATGGCCGTGCAAACACCCCACACTCGTCCGACCGTAAGAGAATTGACGCGCTCGCTTCACGACCGCCGGACGCGGCTCCGTCAGTTCGCGCACAAAAGCGAGAAATCGCCGCGAAAATGAGCGCTCGAGCTGCTGGCCCGGCGATTGCTGTAGGGGTCCGCATCATGAAGAACGAACTCCCGAGCAAGCCCGCGATCGAGCAGACCCAGCCCATCAAGACCGCCAGCAGCCCCGCTGGATCGACCGGAACGACCGCGCGTCCGATCCGCCCGATGCAGAGCGCCGTGTTCAGCGCCTGCGTAAGCGCCGACAGCTCGTTCCGCTTCTAGGCCGACTCAATCATCGTGCAAGTGCACTTCGCCACCTGGATACCGCGCGCGCGGTGTCGCGGCGAGTGCAAGCGCGGTGTACAGCGATGCCCAGAGCATCACACCGAACGCGAGTCCGAACACGAATCGGATGACTCGCACGGAACTCGCGCGCGGCACGCGGTTGGTGATCTCGCGCGCGACGAGCATCGCGATCAGCGCGGCGACGAACACGATCGCCGCGCGGAAATACCAGTCCATGCCGATTTCACCGAGCGGCACGCTCCACGCCCATCGGCGTTCGCGCGCGACGTACTGAAGCAGCGGCAGATGCGCCGCGGTGATCACGAAGTACGCGATCGCGGCCGTGAGAAGCATCGATGCAGCGATGAACGCGCGACCGCGCTGCGTGCTGCTCGCCGCGCTCATACCGATCGCACCGACACGATGAGAATGCCGGACAGAGTGTTCCACCACGCGATGACCGCTGCGGCGATGCACGCTGCCGCGAACCAGCGCCGCATCGCGGTTTCCAGTTCGTCACTGATCGTCTTCGACATGAGCCACGCGACACCGAGAAGCGGGCCGACGAACAACGCGAGGTTCTCTTTGATGTCGAACAGGATCGAGGCCCATACCGCGTGGATGTCGAGGTACTCGTGGCGCACGGCGATCCGGTACGTCGGGTACATCCATGCGCCCAGCACGACGATCACCAGCCACGCGATGAACGCGACCGGCGGGTAGATCCGCAACAGCCGCGGTCGCGCGCGTCCGCGCATCAACGAGATCGATTGCAGCGCAAGGTGCGTGCTCGAGCCGACCAGGACGCCCGCGGCGACGGTGTGCGCGAGCAGCAGCGACTTATCGAGGATCGACACGAGCGCCGAGTTTCACACGCCGGCGAGCGATGCGTACGAGTCCAACCGCGTGCGCGCGTCGTTCGACTCGGCCGAACCGCCCGCTGCGTTTACGAATGCGTCGACGACTCGCACTTCGGCCGGCGCCAGCATCGCGGCCTTGCGCAGCGCTTCGATGGCGCCTTCGAGCGCGCCAGTGCTCGCACGCAATGCGCCGAGCGCGCGCCAGCCCTCGGGCGCCAATGGATCGTTTTGCGTCGCTTTTTCGTACAAACGCAGCGCTTCGCCCGGTCGTCCGACGCGCTCGGCCACCGTCCCGAGCCCGGTGAGCCCACGCGCCGACCGCGGTGCCAGTCGCAGCGCACCGACGAAGGTACCGGCCGCCGAGTCGAGATCGCCCTGACCGAGATGCAATTGCCCGAACGCGAGAAGCAGTTCGCGCGCGGCGCACGGATCGTCCACCGTGGCGAGCGCGAGACTCACCTGCTCGATCGCATGCGTTGCGTCGACGCCGGGCGTGTCGGCAAGCGCGAGTGCCTCGCTGGCCCGCAGATCGGCCGACGCGCGTCCGGTGAGCATCACGAACTCGGATGGCGACGCCGGGCCCGCCTCTGCGATGAAACCCGCACGCACCAGAACCGCTTCGAGCGACTCACTGGTGAACGCCCGTCGCGCTGGAATCACGAGCCATTGATCCAGCGATGCGCGCGCCTCGGCGATGACCAGCAGCGCTTCGGGATCGAGTCGCCGTCGTGTCGCGTTGAGCACGCTGACCGGGTCGATCACCAGCCCGAGTACGTCGACGACCACCGCCGCGCTGAACCGGTCGGTTTCTTCGAGCTGATCGACGGTGCCGAGCACGCACAGCATCTCCGGTGCATATGCATGCGCGAACGCGATGGCTTCTTCGCTCGGATCGACACCGATGACCCCGCGGCCCGGTGCCACCAGTGAATGACTGCCGGCTCCGGCACCACAGCCGACGTCGATGACCGCGCGGCGACCTTTCAACACGCGCTCGGCGATGCGATACACCGCTGCCGTATTGGGCGCCGGTGAATCGAGACCGGGATAGGCTCGTGCCCGCGTTCGGGTGACCGGCAGACGAACGTCATCGCCAAGGGTCGCCACGAATCGATCCGGCTCCGCGGTCGCTTCGTATCGTTCCACCTCGGTCGTCACTGTCGTTCTTTGCTCCCGTTGCTCATCGACCGGTGCCCGGCGGAACTTAAACCCTCAGGGGTGACACGCGCACCGATTGCTCCGAGCGATGTGACCGCTCGCAGCTCTGCCGTCAATGAAATGCCACCTCGGGCGAGCGAAAGCGAACGTCGGCATTTTGCAGGGACGGACGCCCCGCGATCGCGATGGACGCGTCGAGCGGGCGGAATCGCTGGCGTGACGGCGGATCTTCGAGACAATATGCGAGCGACGTCGGGTGGTCCTGGCGTACGCAGTGGGGATCGGGGAGGGGGATTGGAACAGTGACCGACCGGGTCAGAGTGCTCGTCGTGGACGATGACGCCCAGTCACGTCGTGCGATCGCGTCATTTCTTTCGCGCCGCGGCGATGCAGTGCGCGAAGCCGAGGACGGCGCGGCGGCAATGCGCGTTCTGGAACACGAGGACATCGACATCGTGCTTTCCGATGTTCGCATGCCGAACCTCGATGGACCGGCGCTGACACGCGCGCTGCGTTCACGCTCGGACGACGCAGTGGTCGTACTGATGAGCGCGTTCGCGACGGTCGACGGGATCATCGCGGCGCTGCGCGATGGCGCGTACGACTACCTGATCAAGCCGGTCGATCCCGAGCACCTCGTGGCCGCACTGAATCGCGTTCGCGAGCGACTCGGTCTCCGACGCCATGTGCGTTCGTTGACCGCGGCAATCGGCGCGCGCGACAGCCTCGCCGGTCTCGTCTCGGGTGGTCCAGCGATGCGGATGGTGCTCGATTCGGCACGGCGTGCTTCGCAATGCGATCTCCCGTTGCTCGTCAGCGGCGAGAGCGGGACCGGCAAGGAACTCATCGCACGCGCGGTTCACGGCCTTTCGGCGCGCGCCTCGGGACCGCTGGTCAGCATCGATGCGACGAGCTTCGGCGACGCGGAGATCGAGATCGAGTTGTTCGGCGGCGGCACGGCAGCGGGACGCGAGTCGCAAGGTCGCGCGCGTGAGGCACATGGAGGAACGCTCGTCGTTCACGAGCTGCATACTCTGCCGCTCGTCGCGCAGTCGAGACTCTTGCGCTTGATCGACGAACGCGTGGTCGCGGACGCATCCGGCGCGCCCGTTCAAGCCGACGTGCGCGTGATGGCGGCCACCAGTATGAATCTGGACGAGGTCGTGCGAGCCGGCCGATTTCGCGCGGATCTGTACTACCGATTGCGTGGCCTCGAGATTCGGATGCCACCCCTGCGCGACCGCGCCGAGGACATTCCGCACCTCGTGGAGAACTTTCTTAGTGAAGAGCGCGCTTCGCGTGGCGTGGCGTACGTGATCACGCCCGAGGCGCTCGCGTTGCTCATGGCGGCGCCGTGGCCGGGCAACGTTCGTGAACTCGCTGCGACGCTGCGCGCTGCGGCTGCGAAGAGCACTGGTGCGACCATCGATGCCGATCACCTGCCCGCAGCGATCCGGCAGTCATCGCCGCGCACCAGCACGCTCGCCGAGCACGTTGCGGCGTTCGAGCGCTCCGTATTGCGTCACGCACTCGAGAGCGTGAATGGGCAAGTGGGTCGCGCCGCCGCAGTGCTGGGTGTTCCAGAGCGAACACTACGGCGGAAGATGCGCTTGTTCGGTCTGTCGAAGGAAGCCTTTCGCAAGCCATCGCGTACGCGATCGAGCGGCGGTTCCGTCGGCGCCTGAGACCGCGAGCACAAGCGGGAATCATGGCCGTCGCCGGTGAGACGCGGGATGCCGTGCGTATGCATCCGGGCGCGATCTGAGGTACACCCGAAGGCTCGAAAACCGCAGAGGAACTCCATGGCAGAGTCGGACGCCGTTCATCAGGCCCGCGTCGGGCAGACGATCGGTGACAAATACCAGGTGCTTCGCCTGCTCGGCGTTGGCGGCATGGGCGCGGTGTACGAAGCGGAGAACACCTGGATCAAACGTCGCGTCGCGCTCAAGGTGCTGTTCCAGAATCTCGCGGCGGATCCCGAAGTCGCGCGGCGCTTCATGCAGGAAGCGCAGAGCGCGACGCAGATCAATCATCCGAACATCGTGTACGTCCTCGACATGGGACGCGATGCTCGCGATGGCGCGTTCTACATCGTTCAGGAATTCCTCGAAGGTGCGGACCTGCGCGCGCGGCTCGAGAAGGACAAGCGCCTCGCGATTCCCGACGCACTCACGCTCATCGCGCCGATCATGTCGGCACTCGGCGCCGCGCACGATCGCGGAATCATTCATCGCGACATCAAGCCCGAGAATATCTTCCTGTCGGTCGGTCCGGCCGGCGAGATCGTGCCGAAGCTCATCGATTTCGGCGTTTCCAAAGTGCTCGGTGAAGGCGTCGCGCTGACCAAGACGCGAACCGGCATGTCGCTCGGTACGCCGTATTACATGTCTCCCGAGCAGGGCCGCGGTGACGAGATCGACGGACGCAGCGACGTCTGGGCGATCGGCATCGTGCTGTACGAGATGCTCTGCGGTCGGCCGCCGTACGAAGCCGCGAACTACAACGTGCTCGTGCTCAAGGTGATGACCGAGCGGCCGCCGCGCATCGAGCAGTTCTATCCCGACATTCCACCGCCGCTCGCCGAGATCATTCACAGCGCGATCGAACCCGATCTCGCGCGGCGCTACCCGAACATGCGCGCGTTCCTCGACGCGCTCACGCAGTTCGGTCAGACGCACGCGAACCTGCGGATGTCCGCGATGCTGCCGCGCAACTCGGTGACCAATCCGCCGATCGTCGGGATCACGCTCGGTCCTGTGCCTCCCACCGCGGGAATGCCCGGTGGATTCGTGCAGCAGGGTCCACCGCCGACCAACGTCGCGATGGTCGGAGCGCCGATGATGACCGCGCCGGGTGGTTCTGGAACGCCGATGGGACTCGCGCAGCAGCAGCAGCTCGGCACTGCGCCCACCAATCTCGGAATGGTCGCCGTTCAGCAGGGTTCGGGAGCGTTCCCCAATCAGCAAGCGTGGACCAATGTGCCCGCGACGAGTCCATCGGGTGCGTACGCGAACGGCGCCGCGATGGGTGCGTCGGGTTCGTATCCGAATGGCAGCGCGCCCAATCCGTACGCGGCCGGCTCGGGTTATCACCAGACCACCGGCGGCCGCGTGCCGACGGGCTGGAACGAAGCGGTGCGACCCGGCATGTCCACCGGCGCCAAGGTGGTCGCGATCGTGTTCGCGGCGCTCGCGGTGACCGGCATCGGCGTCGCGTTCGGCGCGTATCGCTCGCAGAATCGCAACACGAACGCGGCGACCGCGGTTTCCGGCGTCGCACCGAACACGCCTCTCGCGGGCATGCAGCAACCGCTCGGCATTGCACCCGGTGGAACGTTTCAGCCGGCTCCCGTCGTGGCGATCGCGCCATCGCCGTCGAACCCGATGGGCGGCGTTCAACCAGCGGGGACGCAAGCGCCGAACGCGCCGGGCAATCCCATGGGCACGCCGGCGCAACCAGGCGGCGCACCACAACAGCCGGGTGTCGATCCCACTGCGGGCGCTGCGCAACCCGGTACCGGCAACGCGCAGCCCGGTGCAGATCCGGCCAATGGCGCACAAGCGAACGGCGAACCGCAACCGGCGGCACCGAGCGATGAATCGCCCTCGCGAAATTCGCACGCGCGTCCGTCGCAGCCGTCGGCACCACCAGCGCACGCGGCCAGTCCACCGGCGCGTCCGCGTGCTCCGCCCGAGTCACCTGTGTATCGACAAGGCGCCGCGGTGACACAGCAGTTGCAGCAGGCCGCGAGCCAGGCCGATCGACCGCGTCTCGCGCGGCGCTACCAGGCCGAAGCCGAGCGCATCAACAATCTGTTGCAGCGCGCACGAGCGTACGACGCACAGGCCAACGCGGTGCGAGCGAGCGATCCGGGCGGCGCCGCTTCGCTACACGATGCGGCCGAGCGCTTTCTGCAACAGGCCCAGGATCGCATGCAGCGCGCGCAGGAAGATCTACAGCGCTGACGGTCGCGGAGCGCGGCGCACTCGCAGCGTCGCGCTACTTCTTCTTGCGCCGCTCACGCATTCGCGCGCGCTTCTCGCGTCGCACTTCTTCTTTGAGAATGGCACGCGCGATGACGCGTTCTGCTTCGGCCGCGCCACGGAAGCCATTGAGCGCGTGGCGCTGGCTATCGACCTGCATGATCGAGTGAAAGAATTGCTGGACCTCGTGCAGCAGACGCCGCGACAGATCCGAGAGATCTTTGTGATTCGCCCAGGTCTTCGCGTCGGTCGACACCGCGATGATCCGATCGTTGGCGAGTCCTTCTTTGGTCGCCTTGAGAACACCGATCGCGCGCGCGCGGACGAGGCACCCGGGAAACGCCGGTTCGTCCATCAACAACAGCACGTCGAGCGGATCGTCATCGCCGCCGCGCGTCGCCGGGACGTAACCGAAGTCGTACGGAAACGACGCGCCCGCGAACAACACGCGGTTCAGCCGGAACAACCCGAGTCGCTCGTCGTACTTGTACTTGTTGCGCGACCCACGTGGAGTCTCGACGACGACGTGGATGCTCCCGGCTGTCGCTGGCGAGGGTCGCGGCGTCAGCCGGTCCCACGGAGTCTTCATGGAGTGAACATACCTGCGTCGATGCCGAAGGGAAGGGCGCTCCGCAGCTCACGGAGACGCAGGCGAGGCGGGTCGCTCAGGCGATGCCGAACACACGCCGGTGCGCGGTCCAGCACGCTTCACTCGCGGCGAAGCGCAACGCGTCGACGACGGCCCCGTGTGACGCGAGCATTCGACGGCGATCCTCGAGGGTGGTCGCGGCGAGTGCATCCGGTGCAATGACCTGCGCCACGACGCGTAGATCCCTGCAGAACAACACGGCGGATCGCAGCGCCCGCTTGCGCTCTTCGTCGTCCCACGCGGCCCACTCGCGACGCAGTCCGCCGCCGTCTTCATCGACGATGCGCTCGATGTCCTTGCGCGCCCGTCGCGGCAGTACGTTGCCGATGCGCTTGCGCAGCTCTTTGTAACCGGGACCGTCGGCCACTGCGTCGGTCGCGCACTCGAGCACTGCCTGGACCTGATCGGGCGGGAGCACCCAGCCGAGCGTCGAGTGCGCCGCAATGCGTGCACACGAATGCGCGGCATCGAACACCACGCGTCCCTTGCCCGATTCGGCGAGATGCTCCGGGCCGAGTACGAGCGCGCGCGGTTCGGACATCACCAGGATCGCATCGCGCGCGGTACCGCGATGGCACGCGAGCGACGTGATCCCGAACCCCGCGGCGACGGCGCGCGCAGTGACCACGGCGGCATGCGTGTCCGGCAAGCGCGGGAACGACGACAGTGATTCCTGCCCCGCCGGGAGGAGCTCGTGGAGAAACGGATCGAGCACGGCGAGTACGCGGCGGACGAATCGCGCCCGTGTCGGGCCGACCAGCAGTTGCAGTGCGTCGTCGGGCGCCATCGGATTGGACACCGAGAGCGGGCCGGATGCATTGGCGAGTGCGGCATCGATCTGCGGACCGGTTTCACCGAGCAGTGCCACGGTCGAAGCGAGCAACGTCGCGGCGCCCGTGAGGCTCATGCGCTGGCACACCTGGAGCAACCCGCGGAAGGCCATCACCGAGGTCGGATCGATATCGATGACGCGACGAAGCTCCGCGACTGCCGCGTGATCGTTGCCACCGAGCAGACCGTACGCGAGCGCGATACGCGGCTCACTGGCTTGCGGGAATGACTCGATCGCCAGCCGCAGATGCGCATCTGCCGCATCGAGCGCACGCAGCTTCTCGCGATACACCTTGGCGAGCGCGAGCCGCAGTGGGAGCACACCCGGGACGGTCGGCGGCACCCGGGCGACGGCTTCGTCACCGAGCGTCGCGTAGGCACCGTAGTCCTCGGTCCGCGTGAAGTGCTCGTCGATGATCGCGACGATCGCCGGCTCGGTGGTCGCGAGCAGGAATGCCTCGCCCGCGGCCGCGTGACTGGCCGGCAGATCATTGAGACCACCTCGGTAGATCTCGGCGAGCGCGAGCAGTGCGCGGGCCCTGTCACTCACCGAGCCGGCGCGACTCAGCTCCTGGTACAGATCGCGTGCGCGAGTGTGATCGCCGGCGAGCGCGGACACTTCGGCGAGGCGCGTGATGGCAATCCGATCGGTCGGGTCCATCCGCACGACTTCCTGGAGAATGAGCCGCGCGCGGTCGTAATCGCGAACGTGGGTCATCCAGATGCGCGCCTGAGCCAGTGCGGCTTCGCGACGGAGCGCGCCTTCCGGGGCTGCGCGACCGAGGCGTTCGTACAACTGCGCGGCGTCCTGCCAGTGCTGCTCGCGCTCGTGCAATCGCGCCAGCATGCCGAGCAGCGCGGGCTCTTCGTTGCGCAACGCGAGAGCGCGCTGCATGTCGACGATCGCGGCCGCGGGTTCGCCAAGGCGCTCGGCGAACATACCCGCGCGTGCTGCGAGCAGACGTGCGCGAGCGCCATCATCGGTGATCGCGTCGACGTGCGCGCCGATCACTTCGACGGAGGCGCGCCAGTCGGCTTCCGCTTCCAACAGCTGTATCGCGCGTGCGAAAGCGCGTGCGTGCGACGGCTGCGTCTTGAGCACGGCGCGGTAGTTCACCAGCGCCTGCTTCGGATCGGCGAGCCGGTCGACCAGGATGTCCGCCGCTTCGAGCAACGCATCGGCGGTGTTGGTCGGGTGTTTCGAGATCGAGCCGGTGAGCACGGCCAGTTTCGCCACGGCGGGCCAGTCGTTCGCGGCTTCGCGCATCCGACGCACGCCATCGATGGCCGGGAGGAAATCGGCCGACGCTTCGACCGACTCGGCATACGCGGCTTCGGCGTCCTTCATGCGTCCGGCGCGTTCCTGGATGGCGCCCGAGACGAACAGAAGCAGTGCGCGCGTCGGTGCATCGGTGGAAATGCGGGCTCGCGAACGAATCGCTTGCGGCAGTTTCACCGTGGGTTCACCGCGCGCGAGGCTGCGTGCGAAACCATCGAGTGCTGGCGCGTCGGTCGCATTCATCGCGAGCGCCGCCGCGTATCCGTCCGCAGCTTCTTGCGCGTTGCCACCGCCATATTCGATGGCCAGTGCACGCAGCCGCAGAAGCGAGAGAGCGAGGCGTGCGTCCTTGGTGCCGAGTGCGACGTGTTCGAGCCAGTGCGAGACCGCGTCCCGCTTGCCCTCGGCACGCGCGACACGCAACCGATCGACCGCGAGTGGCGCCGCCGTGCTGCCGATCTCGAGTGCTTCTTCGTACAGCGCGCCGGCGCGTCCGGCTTGATTCAAGCGGAACTCCTGCACGCGCGCGAGGCGCACCAGCAGCCGCAATCGCGCGCCGGAATGCGTGGTCTTCTTGAGCAGCACTTGCAGCACGGTCTCGAGCGCCGGCCATTCACTCCGACTCTCGCGAATGCGGACCAGCCCCCATAACGCGGCATCGAGCCCGGCGACCACGGTGAGCGCCTTCTCGAACGCCGCAGCGGCTCGGTTCGCGTCGTGCAGATGCAGTTCGTGCACCGAGGCACTCTGGCAGAGCAGACGCGCTTTCTGAGCGGGCTCGCGCGAGGTCTCTGCAAGCCGCTCGAACATCTCCGCGAGGCGCGAAAATTTGCCCGTAGCGCGCAGCAAACGTTCGAGTGCGCTCAACGCAGGCGCGTACGCCGGCAATCGCAACAGCGCCTCTTCGTACGCCTTGATCGCTTCGTCGGGTCGCCCGAGTCGCTCTTCCGCGATGCGTCCGATGCGATACAGCGTCGCCGCGCCCTCTTCGGGACGGCCGGCGATCTCGAGGAGCTTGCGCTCGGTCGCCGCGACATCTTCGAAGCGGCCCTGACCTTGATGTACGCGCGCCAGTCCCTGCAACGCGAGTTCGTGTCGCGCAGCGCGCTCGAGCACGCGCTGGTAGGCTGCCAGCGCACGGCGCGGATCGTTCAACCGCGACTCGATCACCATGCCGATGCGGTACAGCGTGGAGACCAGATCCTCGTCGTCACGCAACAGCTTCGATTGCGCTTCGAGGACGTCGACGTACTCGGACCAGCTGCCGGCGTCGGCGAGTGCGCGCGCCAGTGCGATCAACGTCGGCAGCGAGTCCTGCTCGCCCTGCAACGTCGAACGCAGCAGGATTACCGCGCGTTCGGGCTGCCCACCCCGCTCGTGCAACAGCGCCGCGAGCTGCAGATTGGTCGCTCGCACGCGCCGCGGGTCTTTCACCGTCGTCGCCAGCTTCTCGTACAAGCCGATCAGCTCGACCCATTGTTCTCGAACGCGATAGATACGATCGAGTGCGTCGAACGCGGCCGTGTTCGATGGGTCGAGGCCGCGTGCTCGCTCGTAGAGTGCGACCGCTTTGTCGGTATCATCGAGTCGCATCTCGAAGAGTTCGGCGACGGCGACGTAGCGTGCGGCGCGTTGTGCTGCGTTGGTGATGCGGTCGGCTTCGGAAAGCTCGAGCTGCACGAGGTCGGCCCACTTGCCGGCGGCACGGTAGGCCGTCGCGAGGGATTGCGCCGCCGCGAGAAACGTCGGTGACGCTTCGAGTGCGCGGCGATACGCACGCAACGCTTCGTCGGGCTTCTCGAGTCGCGTGTCGTACAGCGTGCCGAGTCGTAGCAACACTGCGGCCTGCTGCAGTGGCTCGCGCAGCACCTGGAGCAATCGTTCGTAGACGCGTGGCAGGTCCGCGTAGCGCGCCGAGCCTTCGAGTACCGCCGCGAACTTCTCCAGTGGCGCGATCTCTCGCGGGGCCATCACTGCCGCGCGCTCGTAGCACGCCGCCGCGGAAGCCGCGTCGTTGGCGCACTCCCACAACACGTCACCGGCCCGCTCGTAGCACTCGCGTGCAGCCGCGGGATCACCGACCTGGTCACCCTGCGACACGATGACACGCGCGTAGTCGATCCACGCCCGGGCGCGCAGATGCAGAGGCTCGATCGCAGCGAGCGCAGCGATGCTCGTCGGATCGAGTTCGATGGCCCGCTTGAGCGCCGCGAGGGCGCCCGGCACGTCGTCGAGATGCACTTCGCGCAGACTCGCCGTCGCGGTGTACAGCGCGCCCTTGACCAGTGCGTCGTCGGTTGCGGCCGCAGCACCCTCCCAGGCGGCGACCGCTTCCTTCCATTGCTTGCGCCGCACGAACACCGCGGCGAGCGCTTCCCACGCGGAACCGTCCTGTGCGTCGAGCGCGACTGCTTCGCGCAGCGTGCGTTCGGCTGAATCGGGCTGGCCCGATGCGTGTTCTTCGATGGCCGCGATCTGCGCGAGCAACCCCGTGCGTTCGCGTGGATCGCCGACCAGTGGCAATTCGGCGCGCGCGAGTGTGAGCACGTCACTCGGTTTGCCACGACGCTCGGCCGCCCAGCGCCGCGAGGTCGCGACGAAGCGCGCATCCGGGCACAATGCCGTGGCACGCGCGAGCGCAGCGTCCGAGAGGGCGACATTGCCGCGCAGATCGAGTGCCGCACGCGCTTGTGCCGTGAGCAGCAACGCGGCGCGCGCGGGAAGCACCACGGCGACCGCATCGGCTTCGCGGCCGAGACGATCGTGCAGCGTGAGCCAGGGTTGCTCTTCGACCGGAACCGCGGGCGCGGCCGGGAGACTCTCGGCGGTCACTGGCGGTTGTGTCGTCGCGTTGGCGTTGCTGGTCGGCGGCGCAGGTGGCGGACGCGAGACGCGTTTGACGGGCACACCCGGCGGCGTACCCGAGTGCATCGTCGGCACGGTGCCGGGCTGCGGCGGGCGCACCGCTTCCATGGCCGGACGCGAGATGCTTCCCGGTGTCGGCGGCGGTCGTCCGGGTTCCATGGATGCCCCGGCTTTCGTGGGAACCGGCGGCATCACGCCGTGCAGCGTCTGTCCCGGTTTCAGCGGCGGAACCGAGCGACCGGGTGCTCCGACGCCAGGCGCGTTCTTCATCGATGCCGGTGGTTGACCCGTGCCGAGCGGCAGTGTCTTCGCGGTCGTCGCGGGCGGCGGTGGCGGCAGACTCGCGCGACGGGATCCGCCGGGTGGTTTCGGTGGCGGCACCGAGGCGCGCCCGCTCGCTGCGATCGGTGTCGGCGGTGCCGTCCCGGTTTTTCCGACGCGAGGTTCCGCTGCGTGTTGCCCCGTCGGATCGAGCGCCTCTTCGTCGAGTTCGACGACCTCGACCTGTCTGCCGCTGCCCGATGCGTCGGCGGAGGGGGGATTCTGTCCGTCGCCGGTTTGCGATCCCATGGTGTCCGCAGGGTATCTCGCACGCGCTGCGAATGTCAGCGCCGATTACGCGTCGGCGAGTTTCGTCGGCGAGCGTGTTCGCGCCGCGCGGCTGGTTTCGTCAGCGCGGCACGTCGAAATACAGGTCGTACGGCACCATCATCGGCGGCGGCGGATTCACCGTGGTTCCTCGAATCACACCATCGACGCACGCGAGCACACTCGACGGAAACGCCGTGGTCTGCGGTGGTCGCGGGCTCAATTGCCCATCGCGTCCGACCGTCACGCGATACATTCTTCGCGGCGGTCCGCCCGCGCTTCGCACACATTCACCGAGCGCCGGCCGAATCGGCGCGACCGCGGTTTCGATCACGCGCGTATACGGCTGCATGCTCGACGGAATGTTCGGCGGGAGATCCGAGTTGCCACCGACATCGATGGTGTTGTCCCCGGGTGGGCGGCCCGAGACGCTGATCGCGCCGCCGCCATTCGCGCCCGCATCGGTGCTCGCAGCTGCGCCGGCATCGCTCGCGGTGGCTATCTCCGCAGTGCCGCCACTCGATGCATTCGGTTCGACCACGGTGTCGCCCGAAGTCGGCGCGGGTGACGATTGGTTCGATCCACCGCACGCGGCGACCGCGAGCGCGAACACCGACAGCGACACACGCAATGACGACATAGCGGAGCAGTGTACAGAACCGGGCTCGCGGTCACGTTGCATTCAAGAGGGGGCACACGGCTTCGCCGGTTCGTAGTAGAGAACCCCGGTGTGAAGCTCTGGATACGGTCGATTGTTGACGCGCGGTCGCACCGGGACCGCACCAGCATCGGAAATAGATAGTTCTTTCAACGTGGCATGCGGCATGCTCAGCCCCACCGCCACCGTCCGCACCGCAGGACTGCTCGCGAGGTTCCCATGCGAATGACTCCCGCACTCTCCGTGTTCGCACTGTTCGCCGTCGCCGCTTCGGGCTGCGCGCGGCATTACATCTACGGACCCGCAGTCGGACCCGGGTACTACGGTCACGGCCATCATCGGCACGGCGGCGCAGTGGTCTATCAAGCGCAGCCGGTCTACCAGCAGCAACCGGTCGCCTATCAGCAGCAGCCGGTCGTGTACCAGCAGCCCGTCGCGTACCAGCAGCAGGTTGTCGCGCCGCCACCTGCCGTGTACGAGCCGCAGCCCGTTCAGCTCGAACAGGCGCCACCCGCGTATTACTACCAGCCGACCGGTCACTTCCGCCGCCCAGCGTTGTATCGCGGTGTTCGCGTCTACGTCGCCGAGTAGTTCGCTCCGTCGCGAGTCAGACCGGGATCGCTTCGACGTGGATCACATCGGGTGAGCAGGCTTCGATCTCGTGCAGGCACTCCGGGCTCGGCATCTGCGCCAGCCGGAGTTTCGCGCACGCGGCCTTGTTGCCCTCGAACGGCGTGTTCGCCATCTCTTCGACATTGATGCCGTGCTGCTTGATCACACCGAGCAGGCTCGCGAGCACGCCGACGCGATCGTAGTGCCGCACCACGAGCTGGCAGCGCGCCGGTGAACGCGCGGCGATGTTGACGCAGTTCGGAACGTCACCGGTCTCGATGAACGAGCGCGCGATGCGCACGGTCTCAGCCGCGATCGCGAGTTGCGCCTGCGCGGTGGAAGCGCCGATGTGCGGTGTCGCGATCACTCCCGGCAGTGCCACGAGTTCACTCGTGAAGGCCGCGTTGCCGCCCTCGGGCTCGTTGGGAAACACATCGAGCCCGACACGCAGGCCCTTCGCGGTGATCGCTTCGCGCAGCGCGGTGTAGTCCAGCACCTCGGCGCGCGCGGTGTTCACCACGATGGCGCGCGTCGGCAGCGCCGCGAGGACGGCCGCGTTGATCGCATTGCGTGTCGTCGGCTTCAACGGCAGGTGGATCGTGAACACATCGCTGACGGCGGCGAGTGCCTCGAGTGATTCGGCGCGCTCGACACCGAGCTCACGCGCGCGTTCCGGTGTCAGCGAGCGCGACCAGGCGTGAACCCGCATGCCGAGCGCGTGTGCTCGCTTCACGACTTCCTGACCGATGGCACCGAGTCCGGCGACGCCGATGCGCTTGCCGAAGAGCCCGTCCGCCTTGCCGAACTCGCCCTTCTCCCACTTGCCGCTCTGCAACGACCTGGTTGCTTCTCCGATGCGCCGGTCGATCGCGAGGATCAATGCAATCGCGAGCTCGGCCACTGCGATCGCGTTCTTGCCGGGGCAGTTCGCGACGTAGACACCGCGCTCGCTCGCCGCTTCGACATCGATGGTGTTGGTCCCCGCGCCGGCGCGAATGATCAACGCGAGACTCTTGCCCGCTTCGATCGCCGGTCGCCGCACTTCCTTCGAGCGCACGACGAGGATGTGAACGCCGGCCAGCGCACCCGCCAGATCGTCTTTCGAGATCCCGGGATTGACCACGACCTCGAGCCCCGGCGTCTCTTTGAGAGCGACGATGGCTTCCTGCTCCAGCTTGTCCGCGACGAGTAGTTTCATTGGTTTCAGTCGGGCATCGTGCGTTGGGGTTACGGGGTTCGAGACGGCCGCGGGCCTTCACCGACGATCCATCGCGTTCACGCGGGCGATTGCCTTGTCACTTGTACAAGTGCGCGCGCCACTGAGCGGGCAGATCGAGAAAGCCTTCGCTGTACAGGTAGTCGTACACGGACTCGCAGACCACCGTGCAGATCTCCGTGAAGATGTGCGGGTCGGCGACGAAGCGAACCGTGTCGTGTCGGAAGATCTCGTGCATCTCCGTAGCGCGACGCACCAACGGTTCCTGCACGTTGAGTACGAGGCGCTGCAGGAACTTCTTGTCGAACACTTCACGGAACGACGCGAACAACTCGGCGCCGAGCTTGTAGCCATAGAGCTTGCCGTGCGCGACCCGCGATTCGCGAATCACCTCCCAGCAGAACTCACCCATGTCACCGCGGAACTCGTTGAGGAAGCGCACCAGTTCCTCGCGGTAGACCTCGAGCAATTTCTCGAGTTCGGGCGTGGTTCGCGACAGGAAATCGAGTCGCAAACCCTTCTCGATGCCGTTCAAGCGCTCGGTGGCGTCCTGCAGGACGTCCGGGTTGGCGTACTGGAACGACTTGAGATCGGTGAGCAGCGTCTCGCGGTGTTTGCGAAACAGATAGAACAGCGCCTGATCCGGCCACGCGAACGTGCGCGCTTCGGACGAACCCGCCGAGATCTTCACGAACAACTCGGAGTTGAAGAACAGGGTCGTGATGCGGCGCTGGATGTCCTGGATCTTCTTGCGCAGAAATCCTTCGCGCCGATTCGAGAACAGCTTCTCCAGCAGCGTGCGCAACATGCCGATCAGCTCGATCTCGAGGCTGGTGCGATCCTCCGCGGGAGCTTGTTTCGCGCTCGCGCTCTGCAGTGCCTGGAGTTCCGCGATGACCTGCTCGGTGATCTTGTCGAGGTCGCTGTTGGTCTTCTGCTCGGCACCGAAATAGATGATCTTCGCCTGGATCTGCTCGTCACGCAGGCGCAGCGCAATGGTCGCGACATCGATCTTCGCTTGCGTCGAGTTCGGCGGCAGGAGCGATCCGCTGGTGTCCTTGCTCGCGATCACCGGACCCGCTGCCGGCGGACGCGCGGCGGTCGCCGAAGATGGTGGCGGCGGTGGCGGTGGACGGCGCGCCGGAGGAACGGGTGGTGGTGCGCCTGCGCTGGGTGCGGGCGGCGTCGGAGCGCCGGGGGGCTTGTTTTCCACGCGGGCGATAGTGCCCAAGTTGGCCGCGGGACACAACGCGCTACGAGGGTCGATCGAGTGCTGCGCTGCGCCTGGCGATCTCGTTGCGCACGCTTGTCGCAATGGTCGCGAGAGTGGCCGACGAGATCCGCGCCGCGGCTGCGATCTTCTCCATCACTGCCAGCTCGCTCGCACTCAGACCTCCCGAGACGTACGCGATCGCGGCGGCGAGGCAGATGCCCTCTTCGCTCGCGTTACTCGCCGCGAGTGTCTGGCCGACCAGTTTGCAGCGCGCCGCTTCGCCCTCGCTCTTGCGCAGATCGATCAGGTCCTCCATCAGCATGTCGATGTCGCCGCTCGCGATCTCGCCATCGGTCAGCGTTTTCACCGCGCTCTTCAGCGTCTCCAACTCGGTGTCGTCGACGGTGCCATCCGCGGCTGCCACGAGGTAGCCCGCTTCGACGATCGAGTTGAACAACAGCGCAGGGTCGCCGCCATCGGGAAGGATCGATGTGCGCATCTGTCGCGCGAGCGGTGCGAGGTAGCCGAGAACGGTCTGGATGCTCATGGCCGCGGAATCGTGCGCGCACGGCTGCAACGCCGTCAATGCGGCGCTGCGCCCCGGTCATCGCCTGCGCGGTTTCCGCTCCGCCACACGAGGACGCTGCACCGATCGACGCGAGCCGCTATCATCCGAGTCACGCGCGGCGACACTGCGTCCATTCTTTTTCCGAGATCACATGCGACACAAACACACTTCGCTTCTGCTTCCGCTGGCCGTGGTCCTGGCGTCGGCGTGCGTCGATCACTCGCGCGACGATGCGGGCAACGAGCAATACGACGGCTCCGGTATCGACGGCGGCGTTCGCGATGCGCCGGGTTTCGACGTGCGACGCTACGATGTTCCCGACGTCAATTTCGACGGACCCATTTTCGAAGACGCTGCGTGCGGTGCGACGTTCATGCGCTTCGACGAGCAACCGGGCATGCATCTCGATGCCGATGCGTCGATCGTGTGGACCACGAATCCGCCATCATCGGGTGATCACTTCGGCGACTGGGCGCGCTGGGGAATCCACAACGAGATCGTTCCGCGTGGCAACTGGGTACACAACCTCGAACACGGCGGTGTCGTGGTGTTGTATCGCTGCGACGGCGACTGCACTGCGACCCGCAACGCACTCGTCGCGTTCGTGCAATCGATCGAACCCGAGGCCGCGTGCATCGGCACGGGCGTTCCGCGCCGCATCGTGTTGACCCAGGATCCGCTGCTCGACGTGCCCGTCGCCGCCGCTTCGTGGGGCTGGACCTACCGCGCGAATTGCGTCGACACAGACTCGCTCGGGGCGTTCGTCCGACGTCGCACCGGGCATGCCCCCGAGGATTTCTGCACCGAGGGTACGTATCCCTGACGAGCACCGTGCTGCGCGCGCGCATTGCGTGAGCGTGACCTCCGTCGCGAACGATGGGCACACCCGGCGGGATCAATGTATTCTCGCGCGCCATGCGACGACTGCTCTACATCGGTAACAAGAACGCTTCTTCGTGGTCGATGCGCGCGTGGCTGGCGCTGCGCGAAAAGGGCGTGCCCTTCGAGGAGCGGATCGTCGACATCAGCGCGCCCGATCGCGCCACCGAATTGAGCGCGATCTCGCCGAATCGACAGGTCCCGGTGCTGCACGATGGCGACGTGGTGATCTACGACTCGCTCGCCATCATGGAGTACGCGAACGACGGATTCGATGGACCGCCGCTGCTTCCCGCCGACGCTCGCGATCGTGCGCGCGCGCGTTCGTTGATCGCGTGGATGCATTCGGGGTTCGCGGACATGCGCCGCGGCATGCCGTTCGAGGGAACCTTTCATCCGCGCCCGGTCGCCGCGCCCGATGCCGCGTTGCGTGACGCCGCGCGCGCCGCCGAAGCGTGGGAGCGCGAACTGACGCGCACCGACGGGGCCGAAGGCGCGTACCTGTTCGGTCCATTGAGCCTGGCGGACCTGATGTTCGTGCCCGTGATTCGAAGACTCAAGGCGCACGGGTTTCCGCTCGTTCGCTATCCGCGCGCGGCGATCTGGGCCACCGAGCTGATGGCTCGCCCGAGCGTTCGCGAGTGGATGACCGCTGCCGAAGCGCTACCGCCGTACACGGCGAAGTAGCGTCCCGATTCGCGGACGAGCAGGCCCGTGATGGCCGAATATCCGCAGCGAATGTTCTCGAGTGCTAGATTCGCCCCCGCTCGATGACCGTCACCGAAGCCGCGATCGAATTGGGATGGAACGACCTTGCGACCGGGTCGGAGATCTCTGCGACCGTGATCATGGCGTCGGGCTTCGTTCTCGAGCAGGGGCAGACCGTGCGCGAGCGCTATCGGGTCGAGCGTGTGCTCGGCGAAGGCGCGATGGGCCAGGTCATCGCCGTCACGCTGGTCGGTAGCGCCGACGCGCAGACATATGCGCTCAAGGTCGTTGCCCGACCCGTCACCGCGGATGTCACGCCCGATGCGCTCGACGAAGCCAATCGGCACGCCCGATGGTTCGCCGAATTATTGCGCCAGGAGGCCGCGAAACAGGACGCCGTCCAGCGCCAGGGTGTCTCCGTCGCACGCTTGTTCGCGCTCGTTCAATTGGACGACGGGTCGATCGGGCTGCGCATGGAACTGGCGCGCGGTCGCTCGCTCGAGGCCAGCGTGAACGCCGCGCGCAAGCATCCGGAGGCGGCACCGGACGTCGCGCATTCGCTGACCGTGGTGCGCAAACTCGTGTCGCAACTACGGCGTCTGCACGAGATGGTCGAGCCGGGTAGCCCACTCGGTTTCGTGCACTCGGACATCAAGCCCGGCAACGTGTTCGTCGACGATGCCGACCCGTCGGACATGCTGGTCACGCTGCTGGACTTCGGTGTCGCTACGGCCGGGCAGGCTCTGGTTCACGACATTGCGTCGCGCGATGGCGACAGCCGCAAGACGTTCGTTCTACAGCAGACCGGAGGCACGATCGGATACGCGCCGCCGTTCCATTTCTCGGGCAAGGCGACGCCGCTCAGCGATCTGTACGCGTCCCTGGTGATTCTCTACGAGCTGATTGCGCTCGATCTACCGTGGCGCTTCGCCGGCATCGCGCAGACGCCCGACAACATCCACGCGCTCGAAGCCATGATGATGTCCGGCGCGCGGCCCATCCGGGAGTTGCGTCCGAGCGTGACGGCCGCCGACGCAATCGTGCTCGATGCGTTCTTCAAGCGCGAGTTCGACGATCTGCACGCGTTGGCCGAAACCGCGTCGCACGCGCTCGAAATCGAGGATGTCGATGTGCAGCGTGCGGTGGTTCAACGATTGAGTCGCCTGGCCCGCGACTACCAGACACGCCTCGATGAACTGCGTGCCGAGGTCGAAGCGCACGACGCGGGAGCGGCCGCGGGCGACGCGAAGACCGCGCGCGGTGAAGCGCAGGACAGGGACACGGTTCCGTCCGATTCTGCGGTGGAAGACTCGCGTAAAAACGCGCTCGCATCGGGTGCGCACGTTCGCTCGAGCGAGGATCCGCCGCGCACCGATACGATCGTGGACAGCGGCGCCGGGGCGCTCGATCCGCGTCCCTCGATCACACGCCGCCGCGCGTCACGGGCCGGTTGGATCGCCGCGGCACTCGCGATTCCATTCGCCGCGATCGGCGCGTATCTCTACGTGCGCTCGAGTCTCGCGAACCAGCCGCTACCGGTGACCGCTCCGGTTCCGACGGCACCCGCGGTCGTTCACGAGCCAGCGCCGCTCGCGCCCGTGCCGATCGCGCCGCCACCGCGCGTGGTCGAGCGTATCGCGGTGTCCGTCGATGCACTGCGCAACGCACCGGTGATCGCGTTGCCCGCGAGCCTTCGGGAGAACGGTGTCGGTCGGCGTTCGGCGAGTCGCGGTGCCCATGCGGCGCCGCCCGAGCCGGCCGGATCGCAGCGCTGCTGGTGTACCGCACCGGTTCGCGGCGCGCGCATCGTCGCGCACGGCGGCACGCTCGCGCACGATGTCGTGTTGTGCAGCACGAGCGACGCGGGGCAGGCGGGCCGCTCGGAGTTCATCGGCAATGGATCGATTCCGCCCACCGTGTTCGGTACGTTCCCGACCATCACGTGCAGCAGCGGTGCGACACAACTCGATGTCACCGTGCAGCGGTTCAATACTTCGGCCGGTACCTCGACTCTGTTTCGCTGCCGCGGTGAGCCCGTGGCCACGCCGTCGCGCGATGCCGGGACCCTGGCGACGGACGCAGGCGCGAGCGAAACGATCGCCGTGACTGCACCGGTCGCACCCTCGCAAGCCCCCGAGCTCGATGCAGCAACCGCTGTCGCGACACAGCCCGCAGAACCCGCGACCGTGCCCCCGCCGACGCCCGCCGTGATCGCCCCGGTCACGCCGGTGGTGGAAGCGCCGACCCCGGTTTCGCCGCAATCCGCGCCGCAAGACGTACCCGTTGTAGCGCCGCCGCCCGAGCCCGTGCCGCCCGCTCCGACACCCGTTGCACCGCCGCCAGCACCCGCGCCTGTCCCCACACCGGCACCGCAAGGACCGCCAGCGGAACCGACCGCGCAGCCGACGCCTGGTGAGCCCGCGCAGGGATGATCGTCGAGTCCGATGGTGTCCCGTGATGCCTCGTTGCGTCAGAGACGGAGTCACTGGCTCGACCGAAGCCACGCGCGCACTCGTCGCGATCACACGAATCCGGCCGCAAACGAAGCATTCGAGGGCCTCTCGAGCGACCACACTGCGTGCCCTCACGGCCGCACGTCGACCGACCGGTACGCCGGGTGCACCGCGAGAGAGAACGACGATCTCCGCGTTACGACCGCAGCAACTGCTTGACCGTACGAGCGATCCAGTCGAGTCTTGTTCGATCGATGAACGGGCGCTCCGACGACCAGGACGAAAACTGGCAGGCACGCACACACGTCATCCGGGTGAACCCGATCGTGCGGCCGAAGGACAGCGGCGGCGACTGTCTGGTGATCATCTATGCGCGCAATACGGCGCACCTGGGTCGCCGCTTCGTGCTGGAGACCACGCCGGCGGGTTGCTGGGTCGGGCGCGGTGCCGATAACGCAATCGTGCTCGAAAGCGACACGTGCTCGCGGCGTCACGCGCATTTCGAGAAGCGCGAAGACGGCTGGTGGGTCGTCGACAACAACAGCACCAACGGAACGTACGTGAACGACGAGCCGGTGCAGAGCACGCCGATGAAGCGTGGCGACCACATCAAGATCGGCGACACGATCTTCAAGTACCTCGCGGGTAGCGACGTCGAAGCCGAGTTCATCCAGACCATCGGCGCCATCATGGTGACCGACGGTCTGACGCAGGCGCACAACCGCCGCTATCTCACCGAGCAGCTCGACAAGGAACTGCTGCGCGCACGTCGCCACGGCAGGCCGCTCGCGTTGATCATGTTCGACCTCGACCATTTCAAGCGCGTGAACGACACGTTCGGTCATCTCGCGGGCGATTACGTCTTGCGTGAAGTCGCATCGATCGTGCGCGCGCTGCTGCCGCGTGAATCGGTGTTCGCGCGATACGGTGGTGAAGAGTTCTCGATCCTGATGCCGGAGACGGATCTCGACGTCGCCGTGAAACTCGCCGAGGACATTCGCCAGGGCATCCAGGTGCATGCGTTCACGTTCGATCAGCAGAGCATCCCGGTGACGGTCTCGATGGGCGTCGCGCTCGCCGAAGCAACGCACGGCACCGCCGAGGATTTCATCAAGGCCTCGGACGTGAAGCTGTACGCAGCGAAGCACGGCGGCCGCAATCGCGTGATCTCGTAGTCGCGCGGTCTGGAAGCCCCCGCCGCACGTGATGCCTCGTGGCTCACGCAGCGGTGTCGCGAGTCATCGCATCACAGAGTTCGCGCAGCGCTTCGATCTCGCCGGGGTCACGAAAGGCACAGCGTAGCTCGCGACGCGACGCCCAGAAGCGACCCGACACACCGTCGACATCCGCACTCGAGGCCAGCCATGCGGCGGTGTCGGCGCCCTTGCGTGGGCTCTTGCCGAACAGCGCGAAGAACGCTCGATCCACCATGCTCCCGATGCCGTTTCCATGGCGCGGCAGCTCACTCGCGACGAGACCCGGATGCGCGACGTTCACGGTCACCGAAGTGCCGCGCAATCGTTCCGCGAGTGCCCAGCTGAGCATCCGGTTCGCCTGCTTGCTCTGCCGGTACGCATTGAACTTCGTGTAACGCCGCCGCGCGAACTGCACGTCGCTCACGTCGAGACCGCCGGCCGCTGTCGATGCGACATTGACGATTCGCGCGGGCCCCGATCGCAGCAGCAGATCGAGCAGCAGTTCGCTGAGCAAGTGATACGCGAGAACATTGGTCGCCCACGTCAGCTCGATCCCATCGGGGCCCAAGGTCCGCGTGGGCATCACGATACCGGCGTTGTTCACCAGCACGTGCAGCGCCGGGTGCTTACGCGTGAACTCGCGAACGAACGAGCGAATGGACGGCTGGCTCGCGAGGTCCAGCTCGACGAGAGCGATCTGCGCATCGGGCGCATCGCGAAGGATGTCCTCGCGCGCGCGTTCTCCGCGTTCGAGATCGCGGCACGGCAACGTGAGCGAAGCGCCCTGACAGGCAAGATTGCGGGCGATTTCGCGGCCGATTCCAGCGGTCGCACCGGTCACGATGCAGACGCGACTGCGCATGGCGGAGGGTGCGAGCGCGGGTCCGGCGGTCAGCTTCGACACTCGATGTTCGACGGACTGTAAGTGGGTTCCACGGGCGGCGTTCCAGCGTATGATGCCCGGCGTTCGAACAGGGGAAACGAAACCATGAGCAGTCAACGATCCGATCGCAAGCGCGCCTTCACGATTCTCACCGCGGCTGCGCTCGGCGTAGCGATTCCCGGATGTGGATCGAGCGAACCGCAAACCACGACGACGACGACGGCGACCGTGGTCGTGCAGGCGAGCAGCGGTGATCAAGCGACGCAACAACCGGTGACCGCGCAGACCGGGCCGGAGAACAACGGCGCCGCGGCGCAGCAGAATCCATGTCAGCCGGGTTCGCGCATGGGTGGCGAGCCCGCTGCGACGACGACTACCACCACGACGACGACCACCGCGGTCGCGGAACCTCCGCCCGAGCAGATGTCCGACTCGGGTGGCGACCGGATGGGCGGCGGTGACGAAGGCGGCGATCGCATGGGCGGACCCGCGCCGCGACCGCATCGCCGTGCCGCAGCGCACCGTCGTCCGGCGACGCGTCGGTAACAGTGGATTGGCACTACTTCGGCCACGCGATGTGGCTGGTCGAAGCGGGCGATGTCCGCGTGCTGTTCGATCCGCTGATCGATGGCGTGCATCACGGCGGTGTGTTCGAAGTCGAACCACGGCGCGAAATCGATGTCGCGGCCCTGCGACCGGACTTCATCGTCGTCTCGCATCAGCACTCGGATCACTTCGATCTCCCGAGCCTCTACGCACTGGCGAAGCGCGATCCCGACGCCGTCGTGATGACCGCCGATGCGCTCGTGGCAAGCACTGCGCGTCGTCTCGGATTCCGCACCGTGGCCACCGTCGAGACCTTCTCGCGCATCGATCTCGCGGGCGTTCGCATGGCGAGCACGCCGTCGTTCACCGATGAGATCGAGTGGGGAATGCTGGTCGAATCGACCGAAGGCGTGGTCTGGAACCAGATCGATTCGTACCACCCTGATCCGTCGCAAGTGCGCACCACGCTCGAGAGCGCATCCAAGATCTTCGGGCGCGACCTGACCACTGACCTGGCGCTCGCACTCGTGCGCTGGCAACCGGTACTCGAGACTGCGGGGCCACTCAGCGAACGCACCGGGTTTCCCTATCTCGAGTACGCGATGTCACTCGGGCGCATCGCGATGACCGAAGCGCGTGCGGTGGTGCCCTCGGCAGCCGGTGTCCGCCAGACCGCGCCGTACGGCTGGATGAATCACTACGTGTACCCGGTCCCAGCTGCGCGCATTGCTCGCGATCTCGCGTTGCGCGCGCCGAAGATGCAGGCGTTTCCCGCGACGATCGGCGCGACGTATCGCGTTCGCGGCGGGCAGCCGTCGTACGAACCGGGCGGCGCGCGGCATCTCGTGAAGGTCGACGAACTCGACATCGATCCAGCGAACACACTGTTCAAACCGTTCGAGATGCCGCCGTTACGCGATCCGAACGCGCGCGGTCACGACGAAGAAGAGATGCGCCGTCGGGTCTCGCGATGGGTTCGCGAGGATCTCGCGGCGGGCATCTCACGCGCGTATCCCGGCATGGGCGTGACCGGTTCGCTGCGGTTCGTGGCCGAAGTGGTGTTCCCGCGTGCGACCGACGCGTACTGCATCACGGTCGATGCGAGCGGTCACACGGTGTCGACGCGGTTCGACGACGACTACGACGCGCTCAACAGCATTGCGGGCTCGATGTTGTACGAAGTCATCGAGGGACGCCGACAATGGGGTGATCCGCTGCTCGGCGGCATGTTGCGCAGTGTTCGTCGCGCGTACGACATCAACGAGCAGGGCCTCGCGATCGCCAACGTCAGTGCGACCTTTCTCTATTACGGGCTGGGGTACGGCGAGAGCGTACGGCGCGCCGTCGAATGGCAGATCCACGAGCTGACTGGCGGCTGAACACCGCGGATCCGAGCAGCGCGAGTCGCGGACGTCGACGCGCGCGAACGCGAGCGGTCACGGCTGGCGAAACTCGATCTGCACGTCGTCGAATCCGAGCGAACGCATCAGCGAACGCACCGAGCGCTCGGCGCCGGCGCGCGCACGATCGAGAATCCCCGAGTCGAGTGCACCACGGCGCATCGTCGATTCGGCTTCGCGGCGCGCCCGCTCCTCGAGATCTTCGCGGCGCATCGCGAGCTGGTCGGTGGTGCGCGAGAACACGCGTGTCTGCGTGTTGTCGAGCGCGGCGGAGAACACCTCGACGGGGGGCAACACGATGTGCACGCGCTTGTGCGGCCAGTCGGCCTGGACATCGCCGTCGCGCAAGTGCTGCAGGTCGATGCCCGCGACGACATCGCCGGCCGCGACGAGAAGCATCGCGTCGCGCGCCTGGATCAAGCCGAACAAGTGCGTCTGCTCGTCGTTGAGTTCGACCACGCGCTCCATGTGAAACGAGCACGTCTCGAGGCGCGCGAGATCGCGGATCGCGACGAGGACGTTGGGGCTCGGCGTGATCTCGATGCGCGACGTGCTGGCCTGCGGGACGAGCGGAGCCAGCACGTACCTACGTAGCGCGCCGTACGCGGCGATGAATCCCAGCACGATGAGAGCGATGTAGAGAACCCGCCACGGAAACTCGTTAGCGGCGCGCGCGGCGGCGGGCGGCGGCGATGCCGGTGGCGATGCCGGAAGCGGGTCGGGGACTGCGGGTTGCTCGTCGGCGGCCACGAACCAGGGTAGCAGCTCGCGGGCCGTGTGAACCGCGAGAGAAGCGGGTCAGCCTTCGATCCAGCGCTTGCCGCCGAAGCGGTCCTTCAGCTCGTCGTCGAGTTTGTCCGCGACGGTGCTCATGATACCGAGCGCGGCGATCATTTCGTCGCGATCGAGATGGTCGCCGAGCAGGTTGTGCGCGAGCCACACACCCCGGTCGTGCCAGTAGGCTTTGCCGAAGTACAACGACATGTTCAGTTCGTTCAGCTTTTCGAGCAGTCCGTGGCTCGATTCGACGTCGCTGAGAACCGGGCACAGCAGCTCGCACACCGAGTGCCCGCCGGCCCATTCCGCGGGGCGCACGAACACCGCGGTCGAACCGCGACGGACGCTGATGCGATTGCCGCGATCCCGAAACGGGATGTTCACCTCGGTGAGGTACTGCTCGATGGTGGCGCGAAGCTGGACGATGTTGGTCGGCATGGCGTGATCTGCTCCTCGAGGGACGCAGATCGTACGACACGCTTCGCGGCGGCGGAAGCGCAGTGCGTGCGCGCGCATGGGAAGCAGCGCTGTGAAGGCGATGCCCGTCAGCCGACTAGTTCGGCAGACACGGGATGCGGCCGATCACGCGCGGTGTCGGCATGTTCACGACGGCTTCGCACGCCGGCCCGAACAACGCGATCTCGCCGAACTCGCGCGCGGTGAAATCCCAGCCGTCCATGTGGGTCGCGTCGCGAGCGATGTCGCTGCCGTTGACCTCGAGGACGAGTCGGTCCAGCCCGGCCGGCATGCTCGGCAAGACGAACGAACACTGCGCGATCGTGCGCTGGATCGTGGTGAACGCCGCCGCGAGATCCTCGGCACGGCGCACGCTGTAATACCGCTCTTCGCCGGGACGCATGTTCGGGCGTGAACCCGCGACGGCCATCTGATTGAGCACCGCGGTGAGATCGGGGCGGGTGACGTCATCGATGCCGATCACGAACACGGGGATGCCCATGCCCGCGATGCGCGTGATCTCGGTGATCGTTCGCGTGTCGTCCAGGCAGTTCCAACGCACGTTCGGACCGTCCGAGCAGTTCGGTCGGCCGTTACCGTCGCGCGACGTGCATGCGCAGGTCATGAAGTCGAGTTCGGAGTTGCAGTTCGGTCCGCCGTCCGTCGCGAGAATGATGTACTGCGGCACGCCGCGAGTCGTATTCGCCTGCAGGAAGTTCGCGGTGACCTGCAGTCCGCCGAACGTCGGAGTGCCGCCGCCCGGTTGCGTGGTTCGGAACAGCCCGATGATCGGCTGCGAATTGTTGCGCACCGGGCGCAGATCGATGGCGCGCGGGCCCATGCATTGCTCTTCGACCGGAGCACCGTCGCGGAGAACACCCGGGAAGAACGTCGCGCCCATCGCCACCGTCGACTCGAACGGCGGCAGCGCTGTGCGCAATGCGTTGCGCAGGATGGCCCAGCGCGACATCTCGAGGTCGCCGGGATCTTCGCCCATGAGGTTCCATCGCATCGAGTTCGAGCGATCGACCACGAACATCACTTCGGCCGGCCGGCGCATCAACGGGATCGGAGGCGGCACGCAGACGTCCGTGACATCGGGCACGTCGGGAATGTCCACCGCGTCGAACTGCGTGCTCACGTCGGGCAAACGCAACCCGGTCTTCGCGCCACATCCCAGTGCACCGATCGCCATCCCCGCCGCGAGCCCGAACGCAAGCAATCGCATGCGCTCAAGGGTTGCTCGAAACCCCGGCCGGCGCAACCGAGTCGGCGTGCGAACGAGTGCTCGCATGCGCGCGCCGCGACGAGGACCCGAGGGGTTATCGACAGGGTTTGGGACGACCCGCGCAGTGAAGATTCCGTCGCGACAACACCGAGAACCCGAGGTTCGGATGCAAAGAGGGTCGCGGCCACCGTCGACAATATCGCGGTCCGACCGACACGCTCAACGCACGCTGGCGCGTGGCAGCGCGAGCGCGGTCCGCATCGCCGTCAACGTGCGCTGCAGCCACTCGATCTCGTCCGGCGTGGCACTGAGATAGCGGAATGCGTCGCCGATCGCGTCAACCTTGAATGAGTCCAGCTCGAGTCCATACCAGCGAAACGCAGTGACGATCCCCCGCGCCACCATGCTGTCCGAGACTACCGCGCTGCGCACTTGCTTCGTGGTGACCGCGTCGGCGATCTGCTTGCGTTGAACGGCATCCGGCGCGCCGCTGCCTGCGACCACGAGGAGGCGAGCCTTGCTGTGTAGCTTCGTACGCTCGGCGATGAACTCGACGTATGCCTTCCATTCGCCGCGGTCAGGCGCTTGATCGCCGTTCACGTACAGAATCAGTGAGCCGAGTCCGTCGAAGCACAGCGTCGTTCCGATCATGGCAACGTCTCCACGGCGCCGCTCGCAAGCCTGCGCTTCGAATCAGTGTACGCGACTCGATGAGCGTGGCTACCGATCCCCGCCGCGTGTGGCGCGAGAACTATCTGGCTCGCACGCGATCAACGCAGCAAAGGCGACACGCGCTTCACGATCAAATCCACGAGCGCCGGGTCCATGAAGTCATAGTCGTCGGGAATCGCGAGGGAGACGATCCGCCGGGCTCGCAGGTGTGAACCGAACCTCGATTGCAGCGCGCGGCGGTGTCGATTCTCCATCACCACGATCAATTCGGCCCACTCGATCTGATCGAGCGAGACGACGACGTCCGCGTCGGGTTGCACACCGGCCGAGTCCGTTTCGACGCCCGGAAGCGCGCCGATGACGGCTTCGGCGGTCGGACTGCGCCGTCGATTTCGCGCGCAAATGAACAGCACACGCACGCTCGTGGCCTACCGCGAGTTCAACGGGTCGACAACGCCGCGACCGTTTTCCGATCCGCTCTCCACAAGCGTGTCGGGAGGCCGAAGTCGGGCGAGTGAGCAAACGCTCGCGGTGCGCCGTCCATTGACGCGTCGTCGCAATGTTCGAATGCTCCTGGGATGCGCTTCTTCGCTTTGCTTGCCTTGTCGTCGTTGTTCGCGTGCGGCGCGCGGACGGGTCCCGATGGATTGCCATCGCCTGCTCCCGAGGACACCGGCGGCACCGACGCGCGCGACGCCGTCGTATTGACCGACCTCGTGATTCCCGACGTCGCCGATGTGATCGCACGCGATGTTGCCCCTCCGCGCCCGACCGACATCATCTTGTTCGATCGCTGTGATGGCGCCGAGCAGGTGGTCGCCCGTTTCGATCCGGACACCGGCGCGCGCGAGCGACTCTTCACGGTGCGCGAGAACTACGAAGTCGGGCCGAACGGACTCGCCGTGTCGCTCGATGGGCGGCGCTTCGCGTGGTCGGCCTACGAGCGCATCGCGGGCAATCCGGGATGGCGCATCTACGTGCAGGACGGGATCGGCGGAACTCCCACGAGGCTCACATGGGCGGGGATGCGCCCGAGTGACTCGCCCGAGAATCCCGCGTGGAGCCCCGATGGAACGCAGATCGCGTTCTCCGTGATGCAGCAGTCCGGTGCATACACGATCGGTGTGGCGCCGTCCGCGATGGGCTCGGCGATGCTACTCATGGGCGGTGGGCGCGAGCTGCGCAGCCCGACGTTCTCGGCCGATGGCGCGTGGATCGCCGCGGTCAGCGCGACCAACATGGGTGGTCCGAATGTCTTCGTGAGTCGCACGCCGGCACCCGGCCGCATGTTCACGCCGATCGCACCCTATTACTATCCGGGCGCAGCCGCGTTCACGCAGAACGGAATGCTCGTCTCGGTCGGAGAGCCGCGCAACGGACCGGAAATCACGGTGCGCCCGGTGCCTTCGAACAGCGAGATCGACCACATCCCGCTGCCTGCCGAGACTCGCGTGTGGGCCATCGCGGCCGAACCGAACGGCGATCGCGTGGTGCTGCATGTGCTCCCGTCCCAACTCGTGATCGTCGACCTGCGAACGCACGCACTGCACGTGCTCTACGATCCGCCCGGCTGCACGCTCGTCCACAACGGACTGAGCTGGGTGTATCGCGCGCCCCGGTGATCGCTTCGGCGAGTGTGCTGTGACAGACGGCGCGGTCGCGCTAGAACGACCGAAGACCTTCATCCGAGCTGTTCGCTTCATCGCTGTTTTCGCAGACACGTGGTCGGCGTATGCGATGGCCGGCGATCAAGCGCATGCGAACGCGGTCGCGCGTCGCGCGTCGTGTGGGCAGGTGATTTTCGAGATTGAGCTTTCCGGCGCCGACGGGTGGTCCGCTGGACTTCTCGTTCCCGTTCAACTTCTCGCCTGGCAACTGAGGCCGGGCTCGAAGCGTGGAACGTTCGGGCGGAGACTAGTGTGCGCGGCCAGCTGCTTCGACGCGTGCGATCCAGCCGGCGTCGGCGATGGAGCCCGCGAGGCGCGTGCGCATACGCGAGAACACCGCGACCCACTGCGCGCGCTCGGGTTCGGTGAGCGCGAGAACCTGTACGCCGCGTGAGGTCAGCGTCGTGGCCGCAGCTTCGTCATCGTGACTGACGTTGCGGGCGAGCAGGATGTCGTACTGCGCGGTGACTTCGCGAACGATCACCTGCTGCTCGGGCGTCAACGTCTGGAACTGCGTCTTCGACACGATGATCGCGCCGAGTGAAGCGCTGTTCGGACGATCGCTCATGTACTGCATCTGCGACGCCCATTGCAGCGCCACGGCCGCGAGCGGCGACGAGAACACGGTGTCGACGCGGTTGGTCTGGATCGCCGAGAGCACTTCGGGCACCTGCAGCGTCACCGCGGTCGCGCCGACTTCAGCATAGAGCGCCGGGAGGATCAGGTCCTCGCGCCATTGCCACGGATGCGCAGCACGGAGATCGTTCGGCACGCGAATGGCGCGACGCGAAAGCATCCGCGGTGCACCGGCGCTACCGAAACCGAGGAGCATGAAACCCGCGGTCTCGAACGCCGTGGTGATCTCCGGCCGCAGCGATTCACGCGCGCGCACGAGATCGTTCGGTGATGCGAAGATGCCCGGAATCTGGAACGCGAGAATCGGCCGGTGGATCTGCCCGAGACCGACAGCGGTCACCGCGGCGCCATCGAGCCGGCCGCTGCGGATCTTGCGAATGACCTCGGCTTCGTCGCCCTGCACACCGCCGGGATACCAGCGCATCGCCAGCTGCCCGTTGGTGCGGCGACGCAGTTCGCGATTGGCTGCGTCGAACACTCGCATCCAGGTCGAGCCGGCCGGCGCGAGGGTGGCCATCGAGATGACGCGTTGAGCACTCGCCGACACGGAGACGAGCAACATGGCGCAAAGAAGAACGCAGAGGAGCTTTCGCATGGCGGCGGAGTATACACGTTTCGCCCGCCGCAACGGGTTCGAGCGTGCACTCATTTCGGGTCACGACGCGCGAAGTCCGCGCACCTCGTGCCGCGGGCGTGGCAGACTCCGGCGCCTCGATGAGCCCACCGGTTACGCCTGCGATCCCACGTGAACGCGTCGTCTCGGGAATCCGTGCGACCGGCCGGATGCATCTCGGGAACTACCTCGGTGCGGTGCGTACGTTCGCCGAATTCTCGCAACGCGACGTCGACTGCTATTTCTTCGTGGCAGATCTCCACACGCTCACCACGCTCAAGGATCCCGCGTTGCTCCGCGCGCAGCTGCCGGAGATCGTGCTCGATTACATGGCCGCGGGGATCGATCCGGCGCGCGCCACCGTGTTCGCGCAGTCGAGCGTGCCCGAGACGAGCGAACTCGCGTGGCTGCTGTCGAGCGTGACCTACGTCGGCGAACTCGAGCGCATTCCGAATTTCAAAGAGCGCGAGAAGCACCGTGTCGAAGGCGAGCCGATCAACGTCGGGCTACTGAACTACCCGCTGTTGATGGCCGCGGACATCCTGGGACCGCGGGCGCACTGGGTGCCGGTCGGCGAGGATCAATACCCGCACATCGAACTCGTTCGCGACATTGCACGGCGCTTCAATCGCAAGTTCGCGCCGGGCGGCGCCGGGTTCTTTCCCGAGCCGCAACCCGCGTCGAAAGAACCGGTGCGCGTGCCCGGGCTCGATGGCTCGGGAAAGATGGGCAAGAGCCAGGGCAACACGCTCGCGATGTCCGATACCGACGACGAGCGCTGGGCAAAGCTCGCACCGGCCGTGACCGATCCAGCCCGGCGCACGCGAACCGATCCCGGCACACCCGAACGTTGCGGTGTGTACGCGATCCATCAGCTCGTCTCGACGCCCGATGTCGTGGGCGAAGTGGCCGAGGGCTGTCGCACCGCCGGCATCTCGTGCATCGATTGCAAGATGCAACTGCACCATGGCATCGGCGCATTGCTGCAACCGATCCAGCTGCGCCGTCGTGAACTCGCGGGCCGGACCGATCTGGTGCGCGACGTCCTCGCCGACGGCGCGAAACACGCGCGCAAGATCGTCACCGAGACGCGCGATGTCGTGCAGGACGCCGTCGGCATCGTCCGCTATTGATGCAGTGCGCAGACGTTTGATGGTTGAGTGTTTGGCGCAGAAGCGTGAACCTCCGCTCACGGCTGCTGCGCGCGTTGCTGCGTGGTCTCAACCTTCAACTCTCGAGTACCGATGAGTCGATCCGATCGTCGCGAGGATGGCCACGAACTGACGTACTCCGAGTACATCAACGTGCCCGCGTTGCTCCATGCCCAGCGACTGCCGGTCGAAGTGCCGAAGGGAAAAACGCGGGACGAGTGGCCCGAGCGGCCGACCGTCGCGGATGAATCACAACCCGGGAGCAACCGGCCGTGGCAGGAAGGCGACCGATGGCCCGCCGAGTGGCCGCACGAAGAGCTGCTGTTCATCGTCACGCATCAGACGTTCGAGCTGTGGTTCAAGCAGATCCTGCACGATCTCGACGACGTGCTGGCGCGCGCGGTGGCGATCGTCTCGGCGCACGGGGCGACCATTCCCGCCGCGGATCTCGCCTCGCGTGAACTCAGCGACGCCCCGCCGTTGCGCCGCGCACTCAAGCAGTATCCGCGAACGCAGGCGATGCTCGAGAGCACACTCGCGGGCAACGAGTGGGAACGCACATGGGCGCAGGAGCTACACGAGCCCGGCGCGTTTCCACCGCGTGGTTCGGCGCTGATCGACGCGATCGAACTCGCGTGGTTCGACGACGCGACGCTCACGCTATTCGCACGCCGCATCGAACGCGCGCGGCGGATCTTCAGACACGCGACGGGCGCGTTCGACATTCTCGGCACGATGCCGCCCGAAGAGTTCCTCGCGTTCCGATCGCGACTGAATCCTGCCTCGGGGTTCGGTTCGACGCAGTTCCGCGAAATCGAGATCCTGCTCGGTCTCAAGGACGTGCATCGACGCAAGCTCGAGTCGACCGGCGATCTGTCGTTCAAGCGGCACATGCCCGCGGACGAACTGGCGCGCATGCAGGCCCGGATGATCGCGCCCTCGATGCGCGACCTCGTCTACGCACTCTTGAACGCGCGTGATCTGCGTGGGGGCGATCTCGCGGCGACGGAACGCGCGGATACCACGATGGCCGACAACCTCGCGCTGTTGCACGACGACTTCGCCGCGGCGCAGGCGCAATCGGGTGGCGCCAGCGACATCGAGAACCACGTGCATTCGCGCTGGCGCAGCGTCGACGAGATCCTGACGCACAGCGAGAACATCCAGCTCGCGACGATGTACTGCGGCGGTGGCGGACGACCGGCGCTGCGCGATCTGCTCGAGCGCTGCCTCGAACTCGACGATGCGCTGCGCGGCTGGCGCCAGGCGCACATCCCGATGGTCGAACGGATCATCGGCGCGCGTCCCGGCACCGGCGGCGGTGGCATCGCGTACCTCAATACGACGCTGCGCTACACCCGCGGATTCCCGTGCCTGTGGGAGTTCCGTTCGATCCTGACGTCACCCGTTCACGACTCGACGAACACCGAACGGCGCGCGAAATAGCGGTCGGTATCGTAGTGCCGCGGGATGTCCACGAGTGAACGCGTGGTCATCGCGTCGGCGATCGGAACCAGATCGAGTCGGCACGACGGAGCCACGCCGCGCGCCGAGACCATGCGCCCGAACGATTTCGCGATGACGGCTTCCGCGGCCGCCGTGCCAAAGAAGTGCCCCATGATCTTGTCGACGTGCGATGGCGCGCCACCCCGCTGCGGATGCGCGATCGCAACGGCGCGCGCGTCATTGCTGGTGTCCGTGCGAATGCGTTCGGCGAGCAGTGTCCCGATTCCACCGAGACGCGCGTGGCCGTAATCGTCCGTCGCGATGTCCACTGCGACGGCGCGCCCACCGACTGGCATCGCGCCCGCGGCGACGACGACGGTGGCATAGCGCGGCGTGCGAGCGCCCTTGTAACGCGGCCGGTTCAACCGGTCGTCGATCAGTTCGTACAGCTTCTCGAGCGTGAACGGATGCTCGGGAATCAAGATCACCTGCGCACCGCCGGCGAGCCCGCCCCACAACGCGAGGTGACCTGCGTGACGACCCGCGACTTCCACCACTTCCACCCAGCGCTGCGATCCCGCTGGCGTGCGCGAACGCTCGATGATCTCCGCGCACGTGCGTAGCGAAGTGTCGTACCCGATGGTGTAGTCCGTCGCGCCGAGATCCTTGTCGATGGTCTTGGGAACCGCGACGACGGGCACGCCGCGTTCATGGAATCGCTGCGCGACACCGAGCGTGTCCTCGCCGCCGATCACCACGAGTGCGTCGAGCCGTAGCGCTGCGATGTTGCGCAGGACCTCGTCACTCGCGTCGACGCGGTGATCGTCGCGCGGCACGCGAAACGGATTCGTACGCGAGCAACCGAGATTGCTGCCACCGTCGCGGTCCCACGTGCGTACTACCGGTGGATCGAGATCGAGCGACTCGGGTGGCTCGCTACCCAGCAAGCCCTCCCAGCCATCGTGCAGGCCCACGGTCGTGATGCCCGCTTCACTCGCGCGATAGGCGAGCGCCTTGAGTGCGGGGTTGATCCCCGGCGCATCGCCACCGCCCGTGAGTACTCCAATGCGCTTCATGTGCGTGCCGCGCGCGTCGCGAAAACGCGCTCAGTGATGGAGTACCGCGCCAGCCGGCTGCGTCGGGTGCAGGTCGATCTGGAGATTCACTTCAGTCGACGGTGTGCCGCGCGGATTCGGCCATTCGACGCGCGACAGTACGTTCTGCACGCACGCCTCGAGGTCGGGATTGCGCGGGGTGAAATGCACGCGATCGATCGTCCCGATGCCGCCCGCAATGACTTCGAGGCGGATGTTCAGCGTGCCGTGCGCGCGCGGGTCACTGCCGAGCAGCGTCGTGTAGCACGCGGTGATCGGATCGAGGTTGGTTCGGCGCGTGAGCACGCGATGAACGCTGTCCGGCGAAAGCCCCTGCGCAACGCGTGGTGGACGCATCGAGACCCACGGCGGCGGACCCGAGTACGCAGCGTGCGCGGCGGCGCCAGTGTCACTGCTCGCGGCCCCTGCATCGGTTGCGGCCGTTGCGCCTGCATCCGTCGCGGCGGTCGTCGTCGTGGTCGTGGTGGTAGTGGTCGTCGTGGTGCCACCTGCGGGACGCTGCCCGGCCGTTCCCTGCGCGACTGCGAATGCGCCGCCCGCGATCACCGACAGTGTGAGCGCCACGGCCATGTTCCGCTTCGATCCGTACTCTTGAGCCATTCCTGTCGTCCTCATTCTGATGATGGCGATCTGTGTGCGATCACCGGCCGGTAAAGCTATCGCAACCAGTCCGCGGTTTTGAAGTGGGAAACTCGAAGTCGCGTTCTCGCGTCGAGCGGGCCGCGCGATTCAGACGGAGTACAGCTGGCGACATTCAATCTGCACGCGCTCGCGCGGCGTCGAGCTGGCCATCGCGCATGTCGCCGCGGCAAAGCACAGTCGCCCAGTGGCCGCGAGCGCACTGCGCGCTAGAGTTTCAGCACGAATGCAGGACGCTGGCTGGATGTGGGTTAACCTCGGTACAGCACGCGAGCGGGGCAGTTCGCCACATGGCAGCTGCGATTCATCCGACCGGCATCACAACGAACGGGATCGTCTGCGAGGAGCGTAGCCAGCATGTCCAGCAACGAGATCATCGAGAAGACGCGGACGTACGGTTCGACCAATTACGCGCCGTTCGACCTGGTGATCATGCGCGGCGAAGGCTCCCACGTGTGGGATCCCGAAGGTCGCGAGTACCTGGACATGCTCGGCGGTTACTCGGCGCTCAATCACGGGCACCGGCATCCGCGCATCATGAAGGTCGCGCACGAGCAGCTCGACAAGGTCTCGGTCGTCGCGCGCTGTTTTCACAACGAGCCGCTGTCGGAACTGACCGAGGCACTGGTCAAGCTCACCGGGCTCGAGCGCGTGATGCCGATGAACTCGGGCGCCGAGGCGGTCGAGAGCGCCATCAAGGTCGCGCGCGCCTGGGGCTATCGCGTGCGCGGTGTGCCCGCCGGCAAGGCGGAGATCATTGCGTGCGCCAACAACTTCCACGGACGCACGAGCGCCATCGTGAGCTTCTCGAGCGAGCCGTCGTACCGCGACCAGTTCGCGCCGGGGATGCCCGGCTTCACGTTGATTCCATTCGGCGACGCCGACGCGCTCGAACGCGCGATCACGCCCGAGACCGTCGCGTTCCTGGCCGAACCGATCCAGGGCGAGGGTGGCATCGTGGTGCCGCCGAAGGGCTGGATGGCGAAGGTTCGCGAGATCTGTACGCGGCGAAACGTAGCGTTGATCTGGGACGAAGTGCAGACCGGACTCGGTCGCACCGGCAAGGTGTTCGCGTGGCAGCACGAGGACGCGCGACCGGATCTCATGTGCCTCGGCAAGGCGCTCGGCGGCGGCGTGATGCCGGTGTCCGCAGTGGTCGGTCGGCGCGAGTTGATGGACGCGATCCACCCGGGCGAACACGGCAGTACGTTCGGTGGCTCGCCGCTCGGCATGGCGATCGCGCGCGAAGGGCTCGCGGTCATGGTCGACGAGAAACTCGCGGAACGGGCCGCGGAACTCGGCGCGCGCGCGATGCAGCGATTGCGCGACGCGAAGCTTCCGGGTGTGCGCGATGTTCGCGGACTCGGTCTGCTCATCGGCATCGAGATCGATCCGGCGCTCGGCGGCGCGCATCGATTGTCTTTCCAGCACAGTGGGATCCGAAGCTTGGAATTCACGTGACTTGAAGTCGCGGC
>JADMIO011298013.1_pt1 | contig 52616 bp, 40 predicted proteins | sample 8958161 | NCBI WGS metagenome assembly JADMIO01 (sample SAMN16585339, study PRJNA669376) | soil metagenome | isolation source: Crop rotation soil | place: USA: Cullars Rotation, Alabama | collected 2011 | reverse complement strand
GCGACAACTTGTCCACGTGGAATTCTAAGCTTAGGATCCCAATGTGCTGGAAAGAGATGCTCTTCCGGCTTCTCATCCTCCGGGCTGGTGCCCCCGCCTGATGCCTCCACTGCAATAGGGCCTGCGGGCAGCGGTTCTTCCTTCTTCGCCTTAATCCAGCGCGCGGCGAGCATCGGCGTCAGCGTGAAAGAGACAATCAGCGACACGGCGATAGCCGCCGCCGAAGTCAAACCGAAGGAAGACATGAAACGCCCGACCATGCCGCCCATAAATCCAACAGGCAGGAAGACGGCGAGCAGTGAAAGCGTCGTCGCCAGCACGGCCAGGCCAATCTCGCGCGTGCCTTCGATGGCCGCCTGAAAAGGATGCATCCCTTTCTCTTCGACGAAACGATAGATGTTCTCCAAAACTACAATCGCGTCGTCAATCACGATGCCGACCATGAGCGTCAAGGCAAGCATCGTCATCTGGTTCAGGCTGTAGCCGAAGGCGGCGAGAAAAGCGAAGGCCGCGATGATGGATGTCGGAATGGCGATGGCTGAGATGATCGTCGAGCGGAAATTCCAGAGGAAGATAAAGACGACGATTGAAGCCAGCAGGCCGCCGATGATTAAGTGTTCCTCAATCGCGTGCAGCGAGTTTTCGATGAACTCCGATTGATCGCGGATGATGGCGAAGTTAAGGTCTTTGGGCAAAGTCGGGATGACTTCGGCCATGCGCTGCTTGACGGCGTTGATGACGGCGACTGTGTTTGAGCCGGACTGTTTACGAATTGCCAGAGATACTGCCGCGCCGCCATTCAAGCTTGAGATGGAAGAAGGGTCAACGCCGCTGTCTTCGACCGTGCCGATGTCGCTAATCTTGACCGGGTAATTATTCTTGCTGGTGATGACGATGTTATTGAAGTCTTCGACTTTCGTGACGCGGCTCATCGTGCGCAGCGTGATGGTCTTCGCGCCTTCGTTGACGCGCCCGCCAGGCAACTCAAGATTCTGCGCTTTCAAAGCATTCGCCACGTCAACGGTCGAGAGGTTGTAAGCGCGCAGGCGCGTCGGATCAATGTGGACATTAATCTGACGCTGGCGCGCGCCATAGACGAAGACATCACCGACGCCATAGGCCGATTGAATGCGCTTATTGATCTGATTCGTTGCAATGTCTGTTAATTGCAGCACGGAATATGGTCCGGTCATCGAATAAATGATGATCGGAGACGAATCCGGATCGGATTTCTGAATCGTCGGCGGGTCTGCTGTTTCGGGCAGGCGATTGAGAACCGTGTTGACTTTATCGCGCACCTCTTGCGTCGCCACGTCCGGGTCCTTTGAAAGATCGAAGGTGATGGTGACCTGTGAACGTCCGGTGCTCGAACTGGAGCGCAATTCGTCAATGCCCGTCGCGGTGTTGACCGCGCCTTCGATCACGTCCGTGACCTCAGACTCCATCTCGGCGGGCGCAGCACCAGTGTTCGTGGTCGAGACGGTGACGGTCGGGATGTCTATCTTCGGAAAGCGATCAACGCCGAGCGTGAAGAAAGAGAAGCCGCCGATGACCGTCAGCGCCAAAATAATCACGGTCGCAAAGACCGGACGGCGAACGCAAATTTCTGCTAACTTTTGCATAACGAATAAAGTCCAATGTCCAATGTCCTATGTCCAATGTCAAAAGCATGATCGTGACTTTGGACATTGGGCTTTGGACTTTGGACTGTTGTTACTGCTTCCTAGTCGGCTGCACCTTCGCCCCTTCGTAGAGCTGTTGCAGATTACTCGTGGCTACTTCTGCATCGGGGTTCACGCCCGTCAGAATCTGCACCATGCCGTTCTCTTCATTGCCAATCTGGACGACCTGCAAGTGCGCCGTCGTTCCATCAATAGTAAAGACGCGAGACGAGTTTGTGTTCTGATCGTTGACCACAGCATCTTTCGGAACGAAGACGCTCGATTTGCCTCCGGGCAACGAGATGCTCGCCGTGACGAACATGCCGGAACGAAGCGCGTTGTCAGGGTTCTCCACTTCGGCTTCCACTGTAAAAGCGCGCGAGGTCGGATCAATCGCCGGATTGATGGCCGAGACGCGCCCGTTGAATTTCCTGTCCGGGTAAGCGTCAACGGTCAATGCTACCGCCATGCCTATCTGCACGCGCGGAGCTTCGAGTTCGGGCACTTGCAACTGCAACTTGAGCGGGTTGGTCAACAGGATCGTAGCAACGACCGAAGCAGGCGTCACGTATTCGCCGATAGCGATGGGACGCGCGCTCACATAACCGGCGTAAGGCGCACGGATAATAGTATCGGTGAGAGCTTTCGCCGCGATGGCCGTTGCGGCGCGCGCGCTTTCCAATCCGGCCTGAGCCGTAGAAATCGCTTGATTGTTCTGGCGCGCTAAGTTGATTGCCGTCTCAAGCTGCTGGCGCGCGGCATTGGCCTGCGCGCGCGCCGTGTCCGCCTGCGTGCGATATTGATCGTAAACGCTGCGCGCGACATCGCCCGTCTCAACAAGGTCTGCATAGCGGCGCGCGTTGGCTTCGGCGAGACGCTGCTGAGCGACAGCCGAATCATAGGTGGCGGCGGCAGTCTTCACTTCTGGAATCGTGCTCGCGTCAAAGCGACCGTTCGGTCCTAAACCAAGTCGCGCTTCAGCCTGACGGATGGCTGCCGTTGCTTGCTGCTCGCTCGCCTTCGCCTGTTGAAGGCGCAAGCGCGCGTCTCTGTCGTTCAAGCGCGCGATTACGTCGCCCTTGTGAACGAACGCGCCGACGTTGACGGGCGTCGAAACAACCTGGCCGGATGTTTGCGAGGCGACATCAGAAGACTCTGTGGCGGTGAGGCTTCCTGTTGCCTCGATTGTCGTCGGAACTTCGTGTGATTCTGCGCGAGCGGTCGTCACCGGAATCGCAGGCACGTCCGCGCCGCCGCCGCGCTCTGCGCCGCCAGCGCCGCGACCCGCTCTGTTGGTTGAAGTAGTGTTGGAGGTCGTGGTCGTCCGCGAGCAGGCTGCCGCGACTGCCACAAGCAAGGTGATGACGAGCGCCCAACTGATGAATGCTTTTGAGCGAACATTGCGCGAGAGAAAAGTAAATACCATGATTAATCTATTATCTTTACTCAATTTAAAGACGACACAGAGGCGCGCGCGGTTACAAACTCTCCGCTTAATTTTGAGCAGAGTTTACAAGATGTGCCGATGTTAGCTTTCAGATGCCTTGCCGTCAGGAATAAAATAACTTCGCCGACAAAGAAATGAAAAACAAAGGAACGCGAAAACGTCTATATTCATCCGATAGTCTTACGAATTTCTTGTGATCCCTTATCAAATGTAACACGAGAGAGAGGAAATGAAACAAAAATGAACGCTGGGCTAGAAGAGAGGGCGACGAAGTTGCGCGAAGCTTTCAAGCTCGACCGTGACGCACAACTTCTCGCGCCTGATGTCAAAGAGCCGGAGTTGGCAGCGCAAGTAATCGAGCAGTTGACGCGCTTTAATATCGAATGGCACATCATTCCTTCCGCCGATGCTGTCCCCGTAGATGACGCTTACCTCGCTCGCTTCTATCCGATGGCCCCGCGCGGATTCGCTGTGCCAAGAGAACATGCCGCCAGTTACCGCGATGTTCTGGTCAAAGGTCACAGGAAACATCAGGGGCAAGTCGTCGGTGTCGAGACCACGCAGAAGCCCCGCTACTTGCCCGGCAACCGCCAGTTCTACGGAACATTTTACGGGTTCGATGCGAGCGTTGATCCTTTCAGCTTTTATATAGGGCGCGCAGGCATGACCAACGCCACGCGCTACAATCACAACTATCTTTCACTGCGCGAGTTTATTCGTGTCGTCAGCGAAGATTGGCGCGCGCGTAAAATCATGCCCGAAGGTTATCGTTTGACTATCTGCCCGCCCGCAATCTTCAATCTCATCGGCAACATCTTTCACAGGGAATGGAGCGAGACAGAGACGCTTGAGCTGGGCTTCTATCGTGATGAAGAGGGCAACGCGACCTGCTATGCCGTCGGCTCGAATTCGCCCGGAGATTTTTCCTACGTCAACGAAGTCGAGCTTGAGACGGATTGGACGTTGCTTGGTTTTCGTGTCGCGCTTGTGCCGGAGAATCTTTAATGAGAAAGCTCGGATGGCGTCAGTGGCTCTTGTTGTCGCTCTTTCTGGTGGCCGTCATCGTCACTGGATTCTTCCTCGTGCGAACCGTGCGCCGCGCCATCTACTGGCACAATCACAGAGACGAACCCATCCGCGCCTGGATGAGCGTCTCTTACGTCGCGCACTCTTATAGAATCCCGCCGCATGTGCTCAACAAGGCAATCGGTCTTCCCGAAATGCAGCGCGACCGGCGACCGCTCAGAGAGATAGCGCGCGAGCAGAACCGCCCCGTCGAGACTCTGATAAATGAATTAGAAGAAGCAATCGTACATTCGCGCCCGCCTTACCCGCCGCCGCCACCTCCTCTCAGGCAAGTTGGAGGCGCGCCCTAAACGTGAGCTACAACGATTACCTCTTAAGCACGCTCGGCCTCTACGGGCTGCCCGTGCTCTTCGGCATCCTCGTCGTCGGTTGCATGGGCATTCCCATGCCTTCGAGCCTGTTGCTATTGGTCGCTGGCTCGCTCACCGAACAGGGCGACATGAGTTTGTGGCCGACGCTCGGGCTGGCTGCTGCGGGAGCGATTATCGGAGACAACATAGGCTACAGCATTGGGCGTTGGGGAGGCGGTCGAGTCAGGGGACGGCTCGCGCGCATTGTCGGCGGCGAAGAAAAGCTGAAGAAAGGCGAAAATTGGTTGAGGCGTTGGGAAGGCGCGGGCGTCTTCTTCAGTCGCTGGCTGCTGACTCCGCTCGGTCCAATCGTCAACCTGACATCGGGTTTGACGAACTATTCGTGGCCGCGCTTCTTCTTCTACGACGTAATCGGCGAAGTGTTGTGGGTCACGCTCTATGTCATGTTGGGCAGATTCTTCAGCGACCGCGTGCAGGAGATGAGCGAGCTTCTGGGAGATTTCGTCTGGATGATTATCGGGCTTATCTTCGCCGTCGCGCTCGGGCTGAGTCTCTTAAAATATTTTCGCGCGCCCTCGAAAGCTGGATCGAAAAAAGAAGCGTCCAATACTCTCACCAGCGAGACACCCTGAGACCCTCATTTGCGCTGTACAGTTGGTCCGCAGTTGGCAGTTCCGCGACGACCACATTCATCACTCGGAAGCCGCCGCCTTCGGGAACCTCGAACGCCACATCCAGATAGCCGCTTTTGCTCTCGACAACATCTGAGACAACTTCGCTGATCTGCGATTGCTTGATCGTGCCGCTCGATTTCATGCCGCGCGCGACATCCGCGACCGACCAGGCAACCTGCCCTCTCGTGACATTTATCTTGGCATACATTAAATAACGTCCGCCTGCGGGCACCTCTATGCGCTGCCACAGTTTCCCGCCCGAGAGCGCGGCCATGCCTTGCCCTCCGAGAACAGTCAATGCTTCGACTGGCCCACTCGTGCTCCAATCTGCCGCAATCGAATCGGATTGTCCGGTGATATTGAACTCGCCATTGCGGACGAAGTTCGCGTTATTAAAGAGGCCGAGTTCTTCCGCCCGCCAGTGTTCATAAGGACAGGCGTGGACCGGGCTGCTCGACGAACGAACGCGAATGCCGCGCATCTGCTCTCGCCTGTCTCTGACGTAAAGATCGTCGCCGATGAGCTGCACGAAGATGCCTGGCGCGACCTCGCCGCGCCGCTCGACGATTGTGTTCCCGTCTGTGTCAAGCCGCTCAATATCCTTTCTGTTATCCGTCTGTATCCAATTCTTCTCGCGCAGATTAAGCGGCTCTAAACGACCGTCAACGTAATAGAGCACTGGACCGCCAGCCCTGTACTCGTAAGAGATGTGCCGGAAGAAGAGTCTGGGGTCTATATAATAAGCTTTGACTGCTGCTTCAGCTTGAGGATTCTGCGAAGCGAATCTGATCTCGCGCCCGCTCATCAACGCCTCGTGCAAAGAGAGCGCGCTCGCAGGCTTGCCATCCACTTCCCAGTAGCAATTAAAGGTCGGGTCTTCGTAAACCCAGCCACCAAGCTCAGGCAACCAGATTTCAGCGGCGGCGTGCGTGTCGCCCCCGAACGTTCCATCGCGCACCATGAAACTCATCCCGACGGCTCGCCCCGTGAGTCCTGCGGCTTCGCAAAGCGCGACATATATCTCTGCCAGATTGCCGCAAAGAACCGGACGCCCGTGTCGCATCTCTTCGTAAGCTTCACGCGGAACGCGCGTCGCAAGTCCCGGCAGAGCCATCGCGTGTTGACTATTGGCCAGCCATTCGCGGATTCGATTCGCACGTTGCCAGGGGGAATCGGTTGGAAGGATGACGCCTGCTAACTCCCGACGAAAAAAGGCGGCGTCTTCGGGGCTGAGGCGATAGCGCGGGGCAATCCTCTTCAGCGTCTGTGGAATGCCCTCGACCTCTTCTCCACGACGCTCAACAATGAGCTGAAGAGGCTGTTCAGTTTCGGCGCGAGGGTCTGTGACGGTGACAGTTGTTCTTCCTTCGGGCAGCTCGATGCGGTAATCCGTCGGTGGTACGGTCGTCACTTGCGCTGGAATCGTCGGACGGAAAAAATGCGCGACTCCGTAACCGCCTGCGAAGGCAACTAGGATACAGGAAGCAGCGAACAGCTTCGATTTAAAGATATGCTGAGCGCGAGAAATGGCTCCCCCGAATCCAACTGCCAAATGATTCTGCATACACCGCCCCTTGATAGAGCTTTGCGAATTCTTGGCGAGGTAGAAAGCTTACGAGAATGAACCAGGACACAGGATGAACGGTAAGCTATACCTTTGACGATTCCGTGTAACCTCCAGTTACAAAAATTTATGAGCGGCAGCCGGAAAAGTAAGAGGTCAGTTTGATGAGGGGTCTCATTCACACTTCGCTTGAGCGAGGCGTGAATAAGAGCACGTCAAATCTTCACCCTGGCTCATTACAGGAAATAATGTAACCTTTTTCTCTTCCAGCGCGTCTAAGCCTTGAAAGCCGCATTGAGACTTTCGATTCTCCCTTCAATGTCCGGTACAGGCTCAAGAGAGCAAATCATCATCAAATTGGAGAAAGACGGAATGAAATTAACAGGTTCAAAGAACATCATTATGGGCGGAGCGTTGGCGTTGCTGGTCGCGTTGGCGGGCGTCATCGGTTTCGCGCAGCAGGGCACACAGGGTCAGGGCGGGCAGGAGCGTCATGGCAGAGGCGAAGGACGTGGCGGCTTCGGCGGCGGCGGCTTCTTCGAGAATCTTAACCTAACGGATGCGCAGAAAGAGCAGATGAAGCAGATCGCCGAACGCTATCATCAGACGTTCAAGGCGCAACGCGGGCAGGGAATGCGCGGCGAGCGTCGCGGATTCGACCCCTTGAGCGGCGCGCCGTTTGACGAAGCGGCTGTCAGAGCGGCGGCTCAGGCACGCGCCAATGAAATGGTCGAAATGGAAGTCGCCCGCGCTCACATGATGTACGAGATGTACAACGTGCTGACGCCGGAACAGAAAGCTCAGCTTGCCACCGAACGCCAGCAGCGCGAACAGAAGCGTCAGGAGTGGCGCTCTCGTCGTCAGGCCGGTCAAGGCACAAATCAGTAAATTCCGACTCTGGCTCAACGTTACGCCACAGTTGATTCAAAAGGGCAGCTCTGCCAAAACAGGGCTGCCACTTTATTTTATCGGGTAGTTGAGGGATAGTTATCCAACTGCCAAAAGAGATAAGGAGCAATCCACGAAGTCAGAGGAAACGATACGAAAGAAGAGAGGCGCGTTTCGTATCGTTTCCTGTGACTTCGTGGATAGACTTCTTCTTTGGATTGCAGCTTGTTACGAATTTTAAATTCTGCTTGGATGAGGTGTCGCACGGCTTTTAGCGACTGATGGATGAGATGGCAGATAGCTCTGACCCCGCGATCTTAGAGAGAAGCGATTCCCCACGGGTCGAGTTGTCGGATACAGAGCTTGTGAGGCTCGCGGCCAGCGGTGACGAGGCTGCCTTTGAGCAGCTTTTCTTGCGCCATCGTCGCCGCGTCGCGCTCATCGCCGGACGCTTCTTCCATCGCCGCGAACAGATCGAAGAGATCATTCAAGAGAGCTTCACCAAAGCCTATTTCGCCCTCGCTGATTTCTCCAACCAACAGGAAGCTTCGTTCGCCGCATGGCTCGCGCGCATCGCTTTCAATGTTTGCTACGACGAGTTACGCAGGCAAAAGCGCAAGCCGGAAAGCTCTCTGAGCGATGTCTCGGAAGAGGAGTCCACATGGTTGAAAGATCAGCTTCGCGTCGAGGGCGCGGAAGGCGATATTGAATCGGCTCTGGTGGCGCGCGACCTTGCCGCCAAACTGCTCTCGCGCTTGAGCGCGGAAGATCGCCTGCTGCTAGTCATGCTCGATGTTGAAGGTCTCTCGGTCGCGGAGATAGCGGAATTAACGAAGTGGTCAGTCTCGAAAGTTAAAGTGCGTGCGCATCGCGCGCGCGCGTCTCTGCGTCGCGTGTTGGAGAGGTTCCTGTAACCTGAACCCGCGAGCGCGCGTCTTTATTTACAGGCCGCCAAAGATTTCGGCGGCCAGGAGCAAGTAAAAGCAATGACCGGCAATAAGAAGAGTCTCAAAGGGGACGACGTGCTAGACCGCGTGGGTCGCGAGCTTGTCCGCGCTTCCATTTCAGACGAAGTGGAAGTTGAGGCCGCAGCCTCGTCGGCCTTTCTCTACACGCGCACGAGAGCGCGCATCAATGCGGAGCTTGAGCGGCGCAGCGAGCGCGAGAGCTGGCTCGCTGTGCTCGGCATTGTCTGGCGCGCCGTGCCCGCGATGGCTCTGGTTGCAGTCTTCGCCCTCGTCATGTTCGTCTCTGTGAATTTGAACAGGCCAACGGCAGTCGCTGCAAACGACTACACGCTGCTCAGCCCATCGAGCACCGGAGTTGAGAATGTGGTCTTTGCGGATACGCGCAACATGTCGAGCGATGATGATGTGCTTGAGACCATTATGAACGAGGACGAGCAGGAGGCATCGAGATGACTCCGCGCGCACAGACTCGACTCAAAATCTGGCTCGTCGTGCTGAGCATCTTCATTCTCGGCGGCGTCACGGGCGCAGCCCTCGATAGCATCTATCGCTTAAAAGCAAACGGCGGACGTGGAGCAGGAAGTGCGGACGCTCGTGGCCCGCGCGATACAGGGAAGACGCTGGAGAAGATGAAGAGCGATCTGAGCCTGACCGACCAACAGGCTGAGCAGATACGCTCCATTCTGGATCAGACGCGCAACGATTATCGCGCGCTCAGGAATGAAGTGCGACCGCGCTACGACGCGCTCCGGCAACAGGCCAGAACAAAGATACGCGCTCTCTTGAACCCGGATCAGCAGCAGAAATTCGACGCCAAAGTCGCAGAGCATGATGCGCGTCGCAACGAGAACGATGATCATTAATCTCAATCAGGAGCGCCCAGTCCGCGCCTCTTTGTGTACGGCAGGTGACGGTCTTTAGTCACCGCCATCGTTTTGTGTCTGATTTTTGTTACTTACGCATCAACGATATTTGGCTTTGATGGTTAAAATAACTAAATAACATTTGAAGTGCAGCCTGAAGGAGCGAGAACGAGTTTCTTTCTGTCTAAGCTTCGGCAAGACCGAGCGCTTCGATGCTCTAAAGGCCACAGCGCTTCAAAGGGGAGAGAGATATGAAAAAGCTTTTATTGATTTGCGCTCTGGTGATAGCGTTCACGCTTATCTCTGGGGCGACCTTCGCACAAACAACCTCCCCCGCAGACGCTGGCGCGGCAGCGCGTCCGAAACAGGAACAAATGATCGGCGAAGTCGTGGCGATTGACGCGACAACAGGAGGGGTCACGATCAAGACCGAAAGTGGCAAGACATTCTCGGTCAACACAAGCGACCAGACCTCTTATTTGCGCATCGCGCCCGGCGAAAGAAATTTAGCTAACGCCGCGAAGATCACGCGCACTGACATCAAAGTCGGCGACCGCGTTTTGGTCCGCCCGACCACAGGCGCGACGAGCGTTGAAGGACAGCCCGTCTTAGCGCGCCAGCTCATCGTCGTCAGCAAAGAGTCTCTGACCGCGAGAGATGAACAACGCGCCCGCGAAGACGCGCGCCGCCGCATCAACGGGCGCATCACCTCGATTAATCCGCAGACGAAAGAGATCACGATAACCGCGCGCTCGCGCGATGCAATGGACTCCGTAGTCATCAATGCTTCGGCCAGCAACGTTCGGCTTCTTCGTTATGCTCCTGATTCGAGCCGCAGGGAAGATGCGCAGCCGATCTCATTCTCCGATTTGAAAGTTGGCGATCAATTGCGCGCCGTCGGTGACCGCAGCAGCGACGGGACACACTTTACGCCCGAAGAGATTGTCACGGGCGCATTCACGAGGACTATCGGAACAGTTCAGAGCACGGACGTTGCAAAAAACGAGATCACAGTCAAGGACGATCAATCCGGCAAGACTTTCACTATCGCCATCGGCCAACGCTCGGTCCTGCATCGCCTTCCCGCAGACTTTGAAGAGCGGATGGCGAAGTTCAGAGAAGAAGCGCAACAGCGTCGCGCACAGGCGCAGGCCGCAGATGGTGGAACTACAGGCACAAATGCGACGCCTAATGGGCAAACGGGCGAGCGACGCGAGCGCACGGGCGGCAATCAGGACGGCGCTGGTGGCGGGCAGGGAAGAGGCCAACGCGGTGGTGGAGGATTCGGTGGCGGCTTTGGTGGGCCGGGCGGTGGCGGTGGTTTTCAACGTCTCTTTGAAGGCATGCCTGCGATCACAGTCGCAGACTTGAAAAAAGGTGACATGGTCGTCGTGCAGGGAACGCCTTCGGCGACGGATGCTTCGCGCATCACTGCGATTAACTTGACGACGGGTGACGCGGCTTTGATGAAACGGATGCAGCAGTTTCAAGGCCGTCCCGGTGGTGACCGCAACATGAGTCCGGGACTTCCGGGCAGCGTTGTCGGCACAGGCTCTGGCAGCGAGCGTGATCGCCCGTGATTGAAATGATGAAGGAATAGCAGAATTCAGAAGTCAGGATTCAGAATGAAAGGAAGAAATCTGTAAAGGGGGCAACCTTTCATTCTAGCTGCTGACTGCTGAATTCTGTTCTTATTGATACTTGCTAACTTGGGGTGTTGACGGATGATGCGATCTTTTAGGGAATTGGTTTGGTCTATTCTTCTCCTCGCTACAGCGTTTCTAATCTCTCCTTCAATCAGTTCGGCACAGCAATCGTCGGCCACTTTGCGCGGGCAGGTGGCGGACTCGCTCGGAGGCTTAGTCGTCGCCGCGACCGTGACGGTCGCTGACGCCAACGGCGTCGAGAAGAGTGCGACGACAGATGATCAGGGGCGTTACACTTTCACCTCGCTCGCTCCGGGTCTTTACACCGTGCGCGCGTCAGCGCCGGGATTCGCCACTTACGAGAATGCTGCTGTTGACATCCGTGCCGGTCGCACAGAGCCATTGAACATCACGCTCGCCGTGGCGATTGAAGAGCAGACTGTAACGGTGACAGAGGAAGCGCCCATCAACACCGAGCCTGAGAATAACGCTGGCGCTGTGGTCTTGCGCGGCGCAGACCTCGATTCCCTGCCTGATGACCCGGATGAATTAGCCGACGCCTTGCAAGCATTGGCCGGACCTTCTTCCGGGTCTGCCGGAAGCGGCGACATCTTCATAGACGGTTTCTCAGGCGGGCGGCTGCCGCCGAAAGATTCAATCCGCGAGATTCGCATCAACCGCAATCCGTTCTCGGCAGAATATGACCGTCTTGGTTTCGGGCGCATAGAGATTTTCACAAAGCCCGGCACTGACAGGTTTCGCGGTCAAGCCTTCTTCAATTTCAATGACGAGAGCCTGAACGCGCGCGACCCGTTCGCGCCGAGCCGTGCGAGCTTTCAGAGGCGTCGATACGGCGGAAACATCAGCGGTCCTTTGAGCGCGAAGCGCGCTTCATACTTTCTGGATTTCGAGCGCAACGAGACGAACGATAACAACAGCATCAACGCCATCATTCTTGACCCAGCTTTGAACATCACGCCGTTCAGCCAGGTCGTCCTCCAGCCGCGCCGCAACACTGAAATCAATCCGCGAATTGATTGGCAGTTGAATAAGACCAATACGTTGGTCGCGCGCTACTCATACGAGCGCAACAACAGCCTGAATACAGGCGTTGGCGATCTGTCGCTGCTCTCGCGCGCCTTTAATACGACCGACACTTCGCAAACTTTGCAGTTGACCGAGACATCTGTCATCAATCAGAAGATCATCAACGAGACGCGCTTTCAATACATCCGCGACCGGACGCGACAGGTCGGAGACAACTCGCTGCCGAGCATCAATGTCTTAGACGCTTTCATGGGTGGCGGCTCGCAGATTGGACTCTCCTTGAATAATGTGGATAGGTTCGAGTTGCAGAACTACACTTCGTGGTCTATAGGCAAGCATGCGCTCAAGGCCGGATTGCGAATTCGACATGTGAAGTTGACGGACGTGTCGCCGCGAAACTTTGCGGGCACGTACACGTTCGCGGGCGGCCTTGCTCCGCAGCTTGATGCAAATAACAACATCGTCATTGATCCGACGACCGGGCTGCCTGCCACTATCAATATCACGAGCATAGAGCGTTATCGCCGGACGCTTCTTTTTCAAGGGCAGGGACTCAGTGCAGCGCAGATACGCGCGCTTGGCGGCGGAGCGACACAGTTCTCAATCTCGGGCGGAAACCCGGAAGCTGATGTGACGCAGACGGATGTCAGTCCCTTCATACAGGATGATTGGCGTGTGCGCCCGAACCTGACGCTCTCTTTGGGCTTACGCTACGAGACGCAGACGAACATCAGCGACCACATGGATTTCGCTCCGCGCTTTGCTTTTGCCTGGTCGCCGGGCGGAGGCGGCAACCAGCGTCAGCAGAAGACCGTCATCCGCGGCGGCTTCGGCATCTTCTACGACCGCTTCAGCGAAAATCTGACGCTGCAAGCCGACCGCTTCAACGGAACGAATCAACAGCAGTTTGTCGTGACTACGACGACGACAAACGGCCAGAGCGTCTTAGACCTGTTTCCAACATCGCCCTCGCTCGCAACGCTGACGGGTTTCGCCATCCCGCAAACGACGAGGGTCGTCGCTCCGAATCTGCAAGCGCCTTACACGATGCAGGCGGCCTTGAGCGTCGAGCGTCAATTGCCCTACAACGTGACGCTCTCTGTTAATTTCATCACCGCGCGCACGCTTCACGTCCTGCGCTCGCGCAACATCAACGCGCCGCTACTGGACGCGACGGGACGCCCCTTGCGTGATGGCTTGGGCAATCTCGTGCGCCCGCTCGGCAACGTCGGCAACGTCTTTCAATACGAGTCGAGCGGTCGCTTCAACCAGAACCAGTTGGTCGTCAGTCTCAACAATCGTTTGAGCCGCAAGTTCACGCTCTTTGCGACCTACACGCTGAACAAAGCTGATAGCGACACGGATGGGGCAAACTCGTTTCCGATAAATCAGTATGACGCGAGCACAGAGTACGGTCGCTCGTCCCAGGACATACGTCATCGCCTCTTTCTTGGCGGCTCAATCAACGCGCTGCCCTGGGGCATACGATTGAATCCGCTCGTGACGATTAATTCAGGAAGACCCTTTAACATCACGACCGGAAGAGACTTGAACGGGGACACGCTCTTTACAGATCGTCCTGCGTTTGCGACCGATCTGACGAGGCCCGGCGTCATCTTGACGCGCTTCGGGGCGTTCGACCCGAACCCGACGGCGGACGAAATAATCATCCCTCGCAACTACGGGACAGGTCCATCTTTCTTCACGGTCAATCTGCGCGCGAGCAAGACTTTCAGCTTCGGCGAAGTTGCGAATAACACAGCCGCTGGTCAGGGAGCGGGAGGAGCAGGCGGCGGCGGACGTGGCGGACGCGGCGGCGGTGGTGGCGGCGGTCGTGGCGGTGGCGGTCGTGGTGGCTTCGGCGGCGGCGGTCAAGGTGGAGATTTCGGCGGTTCTTCAGGAGAAGGCCGTTATAATCTAACCTTCTCTATTAACGCCGCAAATCTCTTTAATCACCCGAATCTCGGCATACCCGTCGGCAACTTAAGCTCGCCGCTCTTCGGCCAATCGGTCAACAGTGCGGGACGCTTCGGCTTCGGCAGCGGCGGAGGCGGAGGACAAAATGCAAGCAGCCGCCGCATAGAGCTGCAACTGCGGTTCAGTTTTTAGAGCCGTTTGATGTTAGCTGCAACCAGAAGATTAATGACGCGAGAAAACATTCACCATCTGTGATAAGCAGGATGTCCGGGCTTGACGGCGACGAAGGTGCCGCGACAGGTGGCGCAGACTTTCTCATGCGCGATGAGTTCGGCTTCGACTACGGCGCGATCATCGGTTGATTCGACGATGCGCGCGACGAGCCGAACGGGCTGGTCCGTCGGCGTTGGACGCTTGAGCTTGATAGCGTAATCAGCCGTCACCGTGCAGGGTGGACTATCCAGGTTGTTGCGATTCATCAAGTGCCAAGCGGCGGCCCAGTTCGAATGACAGTCCATCAAAGTCCCGATGATGCCGCCGTTGAGCATTCCCGGATAGGCTTCGTGAAAGGTTTCAGGTTGCCACTCGCAAACAACCTCACCGTTTTCTTGCGGGAAACTGCGAATGTGCAATCCCTTCGGATTCGCCGGGCCGCAACCGAAGCAAGCATTGTTCGGCGCATACTTTTCTTGAAGACTCTGTTCCATTATGAATGAAATGTGATGGGCAACTTTAATTTCAGTTAACTCAGTTGCCGCTAACTTTAGCTAGTGGACACTGCTGGTCCTAAGAGAAGGGCTTTAGCCAAACCTCAAAGCCTGGGGCTAAAGCCAAAAGGAAAATATTTTCCTAAATTCGGCCAAAGCCAAATATTTCATATCAACCATTATCCACTAGCTAAAGCTAGTGGCAATTTACTAATCTCAACAAAGCCTAGTTGAGAGTCACAGCGACGGGCTGCGGCAGACCTTCGATTGTCAGCACGAGGCTGCGCGGGCTTTCGACCTGCTCCTTCTTCGGCGTCTGAAAAAAGATTAGTCCCTGCCGTCTCTGTCCGGCTTCGAGCGGCGTCGTCAAATCGAAAACGTGCGCGCCCATCTCCTGCTCAAATTTCTTGCGCGAGTTCGGGTTGTAAAGATAGACCTCATCAGAGCTGAGGATGCGCGAGACCGCCTGCTTCGAGGTGCGCATCTTCCAGATGCGTCCTGCCGCATCGTGCAAGGTAAAGCGCACGCGCTTGAACTCGACTTGTGCGCCCGTCTCGTTGCTCATCTCGACGCGCACAGGCAGCAAGCCCGCGAGCGGCAGGTTCGCTTCGAACAATTCCTGGCTCTCTTCGTCCGTCAAAAGCGGCACGGCGCGAACCGTAAAGCCTCCCGCGCTCGCCTCTCTGCTTCCCGTAATCGGTGCATCAACACGCGGCTTAACTTTATAGAGCGAGCCGCCGCAGCCCTGTATTAAAGAGAACAGCGCGAGCAGCAAACACGATGCTGCGAACCTCTCTAATCTATGTTTCGTTATGCCCTGCATCAAGAGCGCACTCTCTCATGCGCGCAAACTGAGTGTCAACGCGAGAACGGAAAATAAGGCGGCGGCAGAGAGCGTGCGCTTGTCTCGCTTCGCTTCCGGCTCTACTTTGCCGCTCCGCCCGTCACAGTGAACTTGATGTCGTCCGCGCTTTCCGAGAGCTTGATGTCGTTACTGTTGTAGGCTTCGACCTTGCAACTGTATTCGCCTGGAGCGAGCGGCTTGTCCAGAGTGTAGGAAGTGCCTTCGACGCGCTTGTTGATATAGTCGTAGTTTGTCTCCGCACCCGAAGAACTATCAGCTTGGATGGTGAATTTGTAATAGGATGCGTCCGGGTATGCATCCCACTTCACTTCGATGCCGCTGCCGCTAATCTTCGCGCCAGCTTTCGGATTCTGCAATTTCAAATCCATCTTGAAGAGATTCGTGTCGGGCGCGAAAAAGGTCTTCCCGTCTTCGATCTTGTACTTGGCCGCAGAGATGATGCCCGAAGTGGCGAAGACGTAGTAGTTCGTGTTGAAGACCTTCGCGGTCAACGCTTCGTAAACTTTCGGCGTCACGTCTTTGATGAGATACTCGCCATCCTTATCCGTCTTCGCGACGTAGGATTCGCCGCCGCAACCGTTCATGAATTGGTTAAAGGATTCGCACAACTTGACCTCTATGCCTTCGACCGGCTGCCCGTTATAGAAGACCTTGCCCTGCACGTTGCCCTTGCCCGGCGCGGGCTTCTCCTTCTCCGTGCCCGTGCCCGAAGGAATCGTCCCGTCCGCGTTCGGCTCCATAGGCGTCGAAGTCGTTTTCGTCGTCGTGCCCGAATTCGTGTTGGCCGGTTGATTGGAGTTAGAGCTTGCTTCGTTAGAAGATTTGTTGCAGCCCGACATGAAGATAGCCGAAAGTAAGATGGCGGCAACCGCTAGTCTACCTTTGATTGACACTGGATTCATTCTCCTTCTCAATTCAAGTTCAACCTCTGCTCTTTCTTAATGAAATAATGGACCTCGCTTTGTCAGCTTGGTCCTCATTGTAGCATTAAGGCAGGACTCGGAGAGCTTTTAATCGAATGCAGAGAAAACTCTCGCCAACATTCAAAGCCCGCTTCCTTGCTCAGTCAACATGGCTCATGTTACCGTTTTCGCTTCGTTTGAGGAGCACGGATGCACAGTATCAAGTACCCATTATGATGAGACCGTTTCGCGGCACGCGCCCGCAGATTCATCCGACAGCTTATATAGAAGAGAGCGCGCAAGTAATCGGCGATGTTCAGATCGGCGAACACTCCAGCGTCTGGTTCAATGCAGTGGTGCGCGGCGATGTGCATTTCATACGTATCGGCAATCGCACAAATATTCAAGACGGCACGGTCATACACGTCTCGAACGGCACGCACGAGACCATCCTCGAAGATGAAGTGACGGTCGGGCATAACGTGACGCTGCACGGCTGCTACATCGAGCGCGGTTGCTTGATCGGCATCGGCGCAATCGTGATGGACGGCGTGCGCGTTGGGGCGCAATCTCTGGTTGCCGCAGGCTCGCTCCTTACGCCCGGCACACAGATTCCGCCGCGCTCGCTTGTGATGGGCACGCCCGCGAGAGTCAAAAGACCTTTGACCGATGAAGAGGTCGCGGGGCTTGATGTCTTCTGGCAAAACTATGTTCGCTACATTGAGATGTACAAAGAGGAAGAGAATTTTTCAAAAGGGATTGAAGGAGAATAAGGGATGCTTAAGCCTTTCGGAATTTTAATCATGCTGCTCTTCATGATGGTTGCGAGCGCCGTAGTAACTCACGCGCAGGTCACGGAGACGAGCGCGGCTGTTGAGAATTCTACGTTAGACACTGCTTCGACATCTGGACCAGGCGGAGGGCAGATTCAGAATCTCCCATCCTACTCTTTGAAGAAAGGCGACAACGAGTTTGGCTTCTGGGGCGGTATCGGGTTCAAAGCGACGACCATCTTCGGCGGGCTTCACGAAGACGAAGCGCGCGACCGCAGGTTTTTCATCGCGGCCTTTCGCTACGGGCGAACGCTCGCGGCCAACAAGCATGTGGCCTTGCAGTACACGCTCGACGCCATCCCGGTCGCGGTGGCGACTGGCGACATTACTCAGAGCACAACGGTCGGGGGAGTGACGACCTTCAGGCGCGAGACAGCATACGGCGCGGGCGTGACGCCTCTGGGCTTGCAACTCGATTTTGCAAACCGCTCGCACATCAAGCCTTTCATGCACATCAACGGCGGTTTGCTCGTCTTCAATAAATCTGTGCCGTTGCCGGATGCAGGAAAGTTTGCGTTCGTCGGCGAGGCCGGAGGCGGTCTGCGCATTTTCACTTCGGAAAGAAGAGCCGTGACTTTAGGCGTGCGCTTTCATCACATCTCGAACGGCGACCGGCAGGGCGCGAATCGCGGGATGAACCAATTTCTAGTTTACGCAGGCTTCTCGATCTTTAAGTAATCATGGGAGCAAGAACACAGCCAGCACGCGGGATGCGCGATTTTCTTCCGGCGGATGTCCGTCGGCGCGAGTACGTCATAGGCGTCATCAAGGAGGTCTATGAGCGTTACGGGTTCGAGCCGCTCGAAACTCCTGCGGTCGAAAATATCGAAACGCTGATGGGCAAGTACGGCGAAGAGGGCAACCAGCTCATCTTCAAAATACTGAAGCGCGGAGAGCATGAGAAGACTGGCGAAGCTGATCTGGCATTGCGATACGATTTGACTGTGCCGCTCGCGCGCGTCGTCGCTGAATATAAAGAGAAGCTTCCAAAATTTTTCAAGCGTTACCAGATTCAACCCGTCTGGCGCGCAGACCGCCCGGCGCGAGGAAGATTCAGAGAGTTCTATCAATGCGATGTTGATGCATTGGGGTCACGCTCCGTTATTGTCGAAGCCGAACTCTGCGCGGCTGCGAGCGAGGCTCTCGTGAAGCTGGGTTTTAATAACTTCACGATTCGCTTGAATCATCGTCAAGTTTTAACGGGCGTGCTCGACGCTGCTGGCGTTGCGGCTGAAAGACACGCTGACGCGCTCGTGGCGCTCGATAAGTTGGACAAGATCGGGCGCGAAGGTGTTGAGAAGGAGTTGATGGAGCGCGGCATCAAGGTAGAGGCTGGCGATAAGTTGCTCAACTTTTTCGCCGGGCTTGTCGAACTCGAACATGCGGTGCAGCTTGCTCCTTTGGATGAAAAGAGAGAGCCGGAGTCGGTCGCCTTGAATCAGGCCGCGCTCGGTCGCCTGGTCGAGTTCGTCGGCGATCACGAACTGGGCGCGCACGGCATTGATGAACTACGCTCAATCATAACTTTCACGGAAGCGAGCGGCGTGAACACTCGCATCAGGATTGACCCGAGCCTGGCGCGCGGGCTTTCTTACTACACGGGCGCGATCATGGAAATTAATGTTCCTGACCTTGCGGGCAGCCTCGGCGGCGGGGGGCGTTACGACAATCTCGTCGGAATGTTCTCCGGTCAAAACGTTCCGGCGTGCGGCTTCTCGCTGGGCCTGGAGCGCATCATCGTCGTGATGAGTGAGCGCGAGATGTTCCCGGAAACTTTAGCGGCAACTCCCGCAGACGTGATGGTCACAATCTGGAACGAGGAATCAATCAACGATTCAATCGCGCTGGCGACAGAGTTGAGAGACGCCGGTCTGAGAGTTGACTTGTACACGGAAGCTGACAAACTCGGCAAGCAGTTCAAGTATGCTTCGTCGCGCGGCATCCCGTTTGTGGCCGTGCTCGGCGAAGACGAGCGTAAGCAAGGACTTATTGCGCTCAAAGATATGACAACGGGCGAGCAGAAAACGGTCGCGCGTGACCAGTTGGCCGCGACCATTGAAGAAAATCTGTAGGGGCAGGGCTTGTCCCTGCCCGTTGCCTTTCATCAAACGAGCGGGCAGAGGCTTGTCCCTGCCCCTACAAAATGATTATGAGCGACTCATTCATCAAACATTATCTGGACGATTCTCTCGTGACCTTCCGCGCTTACAAGAAGATGGGCGAGAAGGCTTTCGCTCAAGTGAGCGATGAAGAGTTCTTCAACGCGCTCGATGAAGAATCGAACAGTATCGCCGTCATCATCAAGCACATGACTGGCAACATGCGTTCGCGCTGGACCGATTTTCTGACGACGGATGGCGAAAAGCCAGACCGCCAACGCGACATGGAGTTCGTCATCACACCCGAGACGACCAGGGAAGATTTATTAAAAGAGTGGGAGCGCGGCTGGGCTTTGGTCTTCAATGCGCTTGAGCCTTTGCAGCCCGCAGATTTCGAGAAGAAGGTTTCCATCCGCGGCGAAGAGCATTCAATCGTCGAGGCCATCAATCGCCAGTTGACGCATTACGCTTATCACGTCGGCCAAATCGTCTTCCTCGCCAAACATTTCAAATCGGCGGACTGGAAGACGCTCAGCATCCCGCGCAACAAGTCCGCAGAGTTCGCCGCTTACTTAGCGGAGAAGACGAAAGACGCAGGACCAAAAGGGAATCGCTTCGACGCGGTGCAGGATTTTATTCAAGAGAGTGAAGTGAAGGAAGAGAATTAACCACAGAGGGCACAGAGGACACAGAGGAAGTAAATTCAATTTGAAATCTCAAATCTGCTATTTCAAATCTCATTTTATTCCTCCGTGTTCCTCTGTGTCCTCTGTGGTAAAGAAAAGATATTTATGCTTGACCATTTAGGAAATCTGGAACGCACACATTCATGCGGCGCGCTGCGCCAGGAAGATGTCGGAAAGACTGTGACCTTGATGGGCTGGGTCTCGCGCCGTAGAGACTTTGGCCCACTCACTTTCGTTGACCTGCGCGACCGTGATGGGCTGACGCAAGTGGTCTTCAATGAAGAGACTGCGCCCGACGCGCACGCGAAAGCTAAAGACGTACGCGGCGAATATGTCATCGCCGTGACGGGCGAAGTCGTGCTTCGCGCAGAAGGACAGCGCAACCCGAAGATTGCGACGGGTGAAATTGAAGTGAGCGCGCGAGAGATTCTCATCTTGAACGACGCCCGCACGCCGCCTTTTCAGATCGAGCCGACCTCGTCGGATGCTCTGGCGAGCGAGGACGTGCGCTTGAAGTATCGTTATCTGGACCTGCGCCGCCCGCAGCTTCAGGCCAACATACGCCTGCGCCACCGTGTCGTCTCGGAGATTCGCAGTTACATGAATGAGCAATCGTTCACGGAGATCGAGACGCCCATCCTGATTAAATCCACGCCCGAAGGAGCGCGCGATTACATCGTGCCTTCGCGTATCCAGCCGGGCAAGTTCTTCGCGTTGCCGCAATCTCCGCAACTCTTCAAACAGCTCTGCATGATCGCGGGGCTTGATAAGTATTACCAGATCGCGCGCTGCTTCCGCGACGAAGATTTACGCGCAGACCGGCAGCCGGAGTTCACGCAGTTGGACGTTGAGATGAGCTTCGCCACGACCGAGCAGGTTTACCGGCTCATCGAAGGGCTGTTCGCCCGCGTCTTCAAGCTCGCAGGCGCGGAACTCTCCACGCCGTTTCAAAGATTGACTTACGCCGAGGCCATGCGGCGATACGGCTCGGACAAGCCGGACCTGCGGTTCGGAATGGAGTTGCAGGATTTGTCGGAAGCTCTGAAAGGAACAACCTTCGCGCCTTTCGCCTCCACATTGGAGAGCGGCGGCGAGATCAAAGGCATCGTGGTCGAGGGCGGAGCGAACCTTTCGAGAAAAGCTTTGGACGAGTTGCAGGAGTTTGTGAAGCGTTACGGCGCAAACGCTCTCGCCTGGATTAAGCTCGGCGACGAAACCTCTTCATCGCTTCTGAAAGCTTTGGGGCAGGAAGCAATCGAGCGGATTGCGAGCGCAAGCCGCGCGAAGAAGAATGATGCTGTCTTGATCGTCGCCGGAAAACCGAAAGTGGTTGCGGCGAGTCTTGGAGCCTTGAGAAACGATGTCGCGCGGCGCGAGAAGCTGATACCGGAAAATGTTTATGCTCCGCTCTGGGTGACGGAGTTTCCGATGTTCGAGTTTCACGAGGACGACGGGCGTTATTATGCAATGCATCACCCGTTCACTTCGCCGCTCGATGAAGACCTGCCGCTTTTGCGCCGCGCGGTCGAAGAAGGTGAAACGCACCTGCTCGGGCAACTGCGCGCGAAAGCCTACGACACGGTAGTCAACGGCGTCGAGGCTGCGGGCGGCTCCATCCGTATTCATCAACGCGAAGTGCAGGGACTTGTCTTCAAGGCTCTCGGCCTGACGATTGAAAAGGCGCGCGAGCGTTTCGGTTTCTTCCTTGACGCGCTCGAATACGGGACGCCTCCACACGGCGGCATCGCCTCCGGTATCGAGCGTCTCTTGATGGCTCTCACAGGCATTGAGAACATACGCGACCTGATGGCGTTTCCGAAGACAGCCTCGGCGGCAGACCTGATGATTGACGCGCCCGGCGAAGTGGATGCGGCGCAGTTGGAAGAGTTGAAGTTGAAAATCGTCAAGGATAATTAGTAAAAATGGCAACTAATGCGATTGCAGAGGTTCATCGCCTAATAACGAGCCTTCCTCGCAAGCCAGCGATGTTTCAGCGCACGGCGAAGACGCTACATCGCTGACCGGCGACGAAGCCTCTCCGGTTAAAGATGAAGCCGCGCGCGGCAAAAACGAAGGCTCTCTGCGCTGTGCTGCTTCAGCGCAGCGCAGAGACGAACCTGCTCTGACTAGAGTTGAAGCATCGCTGACCGGAGAGGCGACAGCGCGCGACGTGGATGAAGCCTCGTTGCCCGTAGAGATTACTAGTCACTCATAGTCTTCGTCATCGGAAACGGTTCATGAGACTTCTTAAAGAGATAAAATAGGTTAGCTAAAGAGGAGATTTATTAACGTGGATGAATTGCTGACGAAAGAGAACCTTGAATACCGCGCGATGGCGCGCGAGATTGCCGATAAGTATGTGCGGCCTGTGGCGGCGGAGTTGGATAGGACAGCAGAGTATCCCTGGTCTGTCGTGCGCGCGTTGCAGGATGCCGGGCTAATGGGCGTCTGGATTCCGAAAGAATACGGCGGACGCGGCGGCGGCGTGATGAATCTCTGCATCGTCGTCGAAGAGTTGTCGAAGGCTTGCGGCGGAGTCGGCGTGACTTACGCCGTCAACGCGCTCGCATCGTTTCCAATTATCGTCGGCGGAACGGAAGAGCAGAAGCAGAAATACTTGCCCGATGTCGCGCAAGGAAAAACCTTGATGGCCTTTGGTCTTTCTGAAAAAGCAGCAGGCTCGGACGCCGGAAGCTTAAAGGCGCGTGCGGAAAAGCGCGACGACTTCTATGTTTTGAATGGCGATAAGAAGTGGAACACGAACGGCAACGCCGCGCAGCTTTACACGATCTTCTGCTCGACGAACCCGGAGCGCGGCGGGCGCGGCGTCTCTGCCATTTTGGTCGAGAAGGGAACGCCCGGTTTCGAGATCGGCAAGAAGGAAGACCTGATGGGCATCCGCTGTGTGCCCGTGCACGAGCTTCATTTCAAAGATTGTTTTGTCCCGCAAGAGAATCTGCTCGGCGGCAAGGAAGGTCACGGTTTCAAGCACGCAATGATGACGCTCGATCTTGCGCGTCCGGGTGTGGCGGCGCAGGCGCTTGGACTAGCGGCAGGCGCGCTCGATCTTGCGATTGGCTACACGACCGAGCGTCAGCAGTTCGGTCAATCGGTCGCTTCTTTTCAAGGCATTCAATGGATGCTTGCCGACATGGCGACGAAGATCGAGGCCGCGCGACAACTGGTTTACGCATCGGCGCGAGCGATTGATGCGGGCGCGAAGAACGTCTCGAAGATGGCTGCGATGGGTAAAGTTTTTGCAACGGACGTGGCGATGGAAGTGACGACAAACGCCGTACAGCTTTTCGGCGGCTATGGTTATTGCAAAGATTATCCGATTGAGAAATACATGCGCGACGCCAAGATCACGCAGATTTACGAAGGCACGAACCAGATTCAACGCCTGGTGATTGGCCGGAGCTTGATTAAGGAAGCTGCGGCGGGACAACCAAGAACGGAAGCAGCCGAAGCATAGTGACTCTCAACGCCCTTCTTCCACTCGTAACCAATGATCACACTGCTGCCCGGGCATGTTGACGAGATGCTCGCGCACGCGCGCGAGGCAAGCCCGGCTGAATGTTGCGGGCTGGTTGGAGGTGTGGTTGAGGGGGCGCAAAGCATCTATCGTCTGCGCAATGTCGCCGCTAATCCTTTTGTCGGTTACGAGGCCGCGCCGGAAGAGTTATTCGCCGCGCAACGCTCTATGCGTGAGCGCGGCGAGAATCTTTTGGGCATCTATCATTCACACCCGCGCGCGGCTATTCCCACGCCGTCTGAAACAGATGTTCGTCTAGCCTACTATCCTTCAGCCATTTACTTTATTATTAGCCTGGGCGCTGAAAGTGAAACCATCCGAGCATTTCGCATTTCGGAGCGTGAGAGCGCCTGGGTGCAGGTTGAATATGCGGTTACGGAAGAATAGCCACAGAGGCTCAGAGGCACAGAGAAGCAGAAGAATCATGAAAGCAATAAAATTATCTATTTTCCCTCTTCAGATTTTATCTCTGTGCCTCTGAGCCTCTGTGGCTTTCTTCTAAGAAGTTGCGAACTGAGGATGGTTCAAATTCGTAGATAGTTTTTGATGATGGCAGAGAAAAAGAAGAGCAAGTACGACACGAATCCTCTGGACACGGAGTATGCGCGACGCGCAGACGATGAGTGGGGCGCGCGGCGCGTGGCCGAAGCCGAACCGAAAGCTAAAGAAGTTTGGCCTGCCGAAGCTCCGACCAAGCGTTACGACTCTTCCATCCCTGTCTCTTATCCTTCGGTCAACGTTCCACCCTCGTATCCTCCGAAACCTGTGGGCGCAACCAGCGAGGTGTCTGCAAAAGCTCCTTCGTCAACGCGCGCTGTGCCGGGTTTGGGATTGCCAGAGAACATCACGTGCGCTCTTCCCTATGCGCCTTTCTACATCGGCGCTGTCGCCGCCGTGTTGGAGTTGTTCCTGACGCCGCGCGAAGAGACGCGCGCCAGATTCCATGCATCGCAAGGATTGGTCTTGCACCTGGCCGCGATTGCGATTAATACCATCTTAAATATCGTCGGAGGCATCACGGGTAGTTACGTTGGCGAAAAAATCTTCTGGGGCATCTCGACAGCTTTCTTCATCATCGCTCTGATCCGCGTCCTCAGAGGTGAGAGCCTGCACGTCGCTGCGGCTGACGATGCCGCGCGCTTCCTGAGCGAGCGCATTGACCCGCAAAAAATTCAGAAGAAAAAGTAACTCTCACGCGCGCATCACTTCTGTGTTAATCTCTGGGCGGCGTTTCCCGCACCTGTAATTCCTAATGACAAGTTAGTAGAACATTTCTGAATAGATGAAGAGAAAACTTTCCGTCCTCTTTCTCGTGCTCGCTTGTTTAGCGAACATGTTTCTACCGTCTCTGGAGGTTGTGGCGCAGCGTCGCCGCCCTCCTGTGCGCCGCAACTTTCCGCCCGCAGGGACAAACGCATATTTAACTTCACGCTTTAATCAAATCGCTGACGAATACCTCAAAGGCTACTACAGTTTCAATCCGACGGAAGCTACCGCCGCAGGGCTTCACGAGTACGACACGAAACTGGAGACTCGCAGCAGCGAAGCGGTCGCGCGCGAGGTTCGCCGCCTGCGTGACACCGTTCTCATGCTCAATCAGATCAATCCATCTGTCCTGACGGAAGAGGCGCGCTTAGATTATTTAGTGCTGCTCTCGCACGCGCGCTCGCAGCTTCTCGAATTGCAGGACATACGGATGTGGCGGCGCGACCCGAACGTCTATAACCGTTTGACCTCCGCGAGCATTGACAACATTCTCAAGCGCAACTACGCGCCCATCGAGCAACGCCTGGCTGCGGTGATGGCGCGCGAGCATGAGATTGAAAGATTGCTTTCAGAAGCCCGCGCCAATCTGGATTCGCCGCCGCGCATCTACACCGAGATGGCAATCTCGCAGGTCAAAGGAAGCATTGATTATTTCTCGCGCGTCGTCCCGCAGATGATCGAGCGCGCGGGCGGCCAACGCTTGAACGCTGCACGAAAATCTGAGTTTGAAGCGTCGAATAATAATGTCATCAAGGCTCTGCAATCTTTCAACGAATGGCTTGGGCGTGAACTGTTGCCGCGCTCCAACGGCAACTTTTCTATCGGCGAGGAGAACTTTCGTCGTAAGCTTCTCTATGACGAGATGGTCGAAACGCCCATCGCTCAACTCATCGCGGAGGGCGAAAGAGAGTTGCGGCGAACACAGGAAGAGATGCGCCTGCTCGCAGAAGAGATTGCGCCCGGTCGCGGAATCCAATTCGCTTTGCGCTCACTGGGCAGAGATCATCCGACGGCTGACGGTCTGGTCGGCGACACGCGCGCAGAGCTTGACCGCATCCGCGCTTTCGTTCGCACGAATAACATCATGACGCCGCCAGCGAGCGAAAACTTAAGGGTCGCGGAGACGCCCGAATATGACCGCTCCAACAGTTTCGCTTCGATGGATTCGCCCGGCGCATTCGAACGTGTAGCAACCGAAGCCTACTTTTACGTCACACCGCCCGATGCTCAATGGGACGAGCGTAAACGAGAGGAGCATTTAAGTTTTTATAATCGTTATGCACTGCCCATCATCGTGATGCACGAGGTCTATCCGGGACATTACTATCAGTATTTAGATTTGAAACGGTCGCCTTCGCGCGTGAGGACTGCGCTCGCGTCCAACAGTTTCGTCGAAGGCTGGGCGCATTATTGCGAGCAGATGATGTTGGACGAAGGCTTCGGCGGGAACAACCCTAAGTTGAGAATGGCGCAGTTGAACCTCGCGCTCCTTCGTCTATGTCGCTACCTGGTGGGACTACGGATGCACACACAGGGGATGAGTTACGAGCAGGGCGTTGACTTCTTCATGCGCGAAGGCTATCAGGAGCGCGTCAACGCGGAGCGCGAGGCGAGGCGCGGAACAGTTGACCCGACCTATTTAGTTTACACGCTCGGCAAGATGCAGATTCTGAAATTGCGTGAAGAGTATCGGGCGCGTTTGGGCGCGTCGTTCAAGCTTGGCGAGTTTCATGATCGCCTGCTCAGTTACGGAATGCCGCCCTTGAAAATTATTCGACTGGCGATGCTCGGCGAAGCAAACGGCGAGAGCGTGGTCTCGAACAATCCGACGGACGTGCCGCGCGCGATTGACTTCTCGGTCCTGGCGACAGGCTATACGAGCGGCTATCAGGGCGGACGCACTCTTCAACTCATCACGAATCAAAGCGATTGGGTGAATGCCTGGAGCGTGATTGGCAGAGGAAGCTCAGGACCAATGCCGGAAGTCAATTTCAACACGCGCGCCGTCATCATCGCTCATCAGGGATTGAAGAACACAGGCGGCTACGGAATCTCAATCGCAGAGATTCGACGCGAAGGCACGAGTCTGACAGTTCGCGTCAACGAGCAGAGTCCGAAAGCGGGCGATGTTGTGACAGAGGCGCAGACCTCGCCATTCGTCGCCGTTTCGATTCCGCGCCCGCCCGAAGGCTCAATCGTCAAGTTTGAAGATGAGGTAAAGAAATTAGAACAAAATCGTAACGTTAATGAACGAAGCTTGCCCACATATAGACGTTACGGGCGACGCCGCAGAGGTTAAACAAGGCCAACCCGTCGTCTTGTCTCTTTCATCAAAAGAGAGCCGCTTTTTTGATGTACAATGAGGCGGCAGAGATTAACGCGCTCTCTCCCCCTGCGTGTGTTTGATTTAGCAAAGTAGTCGGGGAGATGCTAAAGTTTTACAAAGAGCGATGCACCCTCGATTCCTTGAACGAGAGGGCATCGCTCTTTATCATTTTGCAAAAGAACGAGTGCGCCGGAGTCTTTCATCAAACGAAGCGCAATCGGAGGAGGGAGAGAATGAGGACAGACATTTATCGTCGCGCACAAATTCTGCTCGTCGGTCTGATGGCATTGGCGCTCTTCGCCATGCCGCTGACGACTTTAGCGCAGACCAAAATCAGTTATCACAGCAATAGGTACAGTCCGAGTGATGATGTTAAGGCTGGACAGCAGGCGGCCAGAGAAGTCGAGCAGAAGATGCCCATCATGCGCGATGAGGAAGTGGAGGCTTACGTAACGCGCGTCGGCAATCGTCTGGTCGAGGCGATTCCGCCGGAGTTTCAGCATCCCGAATTCAGATACTATTTCCGCGTCGTCAACGCGAGCGACATCAATGCGTTCGCGCTGCCCGGTGGTCCAATGTATGTCAATCGCGGAATGATTGAAGCCGCGCGCAACGAGGGCGAGATGGCTGGCGTAATGGCGCATGAATTGAGCCACGTCGCGCTCCGTCACGGGACGGCACAGGCGACCAAAGCACAGAAATATTCCATCCTCGCGGGCGTTGCCGGTATCGCGGGCGCGATCCTTGGCGGTCCAGCACTTGGTCAAGTGGGGCAGGGCGTAGTTGGCACTTACTTCCTGAAATTCAGCCGCGAGTACGAGACGGAAGCGGATATTTTAGGCGCGCAAATTATGGCGCGTGCCGGTTATGACCCGCACGATCTGGCGAACATCTTCAAGACTATCGAGCGACAGGGCGGTGGCGGCGGCGGATTCTTCAGCGATCACCCAAGTCCTGCGAATCGTTACGAGCGCATCAATCAGGAAGCCGCGATGCTGCGCGTTGAAAATCCTATACGCGAATCTGCGGAGTTTACGCGCGTGCAGCAAATCCTGCGCGGTCAGGGTCGCGCTCCGTCAATGTCAGACATCGCGCGCAGCGGCCAGCGTTATCCGAATCAAGGTGGCAGCAGTAATGACTATCCCGTCAGCGACCGCGTCGGATACCCTTCCACGCGTTATCGCTCTTACAACGGCGGTAATCTCTTTACCTTGAGATACCCGGACAACTGGCGCGAGGTTGGCGATTCGAGCAACTCAATCTGGTTCACGCCCGAGGGCGCGTACGGTCAGGTGCAGGGGCAGTCTGTCTTCACGCACGGAGTCAACGTCGGCATCGCTCAAGCGCAGTATAACAACCTGCGCCAGGCGACCGATGCCTTCATCAACTCTCTCGGGCAGGGCAACGGAAACTTGCGCCAGCGTGGAAGCTATCAACGCGGCACGATTGACGGGCGCAATGCGTTGGCAATCAGCCTGTCGAACGTCAACGAGGCGACGGGAAGGCCCGAGATAGTCACCGTCTATACAACGATGCTCCGCAACGGCCAACTGTTCTACTACATCGCCGTCGCGCCGCAGAATGATTACAACAGTTTTCAGGGAGCATTCCGCAACGTCCTGAACTCCATTAATCTTAACGACTGAACTGGGAGGCACGGTCGGCCAAAGAGAAAGCTGTTGGACAAGAAGAGAAGCGAGAGTCTCATGCTGAGGAGCGCGTGAGGCTTTCGGTGATGGTTCAGTTTGAAATTCGAGTGACAGAGATTGAGCGAACAGTTCACCACAGAGGACACAGAGGGCACAGAGGAAGAGAAGAGAGAAATTTGAGATTATAAATTTGAGATTTCAAATTCCGAATTTGAAACTATTCTTTCTCTATTTCCTCTGTGCTATCTGTGTCCTCTGTGGTGAAATTGCTTTGAAACTGAACCACTACTGGCTTTCGCTTCTTTTGCGTTTCGGGATAAGCTAGGGCTTGATGAGAGAAGCGAAACAAGCTGAGAAGCCCTGGCGCAAGTGGGGCTTGATTGCGCTCGCCTGGACTCTCTTTGCGCTCTTCTTTGCAAGCGAAAGCGTCATCCTTCGCGCGTACGCCGGAAAGCCGCTCGGCATCGCGGGCGCGACCGTTGCCTGGCTTGTCTGCGCTTATATCTGGCTGGTCCTGACGCCGTTTATTCTGCGTCTAGCGAATCGCTTTCCGTTTGAGCGCGGCAGATGGCTGAAAAATTTATTGGTGCATTTGGGGGCGAGCGCACTGTTCGCGCTTCTTCATCTGGCGACCTACGTCAAGGTCGCTCTCTTATTCGAGAGTGGCGGGCCACAGACCTTCTTCGAAGGCTTCAAAGCAATCTTCGTCACAAACTTTCATATAGACCTCATTACCTACTGGGTAGTCATCGGCCTCAACGCTGCTCTGGATTACTACGGCAAGTATCGCGAGCGCGAGTTGCGCGCTATGCAGCTTGAGACGCGTCTGGCGCAAGCCGAGCTGGATGCGCTTCGCATGCAGCTTCACCCGCACTTTCTCTTCAACACGCTCAACAGCATCTCTGTCCTGATGGCGGAAGACGTGCGCGCCGCGCGCCGGATGCTGACGCGCCTGTCGGACCTTTTGCGCAAGAGTCTTGAGAACAAGGGCGCGCATGAAGTCTCTCTGAAAGACGAGCTGGAATTTTTAGAAAGTTATCTGGAGATTGAACAGACGCGCTTTCAGGATCGTTTGACTGTTCATATGGAGGTTGACCCGGCGACGCTCGATGCGCGTGTCCCGAATCTTATCTTGCAGCCTCTGGTTGAAAACGCCATCCGGCATGGCATCGCGCCGCGCGCTTCTCAGGGCTTCGTCGAGATTCGCGCCCAACGCGAGAACGGGATGGTCAAGCTGCAAGTGAGCGACAACGGCAACGGTCTTCAACGGAGCGCGCAGGAAAGCTTGATGAAAGGCATCGGCCTTTCAAACACGCAGGCGCGGCTCGAACAACTCTACGGCGCAGGGCATCGCTTTGAATTGAGTAATGGCGAGCGCGGGGGCCTGACCGTCACGATTGCTATTCCTTTTCGCAATGGAAGCGTGTGAAGAAGAGCGATGAATAAGATTCGCACAATCATCATTGATGACGAGCCTCTGGCGCGGCGCGGGATTCGCGCGCAGCTCAAAGATGAAGCGGACATAGAGATCATCGCCGAATGCGGCAACGGGCGCGACGCCATCCGTCTCATCGAAAATGAGAAGCCAGACCTCGTCTTTCTGGATATTCAGATGCCGGAGCTAGACGGCTTCGGCGTCATCGAAGCTCTCGGGATAGAGCGTCTGCCCGCCATCGTCTTCGTCACGGCTTACGACAAATATGCCCTCCGCGCTTTTGATGTTCACGCGCTCGATTACCTGCTGAAGCCTTTCGACCCGGAGCGTTTCGCAACTGCTTTAGCGCGCGCTCGCGTGCAGATCGAGCGCAAAGAGATTTCGGACTTGAGCGAGCGATTGCAAAGTCTAATTGACGATTTGAAACCCAATCGAAAGTATTCGGAACGCATCGTCATCAAGTCAGCCGGGCGCATCTTCTTTCTGGGTGTGGAAGAGATTGATTGGGTCGAGGCCGCAGACAACTACGTGCGCCTGCACGCGGGTCGCGCCTCTCACTTGTTGCGCGAAACCATGAACAGCATCGAAAAACGGCTCGACCCGGCGCAATTCATGCGCGTCCATCGCTCGACTATCATCAACACGCGACGCATCAAAGAACTCCATGCCCTCTTTCACGGCGAGTACGAGATAACTCTAATGGACGGCACACGGCTGACGACCGGACGCGGGTATCGTGAGAGGTTGCAGGAGCTTTTCGGCAATGCGCTCTGATTGCGGAATTGAAAAGCCAGGAGCAGGAAGCAGGGGCAGGAAGAAAAAAGCAATTTGAGATTTCAAATTTGAGATTTCAAATCTGGAATCTGTAATTGTTTTTCCTGCCCCTGCTTCCTGTTTCCTGTCTTTTCTCAATCCGTATTCCGCAATCGAATCCGCCCCTGTAATCAATCCTCCGGCCCATCTAACCAAGCACTTCGCCACAAATAGCTTTCTCTAATTGACCAGGCTCACTAGATTACTCCGCGCTGCTTATCATTCGGCGGCCTGAGTCAATCTTCATTCTCTTGAATCGAAAGGAATCTCCGATGCGAAAAATTTTTCTGTTGGCTGTCATCGCCCTGCTCTCATCTGTTCCAATGGCCAAAGCACAATCTGCTGCGGATGCGGAAGCCATCAAGCAGACGGCTCTCGATTACATAGAAGGCTGGTACGAAGGAAACCCTGAGCGCATGGAGCGCGCTCTGCATCCTGAGCTTGCCAAGCGAATCGTCCGCACGAGCAAAGAAGGCATGAGCAACCTTAATCAGATAAGCGCGATGACGCTAGTGCAATACACGCGGCGCGGCGGCGGCAAGAACACTCCGAAAGAGAAGCAGCAGAAGGACGTGACTATCCTGGATGTCTTCGAGAACGCAGCGAGCGTCAAGATCGTCGCTTCCGATTGGATAGATTACCTGCACATGGCAAAATGGAATGGTCGCTGGGTGATTGTCAACGTCTTATGGGAATTGAAGCCGCAGCCGCAGCAACAACAACTGCCGAGCAAGTAGTTGCGTTATAAATAAGAACTCGGGCGGTCCACGCGAAGCGTTGGGGATGTCGTCGGACAGGAGCACGAGGGCCGGAACTTAACTATGCGAAACCTTAGCCGCCTGATACTCGCAGCAAGTTTCACTCTCGTGCTGTTTTTCTCCCAATCGCTCGGGCAATCGCAGGCAACAATTGACCCGTTAACAGGAATTTGGGCGAGCGAGACTAAATTTATTCCGGCCCTCAAAGGCGAACTCACCGTCGCGCAGCGGGGTTCGACCTGGCGGGCAAGTCTCTCCGGCGCAGAAACTGGATTCCAGATCACAGGAGCGAGCGTGGTCTTCCGGTTTCCAGGCAACTTGGGTCAATTTCGGGGCAGGCTGATTGACGAAGGGCGCGCGATTGAAGGCTTCTGGTTGCAGCCGTCAGCCGTAACTGAAGCCCAGCCCAATCCGACAGCTACTAGCCAAGACTTCGCTACTCCCATCACCCTGCATCGCGTCGGGCGCGGCATTTGGCGCGGCCTGGTACAGCCTCTGGAGGAAAGCTTTACGCTCTACCTGAAGATTTTTCGTAACGCCGAAGGATCACTGACGGGCGCGTTTCGCAATCCCGAAATAAACTCGAACGGAGGCTCGTCGCATTTCAGCGTGACGCGAGAGGGCGATTCCGTTTCTTTCAACGTCCGACCCGACCCGGCTGGGCCAGAGATTCGCCACAACGCAGTGCTCGCACACTCGCCGGACCGGCTCCGAATCTTCTGGCCGGACTTGGGCCGCACGATAGAACTCAAGCGCCTCGCGCCATCTGAGGTCGCCTCTTTCTTCCCGCGACCAACGAGCGAGCCAAGCTACGTGTACAGCCAGCCACCTGTCACCGGAGACGGTTGGAAGACTGCGCGCGCCCATGATGTGGGAATAGACGAGGCCGCGCTCACGCGCCTGATACAAAGATTGATTGAGGGCGATCCGTCCGCTCGCCGCCCCAGTCTCATCCACTCACTTCTCGTAGCCCGGCATGGCAAGCTGGTGCTCGAAGAATATTTCTTCGGCTTTAACCGGGACAAGCCGCACGACATGCGCTCGGCTGGCAAGACATTCGCTTCGGTCATGCTGGGCGCGGCGATGATGCAGGGCACACGGCTTTCGCCCGAGACGCCTCTTTACAATCTGCTCGAAGGCTTCGGCCCGTTCGCCAATCCTGATCCGAGAAAGTCGCAGATTACCCTGGCCCACCTGATGACACACAACTCCGGGCTTGCCTGCGACGACAATGATAATGAGTCGCCCGGCAACGAAGGCACGATGCAGGCACAGCGCAAGCAACCCAACTGGTGGAAGTACACGCTGGACCTGCCCGTAGCGCATGACCCAGGAAGCCGCTACGCCTACTGTTCGGCGAACATCAACCTGGTCGGAGCGGCGCTGACGACCGCGACCGGCGATTGGCTTCCCAGACTCTTCGAGCGCACGGTCGCCCGCCCGTTGCAGTTCGGCTCCTACTACTGGAATCTGATGCCCAACGGAGAAGGCTACCTGGGTGGCGGCGTCTTCCTGAGGCCGAGAGACCTTTTGAAGCTCGGACAGGCATATCTGGATGGCGGCGTCTGGAATGGGCGGCGGATCGTCGCCGCGTCCTGGATAACGGATTCCACAGCGCCGCACGCTCACATCTCGCCAGCGACTACAGGGCTGAGTCCAGAGCAATTCCCTATGTTCTACGGCGAAGCAGACGATGGCTATGCCTGGCATCTCGGGCAGCTTCGCGTAGGCGAGCGTACCTTTCGCGATTACGCTGCGACGGGCAATGGCGGACAACTCCTGATCGTGGTCCCGGAACTCGATCTAACAGTCGTTTTCACCGGAGGGAATTATATGCAGGGCGGCATCTGGGGACGTTGGCCACAAGAGATCGTGGGCGGGATGATTATTCCGGCCATCAGCCGATGACAACTCCGTTGCAGAAGTAAAGCGAATCCCCTCTTGTCATGCACACGACAAGAGGGGATTCGCTTTCGACAGAAAGCGTTGGCCTGCTAACCTATGAGCGGCATCTTTGCGCCGCATTCCGGGCAGAACTTGGTAGGGCTTTCCGCCTCGAACCCGCAGCCCTTGCAGACTAAAGGCGCAGGCTTCGTTGGCGTTCCGCACTCAGGGCAGAACTTGGCTTTGCCCACGTCCGCGCCGCACGAAGAGCACTTGGGATTGGCGGTCGCGGCCACTTGCGCCGCCGGTCGCGCGGGCGCTTGCGCGACAGAGCCTGCGCTCATGTCTATCCCTGAAACATAATCTGTCTGCTGCGCCTTCTCGTAAAGCTGCTGGCGCGTGGCATCAGCTTTGGCTTGTGCATGAGCGGAGGCGAGTTCCTCTTGATAGTCAGGGGCACAGCCCTCGCACTGTCCCGCCGACGCGTTCCAGCAAACTTCTGGGCAGACCCAGCGACCGCAGCGCGAGCATTGATGAAAATGTTCCTTGCCTTCTTCAATTGCCTTTTGCAAAGCCGCGTCGTGAGCTTTGCCGCCGACCGCACGCTGAACTTCGTAAGCCGAGTCGCCAGCCGAGCTGGCCCAGCCGCCGAAGAGGCTGCCCGCCGCGCGCAGGAGCGACCCTGCCGTTCCGGTCACAGAAGGCTGAAAACGCGACATGAATCCGTTGCCGCACTTGTCGCAGTGAAACTTGAATTGAAACCCTTTATCGGTCGAAAGGTCTTCGTAGTTATGAACGAACTGAATCATTGCCATAAATTAAATCTCCCTAAAAATAGTGACGAGTTAAGAGTGACGAGTGATGAGTTGATGTCCCCGTCGGCCCCGATGAAAAGATAGCATTACAGCTTTTTCTTGTCACTCGTCACTCGTCACTTGTCACTGTTTTTTTGCTTCCTGCCAGAGCGCCTCCATTTCTTCGAGAGTCGCCGCGCCGGGTTCAACTCCGCGCTCTCTTAATTTCTCTTCGATGTGACGGAAGCGACGGCGAAACTTTCGGTTGGTTGATTTCAGCGCAGCTTCAGGCTCGACCTGCAAATGGCGCGCGATGTTCGTGACGGCGAAGAGCAGGTCGCCAAGCTCTTCGCGCACGAGCGCGCGGTCGTTTTCAGATTCCGACTCGGCGTGATTTTTAATCGCCGTCTTCAACTCGTCCATCTCTTCATGCAGCTTATCGAAGATGTCTTCGATGCGCTGCCAGTCAAACCCGACGCGTGCGGCCTTTGTGGAAAGCTGATGTGCTTCCATCAATGCGGGAGCTTTTCTGGAGACACCATCAAGAAGAGAGCCGTCCATCTCGCTCTTATCTTTTCCGGCGGTGCGCTTCTCTTCGGCCTTCATCGCTTCCCAGTTGCGCAGGAGTTCTTCGTTGTCGCGCACGGTTACGTCGCCGAAAACATGCGGGTGACGGCGCACCATTTTGGAGTGAATCGCTTCAATTACATCATCAATCGTAAACTCGCCGCGCTCACGCGCCACCTGCGCGTAGAAGACTATTTGAAAGAGCAGGTCGCCAAGCTCGTCTCTTAATTCAACGGGGCGGCCTTCGCGCGCTTCCTCAACAGCCTCGAAGGCTTCGTAAGCTTCCTCAAGAAGCATCGGGGCAAGCGTTTCGTATGTTTGCTCACGATCCCAGGGGCAGCCCTCAGCGGAGCGCAGGCGTAACATCAATGCGACTAGATCATCAAAAGTTGCTGGCATGAGTTTAAGTCCAAAGTCCAATGTCCAAAGTTCGATGGCGCAAGTCTAAAGCCTCAAGTCTAATGTTCCAAGTCCAACCTCAGCCTGACGACTTTGGACTTTGGACTAATGTTGCAGGCACGCGAACGTAGGTGCTACCATCATTTCATCAGTAACATCTCTCATGAAAAACCAGAAAGGGCGTGCTGCTTTGGAGTAAAACGTTCTCGCGCACGCCAGGCAAGGGAATTAAGATGAGCGAAGAGCAACCAGTTTTCAAGGTCACAGACCGCAGGCTTTTTAACCCGGACGGAACACCGCGCGATATTCCGCGCGAAGAAGAAGAGGCAAAGGCTTCAACGACCGCAGAAACAAATGAAACGCCCGCTTCCGAGAGCGCAGCGCAAGCATCTTCAACTGCTGCAACGCACGAGACTTCGACAAGCGAGGCTTCGAGAGCGTCAAGAGAGGAGAGTCAGACGGCCCCGCCAGATGAGTACGACCAGTCGCCCGAAGATGATTACGCGGGCGGCGACATTCCGGGCGCAGACGACCCGGCGAGCTTCGTCAACTTCCTCATGTCAATCGCTTCGAACGCCGCCGCTGCGCTCGGCATGATGGACCATCCGGTGACGGGCGAGCGTCGTGTTGACCCGGAGCTTGGCAAACATTGGATTGACATCCTGGGCATGTTGAAGGAGAAGACGCGCGGCAACCTCGCCCCGCAAGAGCAGCAGATCTTCGAGGGCTTGCTCGCAGACCTGCGCATGCAGTACGTCTCACTAACAAGCGCACGCCAGCCCAAGCCTCCGCGCGGATTTTCTGGTAGCGACATCACGGGCGGAAGATAGTCGGAAAGTCCAATGTCCAATGTCCAAAGTTAAAGAAGCGAATTGACTTTGGACTTTGGACTTTGGACTTTGGACTCGCTATGAAACTGACCTTCCTCGGCACAGGGACATCAACGGGCGTGCCTTCCATCGGATGCGAGTGCGAGACGTGCGTGTCGGATGACCCGCGCGATAAGCGTTTGCGCGTTTCAGTCTTGATTGAGCATGGCGGGCAGACGGTTCTCGTTGACACCTCGTCAGATTTCCGGCAACAGGCTCTGCGGCAGAAGATCAAATGGCTCGATGCGATTCTAATCACGCATTGTCATGCCGACCACATCTTCGGCCTCGACGACATCCGGCCTCTCAACTTTCGTTACGGCTCGCTCGGAGTCTATGCCAACGAGCGAGCCTGGAAAGATATTCGTCGCATCTTTCAATATGTCTTTGAGCCTAGTTATTTCGGCGGCGGGCTGCCGCAAGTCATCGCGCACACGGTCGAGCCGAGCGCGCCCTTCTGCATCGGACCAGATTTACAGGTGACGCCGCTCGAAGTGATTCACGGTCGCCTGCCCGTCATCGCCTATCGCTTCAACGATTTTGCATACGCCACAGACTTGAGCGAGATTCCGCCCGCGACGATTGCGGGCTTACGCGACCTGGACGTGCTCGTGCTCGATTGCCTGCGCTTCAAAGAGCACCCGACGCATCTCTGGCTCGACCGCGCGCTTGAATACATCGCAGAACTCAAACCGCGCCGCGCCTACCTGACGCACATCGCGCACGACTTCAAACACGCGCGCGATGCGGCGCGTCTGCCCATAGGCGTTGAGTTTGCTTACGACGGACTGAAAATCAGTGACGAGTGATAAGTGACGAGTGACGAGAAAAAGCGTTTTCAACTCGTCACTTGTCACTCGTCACTCGTCACTCATCGCTTCGATGAGACTTTTTCACGGAACAGACAACGCTAAAATCGCGCGCCCGACCGTGCTGACATTGGGCGTCTTCGATGGCTTGCATCTCGGGCATCAGTTGATCGTCAGCACTGTGGTCGAGCGCGCGCGTGCTCTCGATGCTGTGCCGACGGTGATTACTTTCGATCCGCATCCGCGCGCCGTCCTGCACCCTGAGTCCGCGCCGCCGCTTTTGCAAACTTTCGATCAGAAGATAGAAGCGTTCGGCGTGCTCGGCGTCGAGCAGACAATCGTCATTCGCTTCACGCCTGAGTTCGCGCACATCGAGGCGGAAGCTTTCCTGCGCGATGTGGTCCATGAACGCCTGCACGCTTTGGAGGTCTATCTGGGGCGCGGCTTCGCCTTCGGTCGCAACCGCGCTGGCAACATAGAGCTTTTAAGGAGGGTGAGCGCGCAATTGGGCTTTCGCGCAGATGAAGTGCCGGAGGTGCGCCTGCGCAATCAACGCATCAGCTCAAGCAGGATTCGTAAATTGCTGGCCGAAGGGCGTGTGAACTTAGCGCGCCGCATGCTGGGCCGCCCTTACGGCGTCGAAGGCCGTGTCGTGCATGGCGCGGAGCGCGGTCGCTCGCTCGGCTTCCCGACCGCTAATCTCAGACCGGAGAATCGCGTTATCCCGCGCAGCGGCGTTTACGTGACGGCCACTTTGATTGAAGGAGTTTGGCGTCGCAGCATCACGAACATCGGGACGCGCCCGACGTTTGAGAACGAAGCTGGGCAACCTTCGATTGAAACCTACGTCATGGATTGGACGGGCGATCTTTACGGCGACGTTGTCCGCGTGCGTTTCCTGCGCCGCTTGCGTGATGAGCGAAAGTTTGCTTCCATTGAAGAGTTGAAGCGGCAGATAGAGCATGACCGCGCGCGCGCGTTCGCTTATTTTGAACACAGCGGAGTGCGACATACGTTAGCAATAGTCTGAAGTCCAATGTCCGATGTCCAATGTCTGAAATCACGCTCTTGACTTTGGACATTGGACATTGGACATTGGACTTGAATTTTTATGGCAGTTCAAGAGCAAAACAAGAAACTATCTTCTGAGGCTGATGGCATGAGCGAGGCGCAGCAGTCTCTCAAGGCGCTCGAAATCGCTCGCAAGCGTGGCTCCGGCTTCAAGGAAGAAGAGCCTCTAATCATCATCCCGGGAACGCACGCGCACATTCTCAAAGATAATGAAGCCATCAGCGCGCGCGGCCTCAAGGGTTGGATACGTGCCTATCAGGTGGCGCGCGTGCTCGGCTTGCTCTCGCTTTATCTCTTTCTCGACAGCTATGACATCCGCGCGACCTTCAGCCAGCGCTTCGCCGAAAGAAAACGCGAAGAGGCGCGCGGGCGCGGGCGCATCGCACAGTTTCAGGAATGGACGCGCAACATTGATCGAAAAATTCTGGACCGCCTCATTCGCATGCTGCGCTTTTTCATCTTTCGCGGCTCACAGGATTCGGCGCGCAAAGAGGCGCGGCTCGAAAAGCAGGCCGTCTGGCTGAAAGAGGGGTTGATTAAACTCGGACCGACATTCATCAAAATCGGCCAGACGCTCGGCGCGCGCGGCGATCTCCTGCCGCTGCCTTACGTCAAGGAACTCGTCAAGCTGCAAGACCAGGTTCCTCCGTTTCCGAACGAACAGGCGTTCGCGCGTATCGAAGCGGAATTAGGTCGCAAGGTTCACGAGGTCTATGCAGAGTTTGAGATCGAGCCGATTGCCGCAGCTTCGCTCGGACAGGTCTATCGCGCGCGCCTCCATACGGGCGAAGAGGTCGCCATCAAAGTTCAGCGTCCGGGACTGGCCGAGATCATCGGCTTCGACATCGCCGTCCTACGACGCCTGGTAGAGTTCATGCGGCGCTTTCCGCAACTGAACGAGAACGCGGATTGGGAAGGGATGCTGCGCGAATTTTCCGAGACCATCACGGAAGAGATGGACTATGTACAGGAGGGGCGCAACGCCGATGTCTTCCGCGAGAATTTCAAGAAGTGGAACACGATTCACGTTCCCAAGATTTATTGGCCGCACACGACCTCGCGCGTGCTGACGATGGAATTCATACGGGGCACGAAGGTCGTTGATTTGGAAGCCCTGCGCGCCAAGCGTTTCTCGCCCGTCAAGGTCAATCGTCTGCTGGTGCGCACCTATCTCAAACAGCTTCTCGAAGACGGCTTCTTTCACGCCGACCCGCATCCGGGAAATCTGCTGGTGATGGATTCAGGCCGCCTCGCCTTCTTCGATTTCGGGATGACGGGCAAGATTACGCCGCGCCTGCAATCATTAATGATCTCAGCCTTCTTCCATGTCGTCGGGCGCGACGTGCATGAGTTGGCCCAAGACCTTATCAACCTCGATTTTCTAAAACCCGGAGTTGACCCGGAACAGGTGCGCCCTGTGGTCGAAGGACTCTTTCAACACTACCTGAATCTGAAACTCGGCGAGGTCAACTTCAAAGAACTGACTTACGATCTGGCGGACGTGATGTACGAATATCCTTTCCGCCTGCCAGCCAACTTCACCTACATCATTCGCGCGTTGATGACTCTTGAAGGCATAGGCATCGTCACAGACCCTGAATTCAGCTTTTTCGACACGGCCAAGCCTTACGCCAAAGAGTTCATGCTCAAGCGCGAAGGCCGCCAGTTTCGCCAGATGCTTGTCAATAAATTACTGGGGCGCGAAACTGATGGCCGCATCGAATGGGGCAAGATGTGGAAGCTGGCGAAGATGGCCGCCAAGATGTATCTTGAAAAGTGAAGCTGCGGGCGCGCTGGTTCTACTGATGGCAAGACATCAGAACAGGAGCAGGTGGAATTCCAGAGAGAGATTTTCACCTGCTCCTGTAGTTTTCGCGCGCCCTAATGTACACTACGGGCGCTCAGATTCAGAACAAACTTTGAGCGGATAATTCTTCTCCTCCTGACGAAAGGGTAGCCTATGCTTCGTAAGCCACAAGTCTTCACCGTCTCTCTCTTCATTCTGTTGTGGGCGTTGCCAGCAGCAGCGCAAAAGTCGTGTTTCACGGCGGAGGCGCGCGCTGAGGCCGAACGAACTGCGAAAGTCTGGCAAGAGCCGGACCCGGACTATGATCCTGTTCTCGGCTACAATCCGAACAAAATTCGCGCGGGCGCTCCTCCGGTGGATGAAAACGGACTTGCTAAGCCGATTAACTGTGTGGCCGATCCGAAGCCGGAAAAGGGAAGCGGCACGACGCCGAAGTTCTATTGTTCAGTTCCGGGCGTCGTTGACGATAACGGCGAGCTGGTCCGCTACAAAATAAAGCCACACTTCAAAGGGCAGTCGAGAGAAAAGCGCAACGGCGAAGTCTATGGCGAGTTTCTCTCTTCGCGTTTCTCCAAGGCTCTCGGATTCTTCGCAGACGACGAGTGGGTCGCTGATGTCAACTGCCCTGATTGCGAGAAGAGTCTGAACAAACCCTTTCAGGATGGAGCGAAGTTCACGCCCATGCAACCGGCTGCGGGAATCGAACTCGCCCTGGGTAAGGGAATAGATGTGAACTGCAATAACAAGGACACGGCTGCGCTCGCCCCGACGCTCGCCAAACTCCGACAGAGCGGAGCGCCGCGCGCCGAGATAGATGCGTTCAAGCTCTGGCTCGCCTTCATAGATCACGGCGACACCAAGGATGATAACCAGAAGTTCGCCTGCCTCGATTCAGATAAGAACCCGGACGGCACGCGTACCTGCAAGCCGGGCCAGGCCGTCTATTACGTCAGCGACATGGGTTCAACCTTCGGCTATTCCAAAGCGAGCGAGAATAAGGCCAGGTTGAATGAATGGAAGAAAAGAGAAGACCCGATTAAGGTGAGCAATGGTCGCTGCACCTCTACCGCCAAGAGCATCGGCGATGCGAGCATCAGCGAAGAAGGCCGCCAACTTCTGGCGACGCAATTGCAGCGACTCCTCGATGCAGAGCAGAGCAACGGCCTGATCACCAAAGTCTTCCGCGCCTCGCGCAACGACGAGCGAGACCAGCCAGCCGGACTGTGGACCGCAGAGTTCGTGCGTAAGGCAAGAACGATCATAGACGCGCATTGCTCGGACTAAATGAGGAGTGCCCCTCCTATTCCTATTTGATGAACGCTAGGTCTTCGTCTGGAAATGTAGGTGCGCCTGTTCAGTGGATACCGAGAACCTAAAATCAAGTCCCTGCCTTTAACACATTTGTAGAAAGAGCAGAAGAGACTCGTTTTGCTTAGAGACTCTACCTGACGGTCGCGACCGGGACTCTGACATAGGAAGCGTAGCGTTTCGAGCGATACACGCGCTGGGTCGCGCTCATGTAATCGGAGTCTTGCGCCATGTAGATGTTCGGGACGAATTTTTGCGGGTTTCGATCATAGAGCGGAAACCAGGTGCTCTGCACCTGCACCATGATCTTGTGCCCTTTGAGAAAGCGGTGGTCGTTCGTGTGCAGGTCAATCACATACTCGTTGACCTGATTGGGCACGATTGGCTCGGGCCGCTCGAAGCTCTTGCGAAAACGCCCGCGCAAAATTTCGTCCGCGATCATCAACTGATAGCCGCCCAGCTTAGGGTCTTTTGGATACTCTTCAGGGTAAACGTCAATCAGCTTCACAATCCAATCGCTGTCCGTGCCTGATGTGGAAGCGAAGAGATGCGCGACGATGTCGCCCGAGATGACCACATCATCTTTCAAAGTTTCAGTTTCCCAAGTCAGTACATCCGCGCGGTTTTGGACGAAGCGTTGATCTGCAACAAGCCATGAGGACCAGCGCGAGCTGCCCAAGTTGTCTGGGTTATAGGTCGGCTCAACAGGCCGCAGGCGGTAGGGAACCGGATGCGCAGGGTCTGAGACATATTGGTCGAATGCCGTCCGACTGTCTTTGCTCGGAGGCTGGAAGGAGAGCCGCCCGTCACTTTGAAAGTATAGCCTGCCCTCTGTGACACCGGTTCGTGGCGGCCATGAGTCATAAGACATCCACTTGTTCGCGCCTGTCTGAAAGGTTATGGCTTCGGGTTGATTAAAGTTAGGTCTGTCTTTTAAGAAATGAGCGAACCAGGGCGCACGAATTTGTGCCCGGAAGTAAAGGCTTGTGTCGCTCTCGAATTTGATGTAGGCGAGATGGTCGCCTGTACCCATAGTGCGCTCCCAGCCGCCGTGATTCCAGGGACCTGCGACCAGATAGTTCAAATGATTCGTGTCCTGTTTCTCTAAAAGCTCGTAAGCCTTCACAGGCCCATAGAAATCTTCCTGATCCCACCAGCCCGCAACATGCATGATGGGAACGGTCGGGCGTTTCAACTGCTGGGCCAGCCCGCGGCGTTTCCAGAACTCATCGTAGTTCGGATGCTGGACGAAGTTGTTCCAGGTGGGAAGCTGTCCGTGAAAATATTTTGCATCTGCATTTGAGAGCGCGCCCATCCTTAAATACCACTCGTATGTGTCATAGCGGTCGAACTTGAAATTCGCATCCTCCTTCGAGGATTCCAACTCGTAGGCATACTCGAACCCGTAGCTCAGACGAAACGCGCCGTTGTGATGAAAGTCGTCGCCCAAGAACATATCGGCGGGCGTGGCCTGCTCGCTGACAGCTTTCAACGCCGGATGCGGCTCAAGCGTTGCCATCACGGCGAGCCACGCGTCGTAAGAGTCGCCGGTCATGCCGACGCGCCCGTTGTTATGGGGCACATGCTTCAGCATCCACTCAATGGTGTCGTAAGTGTCCGTACCCTCGTCAATCGCCTTCGGGTCTGTGGAAGTGCGCGGCGGACGACTCATGACGAACGTGCCTTCGGACTTGTAGCGACCGCGTATGTCTTGAAAGACGAAGATATAGCCGTCATCAGCCAGTTCCTTCAGCCAGCCGCCGAAGGAGTATTCGCCCAAGCCCGTCACGCCGTAAGGCGTACGGTTGAGGATAATCGGCAATGGCTCCTTGATCTTTTTCGGCACGAAGATTTCCGTGTAGAGGCGCACGCCATCGCGCATCACAATCATTTGCGTGCTCTTATCAAAACTTTGCGCTGCATCGGGCGCGTTCTGAGCGTGAAGCGGGTTTGAAAGAATGATGGTGAGAGTTCCAAAGAGAAGCGACAAAGCTATGGCTTTGAGGATTTGATTTTTCATGTGTGCCCTAAAGGATTCTGGAAAGTAAAAAATTAGGCTGCCCTCATCAAAGAGAGAGCAGCCTAAACAATTTCGCAGAATATTTCTACTCTTACTTCACGGTCGCTTTCGAACCGTTTTCGCCGGGAAGGTTCAGGCGGTCGCGGAAGAGGTTGAGCAAGAGCAGGGTTCCGATGCCGCCCGCGCCGTCGCCTGTGCCCCCCGATGCCATCACGTCGGGCGTGATGCGCACGTTTTTCTCGCCGATGACCTTGAGGGTTTCGACGAGCGCGACACCTTGCGCTCCGAGCGCGTTGACTTGTTCGTGATAAGCGACGCCCTGCGCCTCGCCCATCAGTCGCACCTTCTCAGCTTCGGCTTTACCTGTTGCGAGAATGTAGTGCGCCTCGCCTTCCGCTTCGGCCTTGCGCTGCTCTGCGCGCTTGCTTGAGATTTCGACGCCGACGGTCGCGGCCATCAAATCCTTCTGGTTATTGGCCTGCGCCGTGATCTTCTCAAGCTGGATGCGCTTCTCTTCGGCCTCGCGCTGAGCGTCGAACATGTTCTGGCGTTGCTCTGCGAGAATCTTCTCGGTCTGCGTCTTCATCAACTCTTCCGGCAGATGGATGTGGCAGATGAGAACGTTGACGACATCAACGTGATACTTCAAGAGATGCGCGCGGACGCGAGCTTCGGCGCGTTCCTGCTCTTCGTGACGATTCTGCAAGTAGGCCATAGCAGATGATTCCGATGCCTGGTTGCGGAAGATCGAGTCAATCAGAGGGTGCATCACGTTCTGAATCAGCTTATCAATCGAGCCGATCTTGGCGACCATGAAGGGTGCGTCTTCAGGCTTGACGCGGAAGACGACGCGAACTTCCAACTGCATCGTGAAGCCGTCTTTCGAGATGACCTCGAAGGGGTCGAACGTGTTCGCAACCTCCCCGGCAGTCCATTCAACCGTCTGGTTCGTCGTCGGAATCACGATGGGCGTAATCGCTAAGGTGTTGACGTAGTAGCGTCCTGGTCCAACGACCGTCTCTTGAATGCCGCGATAGCCTTCGGGGACGACGTAAGCTTCGTGCGCGCCTTCGTCCAGTCTGCGGTCTGCCGGGTCGCCGGACTTCAAGTCAGCCGCGATCTCGTCGGCGCTCCGTTTCTCGTCGTCCAGCTTATCAAGGCGCTCGACGGCTTTCGAGATTTGTTCTTCTTCCTCGCGCTCCAGCCGCTCGCGCACTTTCGCGGCCATCACGCGTCGAACCTCATCCGAAGGGTCTTTGCCGACGTTCGAGACGACGACGGCGACCTCGCCCGGTTTGACTTCCTTGGCGTTTTCGGAAATCACTTTGAAGAGCAGCGGGTTGATGTAGTAAGTGCCGGGCAGCAAAATATCTTTCTGCGGGCCGCGCTGGCCGCCGCGCCCGATGAACTCGTGGCCGTCCTGAAAATCGTCATGCCCGTCAACAGTAGCCGCGACATAATCTTTAGGATTGAGCGGCGAGCCGTCCAAAGCTTCGACGAGGCCGATCTGATTCTCGCTGATGACGGTCGCATCGAAAAGACGAACTGTGAACAAGCCAGACTTGACCAGGTTATTATCGTCAATGCTGACCGAGTTGGTCAGGATGCGATAAGTTCCGGGCGTCAGAATCTCGACCTGTGGACCTTTCTGACCGCCGCTGGCGATGAACTGTTCGGAGTCCTGAAAGTTGCGATGCCCGTCAATAGCTTTACCCAACAGGCGTCCAGCATCAAGCGGCGAACCATCCGCAGCCGTAATGACGCCGACCTTGCCCTGCGGAATCACTGTTGACTTGCAGACTGAAACGCGGAAGAGATACGGGTGAATCGGCCAGAGTCCCGGCGGCAGCGTCCTCAGTTGTATGCCTTTGACGCCACCGCGCTTGATGAAGGCAATCGGGTCCTGGAAATTGTTGTGGGCGTTCTGCGCGCGGTCCGGCGCGAAGATTCTACCAGGCGGCAGAGGCTCGCCGTCAACGGCCTCAATGATGCCAAGCTCGTCCGAGCCAATCTCGATCAAAGGAACTTTGCGGACGACCTTCTCAAACGGCCATTTAATCATGTGCAGTCCGGGCTTGAGGACATCGGCCTGAATGCCGACTTCGCCTTCGGTGGCGACGACGCGACCAGGAGGCATCTTCGCGCCTAAGTAGCGTCGCTCCTTAATCGCAATCTCGCGCGCGCCGACGTTGACCAGAATGCGCCGCAGAATCATCACGAGCAAGATGAACGCAATGAAGCCGACGACGAGATAGGGTATGTACGGGGTGATGTCAAAGTTTTTCATAACAACCTCTCAAAGTGACGAGTGACAAGTGACGAGTGACGAGTAAAGACGGGTTTGTAACTCGTCACTCGTCACTTGTCACTCGTCACTGCCTTTCTCTTTCTGCCGCGAGTTGGCGGCGAAACTGGGCGAGCTTGCGTTTGAGCACGAAGCCTGCGCCGGAATTTCTCACCGAGGGCGTGAGTATCCAGAACTCGCTCTCGATGAGTTGGCGCAACTCATCCCCAGAGACTCCTGAAAGTTTATGGTCGCGCCAGAATTGATAAGCCGTGTCTGTTGCTGCCTGGTAAATGCTGGCATCGTCAGCGAGGGCGGCGACGTGCAGCATCTTTGCCGTTGAGTTCCTGTCGGGTGAATTTTTCCAGCTCTCTATAAACCTCAGCGCGAGGCTGCGGTTGACGCGCAAGTGCGCATCGCTTCTCACGATATAAGAGACGAGCGCCAGCAGGCTGGCATCAGAGTTGGCACGCTCGACCAGCGCGTTTAAGACTTCGTCGTAGAGCGCGGCGTCCGAGTTTGCGCTGGCTTCAACAAGCGACTCTTTATCGCCAGAGCTTGCGCGTAAGAGTAATGCCTGTCGTCGTTCGTCTGCAATGTTTTTGCCGTCGGGAAGCTCTAGAGTCTGTGCTTCTTTCAAGGCTTTCTCTGCGAAGAGGCCGATGTTGCGCGGCGGCGGAAGAGACAACTCCGCGTCTCTGTTAGACGAAGGGCGTTGCCATAAATAGATGACGTAAGTGATACCGGCCAGCAGGAAAAAAGTAGTGATGAGAAACGTGACCATTGTGGCCTAAAGACGCCCTCGTGCGGTTACTTGCCTTTGCACTTTGTCAGAGCGTCGTTCGCAGATGATTATACGTCAAAGGTGCGCGCGAAGTTTAATTTTTCGGATGAGCTTTCTAAATCGCCTACAGCTTTAGCTGAAGGGCAATACAGAAAATGATTTCGGCTTATGGCCTTTGAATTATTGATCCAGCAATAACGGGTCAGTACCGCCTGCGGTAGCGGGAGGGTAGGATGTGCCCGACCCGCCCGCTACCGCAGGCGGTACTGACCCGCAGACACACGCCGCCTCAAGTTATTACCGATCAAACTCTGTCCGCTAGCTAAAGCTAGTGGCAACCGAGGCGAAATGTCAGCGCAACCTAATTCTCGTGCGCCTACCTGATTGCATTAAAAAGCAATGGGTAGGTCGCCAGCGATTGGCCGCGATATTGCGGGCGGAAGCCGAAGAGATAGATTCGTCCCTTTCCCAATGTAACCTCAACAAGCGCGGCCTTGCCTTTGATTCTCTCGCCGCCGAGCAGCCAGCCGGAAAGAAGCAGGTCGCCTGTTTCCGGATAGCGCGCGATGACGCGGACGCGCGAGGCTTCCTTCCGGTCAGTCAGCTCAAAGACGGGCGACTCTTCCGCCCACGCGATTGATTCTTTCGACATCCCTTTCGTAATCGGGTGCGAGGTGTCAAGCTCTACGCGCAGGATTGAGCCGGGGACGTAAAACTCCGTGCGCTTCAGGCCAGCCGTGACATCGCGCAGAGGCAGCTTGAACTGTTCGATGGCGAAATCCGAAGCGCGATTCAAAAGGATGAGCGTGCCGCCCGCCTCGACAAATTCGCGCAAAGCCTTCACGCCTTCTGTGCCAAGCCCGCCCGTTAACTCATCCGGCATCGTACCCTTGTGATAGCCTTCGAGCAGAGAGCGCGGTGATTGGTCCGGGATGATTATTGTGTCGTACTTAGCGCGCAGACTTCCGGCGTGAATCTCTTTATCTTGGAGAGATAAATAGTAAAGACATTTGCTCTGATGTTCGAATACCCACCGCGTCCATCCCTCGTCCATATTTGGGATGTGAGATTGATAAAGGGCGCGTCGCGGCGGAACTCCACCACCGCATCCTCCATTCCAGCCGTTCGTCTCGTCCGCCGCCTTCGCATATTTGAAAGGCGAGAAGACGGGCGTGACTTTAACCTCCATTAACAGCGGCAGAGTATGTGCCGTCACATCGTAAGGGGCGATTGGGTGGCCTGATGCATCACGGAGGTCTGGATAATGTTGGGCTTCCAAAAGCGCCTTCGCAAAGCTACTGTTAGGCTGGGCCATGTGTATGACGGCAGTATCGTACGGAAACCTGTTGCCGTTGAAAGCAAAAGCTCTGGTGAAATCTATCTCGACACCGCCGCTCAGCAAAATACTTATTAAAGCCCCGCTGTTTTCGGACGGCGGGATGATGTATGCAAACAACTCTCCTGGCTTGCGTGGCCTTACGGCTTCCTTTCCAATTTTGTAAAACCTCGTCAGCCAACGCTCACGATTCTCAGCAGCATATCGCAACAAAGAGAATGCTGCGGCTCTCATGTAGTTGGTGATGTCGCGCAAGTGCCACTCGCCTCCGGTCCAGAGTTCTGGAAAATTGGGCGAGACTTTGCGCGGGTCATAGTTTTTGCCGGGCTTGAGGTCAGAGAACTTGACGGTGATGGGTGTTGCGAGCTTGCAGGAGGCGGTCTCCGAAAGAATGCGGACGCCGCCGTGATAGTGCGAGTAGGCGCGCGAAGGCGACCAGGCATCGTAGATGGAATCCTGTGTGATGCCTTTGAATCCTTGAGCGCGCAGATCATTCATCATCGCGTGGCCCAATTCCGTGTAGCCTTCGACAATCTCTTTCGGCACATTCGGCTCGACCGGCTGCATGTAGGGCGGAAGGAAAAGACGCGCGCCGTTCTCTTCCATCTGATGAATGTCGTGGACTATCTGCGGATGCCAGACGTTGTGAATCTTCTCGACCGCGAGCTGAGTCTCCTTTTGCGTGAAGGCATACCAGTCGCGGTTATCGTCGTGCCCGACATACTTGTTGTAGAGCACGGGCGGGTCTGTGCCTTCATAGGGCGTGCCGAGCGTCTTGTCATACCAGTTCTTGACAATGTCAACGCCATCAGGGTTGAGCGAAGGAACGAGCAGGATGATCGTGTTGTGCAGGATGTTTTGAGTCTCCACATCATCGGAGGATGCGAGGCGATATGCGATGAGCATTGAGGAGAGATAAGAGCCGACCTCGTCGGAATGTATGCCGCAGGTGATGAGAACGATTGTCTTCCCGCGCGCGATTAGTTGTTTAGCCTTGCTGTCGGCGTTTGCGCCAAGAGTGCGCGGGTCTGCGAGTTGAGCTTGAATTGCCTTGAACTCATCGAGCCGCGCTAAATTCTCCGGCGCGCTGATGGTCGCCATGACGAAGGGAGCATTCATCGTCGTCTTGCCCAACTCTTCAAACTTCACGCGCTCGCTCGCCTCGTCCAGTCGCTTGAAATATTCAACCACCTGCGCCCAACTTGCGAGCTTGCGGTCGTCGCCAGGACGAAAACCGAGCACATCTTCGGGCGCAGGCACACGAGTCGCTCTCAATAGCTTAGTCTTCCGCTGCTGTCTCGGATGCTCTGCGCTCGATCTGATTTGAGATAAGAAGGAGAGGAAGAGAAAGATAAGCAACGAGAAGCTAAGCGTGCGTTTGTTCATTCCTGTTTGAGCCTCAAGCGGTGTCTTGAGCTTTACTCTTCCAGCAGATGCTGGAAGCCTTCCCACTCCGTCTCCACTTTTTGATATGTTCGTCTCACGCGCACAAGATAAAAGAGCAGCCGCCCGGACTGAAAGAGCCATGCCATGTAGAGAAAGAGCAAGCATTTCAGAATGAGCGCCACATCTATGATAATCACCGGCCAAATCTGGCGATTATTAAAAAAGACGTAGAGAGGTTGAATCGCCGTATAAGAATAGAGTGCGATGAGCAGCCATGGTGGAGGCCCCAGAAACTTGCTTTGCAAGCGGCCAACGTAAAGGGCCATAGCGATGCCTCCGGCAATGCCGCTTGCTAAATCCGCGCCCTCCAGTATCCGGTTTGTCTCAATATAATTCTGCCGAAACACAAGCAGGATTTCGATAAAGGTAAAAGCCAGTAAGACGACCAGCCCGATGATGAAGAAGTTATCTTCATTGCGATTCTCTATTTGGGTGACGGTCGGTTTGTTGAGAATGTTAAAGCAGAGGACGATAATCAGCGTATTGCAGTTATTAAAGAGCGTAGTGGCGATGCTGAGAGGGGGACTTGCTGAACCTAAGAATGCCAGAAAGCCATAAAGGACGAGCCAGGAGACCAGGAGGAACTGCCAGCATTTTGTATATTGTTCGAGAGCGGCTTTGGCTATCACCCGCGCCTCATCCCACTCCTGCGAATTGTCATATCCGGCAGCCTTTCTGATCTCTTCATTTAAATTGACGTTTGCCTTTGTCGCCTCCTGGCGAAATCCCTTCGGCTCACGCAGGAAGAGGACAAAGGCTATTAAGATCATGAAGAAATGGGCTGTGCCGACGAACGGCTTAGCCCATTGGTTGGTAATCCCCCCAATTGAAATGAGTACGGTCAAAAAAACGCCGGTGATGAGAAGCAGTTTGATTGCTCTATCCGGCCCACGTATCCACTCACGAAATGTGATCGTTCCAACCTTTGAATCCTTGACCGTCTCATCCTCAAGGACACGAGGGCTGGCCTCCTGCTTTCCTTCATCGAAGACCCGCGCCGTTGATTTTTCGTTCGAGATGAGATTCGTCGTCGTGTGGGGGACGGGCTTCGATGTCTCGCTTTCTATTTGCTCTTCTAATCTTCCATTGGCATTTTCAGCTAAAGCTTCATCAGGCGCTTTCCGCACGTCCGCGATAAAGCGATAGCCCATCCGTCGTTTCGTCTCGATGAATCTACTCTCTCCGGCAGGATCATGGAGTTTACCTCTCAAATCGTAAATCGCCTGTTCAACGGTGTTCGATCCGGCAGTGGAGTTTCCACAAACGTCATTGACCAGCTTCTCTTTCTTGACGAACTCTCCGTGATGCTCGACGAGGATGCGAAGGATTTCAAACTGTGTCCGATTGAGCGGGATTGGATGGTCTTCATAGAAGAATTCCTTTGTCGAAATGCTTAAGCGATAGCGGCCAAAGACATACCAATCGCTTTCAGGCTTGCTCATGTTTGTCTCCAACGATCCTTTCAGATATTCCGCTCAATGATTAAACTCGCCGACTTATCATCGCTGAAAAGCTTTTCAGAAACTTTTCCGAAGATTTCTATTTAATCTCTGCTTGAATCGGTATAGGGTCTGCTATGAGAGCGAATAGGCTCAGGAACTTTGCCGGACGCGGAGATTCTAATTAAAGCGACCGAACAGAGCAAGAGAGTTGAGCATAAGTGCAGATACCTGCTTAATTGCTTGCCCTGTTGCGCTGAGCGAGGTAAAGTAGGCGCGAAATATCCCCAAGCACGCTCCCCGTCTTAATAACTCTAGGTCGGAGGTCATTTCACCGATGGCGACTGAAACCGTCAAGCCTGACATTGCTCATACTAATGAGTTTCCAGACATTGTCGGCGCTAAGCCTGAGAACCCATTTCTAGCCAGGTTCATTCCGTACATTCCGGCGACGACGACGATGCGCGAGTTGTCTATCCGAGCCATTCTCGTCGGGACAATCCTCGGCATGGTCTTCGGCGCGTCTTCGCTCTACCTTGTGCTGAAGGTCGGCTTGACCGTGAGCGCCTCGATTCCGGTCGCCGTCATCTCGATTACGCTCTTCCGTTTGCTCTCGAAGATGGGCGCGAAGAACGCGACGATCCTTGAAAACAATATCGTGCAGACGGCAGGCTCGGCGGGTGAATCAATCGCTTTCGGCGTCGGCGTGACGATGCCTGCGATTATGATTCTCGGCTTCGATCTTGAAATCACGCGCGTCATCCTCGTCTCGGTTCTCGGCGGACTGCTCGGAATCCTGATGATGATTCCTTTGCGCCGCGCGCTGATCGTGCAGCAGCACGGATTCTTGAAGTATCCAGAAGGCACGGCCTGCGCCGAAGTTCTCAAAGTGGGGGCTTCGGATGAATCGAAAGCCGCCGCTTCTGATGAGGCCAAAGCGGAGATGGCTGCGGCTGGCGCGAGCAACATCGGCGCGAAGACCATCTTCGGCGGCTTCGGCATAGGCTTTCTTTACTATGCCCTCAACAAAGCTTTCTACGGTTGGAAAGAAGCGCCGGAAAAAGTCTTCGACAAGCCGTTCAAGGCCGGTTCGCTCAGTGCGGAAGTCAACCCGGCGCTCCTTGGCGTCGGTTACATCATCGGGCCGCGCATCGCTTCGATTATGTGCGCGGGCGGTGTCTTGGCTTATCTCGTTCTGATTCCTGCTATCAAATTCTTCGGCGAAAGTATCCCTGGCGTGCTCGCGCCCGGAGGCAAACCTATCAGCGAGATGGACCCGGGCGATATACGCGGAGCTTACGTGCTCTATATCGGCGCGGGCGCAGTCGCCGCGGGCGGCATCATCAGCCTCTGCCGCTCGCTTCCGACAATCTGGCACGGATTGAAAGGCGGCATACAGGATTTGCGGGGCGGGCAGGCGGCGAGCGGTTCCGCTCCGAGAACAGACCGCGACCTTTCGATGAAGTTCGTGCTCATCGGCATCATCGCTTTAATGGCCGCGATTATTCTGTTCCCGCAATTAGGGCTGCAACTCAATGCGCTGACGGCCATTCTTGGCGCGTTCATGATTGTGGCTTTCGGCTTTCTCTTCGTCACCGTCTCGTCGCGCCTGACGGGTGAGATTGGCTCATCGTCGAATCCGATTTCGGGAATGACTGTGGCGACGCTGCTCCTGACCTGCTTAATCTTTCTGGCGGTCGGATGGACAGGCTCAGCATTTTTCGTGACGGCGCTCTCAATCGGAGCTATCGTCTGCATCGCGTCGTCAAACGGCGGGACAACATCGCAAGACTTGAAGCTTTCCAGCACAGTGGGATCCGAAGCTTGGAATTCACGTGACTTGAAGTCGCGGC
>JADMIO010809305.1_pt1 | contig 52623 bp, 36 predicted proteins | sample 8958161 | NCBI WGS metagenome assembly JADMIO01 (sample SAMN16585339, study PRJNA669376) | soil metagenome | isolation source: Crop rotation soil | place: USA: Cullars Rotation, Alabama | collected 2011 | reverse complement strand
TCTTAACACCGAGCTTTACTTCGGTTACTGCTACTGCCGGTAATATCCTTGTCGGTAATGGCACTTCATGGGCATCGGTCGCGATGAGCGGTGACGCTACTGTCGCAACAGGTGGTGCACTTACCCTTGCGAACACTGCAGTTACTGCTGGTTCGTATGGTGATGCTACCCATGTTGGTACGTTCACCGTCGATGCGAAAGGCCGTTTGACTGCTGCTTCGAATGTCTTGATCGCTGGCGCAGCTGGTGCTGCCGGTGGCGATCTTAGCGGTACTTACCCGAACCCGACGGTTGCCAAGATCAATGGCAATCCGCTTGGCTCGACGGCTCCTTCAAGCGGTAACATCCTATTCAGCGATGGTACCAATTGGTTATCGGCAACCTTGGTTGGCGATGCTGCTTTGATCGATCTCGGCGGTGGCCTTGCAAACTTGACCATTGCTAATGGTGCGGTAACCTACTCACAGATGCAGTCGACAACAGCCGATCAGGTTGTTCTTGGCCGTGGCGATGCTCCGGGCGGCGGCGGTGAAGTTCAGGAAATCACTGTTGGCAGAGGCTTGAATATCTCTGGTAACGTTGTTGGCATTACGGCTGCTTCTCATGGCAGAGTCTCGGAAGTCGGTAATGGTGCCGGTCCGTATGTTATCCTTAATTCCAATGTGACTGCTACCAATACTATCCTCGTTACTCTCGAAGGTGTCGTAACAACGGCTGCAGTTACTGCCCGTAACAACGGTGTCAGTTTCACTGTAACGACCGGCGCAACACTTAATGGTGCCGGACTTATCAATTACTACATCTTACCGTAGTACTTGGAAAAACAAATTTCTGCAAAGAAATGGGAAAAAGGGGCAGCCAATGGGCTGCCCCTTTTATTTTTAGGTTAAATTTTATTTTATTAAAAATCAATAGTTTACAAATTATTTTCAGGTTTTTTTATGAATAATTTGGTTTTGTGACAAATATTTTCGTATATTTGCAACAGATCATTCGAACAGTGTGTATCGAATTTGACCACGGGATACAACGTAACCAAATGATTGCTCTATAAACGGGCGGCTAAACTGTGATCTCTTAAATGCCGTTCACCTTTCGTCACGGGGAGGGGAAAAAGTTAAGGGACAGCTATCGATATCTAATTGACATTCGGGATTGCGCCACGGGATACTTAATAAGCGCGTCATTTCTTTATAAAAGTCGAAAGTCTCTTCTGAATACCGATGGTAGCTATTAGTTCAATCCAAAACCATCAACAAAAATGAAACAGTATATCGTATTACTCGCATTAGCCCTTTTTACGGCTGTAGGCTGCAGTAACCCTTCTTCGGATGCTCCGTCGTCGAACAAATCGTTCGATCCGATGGCAGCTGGCGGTTCAACCGATCCGATCATTTCTTATTACACCGTTCCAGCTACTCCAGTCGTAGGTCAATCCTGCATGGTTGTTGCTGTAATGCAACAGAACATTACTGGTACCAGCGCTAAGTTGGTAATGTATCAGTCAACCAATGGTGGTGGCAGCTACAACCAGGTTAATGGTGGCCAGCAGGGATCACAAACGGTAAGCTATACCTTTGTACCGGCTAGCGCAGGTGACTTCTACTTCAAGATTCACTTTGTAAAGGGCAGCAGCAACTACTCTAACAATTTTGACTACTTCTTTACCGTACCGGTAATTCCAAAGCCACAGTCTTCGACCATTCCGCCGAAGATCACACAGGTTTCTTGTGCAAACCCAGTGAAGTTGTCGAATGGTAACTATCGTTTCAGCGTCCGCTATCAGGTTTCTACCTATGGTGATGCATTAACGAATGCTGTTCTTAACGCAACCCTCGTAACAGGTGCTGCTCCGACTTCTTACTCAGTTGCTCCTACAAGCGCTTCAGGCGATCCGATCTTGATCACCTGGAACCTCGGTACGATCAACGCTGCTTCAACTGTATTACGCACCGTAACCTATGAAGTACCACAGGCTAACTTTGGAGCTTCAGGTCCGTACAGCATCACCAGCACCGCTTCGGTATCTGCTGATGACTTTGTATTCGTACCGGTTAGCGGCGTAAAGGTCAGCACTTTACCACAATAAGGTAAGTAAGGTTTTTCCGAACTCATAATCAAAAGGCAGGCTTCCCAGAGCCTGCCTTTTGACTCTTCTAATCGTCTCTTCAGGAAGAGTATAATAGGGTTGATTGAGCCCACACAGAAGTATAGGCATTATCCCCCGATAGATGCTTAACAAAGAATCGGATCCTGTCTCTTTGAAACCCGGTTCGCCTTTTTCACGGGAAGGTAAATAAGAGAAGTATTTGGTATAAGATATACCTCCTGGCGAAAAGTATCTACCCTGCTCTTCTTTCGTTAGTTGGGTGCCATATACCATCATCCTGTATTACACTCATCATCAGACTGAATAATGAAACAACTACTAGCACTACTTACACTGACGGTATTTTTTGCTGTCGGATGTAACCAAGACCCAAGTACATCGAATGGCTCGAAAGTAAATAACGCCGGAGATCCAAGCTCGGCAAAAACCGGCGGTACTTCCGATGCAGTGTTCGATATTCCTGCTCCGACCTTCTCCGGCGCGAATGGCGTTACCCAAGGTGATGCTGTCGGTAGCGGATACAGTGTCTCCGTTTGTTGGACGTACCAAACTCCAGCTAACTCTTATTATACTTCAACCTTGTGGTATCCGCAAGGCACAAACAAACCGGCAAAGCATTTAGGGCTCGTCCCGACTGCAACACTCAATCCGAGTGCTCAAAACAGCCCATACGAATTCTGGGGCGGTTCACAGAAGACTATCGTTTCTGCTCCATCGTATTCCGGACATTATGATGTGGAACGCCGTATTAACGGTGGCTCATGGTCGGAAATCGCAGAAACTCGCTCATTATGCTATACCGATAATAATGGTGGCAATGGTTTTTCTGCCGGTACGGTCGTTGAATATCGTATCAAGGAAAAATCACTTGAAGCCGACGGAGCAAATCAGTCGACGCATCATAGTAATTATTCGGGCACTGGTTCAGTAACAATTGTTAACCCTTGTACCCCAGATCCCAATACCGCTTGGAGTACCCCGACAGTCACCGGGTATGCTGGAACGATCGAACATGTAGTTGGTGATAATGGCAATTGGGACACGCCGGCAGCAGGGGATATTACGACCCAGAATAACCCTAATAACCTGAATCTGCATTTTGTGGTCAATGGGTATATTCAATACTTATCGGATTCCTATCGCGAAAATACTTGCGACGCAAACAATCCGTTTGTCATGCACAACGATCCGATCTCCGTCCCGAACGGACCGAACGATCCGAATGCTCCTGACGTATGGGTCAGCATCGATAACAACGGTACCTTCTTCTGGGTACAGGCCTTCTGGCAAACTAATAAGTACCACATGAATGGTGATCTTCACATCCCAACAACATCGGGTCAGAGTTACCCGTTGTATTTCTCCCATACCAATGGGTTGTCAGAACTCATCTCGACCTGGACACTCTATGTGCCCTAATCGATTTGAATTCTAATTCAGATTTATTAAAAAGGCAGACTTCGGTCTGCCTTTTTTTATTGTTAGCATCGAATCCGTAGAGTAATAAAAGCCGTATTTTTGTATAGATGAAGACCCCGACCGAGAACCCGACACCGAACATCTTAAAATATTATGCGCTCGGTCTATGGAATGGGTTAGACGAAGATCACTGCTTTATCTTTGCCTCGGGCATTGCCTTTAACGTCCTGCTTTGCATTATTCCCCTTTCGCTGATCTTCTTCCAGATCTTTTCGATCATCATGCAGAGCGATGATACGGCGAAAGAAGCGGTAATGGGCTATATCACCCGCAGCTTGCCGATCGATAAATATGGGATACTGATGCAGGAATGGGTACACGATCAGTTTTCTTATATCTCGGATGTCTCCCTGCTGCCCGGAGTGATTGCCCTTATCATCCTTATCTGGCTTTCGAGTGCTTTATTTACTTCGCTCCGTACCGCTATCAATGGCATCTACAATATCAAAACCAAGCATAAATTATATCTATTAAAATTAAAGGATATGGGGATGATCTTTGTCATCTCCTTCTTTCTCTTGATAACAATTCTCATCAATCCATTACTAACCGCACTGCAAAATCTAAGCGACGACCTGCTGCCAAGTTTCCTGATGCCGATAATTCATAGCACGTTCTCGACAATCGTCCCGCTTGCATTAATGATCGTGTTATTCTTTTATTTATACAAAGTGCTTCCCCACGATCCGATCCCGTGGAGGATCGCGTTTCTTTCTACGGTTATCGCCGTAAGCCTTATCGAGGCAATGAAATATCTGTTCACGTTCTACCTTCAACGCATATCCAGCCTTGGTGCCGTGTATGGTGCGTATGCGTTCGTTGCCGTAGTTGCTCTGTGGTCCTATTATGTTGCCTTGGTTTTCACGATCGGTGCGCTGATCGGCAAATTACATTACGCCCGAAAATTCGCCATCGAATAGGCTCTCCCGAAATCCGAAATTTACATGGGAACCAAATTATAATAATCGTTATTGCAAAAGAGTAATATATGGTTGTCAATATAATTGGCTCCCATATATTATTCTGCCGCTGCGGGCAGAGGGCGTTGCGTGAGTGCGACACATTCTTTCACGATCATACATACATTAATGAACAATCATCATTCTTTCCCCAGGCGTCTGGCCTTCGGGTGCTGCATCCTATTGATTTTACTATCAATAGATGGGCGCGCCCAGCGTGTTAATCAAATAGCTGTTAATACATTCACCGGCAACTGGTCATCTATAAAGGGACAAGGAGCAACGACCGTAGTAGCCACCTTCGGCTCACAGGTCATCAGTTACTCCTATAGCTTTGCGATGCCATTTGCCTTTAAGTACGATGATAATCTCTATCCCGTCAATACGACAGCCTATCTAAATCCAGGCTCGGTAGGATTTAATAGCGCCAATCCAAGCTATAATAGTATTGTCGGCAATGCAAGCTATCATTCGAAGATCGTCGCCTTATCTGGTTTACATACAACCCGTTATACGGGTGGTAATAGTACGCTATTACGGCAGGTATCAGGAAGCGCCCCTAACCGGGTCCTTACGATCGAATGGGATGGCATGGGCAATTATTATATGACCGAGTTGGGAGTCACTAGTTACCAAATCAAACTCTACGAATCCACGAACGTCATTGAATTCATCTATAAAGATCATAACTTTACAATGAATAACAGTTCGTATGCTTCTTATACAAAGAGCAGCGGACTCAATGGACGTAATACCCCGAGCTTTGTCTTCCGTTCGATCATGTCCGGAACGATAAAAACGCCTTCGGCAGATTACCGCTTCGGCCAACCGCCACCTAACGTACAACTAACATCCTATCCTAAGATGGTGAATTTCGGATCCGGTGTTACTGGAAGCGATCTGTTTTCAACAGTAACCGTTTCGAATGTCGGAAGCGATGAAAATGGTGTTGCGAAACTTTCGATCAAATCAGTTTCCATTACCGGTGCCCCTGAATTTACCGTTATCGCTGCTCCAGCATCGGGCGATTCGATGCTCATCGGTGAAACTCGGACGATTCTATTGAAATTTTCACCGCAATTCGACGGACAAAAGCAAGCTACTTTATCAATAGTTTCGAATGGCCTAGACAGCGCGACGCAAACAATTGCCCTGACCGGCATCGGGCTTGCACCGCTCATCTCTATTGATACTAATGTGCTATTCAAAAATAAATTTACGCGGATGGGTGAATCGATGGTGGCGAAGGTCGTCATTACATCGACGAATATTCCGACGCTGAACATCAACGATTTTCAATTCGTTGGAGAGGATGCCGACCAATACTCGATCGCTCAAGGGCCATCATCGATGCAGATCCTAGGCGGCCAAAGCGATTCAATCTTTGTTCGCTATACGCCAACTAAAGAAGGGCGGCACACTGCGACCCTAAACATTCTTAATAACTCACTCAATAATCCTACACTGCCTGTTACATTGTGGGGTACCGCCAAACTGCCGCACATTACAGTGACACCGTCGAAGTTGCTCTTCGATTCAGTCGCTGTTGGAATGCAGGTTTGTAAAACGATCAGGATCTACAACCCCGGTACGGATTCACTTATGATCTTATCCAATAGTGTTACCAGTAATGATGGTGACTATGCTTATACCGGAATCGTCGGCAAGGATTCTATTATTCCGCCGGATAAATATCGCGATGTTACTTTTTGCTTTACACCAATTCAAAAAGGTATCCGCCAGGCTGCTCTTCGACTGACCACGAATATTCCGAAGACCTTTGAAGCGACTCCGCGCGATACTGCCGGGAATATACTCATCGCTATCGAAGGGACAGGGGTACCACAAGGGCTGCTGACTCATTCACTTGGCGATGAGGGATTTAGCGATTCGGTTATTGTCGGCAAAAAGGCCTGCAAGAGCGCTACCATTTCCAATCAAGGAGAAGCCGATATTATCTTAACCGGTTGGACGATCAGCGATCCTACTTTTAGCGCAACCGGAATTAACTTCCCATATCTATTAAAAGCAAAGAGTACGCGATCGATCGATCTTTGTGCAACCGCTCCAACAATTGGCGAAACCAACGGCTCTTTAAAACTTACCGGTACCGTCAGTGAAAAGCCTATAACTCTGAACATACCGCTGGCTATTTATGGGCTGAAGATTTGTGCAGATGCTTCACCGGATAATCTCTTCGACGGACACCTCGTCCTCGAGAATACCGATTCAGCTATCTGTGTCGATGTCACTAACTGCGGTGATGTCCCGACCGACTATACTGCCAGCTTACCAAGCGGTACCGATTATACCATCAGTGGTACTAACCCATCGGGAGTTATCGCTCCAGGAGCAAAAGCCACCTTCTGCATCCACTTCAATCCGAAGACCATGGGTGAAGCAAAGACTACGTTAACCATTACTCCATCGACCAGTGAACTCGCTCCGCTTGCTATCCCGGTCGGTGGTGTTGGTGCCTGTGCTGAACCAACCGCTGCTCCGTTAACGGTTAACCCGATGGGTAAAGGCGGACACGGACCGTTCACGATCACGGTAAAGAATAATGGTAACTTCGACTGGACCCCGGGTACTGCCGTCATTACACCGAACGATGGTGTCTTTATGCTTGACGGACCGGTACCGGCAATTGCTGCCGGTGCTACGCAGAATGTTACCGGTACCTTTAATCCGACCGATAACAATAAGACCTACAGTGCATCGATCACCTTCCCACAGGCTGCCCCGTCACAGTGTGCAGCGCTGACGTTAACGCTCACGGGTCAGAGTGATGCTTCGGGTGTTGCTTCGAAGACCGAAGAGGCTGGCTTTAGTTTGGGTCAGAACTATCCGAACCCATTTGCTTCGGTAACAACCTTTAACTTCACAACACCGACTGAAGCTCAGATCGTCTTATCGATCAGTGACCTTACGGGTCGTCAGATCAAGGTAATCACTAGTGGTAATGTCAGCTCTGGTGAGCATACGGTGCAATTCGACGCATCGACGCTTTCGAGCGGTAGTTACATTATCACCCTTGAAAGCGGTGCTATAAGATTGGCCCGACAAATTGTAGTAGCTAGGTAACGTACTTCGGTACTTTAGCTCTACCTTTTTCGATGTATGGAAGGGGCATCTGAAAGAGTGCCCCTCTTTTTATATCCTCTTATTACAAATGCAATCCATTGATATAAAATCAGTTAGTAGACATGGCATTTACTATAAGCATATAGCCTCCCATCTATTTATTTAATATGGGAACTCTTCAAAAGGAATATACATATCTTAATATGCTATTTTGAACTTCATACACTCAGAATAGCGCCCACCCAACGCATCTGCATTTCATTTTTTCCCCGTACATCAACTCATGAAAAACCTACTTTTGCAATTGCAAGTGTGTGCTTATGTCGTTGCCGCACTTATTCTTTTAAACGACAATTCATTGGGACAGCGAATTAATACCGCTACTCTTACCAGTTTCTCTGGGGGATATTCTACCATTAATGGACAAGGGGGCACTGTCACTCTTGCCAGTTTCGGTGGCAGTGTGTATTATTCCACAGCTACGATGTCTCTTCCATTTGCGTTTCGCTACGATGACGTAAGTTATTCGGCTGGTACGACCGTTTATGTGAGACAAGGACATATCTGTCTTAATCCCGGTGGAAGCCCCGACCCGAATTATCAAAGCTATGTTGGCAATGCGTCGTACCCGAATATCATTGTTCCGTTAATGGGGCTTCAGGTATCGGCACCGGATGGAAGCAGCAGATGGTTTTACCAATTATCCGGCTCAGCCCCGAATCGCGTATTGACCTTTGAATGGTATAAGTGGGGAGATTATCCATCGCAGTCACTCGGATCGACGAGTTACCAGTTGAAGCTCTATGAAACATCTAACAACATCGAGTTCATTTATCAGGATGCAAATTTCACGATGAACAACGCCAGTTATGCATCGTACGTGAAAAGCACTGGGTTGAATGGTAATCCTACACCATCGTTTGTATACAGTTCGATCCAAAGTGGTACCACTGTTACTCCAAAATTCAATTACCGCTACTCATACTACATTCCACCGAATGTTCAACTTTCTTCTTCACCGAAAGTACTCGATTATGGAAGTACGGTTATTGGCTTTTCGACAACCCAAAATGTGATCGTTACCAATGTCGGAAATGATCTAAATGGCATTTCCAAACTTTCGATTAAGAGCCTTACACTCACCGGTGATCCTGATTTCACTATAGTGTCGGCCCCAGCTTCGTTCGATTCGATAACCGTTGGATCGACAAGACCCATTGCTATTAAATTTACACCGCAACTCGATGGAATACGACAAGCATCGTTAACAATCGTTTCGAGTGGAAATGATAGCGGCACTCAAGTAATTTCACTCAAAGGCATTGGCTTGGCTGCATTGATCTCTGTCGATACCAATGTTCTGTTCAAGAATAAATTTACCCGAATGGGCACATCCGTTGTCGCGAGAGTACTCATTACTTCTACCGGTGTTCCAACGCTGAGTATTTTAGGATTTCAATTTACCGGTGTCGATGCCGGTGAATTTTCCATTGCACAGAATCCATCGTCGATGAGTATTGCGGGTGGTAAGACTGATTCCATATTTATTCGATATACGCCCACAAAAGAAGGGCGTCATATAGCGACTCTGAATATCATAAATAACTCGATAAATAATCCGATCTTACCGATCACACTATGGGGAACAGGCACATTACCACATATCATAGTGACCCCAAATATTGCGCTCTTCGATTCGGTTACGATCGGAACAGAGGTTTGCAAAACCATCCGATTGACTAATCCCGGCACCGACACGCTGTTGATCACATCAAATACCATGGTAAGCAATGATGGTGACTTTAAGTATACCGGGTTAGTTGGCATGGATTCGGTCATTCCACCGGATAAGTTTAAAGAAGTTACCGTCTGCTTTAGGCCGATATCAAAAGGCAGTCGCGTTGCAAGACTTCGTTTTACAACGAATATTCCGAAGACATTCGAACCAATACCGCGTGATACAGCCAGCATGTTCCTGCTTGATATGCGTGGTACCGGGGTGCCATTCGGTCAATTGACACAGAAGATCGGCGCTATCGAAGGTGCCGGCTGGACTGACGAGTCGATCATTAATAAGGAGATCTGCACCAACGATACCATCTGGAATAATGGCGGTGCCGATATTCTTGTTTCATCGATGGCACTAAGTGGTGGTTCTGCTGCGAATTATAAAGTAAGCGGAAAAACTCTTCCGTTTATTGTTAAGGCTAACAGCTATGCAGTTGTAACTCTCTGCTGTACCCCAACAACTCAGGGCCCGAACCCGGCTACCTTGACGATCAGCGGTACTTCAAGTGAGAAGGCAATCTCAAGTGTTGCAACCCTCAGCATCAAGGGCTTGATGGTCTGTGCAACCGCAACCCCGAATCCCCTCTTCGACGGACACCTCGTTCTCGAGAATACCGATTCAGCCATCTGTGTCGATGTCACCAACTGCGGTGATGTCCCGACCGACTACACTGCCAGCTTACCCAGTGGTACCGATTACACCATCAGTGGTACCAACCCATCGGGTGTGATCGCTCCAGGAGCAAAAGCTACCTTCTGCATCCACTTCAATCCGAAGACTATGGGTGAAGCCAAGACAACCTTAACCATTACTCCGTCAACGAGCGAACTGGCTCCGCTTGCGATCCCAGTCGGTGGTATCGGTGCCTGCGCCAATGTAACAGCTCCGGCTATGACAGCCACAACGATCGGTAAAGGTGGCCATCGTCCGTTCTCAATCACCATTACCAATAATGGTAATTATGACTGGACACCAGGTAATGCTGTCATCACTCCGAACGATGGCATCTTCTTACTCGATAATGCCGTACCGACAATAACTGCTAACGGTAGCCAGACTGTCACCGGTACCTTTAATCCTGATGACATTAATAAGACCTACAGTGCCACATTGACCTTTGATGGGTCGGCACCAGCTTGTGCAGCAGCGGTATCGGTACCGTTAACAGGTCAGAGTGATGCTTCGGGTGTTGCTTCGAAGACAGAAGAGGCTGGCTTTAGCTTGGGTCAGAACTATCCGAACCCATTTGCTTCGGTGACGACCTTCAGCTTCACGACCCCGACTGAGGCTCAGATCGTACTATCGATCAGTGACCTTACGGGTCGTCAGATCAAAGTGATCACTAGCGGGAATGTCAGCTCGGGTGAGCATACCGTGCAGTTCGATGCATCGCAACTTTCGAGCGGTAGTTATATTATTACCCTTGAAAGCGGTGCTATAAGATTGGCCCGACAAATTGTAGTAGCTAGGTAACGTACTTCGGTACTATAGCTCTACCTTTTTCGATGTATGGAAGGGGTATGCCGTCGGCATACCCCTTCTTTATTTTATAGCCGAAACCCGCCCATTATCCCTACATTAAATTTTTTTTACATATTTGTAACATTTGGGGTAATTCTTGTGTCTATAATAGTGCTCTATACCCAGCACGGATACAGGTTTTCTGGAATGTTCTTCCCCAAGCGTATTCCCAGAATTTCTCATAACAACCATACATCGATATGAAAAAAAGCTACTCTTTTCCCTGGCAAGTAATGATGCTTGCAATTGTGTCGTTTTTTCTTTTTGGATCTATAGCCGAAGCTCAGCGAGTCGATAAGCTAACGGTTACGACCTTTACTAATCCACCAGCTACTAAAAAAGGCGGTGGCGGATTCACCAGCATCACTACCCTCGGGGCTACCTATTTAGGAGGGAATGGAGTCTATTACCCATATGACATCTACCCCTACTATTATACCCTTGCGATGCCATTTGCTTTTAAGTATGATGACTATGCATACTCAGCGGGCCAAACACTTTATGTACAGATCGGATCGGTAAGTTTTACCGATTACCAGTCAACCGGCTTTCCGTATTATTATCCGGTGACCTATCCGAATAATATTACCGGACAACAGGCATCGGTTTATCCCACCTCGATAGCTCCACTTTCAGGATTGCAAACCTCGGGCGGTGTGTATTACCTTGTATCAGGTAATGCTCCTACGAGAGCTCTGACGGTTGAGTGGTATCAAAGCGGCGATTATCCAAGCCGTTCTTTGGGTGTTGTCAGCTATCAGGTGAAGTTATACGAAACATCAAATGCGATTGAGTTCATTTATGAACAGTATGGCTTTAGTATCACCAATTCTGGATATCAGTCATATTACAAATCGATCGGTCTTAACGGAAGAGCTTCTCCGTCGTTTGTTCAAAATCTCATTTCGCAATCAACGTATTCGACACCAAATTCGAACTATCGTTTTACCGGCAAACCGAATGCTCAGCTTACGTCAAGCCCGAAGCAAATCAATTTCGGATCGCAGATCACCGGCAATTTTGTAACGGCAAACATTACAGTTGGAAATGCCGGCGACGATCTGACTGGCGTCTCTAAAGTGGCGATCGGCAATGTGACATTAACCGGTGATCCGGATTACTCGATTGTTTCGATGCCAACGCCAAGCGATTCGATGCTGGTCGGACAAACCCGAACCATCGTTGTCAAATTCGCTCCGACTACCGATGGGCTCCGGACTGCTGGTATTACTATTAATTCTAACGGCAACGATAGTGGCACTCAAACAATAGCATTAACCGGCATTGGGCTAGCACCACTTATTTCCGTTGACACTAATGTTCTGTTCAAGAACAAATTTGTGAAAATGGGTCAATCGATGGTTTCCAGAATCATCATTAACTCCACCAATGTCCCTACGCTAAATATTAACTCGTTCCAATTTGTCGGTGTCGATGCCGGTGAGTTCTCGATTGCCCAGGGGCCTTCGTCAATGAGTATTCCTGGTGGCAAGAGTGATTCAATCTTTATTCGATACACTCCTACCAAGGAGGGACGACATATCGCCACTCTTAACATTGTCAATAATTCGATTAACAATCCGACCTTGCCGATCACGCTTTGGGGAACAGGGACGTTACCGCATATCGTCGTTACTCCAAGCATTATGAAGTTCGACTCGGTTTCTATCGGCACGGAAGTCTGTAAGAATATTAGAATATTCAATCCTGGTACCGATACCTTATTGATCAAATCGAATACGATTGTCAGTAACGATGGAGACTTTGCATACACTGCTCTTATCGGAGCCGATTCAATTATCCCACCGGATAAATTCAAAGAAGTAATGGTTTGCTTTAAGCCAATATCGAAAGGAAGCCGTGTGGCTCGTCTGAGACTGACGACGAATATCATCAAGACATTCGAACAACCATCACGTGATACTGCCGGTCAATTCCTGATCGACATTCGTGGTACGGGTGTACCGGTTGGCTTGATGAGCCAGAAGATCGGTGACATCGAAGGCGGCGGTTGGGTCGACCAATCGATCATCGGCAAAGAGATCTGCATTAACGATACCATTTGGAATAACGGTGGCGCTGATATTCAGGTTAAATCAATGGTATTAGGTGGCAGTGCGGCTGCTAATTATACAATTACCGGACAGAAAGCACCATTTAGCATTAAGGCAAATGGATATACTGTTATTCGCATCTGTTGTACCCCGACGACTCAGGGGCCGAATCCGGCAACGCTGACGATCAGCGGTACCTCAAGCGAGAAGGCAATCTCAAGTGTTGCTACCCTCAGCATCAAAGGCTTGATGGTCTGTGCAACCGCAACTCCGAATCCCCTCTTCGACGGACACCTCGTTCTCGAAAATACCGATTCGGCTATCTGTGTTGATGTCACCAACTGCGGTGATGTCCCGACCGACTACACTGCCAGCTTACCCAGTGGTACCGATTACACCATCAGTGGTACCAACCCATCGGGTGTGATCGCTCCAGGAGCAAAAGCTACCTTCTGCATCCACTTCAATCCGAAGACTATGGGTGAAGCCAAGACAACCTTGACCATTACTCCATCGACCAGTGAATTGGCTCCGCTTGCTATCCCAGTTGGTGGTGTCGGTGCCTGTGCGGAACCGACCGCTGCTCCGTTAACCGTTAACCCGATGGGTAAAGGCGGACACGGACCATTTACGATCTCAGTGAAGAATAATGGTAACTTCGACTGGACCCCAGGCAATGCTACCATCACTCCGAACGATGGTGTCTTTATGCTTGATGGACCGGTACCGGCAATTGCTGCCGGAGCTACGCAGACTGTTACCGGTACCTTTAATCCGACCGATAACAATAAGACCTATAGTGCGTCGATCACTTTCCCACAGGCAGCTCCGTCACAGTGTGCAGCGTTAACGCTAACCCTGACCGGTCAGAGTGATGCCACGAGTGTAGGCACGAAGACCGAGGAGGCTGGCTTTAGTTTGGGTCAGAACTATCCGAACCCATTTGCTTCGGTAACGACCTTCAGCTTCACGACCCCGACTGAGGCTCAGATCGTACTATCGATCAGTGACCTTACGGGTCGTCAGATCAAAGTGATCACTAGCGGTAATGTCAGCTCGGGTGACCATACCGTGCAGTTCGATGCATCGACACTCGCTAACGGAAGCTATATCATTGCGCTCGAAAGCAATAATATCAGATTAGCAAGACAGATCGTCGTTGCTAGATAATATCAAAGTAATCATTTACTTAAAGGGGAAATGCTATGGCATTTCCCCTTTTTTTATCATTTTTATAATATTAGGGAAAAAATTGTCTTATATTTGTAACAACGGGGTAGTGTATCGTGTCTATTAGGTTGTAACATTCCCCGCCAGGTTTGGATTTAGGTTCTTCCCCGTTTTCCCTCTAAGTCCGGATTATGTGCTCTTCCCTGTTTTTTTTCCAGTAACCAGTCATATTGTTTATGAAAATGTCTAAAATATTCATTGCAAGGTTCATACTTGCTCTCGGTGCTGTGCTGATGTTTGCAAGCACTTCGATGGCAGTTCGAGTCGACCAATATCCGGTCACACCAATTCCTTCTAATTTCTCTTCTATTGTCTCTGCTGGCGGCGCGATAATGCCAAATGGAAACATTGGCTATCAATCATACTATACAAATTATGATGGTGGTACGCAGATCAATATGCCATTTACGTTTGTATTCGATGAGCAAACGTATAATGCCGGTTCTCCAGTCTATGCCCATATGGGATCGATAAATTTTGAATACTGGAATACCACTGGTAACTATTGTTATTACTACCCAATCATAGATATGTCGACCATCAGTGGATGGCCCTCAAGTTATTGTTCGGGTGCTATCGCCGTATTCTCCGGCTTGCAGGCAGGTAATTCAAGCTATACCAGTGCGGTTTATTCCCTTACCTCCGGTTCGGCACCGGCCAGAGTACTCACGTTCGAATGGTATCAGGTTGGCAATTATTATGCTAATGAACTTGGTACTTGCAGTTATCAGATAAAACTCTATGAAACCTCAAACGTCATTGAGCTTATCTATGAGAAGACGAACTTTAATATGACCAATACAAGCTATACACCAACCTATTTTAAAACGGTTGGCCTTAATGGTAGCATTGCCTCAGGAACATTTAAGCAGCTTGTTATTAAGAATACCGATGCCACTGCTAGATGGTATAGCACCCCACCGACCAGCTATCGCCTCGGCCAGCCACCGATCAACGTTCAGCTTACTTCAAGCCCGAAGACGATCGATATGGGTTCAGTCATTCTTGGGTTTAATGTTAGCGGAACAGCTACTGTAAGCAATGCCGGTGATAATAAGAATGGCATTTCTAAGCTATCAATCAAAAATGTAACGCTCACTGGGGATCCGGATTTTACATTGGTATCGTATCCTGCCTCGTCTGACTCTCTTACTGTTGGAGCGACCAGAAATATTGTCGTTAAATTTACACCGACATATGATGGATTGCGAACAGCCGCCCTTACGATTGTATCAAGCGGCCAAGATAGCGGAACACAAGTCATAGCCATCAAGGGTATCGGATTAGCTGCCTTGATCTCGGTCGATACGAATGTTCTGTTCAAGAACAAGTTCACCAAAATGGGTACTTCGACGATCGGTCGTGTGCTGGTTACGTCTACCGGCGTACCCGATCTAAAGATAACAGGATATAATTTCAAGGGTATCGATGCCGGTGAATACACAATATTAAGATCACCGTCAGTTATTCCTGGAGGGTTTACCGACACCTTATTGATAGCGTACACTCCAACAAAGGAGGGGCGCCATTCCGCATCGGTTGATATTATTAATAACTCACTGAATAACCCAGTACTGCCAATTACACTATTTGGCACCGGTGTCTTGCCGCATATCATTGTGACGCCGAGCCGATTGCTGTTTGATTCGGTGACTATCGGATCTGAGATCTGTAAAACTATCAGAATCTTCAATCCTGGCACCGATACGTTACTTATCAAATCGAATACGATGGTCAGCAACGATGGTGACTTTAAGTATACTGGATTAGCCGGCATTGATTCGGTTATTCCGCCGGATAAATTCAAAGAAGTTACCGTCTGCTTTAAGCCGCTATCAAAAGGCAGCCGCGTTGCTCGCCTTAGATTTACTACGAACATTATCAAAACCTTTGAACAACCGTCACGCGATACAGCCGGCCAGTTCTTGATCGATATCCAAGGTACCGGTGTACCATTCGGTCAATTGTCTCAGAAGATCGGCAATGTCGAAGGCGGTGGCTGGACTGATGAGTCTATCATCGGTAAAGAAGTTTGTACGAACGATACGATCTGGAATAATGGCGATGCCGATATTCTGATTTCATCGATGACACTTAGTGGCTCAGCAAAAGCTGCTTATAAAGTAAGCGGTAAAACTCTACCGTTCATTATTAAGGCTAAGAGCTATGCAGTTGTCACTATCTGCTGCACCCCAACCACTCAGGGCCCGAATACAGCACAGCTGACGATTTCCGGATCTTCGAGCGAGAAACCGATCTCCAGTATCGCTGCTCTTAATGTGAAGGGCTTGATGGTCTGTGCAACTGCAGCACCGAATCCATTATTTGACGGCCACCTGGTTGTTGAAAATACCGATTCGACCATGTGTGTAGAAATTACCAATTGCGGTGATGTCCCGACAAGCTATACCGCAAGTATTCCTTCGGGCGATTATTCGATCGATGTAACGAACAATCCGAACCCGTCTGCTGCAATTGCTCCAGGTGCGAAAGCGACGTTCTGTATCAAATTCCATCCGTCTGTAAAGAACGCTGTTAACAGCACACTCACTGTTACTCCATCGACTCCTGAACTAACCCCACTTGCTATTCCGCTCGGTGGTGTTGGTGCCTGTGCTGAGTTGACGGCTAACACTCCGTCGGTTGACGGTGATGCGGGTGGCCATTATAGCTTCCAGATCACTATTAATAATAGCAATGGAAATTATCCATGGACTCCGGGTACTCCGACGATCACTCAATCGGATAATGCTTATAGCACCGATGGTGCCGTGACCCCCGATCCGATCCCAGCCGGACAAAATGGAACAATGACGATCAAATTCGATCCGACACAAATCAATCATGCCTATACCGGCTCGGTCACATTCCCGAATGCTGCACCGATGTGTAGCAATGCGTTGACGGTAAACTTTGATCACACGACCAGTGCTTTGGGTGTAGCTTTCAAATCCGAACAAGCTGGCTTTAGCCTCGGACAAAACTATCCGAATCCGTTCTCTGGATCGACGACCTTCAACTTCACGACTCCAACCGAAGCTAAAATCGTCCTTTCGATCAGCGACCTCACCGGCCATCAGATCAAAACGATCACCAGTGGTAACGTCAGCTCCGGCGATCACACGGTTCAGTTCGATGCTTCTGAACTCTCGAGTGGTACATACATCATTACACTCGAAAGCGGCAGTGTCAAACTTGCCCGCCAGATCGTCGTTATGAAGTAATAGCTTCTTAAGCGATTATTAAAAGAGGCCTTCTGTATGGAAGGCCTCTTTTTTTATGCTTTTAGGCAAAAAAATGAAAAATATGTTTTTTATGGCACTATTATAAAAATGTCTTATATTTGTTAAATCTGAGTAGTGCTTTTGTGTAGTTAGGGATAGACTGTACTCAGATACGGGATTGTTTTTGTTTTTTTCCTTTTAATAATCATACATCGATAATGAAAAACTTATCTACCTCATCACGGGTGCTTGCACTCGTGATTTCCATGCTACTTGTCTGTAGCAGTATATCTCACGCTATTCGCGTCGATAAGATGGTATACAAGCCACTGACCGATAAATTCACTGAAATTTATAATCAGGGCGGCTCACTGTTTAATTATGGCAGCATCAGCTACACGGCATATTACACTGCGAATGAAACAAACTGCTATATTAATTTACCGTTTAATTTCAATTTCGACGATGTAAATTATACGGCGGGTTCGACATTATATGCTCATGTTGGCTCGATCAATTTTGCATATTGGTCGACGGTTGGTAATGCCGGCTATTATTATCCCATTATTCAGCCCTCGCTTGTCGGCTATCAGGCCAGTTATTTTCCAAGCGCTATTGCTGTTTTTTCTGGTTTACAAGCCGGCAATTCCAGTTATACCAGCGGTATTTACTACCTTACGACCGGCAATGCTCCGAATCGGGTATTAACGATCGAATGGTATGCAATGACCAATTACTCATCGGGTGAACTCGGAAATTGCAGCTACGAAATCAAATTGTATGAAACATCGAACATCATCGACCTGCTCTATGAAAAGAACAGCTTCTCGATGACCAACTCAAGCTACCAGTCGTACTATAAGACGATCGGGCTTAACGGTGGTTTATCACCATCGTTCGTTCAGTTGAGCATCACAAACTCGACAACGAGCACTCCTTCGACAAATTATCGCATCGGCCCTCCCGGACCGAATATTCAGCTTAGCTCAAGCCCGAAGATCGTAAACTTCGGCTCGCAGATCACCGGAGCTTCAACCAATGCAAACGTTACTGTTACTAATGCAGGTACTGCTATCTACGGCCCGCCGCTATTGAACATCAAGTCAGTAACACTTACCGGCGATCCTGATTATACGATCGTCTCTATTCCATCTGCAACGGATGATATAGCAATGAACGACACTCGGCAGATCGTAATCAAATTTACTCCGATCATCGATGGGCTTCGCTCGGCCACACTCACAATCGGATCGACTGGTATCGATAGCGCAGTACAAACGATTGCGCTGCAAGGTATCGGCCTAGCTCCACTTATCTCAGTTGATACGAATGTGCTGTTTAAGAATAAACCGATTAAGCTTGGCCAATCGGTGGTCTCAAGAGTTATTATTAACTCCACGAATATTCCGGCACTGACAATTACCTCGTTTCAATTTGTAGGCATCGATGCCGGAGAATTTTCCATTGCACAACTGCCTTCGAGCATGATCATCCCTGGTAATAAGAGCGATTCGATCTTTATCAGATATAGTCCGACGAAGGAAGGAAGGCATACTGCTACTCTGGTGATCAATAATAATTCTATTAATAATCCAGCGTTGCCGATTACGTTATTCGGCACCGGCATTTTGCCTCACGTTGTTGTAACTCCGAATATCATGATGTTCGATTCAATACCAATGGGTACTGAAGTCTGCAAGAATATCAAGCTGTATAATCCTGGCACCGATACCCTACTGATTAAATCGAATACGATGGTCAGTAACGACGGTGACTTTACTTATACCGGGCTTGCCGGAGCCGATTCAATTATCCCACCGGATAAATTCAAAGAAGTCATGGTCTGCTTTAAGCCGAAATCAAAAGGCAGCAGAGTAGCACGACTCCGCTTCACAACCAATATTCCGAAGACCTTTGAAGCAATACCACGTGATACGGCTAGCCAGTTCTTAGTCGACATTCGTGGTACCGGTGTTCCCTTTGGCCAGATCAGCCAGAAGATCGGCGATATCGAAGGTGGCGGTTGGACAGATCAATCGATCATTGGAAAAGAAGTCTGTATTAATGATACCATCTGGAATAATGGTGGTGCTGATATTAATATAACTTCGATGGCACTCAGTGGCAGTTCAGCCGCTAATTATAGCATTAGTGGGAAGACCGCTCCGTTCATTATCAAGGCCAATAGCTTTGCAGTCATCAGGATCTGCTGTACCCCGACGACTCAAGGCCCGAACCCGGCTACGCTGACGATCAGCGGTACTTCAAGTGAGAAGGCAATCTCAAGTGTTGCAACCCTCAGCATCAAGGGCTTGATGGTCTGTGCAACCGCAACCCCGAATCCCCTCTTCGACGGACACCTCGTTCTCGAGAATACCGATTCAGCCATCTGTGTCGATGTCACCAACTGCGGTGATGTCCCGACCGACTATACTGCCAGCTTACCGAATGGTACTGATTACACGATCAGTGGCGCTAACCCATCGGGAGTTATTGCTCCAGGAGCAAAAGCTACCTTCTGCATCCACTTCAATCCGAAGACCCCAGGTGAAGCAAAGACTACGTTAACCATTACTCCGTCAACCAGTGAACTCGCTCCGCTGGCTATCCCAGTCGGTGGTATCGGTGCCTGTGCCAATGTAACCGCTCCGGCTGTAACAGCAACTACGATCGGTAAAGGCGGCCATCGTCCGTTCTCAATCACCATTACCAATAATGGTAATTATGAGTGGACACCCGGTACGGCTGTTATTACACCGAATGATGGCATCTTCATGGTAGATGCGGTCACCCCGATCGCAGCCAATGGGTCACAGACGGTAAATGGTACCTTTAATCCGGATGACATCAACAAGACCTATAGTGCGACGCTGACCTTCGATGGATCAGCACCGGCTTGTGCGGCAGCGGTATCGGTACCGTTAACAGGTCAGAGTGATGCTTCAGGTGTGGCTTCGAAGACCGAAGAGGCTGGCTTTAGTTTGGGTCAGAATTATCCGAACCCATTCGCTTCGGTAACAACCTTCAACTTCACGACACCGACCGAGGCTCAGATCGTCTTGTCGATCAGTGATCTTACCGGTCGTCAGATCAAGGTGATCACCGCTGGTAATGTCAGCTCTGGGGAGCATACGGTGCAGTTCGATGCATCAACGCTCGCAAGTGGTAGTTACATTATCACCCTTGAAAGCAATAATATCAGACTCGCTCGTCAGATCATTGTTGCAAGATAAGCTTAGTTAAATAGCTTGAATAAAAACGCCTCGGGTTTCCGGGGCGTTTTTTTTTACGTCATTGAGAGGAAGGCTTTAGCCTGACGAAGCAATCCCCTTTCGGTATTCGAGAAGAGATCAGGAGGATTTCTCATTGGGCTTTGCTACATTCGGAATGTCAATAGCTGCCGACATATTGTCAATTTTACCGTCATAATGACAAATAGAATTAATATAGGTAGCCAAATTAACTCAAAATCGCCAATTATTACTTTGGCACGGAAATTTATATAGTGTGAAATAGAATTTTAACAAACTTCTAAATCAACAATGACAAAGATCATTTCCAGACCAAAGAATACCTTTTTCGGACCGAGACAATTCGGCCAGTTCTTCACCGATTTCAATCGTGATTTTGAAGGAGTATTCGCAAATACCTCCTCCTACGTCCCCCGCGTCAATATCTCGAGTGACGAGCATAATATCTATATTCATGCCGAGCTTCCAGGTATGACAAAAGAGGATGTAAAAATTACCGTTACCGATGGTACCCTTTCAATTCGTGGAGAGAAAAAGCGCGAAGCTTCCACGGAAGGCAAGCAGTATTACCGCATCGAACGCAGCTACGGTGAATTCGTCCGTCAGTTCACGCTGCCGGATAATATTAACGAAGAGGCAATGAAAGCTTCCTTCGAGAATGGCGTGCTCGAGATCACGATTCCGAAGCAAGAGCCTGAAAAACCAAAAGAGCGCGAGATACCCATCGGTGGTGCACAGTTAAATTAATATGTTATATGGAATTACCAGGGTATCTTGCACAAGATACCCTGTATTCCTGAAAATGAAAAAGGGCTGAAAAACCATACGTTGCACTGCACACGTATTACTAAAAAAAGCGAACTACACCAAAGAAAAAAACTGTTGTTCGCCGCATTTCACCCTTAGGATAACTCACAACCATGGTAGTAACTATAATCGTCGGAGTAATCGTTTTTCTTGTCGTTGTAATGGCGATCTTATCGATCTTTGCCAAAACGCCAAGCAAGAGATACGACGGAGCATAAAAACACTAAAATTGTAATCTCTACAGACGTGTAAAAGCCGCGTCTGATCTGATATGATATTTTTTGAAAGGATTTTTAATAAAACTATGAGTAAAATTATTGGAATTGATCTTGGGACAACAAACTCCTGCGTTGCCGTAATGGAAGGTACGCAGCCGGTTGTCATTGCCAGTGCCGAAGGGTCACGGACAACGCCCTCGATCGTAGCCTTTACCAAAAGCGGCGAACGCCTCGTCGGTCAGGCTGCAAAACGTCAGGCCGTGACGAATCCGACGAACACGATTTCGTCGATCAAGCGCTTCATGGGCCGCCGGCACGATGAAGTAAATGAAGAGCAGAAGCTTGTGCCATATAAAATTGGTGGCAATGATGGTGTTCGCATTGACATTCAGGGCAAAGAGTATACCCCGCAAGAAATCTCGGCGATGATTCTGCAGAAGATGAAGCAGACGGCCGAAGATTATCTTGGCACGAAGATCACAGAAGCGGTTATCACCGTTCCGGCATACTTCAACGATGCGCAACGTCAGGCAACGAAAGATGCCGGTGAGATCGCCGGCCTTACTGTCCGTCGTATCATTAATGAGCCGACTGCCGCTGCCCTTGCCTATGGCCTCGATAAGAAGCAAAAGAGCGAGAAGGTAGCCGTCTATGACTTTGGCGGTGGTACGTTTGATATTTCGATCCTCGAGCTCGGCGATGGTGTCTTCGAAGTAAAATCGACCGATGGTGATACGCATCTCGGTGGCGATAACATCGACGCAAAGCTCGTCGAGTTTCTTGCCGACGAATTCGTAAAGTCAGATGGCATCGATCTTCGTAAAGACCCGATGGCATTGCAACGCTTGAAGGAAGCGGCTGAAAAGGCAAAGATTGAACTCTCGCAGTTAATGCAGACCGAGATTAATCTCCCCTTCGTAACGGCAACAGCCGAAGGACCGAAGCACATGAATTTGACGCTGACTCGCGCTAAGTTCGAAACGCTCGTTAACGACATTCTTCAGAAAACGATCGAACCGTGTAAACGCGCCTTGCAAAATGCGAAGGTTACACCGAATGACATCGACGAAGTAATTCTTGTCGGTGGTTCGACCCGTATTCCGAAAGTACAGGAGATCGTTCGTAATCTCTTCGGAAAAGAACCGCATAAGGGCGTTAACCCCGATGAAGTTGTTGCCATTGGCGCAGCGATCCAGGGTGGTGTTCTTGCCGGCGAAGTGAAAGACGTTCTGCTTCTCGATGTTACGCCGCTTACGCTTTCGATCGAAACGCTCGGTGGTGTTGCAACAGGAATGATCCAGGCTAATACGACGATCCCGACACGCAAGTCCGAGACCTTCTCGACTGCATCGGATAATCAGCCTTCGGTTGAGATCCATATCACGCAAGGTGAGCGTCCGATGGCGAACGACAATAAGTCGCTCGGTAAATTCCATCTCGATGGTATTCCGCCGGCTCCGCGTGGTGTGCCACAGGTAGAGGTTACGTTTGATATCGATGCGAACGGGATTCTGAATGTCAGTGCAAAAGATAAGGCAAGCGGCAAAGAGCAATCGATCCGAATTACTTCATCAGGCGGACTCTCGAAAGACGAGATCTCAAAGATGAAGTCCGATGCCGATGCTCATAAGGCTGACGATCTTAAACGCAAAGAGGACGTCGATACGCGCAATCAGGGTGACCAGATGGTCTTCCAGACGAAGAAACAACTTGACGAACTCAAAGATAAGATGCCGCCGGAAGCGCAGGGCAAGATCAACGATGGTGTCGCAACGCTAGAGGCAGCTCTTAAAGGCACCGATACTGCCGCGATCAAGTCCGCTCTTGAGGCGCTAAACCGCACCTGGAGCGAAGTCTCGACGCAAATGTATCAAAATACTTCCGCTCCCCCGCCCCAAGGCGGCCCGCAACCCGACGGGAACACGACCAGCACCAACGGCAATGTAGAAAATGCCGAGTATACGGTGGTCGATGATGAGAAGAAGTAGAAACTACTGAACCTTGAGTAATGGGGTTCAATCGATTATTGAGATTGAATCCCATTTTCATTTTATCTAAAACCGTATTCTAACCACCGCCGATCAACCCTATCAACAACCTCCTCACTCATCACGCAAGGATTCGGATAGCCAGGCTTCCAGGTTGCATCGATACCGACAATTCCTTCATTAATTACAACCGATCGTTCAAGCTTTGAAGAGGTAAAGAAGACATCTCTGGCTGCATCGAAGCGGGTAAAGATTCCCCAAATGACTTCCATATCGGTTGCTAGATCGACATCTTCGCTAACGGCAGCGATGATCTTCGTATCGTTTGGTAAATGCTTTGTAAAATCGGCGGCTATAAGTTTCTTAATTACTTCACTTCCATTCGTTTCATTCGGCGCAGGAAACTCATTCTCCATTCTTATCGCAGCATTTTCGGCTGCAGAAAAAGCGCCTTTTACTTTCACAACAAGCAAGGCATCTTCGTATGAGCGGTAGTTGATGATGCGGCTATCGACATCGCGAAGGTTTTTTACTTCCGTGCCGGTTTTCATTACTGCTTCATTCGGCATGCGTACTGGGTAAGCTCCCCCGCTTGCCGATTGCGTTGGCTTTCTTGTGGCATCGATGAGCATCTTCGAGCCCAGGTTCATTGTGTACGATGTAAAGTCTAGTGTATCCATTGCGACTTTCGGAATGATGAGCAAGTCGTAATGCGGATCGAAATGTTGTTTTATGGCTCGAAGCAATGAGCGAAAATCTCGATTATGAACTGACTCATCGACCATCACAGCGCACTTAGTAAGCGATAGCTGATTATCACTCACTAGCGAAAGCGCTGTCTTCATTGCCTCTTTAGCATAGCGCTGATTTGTCGAGACGCCGATCAGGTTATGAAAACCCGCTTCGTAGAATGCCCAAATATCTTTTACTTCCGGATGAGTAAGCTTTGCCAGTGGCCCCAGTATTTTTTGTGTCGCATCGCCAAGCCATTTATCTTCCATCGGCGGCTTGCCGACGACCGTTGCGGCAAAGATCGGATCAGGACGGGAAGTAATCGCTTTCAGATGAAAGACCGGAAACATTCCGGCATGAGAATAATGACCGAAATGGTCGCCAAACGGTCCTTCCAATCGTCGCTCATTTGGTGGGACAACACCTTCAAGAATAAACTCCGCTTCGGCAGGGACGTTGATCGAAAGTGATTTTGCTTTCGTCATTCGCGTCGCTTCGCCGCGAAGAAATCCGGCGAACAATGCTTCGTCGATATTTTCCGGCAAAGGAGAGACTGTTGCCAAGAGCATTGCAGGATCAGTACCCACAGCGATCGCAACTTCAAGCGATCGGTTCATTCGCTCGGCTTCGTGATAATGAAAGCCACCACCTTTTTGGATCTGCCAATGAATACCGGTAGTCACATCGTCATAGAGATGAATGCGGTACATCCCGACATTTCGCTTGTTATTGCGCGGATCGTATGTAAAAACTTCCGGAAGCGTAATAAATTTTCCACCGTCATCAGGCCATGTTTGCAAGATGGGTAGATCGGAAAGCTTTGGAGGTATGGAAGAACGAGAATCGGTTACCGAACTCACTCGCGATGAAATCAGCCTGCCACCCAATGATCGAATCGCCTGATAAATACCTTGTGGCTTCGGCGGCATCAGGGTTTCCGCAGCACCAATAAGTTTACTGCCCAGTTCGTCCGGGCTCGTACCTAAAGCAAGTTCAACCCTACGATCACTCGAAAGGATATTCATTGCCAGGGGAAATTTCGAACCGATGATATTTTCGAACAGAATAGCTCGCTCAGCATTTCGCATTGCCCGAACGGCTATTTCTGCTGCTTCAAGATGCAGATCGACGGGTACAGAAATGCGAAGCAGCTCACCTTCTCTATCTAGGAGACGAAGAAAATCGCGAAGGTTTCGGATGGGGTTATGCGACATTATAATTCTTCAGAGCGCCAGCCTTTACCAGTTGCAACACCACAATGCTGCAGGACTTTATCAACGAAGCCACCAATATACTCGTCGACTGTTTTCGGCACATGATACAACGGCGGAGAAACCGGCATCACTACAACTCCTTCACGAGAAAGCATCGCTAATTGCTCAAGCGTTATAGTCGAAAGTGGTGCTTCGCGAACACAGATGATCATTTTGTATCGCTCCTTCAAACAGACTGCAGCTGTTCTGGTAATAAGGGTATTACCAATGCCGGAAGCGATCTTACCGATCGTTGAGGTTGAAGCAGGAAGAATAACGAATGTATCGATGTGATTTGTACCTGAGGCAAGCGGAGCCGTAAGATCGCTATCGGCAAAGCTATTTTTGCAATAGCTTGCAAATTCTTTTTCGGGGTCGGCTAGTTCAAGTTCGGTCTTCGCGACGGCCTTTCCCCACTTACTCATCACCAAATATTTATCACCCGGACATCGCTTAATAAAGTCATACGCATAGATAGACCCGCTCGAGCCGGTGACACCGATGACAATTCTCTTTTGGGTATTCGATGAGTCGCTCATGGTAATTGTAAATTAACACCGACCATTACAAGGGTAAAAACGACAAAGCCAAGTACGGCATTGATCTTGAAGAATGCTAATTCGACATCTTCCGCTTTTGCCTGCTCAAGATAGAGCAGATACCCTGAGGCAAGCAATAAGATCGCAACGATAATACTCCCGGAGAAGGCGGCGAAGTAAACGCCTGCCAATAGGAAAAAAGCGATCACATGTATTACGCCTGAATATCTCAACGCTTTCTTTTTCCCGAATTTTGAGGGAAAAGAAAATAGGCCTTCCTTTTTATCAAACTCCTCGTCGTAGGTAGCATAGATGATATCGAACCCGGCAACCCAGCACCAGGTAAATAGGAAAAGCCAAACGGCGGGAAGAATGCTCCAATCAATGACAGGATTGATAGCGAAGTATCCGCCAAGCGGGCCCAGTGCTAACGAGAGGCCCACACCGAAGTGAGCAAAGATCGTATATCGTTTTAGATACGGATAAATACCAAATACAATTAACGGTATCGGTGAAAGCAAGAGGCAAAGAGTATTGATAAACGAAGCAGCAATAAGATAAACAACGGTACCTCCTATGAGAACACCATACGCCTGATTCAAACTCATCTTTCCCGACGGTAGATCGCGGGTTGCCGTTCGGGGATTTTTCGCATCGATATGACGATCGATAATTCTATTAAGCGCAAATCCTGCCGTCCGTGCGCCAGTTGCTGCAGCAAGCACAAGCAAGGCAAGCGAGATGAGTGCAGAAGATTCAGGCACAGCAAGGCCATTCAACCTGCGATTAAAATAACCCAACGCCATCCCGGAAAAAATTATCGGCAATGAGAATAGCGTATGCTCGATCTTGATAAATGTAAAATACTTCCTCAATGTCTTTACTATTACTGACTACACAACACTGACAACGCCTCATAATACCCCTCGGCACCTTTGCCCATGATACGGGATACATTCGGTAAGCCTTCTAACACCGAATGCTGGCGAAAACTTTCACGTTTGGAAAGATCGGATAAATGCACTTCTACTGTCGGCTTATTAAATGCTGCGATCGCATCGCGCAGCGCATACGAGTAATGGGTAAATGCTCCGGGATTAATAATACAGGCATCGGCCCATTTTCTAAGTTCATGGATATAATCGATCAGAATGCCTTCGTGATTCGATTGAAATATCCTCACCGAAGAGTCGCTTTCCTTCGCTAATTCATAGAGGCGATTATTAATCTCTAGCAGAGTGGCATAGCCATAGACTTCCGGTTCGCGTTCACCGAGAAGTTTCAGGTTCGGCCCATGCAGGATAAGGATATTCATCAGATCACCGAAAGTACAAATTCGATCGCTTCTTTTATGAGCGTCGGTTTAATATCGTCTCTTATAACAGCTTCACCAATACCGTTTAGCAATACCAGGCGCTGACGCCCGGAAGCATTTTTTTTGTCTCGCTGCATTGCTGAAACTACGCTATCGATATTACACTCGATTGACGGTACTGGAAGCCTGCCGAGCGTAACTTCAATTTCACTCCACTCATCTTCAGAAAGCAACTCAACCTTCATCGAAAGCCAGGCTGCAGCACGCATGCCAAGTGTTACTGCTTCCCCATGCAGGAGCTGAGTAAAACCTGTTGCCGATTCAAAACCATGAGCAAAGGTATGCCCAAAGTTTAACAGCTCACGACTACCCTCCTTGCGCTCAAGCTCATCGTCGTTAGTATAGCGGAGTTTTTCTTTAACAGCATCGCGAATGAGAATTTCATACCCAGGGTCGAGGCCACGCAATAAGCGGCGAATCGATTTGGATAATCGTTGCCATAATTCCTGATTACCAATAAGGCCGTACTTTAATACTTCCGAAAGTCCAGAACGCAACTCACGTTTTTCAAGAGTCTTCAGAAAGATCGGATCGACAATGACACGAACTGGAGGATAAAAACTACCAAGCAGATTTTTTGCTCCATTAAAATCGATCCCAGTCTTTCCACCGATCGAAGCATCAATCTGTGCCATGAGTGTCGTGGGGATGTGTATTAGCGGAACACCCCTCTTAAAAATGCTTGCTGCAAAGCCGGTAAGGTCGCTTACCACACCGCCACCTAGACTTATAACGAGATCGGTTTTACGAGAAAGATTAAGTCCGTCGAACGCATTGAGAATTTCGAATAATGTCTGCGGCCGCTTCGATTGTTCTCCGCTTTCGATAGTGATTTGGTGAATTCCAAATGGCTGGCGTGCCGTTTCCTTCGCGATCTGTTGCTGGAGTTTTTTGCTGTGATAAGAAGCAACAGTTTCATCGGTCACTAAAACGATCCGTCGTGCTTGTCTATCTATTCCAGTACGAACCAGCTCACTTGCGGCAATACCACTGCCGATCGAAATAGGATAATCTCCAAAAGTTGACCGGGCTACAAGAGTCTCGAACCTCGGACGAAGCCCGATATGGCGCGACATTTGCTCCAGTGCTTTTACTAATTCCGCAGCCAATTCAGCCGGAGTATGCTCATTCTCTCCCCGATTACGCATCGCAAAATGAAGCGTCGATTGCTCGTAATAGGGCGAGCGCTCGGCGTGCAGCGTTCGGACTTTCTGCGTCAACTCTTCTACCGATTCAGAATATAATAATGGGCGAGGTTTGCCGTTAAGTATTCCTGAGAGTACATTTTTAACGGCTTGACGAATCGTTACATCGATCCAGACGATCACACCGCTACCACGCATGATCTGTCTGTTTAACGGATCGAGTGGTGTTCCACCGCCAGTCGAAATGATCAATGGTTTATGATCGAAGCTCTCTTCGGCTATGGATCGAAGCACTTCACTCTCAATACGGCGAAATGTTGTTTCGCCATTTTCGGTAGCAAATATTTCGGCAATGGAAAGACCGGTTTGTTCTTCGATTTCACTATCGAGATCGATAAAATGGTATTCATTCTTCGTAAGCAGACGGGCGAGCTCTGAGCCAATAGCACTTTTACCAGCACCTGGTAGCCCAACAAGATAGATATGTCGTCCTCTCCAGGTCATGCAATGTTTGCTTGATTTCGGCGACGCTCAACTCGTTCGCGAAGTTCATCTATTGTATCGCCCCCAAACGTATCGATGATCGCTGAAGCGAGCTCAGTAGCAACCACTTGTTCGACTATTACCGAAAGTGCGGGTACTGCACAGACATCACTACGTTCGATATGAGCTGATGCAGGTTCGCCGGTTGAAAGATCAGTAGACCCGAGCGGCTGCATTAACGTAGAGATCGGTTTCATTGCGGCTCGGATGACAATCGGCATCCCGTTACTCATTCCGCCTTCAATACCACCGGCATGGTTGCTCGTGCGAGTCAGCTTTTTATCTTGAATAACTATTTCGTCATGCGATTGCGAGCCAGCTTGAGAGGCAACAGATAAGCCATCACCGATCTCAACTGCTTTCACTGCCTGAATGCTCATAACAGCTTGCCCTAAACGGCCATCTAGTTTTCTATCCCATTGAACGTGGCTTCCGGTGCCAATAGGAAGTCCATAAAACTCTATTTGCACGATACCACCAAGTGTATCACCATTTCTTTTTGCCTCATCAATCGCTTGTTCTGCTTGGGTAGTTGCTTCCGCGTCTGGCATTCGGACACTGGAACCTGCTATTTCCATTTTATAGGATTCATAAGACTTATATTCCCCATGGGACACGACTTCACCAATTGCACTAACGAAGGACAACGATGTTATACCTATTTCACTCAGTAGCTTCGAGCAAACGGCACCTAGGGCAACTCGCATTGCAGTCTCTCTGGCGCTGGCGCGCTCGAGGATATTTCTGAGATCGGACTGATGCCCGTATTTAATCGCACCAGCAAGATCGGCATGGCCTGGGCGAGGAATTGTTACCCGAACATATTCATCATCCGTTGGCACAACGGACATTTTCTGTGTCCAATTATTCCAGTCCTTATTTTGGATTCGAATGGAAATTGGAGCCCCAGTTGTAACGCCAAAGCGAACACCACTTATGATCTCCGCTTTATCGGATTCGATCTTCTGACGATATGACCTGCCGTATCCTTTTTGTCGCTCGGCAAGAATGGGATCGATATCTTCTGTAGCAATTAGCTTAAGCCCCGACGGAATTCCATCGATGATACCGATGAGTTCTTTTCCGTGAGATTCTCCTGCAGTAAGAATTCGAATCGGCATTACTGTACTAACGGAGCAAGCGATGAATAGACGGCTTTGAATTCATCGTCGCTTAACGGTGAGATGATCGGTGATAGCCCGGTAAACCAGAACACTTGCGATAGGGCAGCTTGCTCGATAAGCATTCCAAGCCCGCTTACGGTTTTTGCCCCGGCAACAGATGCCGCTTGAAGAAATGTCGTTGAAAGCGGATGATAGACAAGATCGACCGCAAGATCGCTATCACTAAAGCTGAAGCCGGCAGCTAAATTGCCACCATGATTTTTTTGTCCGACTGGTGTTGCCTGCACCACCAGTCGCCTGCGGGGTTCATTAAAGGAAGTCGCAAAATCATTAATGCTCATTATCTGTACCGATGGACCGGGAGATTCAGCTATGCAGAATTCCGCAAGCTCTTGTGCCTTTGGTATCGAGCGATTAACGATCGTTAGAGACAGCGGCATCCATTTTGTACAGAGGGCATAAACGACAGCTTTTGCTGCTGCTCCTGCACCGAGAATTACTAAGTGATATGGCTCAAGATCGAAGTTGGGATACTCACGAAGCAATGCATTCAGGAAACCTTGCCCATCAGTACTCGTTGCTTCGATAATTGGGTTTGAGTATCTAATAGTATTTGCAGACTTAATGATGCCTGATGCTCCGACGCGACGATCGGCAACTTCGTATGCAGCATTTTTAAAGGGATAGGTAATATTTACTCCGAATAATTTATTTGGCCGTGCTGAAGCTATCCATTGCTTAAAATCCTCTTCCGTCGGACACTCGACAAGAGAGTAATCAATTCCAGTTATACTGGTAGAGTATTTTGCCGAAATGATTGGAAATAGCTCGCGATGCAAGCGATCGGAAATACTATGTGAGAGTTCGCGCCCAAGCAGCGCCGTTTTGATCTGGCTCATTGCAGTTCGATGGTGGTTGCCCGCTGAAATTTCTGAAGTTCAGAAAAGAACGACGGGAAGGATATGGAAACAACGGAAGCGTCGGGAATGGTTACCGCCGCCGAAGCCCTAAACCCAAGTAAACTCATAGCCATAGCGATTCGGTGGTCATTATGATGTGATACTGTAAATCCTGTCGGGATAAAGTCCGGCGACCCTTCGATCATTAAACCATCTCCTAGTTCACGAACTATAGTCCCGCAACGTCTAAGATTTTCTGTCAATACACTAATTCTATCACTTTCCTTCTTCCGCAACTCAGAGGCATCGGCTATCTGACTTTCGCCCTTCATAAATAATGCAAGTACAGCTAGTGCTGGAATTTCATCCTGGAGATTTGCGATCACTGATCCTGAAATATCAAATGGTTGTATCCCCTGAATATTCGAAGTTTGGACTATGATCGTCCCAATTCGCTCTCCATGAATAAGCCGGACATTCTCAAACCAGATTGGTACACCACAATCCATTAAGAGATCAAGATAAGCAGTTCGTGTTGGATTTAGTCCGACGTTCTCAACTCGTAAATCCGATCTTGTAATCGCTGCTGCGACTACAAAAAATGCTGCCGACGAAATATCACCTGGTACATGATAATTATTTGGCAGATGTAATGATCGTTGCGAAGGAAGATAGATACTACTATTCGCAATTTGCAGATCGATACCGAATGAGCGCATCATCCACTCAGTATGGTCGCGACTTTGAGAGGGTTCTGTAATACTTGTTTCAATATTGGCGCAGTATGCCGCTAATAATGCCGCAGATTTCATTTGAGCGGAAGCTACTGGTAAAGCGACATTTCCACTCCGGAGTTGTTTCCCACGAGTCACAATTGGAAGAGTACCTTCGCTCGTAGTTGTAATATCAGCGCCAAATGAATCGTGCAATACTGAAGCCAGTCGCTTCATAGGTCGCTTTGATAGCGAAGTATCTCCAATAAGTTGCGAATCAAACGATTGGGCACTGAGGATGCCCATCAATAAGCGGGCTGTTGTTCCAGAGTTTCTGCAATCAATCGGAGAATTACTTTTAGAAAGCCCTTGCTTTCCTACTCCACGAATAGTTAGTGCAGTATCAGTCTGTTCGATCAGTACATTTAATAAGCGGAGTGCATCGATCGTCGTTTGAACATCTTCGCCAATTTTTCCCGTGATCGGAATAGTAACGGCACCCTCACTAAGCGCACTTAGAAAAAGTATCCGGTGAAAAATAGATTTATCCTGCGGCAGCGAAATAGAAACGGAATGCGATGCCTGCAAACTATTGCTTGCTGCTTTTATTACGGCTGCATTCTCAATTTCCAATTCTCAATTCGCTACTTCTTCATATTCTTCGATCGGCGGACAGGCGCAGACCAAATTTCGATCACCATACGCGCCACTTACACGCCCTACTGATGACCAGAATTTTACGGTTCGTAACCACGGAGCCGGATAGGCCGCTTTCTCACGAGCATAAGGATGGCTCCAGGTATCGGCAACAACCGATTCGATGGTATGTGGAGAATTCTTTAAGACGTTATCGGTCTTATCAGCAGTACCATCAGCCACTTCTTCTATCTCTTTCTTGATCGCGATTAGTGCATCGCAGAAGCGGTCGAGTTCGTGAAGTGATTCGCTTTCCGTTGGCTCGACCATCAATGTTCCGGCTACCGGGAAGGAAACCGTCGGTGCATGGAATCCATAATCGATCAAACGCTTTGCAATGTCTTCAACTTCAATACCAGCGGATAATTTAAAGCTGCGCATATCGACGATCATTTCATGAGCAACTCTTCCCTGCTTACCCTGATACAGGATCGGAAAATGTTTTTCAAGACGCGACTTAATATAATTAGCATTCAGTATTGCAAGCATCGTTGCTTCGGTGAGGCCATCATATCCCATCATGGCAATATATGCCCATGAGATAAGCAATATGCTGGCACTCCCCCACGGCGCCGCCGAAACAGCATGGGTACGATGTTCACCCGGAAGTTTAACAACTGAGTGCCCTGAAAGATACGGGGCAAGATGTTTTGCAACTCCGATCGGTCCCATTCCCGGACCGCCGCCACCGTGCGGGATACAAAATGTCTTATGTAAATTAAGATGGCAGACATCGGCACCGATCGTCTTCGGGCTGGTGAGCCCGACCTGCGCATTCATGTTAGCACCGTCCATGTAGACTTGACCACCATGCGAATGGACTAATTCACAAATATCGATGATATGTTCTTCGAACACACCATGAGTCGATGGATAGGTTACCATCAACGCAGCGAGATCATTTTTATGATGCTCGACTTTCGATTTCAAATCGTGGAAATCGATATTACCGTTCTCATCGGTCTTCGTAACAACCACTTTCATACCAGCCATTACTGCACTGGCAGGATTCGTACCATGCGCCGATGCCGGAATAACAACTACATTGCGATGACCTTGGCCTTGGGCTTTCAGATACTCACGAATCACCAGTAATCCGGCATATTCACCCTGAGCACCGGCATTCGGTTGAAGTGATATGGCATCGAAGCCAGTAATATCACAAAGTGCTTTCTCGAGAGCTGTGAAAATTTCCTGATACCCTTGAGTCTGATCGAGTGGTGCAAAGGGATGTATCTTGCCGAATCCTGGCATTGTCACAGGAATCATCTCGCTCGTTGCATTGAGCTTCATCGTGCACGATCCGAGTGCGATCATCGAATGTGTCAATGATAGATCGCGATTCTCCAAATACTTTAAGTATCGGAGCATCTCGGTTTCTGAATGATGCGAGTTGAAGATCGGATGCGTCATGAACGGAGTCTTGCGTACCAGATTACTCGGTATCGCTGCTGTGCCCATCGAGACTAGTTCTTCGATGTTGATCTTTACTCCGTTGGTGCCTTTAATGTTCTTGAACAGATTGAGCAATACTTCGATATCTGATACCTTGGTCGTTTCATCGATTGAAATGCCGACGGCATCGGTAAAATATCTAAAGTTAATACCGGCATTCTCAGCTTCGAGGCGAAGCTGTTTCAGCTTCTCGGCATCGAGGACAACTTTTATCGTATCGAAATATCCAGTATTGGCAAGATTATAGCCTAACTTGTTGAGGCCATTCGATAAGACTACAGCTAAACCATGGACTCGCTCGGCAATTACTTTCAATCCTTTCGGGCCATGATAGACACCATACATCGCTGCCATATTAGCTAACAATGCCTGAGCCGTGCAGATATTACTCGTTGCCTTATCGCGCTTGATGTGCTGCTCTCTGGTTTGAAGTGCCATTCGTAAAGCAGGCTTACCATACGAATCGACTGAAACTCCGATGATACGTCCCGGCAATTGGCGCTTAAAAGCATCCTTCGTTGCGAAGAATGCGGCATGCGGCCCGCCATATCCAAGTGGGACTCCGAAACGTTGCGCCGAACCGAATACGATATCGGCACCAAGTTCTCCCGGAGGAGTTAGCATTACAAGGCTTAAGAGATCGCTGCCAACTGCGACGTGAACATGATGCTCATGGCATAAGGCAATAAAATTTGTCGGATCGGTTACGGCGCCGTTTCCATCGGGATATTGAATGATGGCTCCGAAAATCTTATCATTCCATTTTAACGTAGCCGGATCACCGACTAGTAATTCAATTCCGAGCGGCTCGGCCCTTGTGATTAACACATCAAGTGTCTGCGGAAAAACTGTATCGGCAACGAATAATACATTGGCATCTTTTAACTCCTGCTTGCGAATGGCATACATCAAATGCATCGCTTCAGCAGCGGCAGTTGCCTCGTCAAGTAATGAAGCATTTGCAATTTCCATGCCCGTCAGGTCCATGACGATCGTCTGAAAATTCAGTAGCGATTCGAGGCGGCCTTGGGCGATCTCAGCTTGGTATGGAGTATATTGGGTATACCAACCCGGATTCTCCATGACATTTCGTAAAATGACCGGTGGAGTTACCGTATCGTAATACCCCATTCCGATATACGATTTATAAATCTTATTCTTCGAAGCGATGGCGGTAATATCTTCAAGAAACTCGACTTCGGTACGGGCTTCGAGGCCGGATAATGGCTTCGCTAATCGGATGGAGGCTGGGACCGTTTCAGCGATCAGTTGGGCCAATGAATCGGCTCCGATAGTTTCGAGCATAAGCTCAATTTCGGCTTTATCAGGGCCATTATGGCGATTTACAAAACGGTCGGTACGGGAAATGATCATTCGTCGGAAATATCGTTATTGTGGAATTAGAAGGTATTAAACAATAAATAAACCGGAATAATTTTGAAATGACTATCGAATGACTTATCAGGAATAAATATCGCTTTTTTTCATCATTCAAACCTCATCCTTCATCCTTTCCCAAAGGAATTCACCACTCTAACAAGGTGTTCTACCCCGCTCGCAATTCGAAGATTCCGAACGCGACCGGGCCCTTAGCTCAGTTGGTCAGAGCAGTCGACTCATAATCGATTGGTCGTAGGTTCAAGTCCTACAGGGCCCACTTTCCCGCCGCCTGACGAAGAATACTATTCATGGAAAATCCCTTCGTACAACCCCACGAGTATTGGATGCGCTTTGCATTCCAGGAAGCTGAAAAGGCGTTCGATGCCGATGAAGTACCGATCGGTTGTATAATTGTCAAAGATAATCGCATCGTCGGTAAAGGCTATAATCAAACCGAACAGCTTCTCGACCCAACGGCTCATGCCGAAATGATCGCCATCACTGCTGCCTGTATGACAGTCGAAAATAAATTTTTAACCGGCTGTACGCTCTATGTTACCTTAGAACCCTGCCCAATGTGCGCCGGAGCCATTGTTAACTCTCGGGTTGAACGACTCGTCTTCGGCGCCTACGATCCTAAAGCCGGGGCTTGCGGAACGCTCTACACCATTACCGAAGATGATCGCCTGAATCACCGAACGATGACCCTCGGCGGAGTTCTCGATGCCGAGTGCGGTAGCATCCTGAAAGACTATTTTAAGAAGAAGCGTAAATAGTTAATTTGCGATCGTTCTCGAAAATTCTTTCACTACTGCCTTCTTTGCCACATCATATAATTTCATCTTCTTTCCGTCGGCAGTCTGTTCGACAAATAATAATTGTGTTTCCTTCGGATTGGCACTGACTTCGACAAGATTCGGTGACGTATAAACTTCTGCTCCGGTTGCAGCGTCTTTGACGTACATCACATTTGCTTTTGTCTCAATAGTAAATTTTCCGTTGTTTGTAAAATCGATATTGCTGATTCCTGTCGTTACGGTCTGACTTGTCGTCCCAACTGATGTCAGTGAAGTTACCGGCAATGCTTTCAACTCAGTCCCGCCCGATCCTTCTTCGAGCACTAGCAATTGCTTGCCATCGACCGACCACTCGGCTAATAATATTTTCTGAGATGCGGTATAAAAATTATATCGTTCGGTTGTCTGGACATCGGAGCCGAATAATTTCTGCGTTGCCGGATCTTTAATGAGTGCCAGATTCTGATCACGGGACCAGCCCATGAATTCAAGCTGCTTCGTATTGGCAAAGACTATCTCCGAAATATTTTGGGCAATGTCGTAACGATAAAAATCGGTCTTAGCCAAATTCACTTTATTAGACGAATAATAAATATACCGGCCATTGTATGATGCGCCGAGCATGATATTTTGAACGCCAAGTTTAGTCGGTGTCAGATCTTCAGCTGATGTTGAGCCGGTATCGGCGATGCGATACAGATGATAGTCGGTTGAATTGCCGACTTGCCCCTGCATATAAATAATACCATTCGAGCCGAGAAGATGGGTCATCCTTACTACAGGATTTCCTGACAACGCCTGTGTTATCTGAAACACGGAATCCTTTTTCGGATCGAGCCCAAAGATATTCCCATTGTCAATAAAATAGATTCTGTAATTTCCTTTTTTATCTTCCGGTGAAAATCCGGGATTTACCGAATGTTCGGTTGCCGAATATGGGATCACATGCCAATACTGGGCACGGGCGGAAGATACTATAAGAAGGATCGCAAGAATTAAGATTTTTTTCATCGTACTCGAGAGAGAGAAAATCATGATAATTCTTAACTACGATTAATCGCCGCTGGTTCTACGCCGCCAATCCGAGGTTATCCCCTTCTCGTCTTTGACCGATCACCCGGCCTGTACTCGCACCTCCGGATCCGACAATTTTCCCTTGTAAGCGATTGATTTCTTTACCAGGTAATTGTACACCCGACAGGGTTTCGCGGACGAAAGTAACAACCGGCTGGAAGGCCACCAGATCGGTTTTACCCTCTGCCATTGCTGTAGTGGCTTCAAGAGTGATAACATCCATCGCCATCATTGCAAGCTTGCCGGTACCTCCGCGATCATAGCGGCCGATTGAGGTTTGAGTCGAAGATTGAGAATACACGACAACGGCAACATCTAATTCAGAAAGCAGTTGACGCAGAGCAAAGAGAAGTTGCTCTTTACGGCGATAACTCGAGGAAGTCCATTCCCATGAGGTAACAATAACGATCTTGATCTTTGCCTCTTTGCAAACGGTTGCAAGATCAGGTATCTGGGAGCCAAGATCACCGGCTTCGGCTGTATGAATGATGCAGGGTGCCTTGCCGGGAGAAACAATGGTATTCGAATCACGAACAGCCTCCCACTCGATCCCCGATCGAGTAGCTGCCTCCTTAAACCTCCTCGCCGAAAGTCCCGTATTAACCACAAGCACCCCAACCCCAGCCGAGCGGATCTCAGCCGCAAGCTGACAGGAATGCTCCATGACATCCGAAGCATTTTCAGCTTTAACGATAGTAACTTCCCCTTCAGTAACCGGTATATTCTTAACCATTCCGTTATTCATAGTAGTGTTTCCTTCCAAATTAAGTGAATCAATGCAAGTATTTTCATAGGTGCCCATCAACGCACCTTCTCATACAGTAAATATTAATTTCATAGCTATCATAGTTCCAAAAAAAAAGTGACGGCAAGCAACCGTCACTTTTCCATAATCACCACACAAATACATCTACACAAAAAAATTATCCTGAAAATCCTACTAATCCCCCCAAATCAAGGTTCAGAGGTTTTAACGATCATCTTAACCTCGCTCTTTCCTTCGGCTCTCAATCTCACGTAGTACGTCCCGGCACTCAGGCCATTTGCATTGAAGTCGACCTGATGCGGCCCTGCTTCATACATCTTATCAGCCAATACCGCCACTACTCTCCCAAGTGGATCAAGTACATCAAGTTGGATAAGACTGGGCTGAGAAAGAGTAAATGGGATGCCTGTTTCAGCAACGAATGGATTTGGAAAAGCAGGAGAAAGAGAAGAGATCGCATCTTCACTTTGATCAACTCCACCTACATTGATAATGCCTTTGATGATAATACTATCTTCTTCAGTTGGAGTTGTAATATGAAGAATCACAGTATGATTTCCACCTGGTTGAAACGTAAATTTAATGCTAATGCTTTGCGACTTCCCAGGCTCGATCGTAATCGGAAATATAGGATCTATGATTATAAACTCGCCATCATGTCCATTTGTCAAAGTAATATGAGCATTTACGGATACCGGCAAATCTCCAATATTTTTCAATATATTTGGCAATTCAGACGTAACTCCAATAAAAGCTGAACCGACAAGAGTTACAGAGTGGGTTGGAACTTCAAGACGCGCAACTTTTGAATGGGTCGTTGTCCCAAATTTTTGAGTACTTTTAAAGATCCCACTGACATCAGTCCCGGCAAATAAATATCCTTTTGCATCGATACAAAGCGAAAGCACATTTTTCGTACTTAATCCCTCGGCAAATGGGTGCCATGTATCAACATTTGGATCATCGATGAAAAATACACCATTTGTTGTCGCAGCAAATGTTTTTCCGGATGGTGTCGATAATAACGTGTAAATTCTTACATTATTTAGCCCGACGGTGTTTTTTTTCCATGTAACACCATAATCGGAGGACCAGCAAACAGTACTGTCTGAAGCTGTGAAAATGATATCTTTTTTGTTGATGGATAATTTTAAAGCATATTTAAGAGTATCTCCGAAGTTAATTATTTGCTTTTTCCAATGGTTTCCGTTGTTCGTAGAACGGTAGATACCTTGTATCCCTCCAGCGTAAATATCACCATTTTTTGAAATAGTCAGTGTTGCTATTTGCTGATTGTCCATCCCGGAGTTACATTGATCCCATGTAACACCTTTATCAGTACTACGAAATACACCTTCTATTGAAGTTGAGACGAAAAAAGTATTATCGGGAGCAAAGGCAAGGGCTGTAATTCCCCCATTTGAAAGTGAAGCAGGAAGTGTGGACCAACTTAATCCTTCATTTGAAGAACGAATTATTGCAGCCCCGTTGATAGCGTACAATGTTAATAAAGAATCCATTGCCAAGCCTGAAATACCGTAATAAGTTGTAGATGACCCCTGAAAAGCATTATCAGTATTACACAAAGTCCACTGCATACCATCATCAATCGTTTGCCATACAAATGAATGCATATTCGTATTCGACCAACAATTGGTAAACGCAAGAATAGAATTTGGCGATGCAATAACACTGTTTACCTGTCCATTAGGGATGGATAACAACTGGACATTCTCAAAATCGTTAGGATTGAATCTACATAAATGATCATTTACTGTAAGCAGGAAATTCCCAGATGGCTCTAACGCTCCACAAAAATTATTCATTTGTATTTGATCACCTTTCCCAATAGGAGAAAATTTCCATGTTGCACCACTATCAGATGAATAAATAATGTTCTGATTAGAATAATACATAAGTAAAAAAACGCCTCCTTTTCGATCAAAATGTGCCGATACGAATCCAGTATTTATTGGTAATTTCCTCCATGTCCTTCCTTGATCTGAGGAAGCATATCCTTCACTTGAAACAACAGCGAATAATTTACCATATGGCGAGCAGGAGATATATGAAGTCCCTGAAGAAATGCCATTTACTATTTTCGACCAGCTACTACCATTGTCTGAGGAACGATACAAATATTCTCCACAAATAAATATATTGCCAGTATAATCGCGAGTCGCAAATGTTTTATTACCTATTACCCCTTTAGTAGGAAGTAAATCCCATGTAGTGCCATTATCAAGTGATTGCCAGATTTCTTGGTTTAATATCCTATACAACGCGCCTGTTTCCGACTGGGAAAAGTATGTAGCCTGAATTGACATATCATGCCAACTATCTCCATTATCATCGGAGGAATAAAAAGCAGGGATGCTATGATTGGAACCATCATAGTAATCGATTGCAACTATGATACGACCTGTTGGCTGAATAACAATCTTTCCAATCGGGCCAGGTAGGTTGAGGAAAATTTGCTTCCATGTCACCCCGCCATCTGTTGAACGATGCAAAGCTGTTGACGCCACAAAAATATGGCCTTGAGAAGTTACAGCTATACTTCTTGTCCCATTACCCCCAACACCATTCGTCTGCTGCCACAATTGCCCAAATGCGCTACCTACCGGAAGTACTAAAAGAAAAAGAAGGAAAAGGATGCGGTTCATGATCAACTCAATTGCTTAGTTGAAGAAGAAACGCTTTGAGGCAGGCAAGGTTACAACGATTATCGAATCCGCCGTATATTTGCGACTCTCTTGAAGTTTGTTACCTATTATGGTTATGATGAAATCGTTGCTATTGATCCTGCTGGCGGGTTGTTTCTTGTGTAGCTGCGCCGATATGTATGAGGATATTACGGTGCATGATGATGGGTCGTTTACCATTAAGCGGATACTGGTCATGGAGAATCCTATCGGGATGCTCGGTAGCGGATTCGCCGATCTGGGGAGTGATTCATCGCCATCCGAAAATGCAAAGCCGAAAGTTGATTCGACTTCACAAAAGTTTATCGTCCCGAAAAAAGCATTCGCAAAACTGAAGGGTATTCTTTCCTATAAGGCGATCGATAGCTCGAACGACTCGATGATCATTGCCGGAGTTGAAATTCATCTGAAAGATACCACTTCCCTTTCGGCAGTGCATGACATCTTATGGAAATCGACCGATAGCCTCAAGAAAAATACAGGCAAAGAATTTCCGGACCCGCTTCCCGATAGCAATGCCTCGCTGCCTGAATTTACGATTAAGGTATCTCGCATTAGCACTAGAACTACCCTTACCTGCGCACTACCTCCGCCAACTGCTTCATCGATCGAATTGCCGGCAAAGCTGAGCAAAAAAATGCTTCGAGGGATACTCGCAATGTTCGGAGTTTATATCAGAGTTTTTTCAGATCATTTGGCACCCACGACAGAAACTTGCCAGATAGAATCGAAACCCGGCTATCAACAATGGCGGGTGCCACTGGAAACAGTTTTTGATCCTGATTACGGCACTCATACTACAATGCAGTTCGTCGTCGATACGGCACATTAAATAATTGTGATACTTGCAGCGTAGGAGCTAAAAAGTGTTATTTTTGGAGCAAGATGTTCATTATTCTCATTATACATCATGAAAATCAGAATTCTTAGTGTACTATTGCTCGCCGGAAGCGTTGTCGCTATCGGTTGCAGCAAAAAAAGCGACGAGGAGAAAGCAGCCGAAGCGATGACTAAGGCTGTCGATCAAATGGCCGCTCAGGCAGGAAATGGTGCCGCGGCTGCCGCAGGTGGCGCAAATAAAACACCCGGTGTTGCCGTCCCGGCAAAAACATTGGCGGGCTTTCTACCCAAGTTATCGGGTTACGAAACCGAAGGTGAACCCGAGACAATGGAGATGGATATGAACGGCGCGAAGTATACCCACGCCACTGCAAAGTATCGTAATGGCGATAAGCAGATCAATGTCTCGATCTTCGATTACAATTATATCGCCGGACTCACTGCAGCATACGCAACCATGATGAATATGAACATGGAAACGAATGACGAGTCATGGCATAGCGAAAAGATCGGTGGCTTCCCGGCCTGGATCGATTGGAAAAAGAAATCGAACGAAGGCACGATCGGCGTCGTCGTGAACGATCGTATCTTTTGCATCGTCGAGGGACACGATGGCATCACCCAGGACGAACTCAAAGCTGCTGCTGCCGGAATTAATCTATCGGGAATTGCCTCTGCTGCAAAATAACTTATTAGTGTTAATATGTGAGGTGCTACGGGTTCACCATAATTCTTAGTACCTCACAGTAACACTTACATTATGCTTCGTCAACTATTTGCTACTCTAGTTTTTGTATTTGTCACCATCGTCCTATCTATTATTTCTGTTCCTGCCTCACTTGAACCGAGCGGAAGAATATACTCTTTCTTAACCAGACTTTGGTCGCATACTTTTTGCTTTCTATATGGTATTAAGGTAGTCGTCGAGGGCAAACGGCATATCGCAAAGAACGTACATTACGTCTTCGTTTCCAATCATTCGAGCTATACCGATATCCCCATCTTACTTGTCGCCATTCCGAAAGATATCCGGTTAGTGCTGCGTCATACTCTCACTCGCATTCCGATCTGGGGTTGGGCATTACTCGCCGGGCCGTTTATTGTTATCAATCGCTCCAATCCTGTTAAATCAAAACGAAGTATAGCCAAAGCAATACAGAAAATAAAAAAAGGCGAAGATGTTTTGCTCTTTCCTGAGGGTACAAGAACGCATGATGGAAAATTACAGTCGTTCAAGCGCGGGGCTTTTCACTTAGCGTTCGTCGGTGGTGCAAAAGTTATCCCAGTAGCGATAAATGGCGCATTCGAACTACTGCCGAGAACCGGATCCCTCCCTAAAACAAACCGCAAGATAGTCGTTCGCATCGGCGAGCAACTCGAACCTTCGACAGAAAAGCCAACCGAGAAGGAAAACGAACTTGAATTAATGAACCGTGCCGAAAAGGCGGTTGCCGGGTTGATATCGTAAAGTAGTACACGCTGAGATCATAACAAAGTCTGTCATTCTGAGCAACGCGAAGAATCTGAGCTATCAGCCACCGAACCTTGAGATTCTTCGTTTCACTCAGAATGACAATTCAATCGACAACCTGAATCCCCAATCTGTTGTTATTCAACCCCAATGGCAGATACCTTCTCTCTATTCACTTCCGGCGACCGATTCCCTGTCCTCGCAGGACCATGCGTTGTCGAATCGTACGATGTACTTTATCAGGTTGCCGAACGATTAGTAGATATTCAATCGAAGCTACCTGTCTCGTTCATCTTTAAGTCTTCCTATCGCAAAGCCAATCGCACGAGCGGTTCAAGTTTTACCGGTATCGGCGATGAAGCGGCCCTTGAATTACTGGCAAAGATCAAGAAAGACTTTTCGCTACCGATCGTTACTGATATTCATCTTCCAAACGAAGCTGCCATGGCAGCCGAGGTTGCCGATGTTCTGCAGATCCCGGCATTCCTTGCTCGCCAGAGTGACTTGCTTGAAACTGCTGCAGCAACAGGAAAGATTATTAATATCAAAAAGGGACAATTCATGTCGCCACAGGATATGAAATTTGCGCGAGAGAAAGTAATCGCATCCGGTAATACCAACGTCCTTCTCACCGAACGTGGGACGATGTTCGGTTATGGTGATCTGGTAGTTGATTTCCGCTCACTGCCGATCATGCGCAGTTTCGGCTCGCCGATTATTTATGATGCGACACATTCGGTTCAGCGGCCGAGTCAGAACGGACTTTCTGGTGGTGCTCGTGAATTTATTGAGCCGCTGGCGAAAGCAGCTGTAGCTGTTGGGATCGATGGCCTCTTTATCGAAACCCATCCCGATCCTTCAAAAGCAAAAAGCGATGCGGCTTCGCAACTACCGTTATTGGAATTGGAAGCGTTGCTTGCTTCACTTATTGCAATTCGCCAATCGGTTACTGCGAAATGAGTTTTCCACGCTCTCTTTCTCATACCGAAGCTGAATTCATTCACTGGCTATTGCCGGATCATTCTTCGGTATACGTACAATTAGCAGAAACGATCAGAGCATCATCGGTAGTAGGTGAAGGTCGCTGGGGTACTGGCGATCTGATGATCGGCACGAATACTCAGATCGATCTAACTCTTGGAATGATGTCCGTTGTTGCATACGGAGAATGTTTGATCGGCGATCAAAAACTTACGATCAGTATTCACGAACCAAATATCGACGATCAGATCGAAGTTCAATTTTCGATCTATCCATTGCCTGATAACCCGCAAGTTATTTCAGGGTGGACCTATTCCTATTGGAAGCCTGGTATGCCCTGCCCTGAAAGTGGTAATGCCGTTCGTGAAGTCGCAATGCACTACAAAACCGGCGCTGCAAAGTACTCGCTCGTCTTTTCTCCTGCTCGCAAAGCGTTATGGTTATTTCATCACGATACTTCCTATAATGAGGTGCTGCCCATCACCGGCTTTATGGATGAATTGCTTCGAACTCATAATATTAGAGAGATAGAGACGATCAGCAAGCCAGCTGCCCTGTTCGAGCAACTCGATAAATACTCCGACGACGATATCCGAAGAGCCTTTTGGGAATATGCCCAGGTTGCTAATCGTAAATTTGACCTGAGCGATATTGTCATTGAGGAAGGCAAATCGAAGCCATCGTTGTTCAAGAAGCTATTAGGAAAACAGTGAATACCCACATCGAATCTGCCCGCCGGACCTTTCGCATTGAGATCGATGCTCTGAATGCTACTTTGAGTAGTCTCGATGAGAAATCGTTTTCAAGTGCTTGCGAATTACTTCTTGCCTGCAAGGGGCGAGTTGTTGTTAGCGGCATGGGTAAATCAGGTCACATCGCAAGAAAGATTGCTTCGACACTTACTTCAACCGGTACCCCATCGCTATTCCTCCATCCTGCCGAAGCTGCTCATGGTGATATCGGTTTATTGCAAAGCGGTGACAGCTTGATCATTCTTTCGAAGAGCGGTGAATCGGATGAGATCTATCCATTACTAAGAGCTGCATCAGAACAAAATATTCCGATCATTGCTATTACCTCAAATGCAAATTCAGAATTAGCGAAAGCTGCAGATGCAAGTGGTGCTGTCTTACTAGTCAACGTCAATGAAGAAGCTTGCCCACACGATCTGGCACCAACATCTTCAACAACAGCACAACTTGTTATCGGCGATGCACTCGCCGTTGCATTGCTTGAAGCTCGCAAATTTACCAGCGATGATTTTGCCCGCCTGCATCCCGGCGGAGCACTTGGAAGAAAACTCACGATGACCGTTCGTGACCTCATGAAATCAGGCACCGAATTGCCCGTGATTAGTCCGGATGCAACACTTTCTTCGGTAATGCTTGAAATATCGGGCAAGAGATTGGGTTGTGTTTGTGTGATCGATTCTAATAATGTACTCCTTGGTATTATTACCGATGGCGATCTGAGACGCTGCTTCCAACGCGATGGTGAAATAAATGTTAAAGACATCAAGGCAAACGATCTAATGTCACGGACTCCTAAATCAACTGCTTCCGATACACTTGCGATTGAAGCTCTACGCACGATGGAAGAACCATTGCCTAAGGTTATGCAGCTTCCGGTACTAGACGAAGCGAAAAAGGTGATCGGACTGATTCATCTTCACGATATTGTAAAAGCTGGAATAAATTAATTTTAAATGGAAAATTTATACGGCGTCATTGCGAGTGACCGAAGGGAGCGAAGCAATCCAAAATCGTTCGAACGAATGAGAGATTTTAGATTGCTTCGTCGGCTCCGCCTCCTCGCAATGACATTGTTGATCCCACTTGCTTCCTGTACCTCAGGCGATACCGAGCCACCACGCACCAACATCGCTGCCGACGAGAATCAACCAACGCAAACCGGCAGTAATACCCGCGTTTCATTTTCAAGTGATGGCATCGTTCGGGCGATCTTAAATGCAAAAGGGATCAGGATGTTCGAACGACAGCACTATACCCTTCTTGATTCAGCCGTCAGAGTCGATTTTTTCGATAAAGAAAATAAACATTCGAGCGTTCTGACCGGACGACGCGCCTTTATTAACGATCTAAATAAAAACATGACCGCCTACGATAGCGTCCGGATCGTAAGCGATTCCGGTACTACCGTCCTTACCGATTCACTGTTTTGGGATAACACGACGAAAGAGATCCGCTCCGATGCCGACGTAACGATCAGTGAGAAAAATGGCCGCATTACCAAAGGAAAAGGTTTTGTCAGCGATCAGGATATGACCAATTACCATATCCTTCATCCGGTCATTGATGCCCCATCATCCGTCTTCCAGAATCCGAACACCCAGCAGCCGCTTTCGACGCCGTTTAAGCCCTAAATTCGGCGGTTTCTCCATTTCATAATTTTCAGCAATACGGTCCATTTTCACCGTAACTTTGCGTTTCCCCGTGTGTTTAACTATGGTTAATTATTGCATTCACTTAACTGACATCCTTATGAAAAATCTGTTCTTACGAACCGCGCTCGGCATCGTTGGTCTGGCGATCATCGCTACTGTGTCGTTTGCGCAAAAATACCTTCCGGATACGGCCCGTATCGCATTTGTCAATAGCGATCGAAGTGTCATAATGGCAAAACGCCTTGGTGCGCCGAATGTCGATACTTTAATTAAATCTGCAGGAAAAGCCACACTTTCTCATCTTGCTGTTTTAGCTTCTAAACGCGATGGAAGTGCATTACTAATTGCTGGGACTGTTGAATTTCCACCGCCGTGGGCTCCGACGACAAAGCTTAAGGTAGATGTCATTATTCGAGCTGAAGCGCCTTTTACATTTACCGGTGCTGCAACAGAAGTACAATTTAATCCTAATCCTTTTAAGATTACTGCGCTTGGTTCTTTTAAAGTTCTTCAGGTATTTGGAAAAGGTGAAGCACTTATAAAGCTCCCACTCGGCACTATTTCAAGTGACGAAAATGAATGGTATGCAACCTGGACAAAATCGGGTTCGGCAGGTATACCGGTTTGGTTCTACCATGGAAAATTTGATCTTTCAGATTCCAAGGTTGACTCCTTTAAGGTTGATTGGATCGGAACATCGCAATTTCACATGGATAATCTCATGGTTACGAGTGACAACCGATCGTTATTCTTTATTGGAGCCCACGGTTTAGAATCTGCATCAGGGCTTACCATTAGAAGCCAACAATGGACTCCACGTCCAGGACAAGGCGAAACGGAAATATACACATCGACAGAATTAAAAGGAAGCATACAAAACAAACTTCCGGCAAGCACATTTAATATCGATACCGCCTTTGCCTTCCTCTTAAAACCACTTCCTGGGATGAAATCTAAATTCAGCCTGATCACCACAAAAAACCGGGATATAAACAATTTACTTCTTGATGTTGGTGGTGCCTCATTAACAAATCAGAACGATATTATTCCAGGCAATATTATCCCAGATAGCTTAAGGATGTTTACCGGATTTACCGGAACACCTGGTGATCCAAATGATGGCAAAGAAGTGCAAACCACTCAATGTTCACCTGGAGGACTCGGGAATGGCGGAGACATAATGTATGATTTCACTGGAGATTCTATTGTCTTCGTAACGTGTGGTATAACACAAGATGGTAATTTCGAGGCCGACAATGTCCATTCTCAAATTTGGGTTTATAAAATGGGTGCTGCGAAAGCAACTCTTGTTCATAATGATCCTAATGCAATGGAACGTCAACCGATCTTTATGGGTCGCTCCCCTCGCCTTGCCCCAGAACCGCCATATGTTCCTGGCAAAGGTGAATTAGTCCAGACCTCGCTTGATTTTGGCACAATAAAAGTGAATAAGAACTCTACGAAGACCGTAGCAGTGAAATCTATCACCAGCGGAAAGATAATTGTTTCTAAAGTAGAATTAGATCCAAACTCTGCTCCATATTCTGTTACTGCCCCCAGCCCGGTTCCATTTAATATTGCCGGTGGCGCCAGTGCCAGCTTCTCCGTGAAGTTTGCACCGACAGCGGTTGGCAGCTTCCCAGCTACCTTCAAGATCACCTATCATGATAGCTTGAATGCCGATGGGGTTCATGATTCTCTACTTACCGTTAGCCTTACAGGCACTGCCGAACAAGACGGAGCCGTCCGTCCTGAAGCCGAAAAATACTTCTCGATGACACTAGTTCCGAATCCGTTGAAGAACAGTGCTGAAGTTGAAGTAACGGCAACTGAAAATGGCGCTGTAAGCATCGAGATCGTCAATGAAGCCGGAGCAAGCCTCTATAAGAGTGCTTCGAAATATCTTGCGTCGGGCGAACAGACAACCTTTGCATTCAAAGCATCCGAACTTGGCCTTTCAGAAGGCACGTACTATGTTCTCTTGCATACTCCGCAAGGTGATGTAATGCGTAAAGCAGTTGTGATTAAATAATCAATTATTTTTTCATCAAAACCCTCTTTGTGTGAACAAAGGGGGTTTTGCATTTTAAAGCAGGAATTAACCGCGTTAACAATACCGTTCTCAATTCTTATTCTCAATTCTCAACTTTACAGTGCCTTCTTTTAAGCTCGTTTCAGATTATAAACCCGCCGGCGACCAGCCGGAAGCCATCCGCCAACTTATCGAAGGCATCGAGCGTAAAGACCGTGCTCAGGTTCTGCTTGGTGTTACCGGATCGGGCAAGACCTTCACGATGTCGAACGTGATTGAGAAGATCGGCAAGCCGACCGTCGTTATCAGCCATAATAAAACCCTTGCCGCTCAGCTCTATGCTGAGTTCAAGCAATTCTTTCCGGAGAATGCCGTCGAGTTTTTTATCTCGTACTACGATTATTACCAACCGGAAGCATACCTCCCGACCACCGATACGTATATCGAAAAAGATCTTTCCATTAATGAAGAGATCGATCGCCTTCGCTTAAAGGCAACCAGCTCATTACTTGATGGACGCAATGATGTCATTATCATTGCATCGGTTTCTTGTATTTATGGTATCGGCGCACCGGAAGAATATGCAAAGCAAATGCTTCGCATCCATCGTGGCGATGTCGTCGAACGCAACAAATTCATGCGGGCATTACATGAGATCCATTACGAGCGTAATGATGTCGAGTTCAAACGCGGGGCTTATCGTGTTCGGGGCGATGTCGTCGAAGTTATTCCGGCTTACGAAGACGAACTTGGATTTCGCGTCGAGTTTTTTGGCGACAACGTCGAGCGTATCAGTTATATCGATCGACTGACTGGCCGCGTAAAAGAAGATCTCGACCATGCCTATATTTATCCTGCAAGATACTTTCTTACGAATGCTCCGATGCTTGAGGAAGCGATCGGTAAGATCGAAGCAGAACTTGAGCAGCGATTGAAATATTTCAGGATGAATGGCAAACTCGTTGAAGCTCAACGTATCGAAATGCGTACCCGACTCGACATCGAAATGCTTCGGGAATTAGGCTATTGTTCCGGAGTCGAAAATTATTCACGACATATCTCCGGCAGAAAAGAAGGCGAACGACCGGCAGTATTGCTCGATTATTTCCCCGATGATTACCTGATGATCATCGACGAATCGCACCAGACACTTCCACAAATTAGAGGCATGTTCGCCGGTGATAGGGCGAGGAAGTCCACACTCATAGAGCATGGCTTTCGCTTACCGAGCGCACTTGATAACAGGCCGTTGAATTTTGACGAATTTGAAAAAATGATCAATCAGGTAACGTTCGTCAGCGCTACGCCGGATGATTACGAGGTTGCCCAAGCTCAGGGCGTAGTAGTTGAACAGATCATTCGTCCAACCGGATTGCTTGATCCGCGTATCGAAGTCCGCCCGATCAAGAATCAGATCGACGACTTGCTGGCTGAGATTCGTAAACGGGTAGCGAATAGCGAGCGCGTTCTGATTACAACGCTTACCAAACGGATGAGTGAAGATCTTGCTGATTATTATTCGAAGGTTGGCGTAAAAGTCCGGTATCTTCATTCTGAGATCGATGCGTTACAGCGAGTTGAAATTCTTCGCGATCTAAGATTAGGATCGTTCGATGTGCTTGTCGGCGTCAACCTGCTTCGCGAAGGCCTTGATCTGCCTGAAGTATCTCTGGTTGCGATTCTCGATGCCGATAAGGAGGGCTTTCTTCGCAGCGAAAAAGCCTTAATGCAAACAGCCGGTCGTACTGCCCGTAATGCCGAAGGGCTTGTCATCTTTTATGCTGATAAGGTAACCCGGTCGATGAAAGCAGTGCTCGATGAAACCGAACGCAGACGCAAAATACAGATGGAGTATAACGAAAAACATGGTATTACTCCGGCAACGATCACGAAGACACTCGATGAGATCATGCAATCGACTGCTGTAGCCGATGTATCATCGAGACGCGAAGAAAAGAAAGCCGAGCGCGAAGCGGCCAAAGGCCCGAAAGAACTTACGCCGGAGTTTATCCTAAAAGCAATGAACCCGGAAGAGTTAAAAGCACTCGTCGATCAATTAACGATCGAATTGCATCAGGCAGCAAAAGACCTGGAATTCGAGCGCGCTGCCGATATGCGCGATGAGATACAGCGTATTACCGAAAAGTATCTCAAGAATTGATGTATGCTTCGGCTGTTTCTCCCGATCCGTTGTCTGAATTGTGACGCTCACATCGATCGGGCACGCCGCAATACATTTGAAAAATATCTGTGCGAAAATTGCCTGCGAAGATTTTGTCATTTCGAATCACCCGCTCAAGATGAATTTGCCCATAACGAATTCAGATTCGAATCCCTAAATAGCAGGTATAATCTTTTCGCAGCATATGTCTTTTCTGCTGGCGATCCGTTAGTGCAAAAATTAATTCATCACTCGAAATATAATTCGATGCGTAAACTGGCAACGCTGCTTGGCATCGAAACGGCATTACGATTGCCTGATAATCTAAAAGCTATCGACCACATAATACCGGTTCCACTACACCGGACCCGATATAGTGAGCGTGGATATAATCAATCGGAGTGTATTGCGGGTGGGATTGCAACAGTATTAAACAATGCTCCAGTATCGACGAAGCTACTAACGAGGGTTAAGCCGACGCCATCTCAAACTGGATTAACTGCTGAAGAACGAGAAGAAAATATGCGCGGAGCTTTTACGTTACACAAGAAAGCAACGGAGCTTAAGGGAAAGCGATTACTGCTAATTGACGATGTAATGACTACCGGAGCGACTCTCGCAAGTGCAGCAGTAGAATTGGATAAAGCAGGACCATCATCGATCACTATTGTTGCCGTTAGCGCAGTAGTTACTTCAGAACCATTACCAACTTCCGCCAGCGCCACCGCCGCCAAATGAACCGCCACCGCCGGAGAAACCACCTCCGCCGCCTCCGAAACCGCCGCCACCAAATCCACCGAACCCGCCACCGCCGCCTCGACGGTCACGGTCGTTAAAAATACTTGCCCAAAAGAGCGCTTGCAATAAGCCGCCCATAAATCCACTCTTTGTTCCGGCGCCACCAACGATCGTCCGGCGACCACCTGCGCCAACGGCAGCTCGAATAATGACGATAATAACAAAAATAATAACTACGAAGACGAGTGCGCCAACCCCAAGCTCATTCTTCTTCTTCACCGCTTTGCCAGTCCCTTTAAATTCGCCCTTGGCCGCAGAAACGATCGAATCAACTGCCTCGCTCAATCCACCATAGTAATTATTCTGTCGGAGGGCTGGCCTGATAATATCTCTGAAAATTATACCGGCAAGGGCATCAGTGATCGTCGGCTCCATGCCGTACCCGGTCGCGATAAAACCCTGATGCTCATCTTTCGATAAGAGAATAACAACACCGTTATTCTTCTTGCCTTGGCCAACTTTATTCTTATTACCGATCTGGGTTGCAAAATCGCTTACTGGATATCCGTTAAGCGTATTCATTATTACAATGACGATCTGCGTTGAGGTTGAATCTTCGTAGAAGAGAAGTTTTTCCTCAAGCGCTTGCTTTTGATCCGGAGCAAGTGTTCCGGTCTCATCGAAAACGCGAGTTGTTAATGTCGGAACAGGAGGAGCATCCTGAGCAATGGAAACCGAAACAAATCCGAAGAAAAGAATCGGAAGGAAAACTAAGATATTTTTAATCATTGACAATTATTCGAACCAGGTTAGGCCGCTTCTTTTTCTTTCACCAAATTGCGATAGGTAAAGCAGCCGCGCTCAACCGATCTGATCCACCGTTCGTCATTCGGGATGATTGCCATCGAATCGTCGGTAACGTGATAGATATCGCCATTACGCAGATCGAAAACCCGAACATCTTTCGTCGGTGGAACATAGACATGTAAGCCTATGTACGGTTCTTCGGAAGAAAGGTTTTGGAGGGCATGAATCCTTTCCAGCACATTGGGATCCTAAGCTTAGAATTCCACGTGGACAAGTTGT